>Ga0224508_10005420_pt1 | contig 10208 bp, 11 predicted proteins | sample SF_Jan12_sed_USG_4_FD_170157 | JGI IMG/M metagenome (GOLD analysis project Ga0224508, IMG submission 170157) | Sediment microbial communities from San Francisco Bay, California, United States - SF_Jan12_sed_USGS_21 | ecosystem: Environmental > Aquatic > Marine > Sediment | place: USA... | reverse complement strand
ATCCGGACGCCTTTAGAAAGATATTTGCATCATACAGACGAGGAAATCCAAACGGGCACGCGCCGTTATTCATACAGCTAAAAGACGGAACCTACAAGGCAATAAGACCATTTAAGAAATAATTGACCAGCAGAACTGATCACTAGTTGATGATCCTTTGATGTCTCTGTAATCGCCATCTGTGTTTAACAGTCCAATTCGCTTTACCCAATTCTGCATTTGATACAGATTACACATGGAATATCAAAGACAATGCAGCCAAAATCAAGAAAGTTCCAATGGGGGAGGACCTGTACAACCCAGGTAATATTGTCTTGATGGCAGCATTTACGGTAACTCTAGTGTTTACCGGAGAAGATCTAACCAATCTCTGTGTGGATGTAACTAGTACAATTTCATAACAAAACAATCTACTATCTTTTTTCTTTTTTTGTCAACTAAAAAAATTAGATTCTTTTAACAAAAATTAATCTCTCTGAAAATAGTGACAAGACGCTACAAACCACCAATCAGTTATCATTTACGAGAGATTCCAGTAAAGCAGATCAAGATATGGAAGGATGCACAGGCAAGAAAACTTGACAGAGTAGGAATTGCAGAGCTTGCACGGTCCATCAAGAACGAAGGACTCCAAAATCCTCCGATGGTCCAAAAGGAATCAAAAGACTCGTACCTCTTGATGTCTGGCCAGAGAAGGCTTGCAGCCCTGAAAAGACTGAGGGCAAAAAAGATACCCGTACTGTTACTCACTCAAAATACAAAGTATGACTTGAAAGATGCAAAGGCTGCATCCGTAATTGAGAACCTTCATCGAAACAAGATGAGTGTCAAGGATGTGGCAGCAGCAAGTGTATTTCTGACAGAATCAGTCGGAAAAAACAAGGCCGCACAATCCCTTGGAATTTCTCAGCAAACCCTCAGGAAATACCTTGGATTTGCAGCAGTGCCTGACAAACTAAAAGAGTATGTTCCAATGGAAATGTCACGAGATGATGCCACCAAATTATATCAAATCATTCCAAACATCTCAAAGGCAGTACAAATTGCAGAGAGGATTACTCCACTTGATCAGAGACTTCGCAAGCAATACCTTCGTACTCTTGCAAAAAACCCAAACTCATCTCATAACAAGCTGCTCAAAAAGGCAAAGTCAGAATTGCTACAACAAAAAGTTACAGTTGAGTTAAACAAGAGCAATGCAAGAAAGCTGCAAAGACTTGCTACAAAAAATGATTTGGAAGTGACAGATATGGCAGAGAGGATAATGCATGACTATTTGAAGAGAAAATAATACTAATAAGAAAAATAAATTTCATTATTGTTGATGAGTGATTATTTTGTTATTGGAAGGGTGGGAATTTTGGAAATAATACTCTAGTGTGAAATTCTGTGATTTTATCAAATGATGTGTGGTTTAGTTTGTAAATGTCTCTAAGGATTGGTAACGGTTTAAGATTATTTTTTGTAGGAGAAGGGAATTCGTGTATTATGATTCCAAAGTAGTTGTTTTATGATGCTGGATCCTCCCCATAGATGTATCGTTTCAATGTTAGTAAAAAATTATGAAAGGAAAAGAGAACTAATTCACAATCCTAATAGAGATTATGAAAAATCTAAGTTTGCGTTAAAACTGTAAGACAGTGTGTACATAGTGGTTATATCAATAAGACACATAACAAAAACATGCAAGTGTTACAATCAGTAAACAAAATAGAAGAAGAAACAACAAAGGATGCTCTTCTCTCAATTGTCTCAGACAAATATTGCAGAACCATTCTTGGGGCCATTATGAATAAACCAAAGTCAGTAATGGAGGTAGCTGCTGAAACTAAAATTCCAATCAGTACCGTATACAGAAGAATTCAAACTCTTCATGACAACAAACTAATCCGTACATCTGGTATGATCACCGATGACGGAAAGAAACTATTCCTGTACAAAAGTAAGATCAAGGGAATACAATCTACATTCAGTAATGGTCAGATAGAAGTTAAGTTGGTACTAAACCAATAATCCTTTTTCTAATGGCCTATAGATTATTTTGTAATCCTATCTAAGATTATGCACTAGCCAGATATTCTACTGTTGGCAATAATTTCCAAACAGTGGTAGCCAATGGCAGATAGAAAATAAATACATCTTTATCAATAAGTTTAGTTTTAAATTTTTTTGTGGAAGGTTCTCTCTAGAATTTGTCCAAGACTAAAACAGTTTATGTCTTGACTTCAAGTAATTTTTTCAAACTTCAGAATATTGGAGGGATTTGATGGTAACTTCGTGTAATGGGATTTGTAACAGATACAAAATGGTAAAACCCAAAGGTACTGGAAGATACAGTGCCGGACAAAAACGATGCAATCTTTGTGACATATTTATGCGATGGGAGGGACTTTTTTGCCCTTGCTGTGGTTATAGAGTACGATCAAAACCCAGAAATAGAAAATACAAAGAAAAGTATTATGAAGCCATTAGAAAAAATGAAGGCGTGATCATGGAAAGATCATAATGTGTAGAGGAATTTGTGGGCGATTCAAAGCTAAATGGTTTTTACATGCTGACAGATATGCTAACGGACAAAAACGATGCAATGAATGTGGCATTTTCATTTCCTGGGATGGTCGACATTGCCCCTGTTGCGGAAGGATGCTAAGAACAAAACCGAGAAGCAAAGCTTACAAACAAAGATTCAATCTAAAACTTCAAAATAAATAAAAAATATGTATTAAAAGATGAATCATGACAGTTCCATACAAATCTAGGTTTAAGTTTGATTCCACAATAAAGATTTGTTATTAGTTTAAGATCACCATCATAGGATCAAGTTTTCAAGAAATTATAGAAAACATCCAGATCTGTGATTAATTTTTAATCTTTAACATCTAGTGGATGCCAGTCTTTTCATGGACTATCAAAGTTTTCAGGAACAAGCTATGAAAATTAGCCCTGCAATTCGTTATGCCACCATCACTGACTTGAATGGAAGAGTAAAATCTAGCGGCCACAAAAAAGGAGTAAAAAATCTTTTAACAACAAAAGAGAGTCTGCAATCACTGAAATCATCTGCAAGCATTTGGAAAGCACGAAACAGTATCTCAAAAAAGATTGGAAGAGGAAAATATGCTCTTGCTGAATATGACAAGATTAAGCGCATAGTGATACCACTTGATGATGCACATCTCCTCTATCTGACTACGAGTGCTAGGGCCGATCATTCCAAAATCATCAGTAAAGCTACTAAATTGAAGCTAAAATAACGAATATCATCTCTTTTTTTCTTTATCGAATGTGAAAAAAAGGCAAAGTCAGAATTGCTACAACAAAAAGTTACAGTTGAGTTAAACAAGAGCAATGCAAGAAAACTTCAAAGACTGGCTGCAAAAAATAACATGGATGTAACAGAGATGACTAAGAAGATAGTATCCCGTTATTTGAAGGGAAAATAACAACATCAAACACATTTGCGTAAAGGCAAGATGAATGCCAAGTGAATCTATTTTTCTTCAGTTATCCGCAGCAATCTGTGTCATGATGATGAATTATTTTGTAAAACAAATTCATGAATGATTTATCAGTTCTACTATTCCCTTTTATCAAATTATTCCAACATACAACATGGAAATAGAAATACCAATACCATGTCCCAAGTGTAGTGGAAAGATGCATTGCATATCATATGACGGTGTAACATTACAAATCCTTAAAAAAAGAAGCTGGCAAATATGCAAGACTTGTGACTATGAGAGAAGCACTGATGACTTTAAGCGATTGCTTTGTTGCGTATAGACTCTGACGAATCAAACCAATTTTAATATAATTACATGAAATGAATTCTAATGAACAAAGTAGTATGGTTTGAAATACCATTTGACGAGTCCGAACGGGCACAAAAGTTCTACAAGGATGTCTTTGGATGGCAGATAAACCACTTTCCGGACATGGATTACTATGCTGCAATCACTACTGATACGGATCCACAAACAATGGAGCCCAAAGAGGCTGGTGCCATTAATGGCGGACTGCTAAAAAGAGATGATACTGGCAAGCATCCCGTCATACTCATCGAGGTTCCATCAATTGATGAGCACCTAAAGAAGATAGAGCAAAACGGCGGTAAGATAGTAATGTCCAAGGTTACGGTAGGCAACTTTGGATTGTATGCCAGAGTTTCAGACACTGAAGGCAACGTAATTGGCCTCTGGGAAAAGATCAAACAGCCACAATAGTAACAACACCAAATCAATTTTCTTTTTTTATTTTTGAAATAATATTTTTTTTATGACAAAAATAGATTCTTGCTTTTATCTTATTGAGATGTATAATTTCATGAGAATCAAATGCGAGAAATGCCCACACATCCAAGAAATAACACTAGATGCGATACTCTTTGATGATGAGGATGAAAAAATGTTTGTCAGTTATCTGGCAGCAGAGATGACAAAATCTGAAGATACAACAGAATAAAAATAATATTTTTTGCTTTTATGAAAAAATTCCGTCATCATTTGATGGAGTCACCTGGAGAATCTTGCAACGTTTCAGAAAACATTCATTGCGGGAAAGTAATTGCTGATGAATATGCAGGAGAATTAATCTGTCAAAAGTGCGGTGTCGTGTTGGAAGAAAAGATTCCATCATTTTACAAGAGATAGTACAGTGGAATTATAATTTCTGCCTTTTTAATAAAACAATCATTTCGTTTTGTGAAATCTGGATTTTTTCTTATCTTGTTGCTAACTATTGGAACATTTCTCATGCCAATCAACATTCAAAACTCGTATGGTGATTCCGTATTGTTGTATGCAGTTCATCAAGTAGCTGGAAGCGGTGATGTAAATACAGACACCCTGAGAAAAGAGAGATGCTTTGTACACGTTAAGATTGACGTGTATTCAGCACATCATGGAGCATTTCACAGAAACAACCCGGACAAGACATTCTATCCTGGTGATGCATTTGATTATACCACTACAACCTGGAAGGACGGATGCGGTTCCTTTTGGCAGCCATGCCCCCTCCAGTCAACGCCAAACAATACTGTTCCAAACGGTCCTGACTGCATCAAGGGAGTCACATATGGTAGCACGTCAGATTCTGGGACTGGAGTGATAACACCTGACTATACTACAGGCTCAGTATCCTTGTCAAAAAGGGCAATGGCAGAGCAGTATGTGTGTCATAAAACAGATTCCGGGTGGAGCTGCAGTTGGAATACCGTATCTGCCAGTGCAACGCAGGCAGTACCGATGAGGCTGCCAAACATGACAGTAGACATGTGGACAACTGGAGAAGAATTTACTGAAAGTGCAGGATACCTATCTAGAAATCTTGATGAGTCCTATTACGTATGGGATGCAATCAACGTAGTTCACAATCCCGTATACCTGTTCAAAAATGACAGAGTTGGAACCATCTTTGTGGAATATGAAAAGATTCATGATCCTCTAGTATTGGAAGACGAATTCTTTTGTGATGCAGCATTTTGTGTCAATACCATGGATGTATCGGGATTTCTCCCATGGACTGGAACATTTGATTACGGTGGCGGCAACACCGTGTTTAATGCCACATCGTTAGATGACATTGGGGAACACGAGATAAAGTACATTGCAAGACTGTACAACATTGTTCCGCAGATTGACGAGTTTACACAAACAATTGATGAGTTGGTAGTAGAGTATGAGCCAATCTATGAGAGTTATGTGTATCCGGTTTTATCTGATGACGGAAAGGTTGCCTTTGATGACAGGATAGGATGTGCGCTGCACTACTTTGGAAACGAGAGCACTGATGCAAACCCTGATGATGAGATTGGAATCCATGAGGACCGTCGTTCCAAGATTAATGATTATTTCTATTCTACTTGGGGTGCAGATCCTTGGGAATTTGACTTTATTGACGGAACCACACCTGTTGCAACAGATTATTCTGAAGATATACAGTTGACATGGGATGAGGCAAATCATGTTGGAATAATAACAAACGAGATTACTGTTGGAAAATCAGTAGAGATAGAAGATGAGTTGATACCAACTGAATTTCCTGCAATAGTTCCCTATGAGGTTGGAGAGCATGGCACTGCCAATTTCCTAAAGGCAGGATACGGCAAGGTAAAGTTCAGCTATGACGGGATACTGGATGTCGTGCTGGATCCAGTGTTAAAGATTCCAAGATACGAGAATGCTACGGTATACAACACGTTGGAATCTGTAAATTTTGCAGGACATGACATATCATTTCTTACATTTGATGAATACATGTATCCTGAATCTTTTTTTCATAATACGGTAAACGTATTGGCAGTTGATTCAGATGGCATGCAGGATAATTCAATTAATCTTTCAATTACTTTAATTCCAAGAGAGGAGATAGAGGGGACTGTTCTCTTGGACCAATACATGCATGACAAGGTCATCTTTGATACAGATGATGACGGTTTTGCGCAAATAATAACAGGGTTGGACATGGATGGCAACGACATTGCAATAATAAATGGGCATGACATACATCCACTGGACAATCTCGCAATAGAAGGAACAGGCAACATACACTTGGAGAAGACCAGACGTGTGCTGTCATCATTTACGCAATACGACACCACAATAGACCAAATCTTTGATCCAAACGAGATAACTGACATTTCAAACAAGTATCTATTAGATACTGAGGATGGCATACTGCCAATTCCATTGACCACTGGACTTGATGCATTATCGCCATATACAATATCAATTACTGCTGATAACGGCTCTATTGAGGCAACAAATGAGTTTGACCACACCTGGTATGATTTTTCTATTGACTATTTCTATCAGCTGAACATTGATGATTCTAACATTTTGAACATACAAAGGGATCCTGGAAACATGAAGGTGCTGAAATATTTCCATGATGAGAACTTTGGTGTACTGGAGTCACTGTCAGTAAACGGTGTATCATATGATGATCTACCTGGATGCTTTGGTGTAAAATCACGTGGAGCTTGCTATGTATCGGTACCAGAAGAGCAACAGCTTGCAGAACTAAACATAGTTGGAGAAAACATGTGGGGTGGAAAAGCCACCATCACGTTGTCTGAGATTACACCTGAGCAGCTCAATCCAGTGCCTCCAAACCCAATAAATTCGATATTCAATCTGACTCTGTTTGACTTTGTGTCGATTCTTTTGGTGTTGATGATGGTATCATACATTCTGTATAGAACTATTCTATGGTATTTCAGGACATTACGCGAATAATATACAGTTCTTTTATGGAAACTATCTTTTGGTTTTTGTGGCAAAACAAATCCGATTGCAACACAGGGCATATCTTGGGGCAGATCATACCAAAAGATACGTACAGCATCGAATCAACATTCCAGATGATATAATCAAAGAGATAAGTTGGGATCAAAAAAATTAAATTATTCTAAACATAAGTCACAAAAAGAAAATAACATTTTAGGAACTTAAGACCAAAAACCAGCGCTAGTATTTTGGTGACAGTCCCATGTCGCTCTATTATGTTTGAATTCTGTCAATGGTATTTAGATCATGCTGATGATTGATACGTTTGCCTTTTATGCAAACTTTGCAACAGTATGTTTGGGATTCATGTGATGGAGTCATTATTCATCCGTTTAACCAAAAGACCATACCGCGTCCTATAATGGGTTGGGCAAACTTTTGCCCAATTCCAAATTATCAAACCGTGATCAAATGTATGTGATATGATCTAAAATAATTGCACTGATGATCTGTATGAACGAATCATTCTTGAAGCTTTTATTCTTACTTTGTAACTATACAGCATGCAAACCGCAGAAATCTGGAAATGTTATAGATGTAACATGACATTTACCAAGGAACCTATTTCTGCCATCCACAAAGATATTTCGCATCATCCAATACGAAAGATCAGGGTTCCACTGGTTGCTTGATTCAGATAGCTGTCTTCCTTTTAAACAAATCACGATTACCATTCTGTGAAAAAGACCAGAATCTACTTGCCACTTTTTGTGATTGTCGTGACTTTGGGTTTGTCATTTGATGTAAGTGCCCATTCCATTTCATATGATGAGCAAGTCTCTGATCAGAAAAACAATCTATGGCAGTTGGGAAAGAACCTGTCAGTTGGAGACTCATTTACCTACAAGATTTGCGATCCTAAAGCAATTCAGACATCTGCTGCAAACTATCATTATTTTATCCAAGGAAATGAGGACCATAATTCCAGCGTATGTTACATGGTAAAAATGAACTTTGTAAACCTGCTAAACTCTGATGAAAACCAAATTAACAGTGATGTCTGGGTGGTTCAGGCAGCAATTAGTGACATTACAGCAAGTAGAGACGTGAGATACTCTGTGTTTCATATTGATGCACAGACCTTTGAGGTAAGATCAGCTGACACAATCCATCCTGATACCATAAAATATGCTGACTCGCTGCAAAAAACCCTGTTTTCACTTTTCAAGTATACTGTACCTGAACCACAACTATTGCAAATCGGAACAGGATGGGGCGAGGTAACTGAAGCATTGTATCAAAGAGGAACAAATCCTCACATGACAGTGCTTGGTAATAATCAGGAATATTCTGTAACGCAAAACAGTATACGGTTAATTGACAAGCAGAACATTCCGGTTGCATTAAACATCACAGATGCATTCAAGGTAGGATATGAGATTGACATTTTTGACTCTTTTAGCGTATCTGATGATAAGGAAAATGTAGAAGACAATAACAATGTAGTAAATTATTTTTTGATATCATCAGATTTACCATTTCCATTATCTGCTGTATCTTTCAGTCCAATCCACATCACACAACCACAAAAGCAATACGAGTTTGAATTAGTGACATTTCTTGCAAACAACAAGGACGTTGATCTAGGGATAAAATCTGTTTTTGAGGAACCAAAAGAGATTGTCATTCCCGACGTGACAACAGAAAGAGGGACAATTGAATTAACTTTTCCAGAAAACGATGACGAGGTATTTCAAGATGATAATGATGATGATGACATTGTTGTAATCAACGATGTAATTCCTGTTGATGATGACCATGTAGTTCCACATCAATCAGAGGATGACGTGGATAATATTCCTGTTGATAACACTGTTCAATCTGATGATGATGATGACTATTCCAAGATTGCAGGACTTGCAGTGTTGTTGGTTGTAATGATTGCAGGTTTTGTAGTCTTTAAAAAATTCAGGGAATCCGGATTCAAGACTGGATTAAAAAATACGCTAAAGAAAAAACAACAGCACACAGCAAAAGAGACTGTCCAATTTGATGATAAACTGCACATTGACATCAAGACCATTGCTGATTACAGCTAAGATTTGAGTAATTCCGCCCTTTTATACAAACGACATATCATATCTCAGATGAGCACCAGAAACATTGATTTGGTTACATTTGAAAATGACTCTGTACTTAATCAAAAGTCAATTTCACTTCCCATAGGAAAGGTATCAATCAGGCAGACTGCCATACTGTTCTTAGGAATATTGGTGACATTTCTTGTCTTTATGACTAGTGACAACCTAATAATGTCTGGATTTGTCTTTGCAGTATTTTTGGGACTGGGATTGATTGGATCCAGAGTAATGGCTGCAGACCAGATGATAACGAGTCACCTGATGCTTGTGGTAAGGGGAACCTCACTTGATGTCAAGCATGAATACCTAGAAAAGGAAAAGAAGAAACAACAACAGCAACAGATTAACAATAATGCAATACCAAATTCAAAACAAGAAATAGAATCACAAAAAAACAATAATGGATTGGTAAACAAAGTACTTTCCGACATACAGTCACTATTATTATTATTCAAGAAAAAAGACATCCAGCAAAAAGAACAAAATGAAAATAACATAATGCAAGAAAATGATACACAAAAGATTTCAGAAGACAAGAGATTCTCAGCCAAAGTAGAACTCACTGATCAAAACATTCTCAACGTCTCACTTTACAAAAAAGCAAAACAGAATCAAACCGGCAATGATCATGATGATGATGACAGTAACCCCGTAGAAAAGATGCTAAGGAATCTCTCAAAAAAACAGACTGCTGTTAAACCACCAAAAGAAAACCTCACAGAGCATGTCACCATAGCACTTGACGAAAAGGAACTAGAGCAATCACAATACACAATAAAATCCAATGACATCATTTCACTTGTCTTGGAGAACAATCCTGATGTAATGTATCAGGTCACTG
>Ga0224508_10005419_pt1 | contig 10210 bp, 9 predicted proteins | sample SF_Jan12_sed_USG_4_FD_170157 | JGI IMG/M metagenome (GOLD analysis project Ga0224508, IMG submission 170157) | Sediment microbial communities from San Francisco Bay, California, United States - SF_Jan12_sed_USGS_21 | ecosystem: Environmental > Aquatic > Marine > Sediment | place: USA: California... | reverse complement strand
CTCGCAGGCGAAGGAATGGTTCGGAATTTCGGTACCGTTTATCGGAAAAATTCCGCCACCGAGCGACGTTGCGGCAAGTTGGGTATCGATCGTGCAGCGGCCCGGCTACTGGGAGAGCTGGTATCTGAGCTTCTTCCGCGTCTTTTTCGGCTTTATGATCGCCCAGCTTATCGGTATCCCGTTCGGCTTGGCGCTGGCAGTCAACAAATACTTCCGCGACATTTTCTTCCCGCCATTCGAGGTTCTGCGTCCGATCCCGCCGCTGGCATGGGTGCCGGCGTCAATTATATTCTGGCCGACAACCGAGCTTTCAATCGCATTCGTCACCTTTCTGGGGGCTTTCTTCACGATCGTTATCAACGTTCTCGGCGGTGCCCGTACGATCGACGTTCAATATTTGCGGGCCGCGCAGTCCATGGGTGCAACCCAGTGGGACCTGTTCCGGAAAATCATTCTTCCCGGAACACTCCCCAGCATCTTCACCGGTGCCGCTGTCGGCATGGGCATCACCTGGGAGGTGGTGCTTGCAGCTGAGATGATCTCCGGCGGAGGTCAGCAGTCCGGCGGCGGGTTGGGCTTCTTTATCTGGAGCTCCTACATGGGCGGTGATATGCCCCAGGTTATTGTCGGCATGATCAGCATCGGTATCGCCGGCTACGTCTCGAGCAGCCTGATCCGGTATACGGGATATCTCTCCATGCCCTGGCGACGCTTGTTCTAGAATTACCGGAGCAGAGAAAAAATCATGGCTAAAAAGAAGACCAGCAGCAAACGCAAGACAGCCGCGAAGCCCAAGGCCAACGGCAAGGCATCGGCGGTCAACGTCGAGGGCCAGAGCGGGCTGGAGTTACGTAATGTCTCCAAGGGCTATGGCGATGAGTGGGAGCACGAAGAGGTTCTTGACAATCTGAGCCTCGAAATTCCCCCCGGCCAACTGACGGCGGTCGTCGGCCCTTCGGGCTGCGGCAAGTCATCGCTCGTTAATCTGGTCGCCGGGTTCGACCGACCCGACAGTGGCCAGGTCCTGATTGACGGCAAACCTGTCACCGGCCCCGGCAAGGACCGGATGGTGGTGTTTCAGGAATCAGCCCTGATCCCATGGCAAACGGCGTATCAGAATGTGGTTTTCGGGCCGAAGCTGCGCGGCGACATGTCCCCCGCGCAGATCAAGGAGGAAGCCGACCGGCTTTTTGAAACGGTCGGCCTGGTCGAATTCAAGCACAAGTACCCGCTCCAGCTGTCAGGCGGCATGCAACGCCGTGCCGAGCTGGCCCGCGCCATGATCAACCAGCCGAAGCTGATGATCATGGATGAGCCGTTCAGGGGCCTTGACGCCATGTCGCGCGAGCTTATGCAGGAATTCTTCCTGCGGTTGTTTGAAAAAAGCCGCCGCACGAATCTCTTCGTCACATCGGAAATCGAGGAGGCGATCTTCCTCGCCGACCGTCTGGTGGTTCTGTCGAACAAACCCGCCAATGTGCGCACCGTCATCGAAATCGAACTGGAGCGCCCGCGCGATTTTCACATGCTGAGTTCATCGGAAGCCTACGCCTACAAGCGCGAGGCCATGGAAATCCTGCACGAGGAAGCGCTCAAGAGCTTCAAGGGTTCCGACTCACAATCGGACTTCGTCGAGGCCTTTGCACGGATGAACGAGTAGGCGTTATGCCTGTATACGCGTCAATTCCGTAGCGATGGACCTCCTCAAATCTCTCCTGCAGCGCGAGGTCTTCATCGGTTGCGCCATTGCCGGCGCGATCGTGGCGACAATCGGCAGCTATATGCTGAACCGGCAGTCCGGCGTTAATCCACGCATGTCGAGGTTCATTCTCAGGACCGGTTACGCTATCACCTGGGCAAGCGTCGCAATCTTTATTGCCGCGGGGTTCATGTCCAACAGGTGAAGACCGGGGTCTTTCTGCAATCGGTCGTGGGTTATCCCGTATGATTGAGGTTCGGAAACTCTGCAAAGCGTTCGGCAACCGTCCGGCCGTCGACAGCGTGTCATTCGTGGTCGAACCGGGGAACGTCGTCGGCTTTCTCGGGCCGAACGGTGCCGGCAAGTCCACGACCATGCGGCTGCTGACCGGCTATCTTCGCCCCGACAGCGGCACGGCCCTGATCGCCGGTCACGATATTACGACAGCGACCTCCCAGGCGCAGGCCTCGCTCGGCTACCTGCCGGAAGCAGCGGCCGGTTTTCCCGATCTCACCGTGCGGGAGTTTCTGATATTCTGCGCCGAAGCGCGGGGGCTGTGGGGCGCACGGCGGCGGTCGAGTATTGACCGGGCCAGCGATGCGACGGATCTGACCTCCGCGCTTGATCTGAAAATGGCCACCCTCTCCAAGGGCTGGCGGCAGCGCGCATGGTTCGCGCAGGCGATCCTGCATGATCCTCCTGTCCTGATCTTCGATGAACCGACGGACGGGCTCGACCCGAACCAGAAAGCCCATATTCGCCAATTCATTCGCGCGACCGCGGCGACGAAGTCGATCATCCTGTCCACGCATATTCTCGAAGAAGCGGAAGAGATATGTGATCGCGTAATCATCATAGCCGGCGGCTCAATCGTTGCGGACGACACCTGCAAGCGGCTCGCCGACCGCAAGGGACGCCTGGCAACCGCGTTTCATCGCCTCACCGCCTCTCAGGCCGACCCGCTGGTTCGTCCATGAACGCCACGCGCACCATGCCCGATACACCTGCTGCACAATCGCTCATGTCAGGCGTTCTGGCGGTGTTCCGTCATGAGTGGCGGCAACTTGTCTACTCGCCGCTTACCTATATTTTCCAGATCGGGTTTCTTGCCGCGCTGGCCATATGCATCTTCCTGATCGCCGATTTCTACGCCAGCGATGAAGCCTCGATCCGGCCGATGTTGGTTTTTCTGCCCTGGATCGGGCTGGTCTTTGTGCCGGCACTCGCGATGCGGAGCTGGGTCGATGCTCCGGGCGACCGCGCCATTGAGCTGACGCTGACCTTGCCGGCGCCGGTGTGGAGCGTGGTCCTGGGCAAGTTTCTGGCGGGAAGCGCCATATTGCTTGTAACGCTTCTGTTCACCGCACCTTTCGCGGCCACGGTTGCCTATCTCGGAGAGCCGGACCCGGGCGTGGTGTTTTCCGGATATCTGGCCGCAGCGCTCTTGCTTGTCAGCTTCTACGCTATCGCCGTTTTCGCTGCCGCCTTGATGCGCGAACAGGTCGGCGCGTTCGTCGTCGGGCTGAGTTTGCTGTTCGTGAGCCTGTTGCTCGGCTGGGATGTGTTCGCTCGCCTGCTTCGCGACCAGATCCCGGCGACCCTCTATGGGGCGATAACTTCATTCAGTCCGAAATTCTGGCTGGACCGGATAGCGAGCGGCCATATCGAGGCGGCGGGCCTGCTTTATTTCTGTCTGATTATCGCCACTGCGCTGTTCGCCGCCGTGCTGGCGGCCCGCCTGCGGCACGTCGGATCCATTGACGCCCGCGCAGCACTGCGCGGCGGCGCCCTGGCGGCTGGCCTGGTCGCGGCGCTCGCAGTTGCAATCACCGTGGCGCGCGAAATCCCGTTCGCTGCCGACCTTACGGCGGAGAAGGAGTTTACGCTGCATGCGGGCACAAGGGAGATTATCGGCAAGGCGCCCGAGGGTATTGAAATCGTGCTCTACTGGAGCGAGAGCGAAGCATCGGTTCCCGCGGCGATCAAATCTCATGCGCGGCGCATACGCAGTCAGCTGCGCACGATCGCGCACAATTCGAACGGACGGATCGCCCTGCAAACCGCCGACCCGCAACCCGACAGCGAGACTGAGCTTGAAGCACTGGCCGGTGGGCTACGCCGCGTGCCCATGACTTCCGGAGATCATTTTTTTCTCGGCGCCACCTTCACCCATGGCAGACGCGCCGGCCGCATCTCCTATTTCGATATCCGCCGCGAGCGCTTGCTCGACTATGACATAGCGCTGGCGCTGAATGCGCTCTCGCGCACCAAAACACCCAGCATCGGCATCCTGAGTCCGTTGCTCCAGAGCGAGAATGCTTCCCAAGATCGCGCCGGGCTGTCCTTCCTGAACGAACTTCGCCGCGCCTATGACATCGCCGTCATCCCGCATTTCAAGGACGCTCTGCCTGAAGGGCTGGACGTGCTGTTGTTGATCGACGCAACCATCCTGCGCCGTGAAATGCTGTACGAGGTCGATCAGTTCGTCATGAACGGCGGCAGCCTGATCGTGATGATGGACCCAAGGCTGCGTTTCAACCGCCAAAGCGACGCGGTCAACCCTGAGCCTTCCGAAGAGATCAACGATATTTCCGATCTGCTGGCGCGCTACGGCATCACCTATCAGGGCGAGGGTATCGTCGGCGACATGAACCTGGCATCCCTTGTAGCCGATGATCAGCAGCGCCGCCTCAGCTACCCATACTGGCTGAGGATCGGGCAGGACGGATTGTCCGACGCCCATGCGGTATCCGCCGATCTGAACGAGGTCTTTTTCGCCGAAGCCGGAGCCCTCGCGATTACTGCGCCTGAACGCGGCATCGCGCTGGTTACGACGACAAGCCAGAGCGGCACCCATGACCGTTCCGATGTGAAAGACAAAACACCCGGTCAGCTTGCCGCGAAATTCAAACCTGACGGCAAAAAACGCATCATCGCGGCAACGCTGCGTGCACCCTTTGCGAGCGCGTTCAAGATGCCGCCTGATCACGCCGACGGGACAAAACATCGCGCGGCCTCCTCCGGCACACCCTCGGTCTTTGTGATTGCTGATGCCGACTGGATCTTCGATCCGTTCTCGCTGCAGCGCGCGCAGGTGGGCGACCGCGTCATCGTGCGGCCCTTGAACGACAATCTGGCGTTTCTGCTGAACATTACCGAATTTGCCAGCGGCGACCCGGCGCTGATCGCCATCCGTTCGCGCGGGCGCACCCAGCGTCCGTTCACGAGAGTTGCCGAACTCTTCAAGGACGTGCAGGCGACGTTTCGCGAGAAAGAGGCGCAATTGGCCAGCCGGATCGCCGGCGTCGAGGCGGAAATCGCGAAAATCCCGCAAGCTGCGGGCGTCGCCGCACCGGACAAGCTGCCTGAAAACATCAAGGCGCAGATCCGGCAGCTACGGAAAGATCTCGTGCCGATACGCCGCGAATTGCGCGAAATCCGGCTCAAGAGCCGCGAGCAGGTCGACCGGTTGGGCCGGCGTCTCACAGTCATCAACCTGACCGCCGGGCCCTTGCTGGTATTGCTGTTTGCCCTGCTGGTCCGGTTTTGGCGCGCACGACGACACACATAGCATTCCTTCACAGGCCCAAGCCTTACCTATCGAGGCATTCATAGAATGAATTTCGGCGCTCCGGCCTTAAACGGTAGAAAAACCCGCTATTTTTCGATGATTTCGCAGGCGCCGGAGCGTAAGGTCCGCTGACCGCGCGCGTGCGATAGCCGACATGCGCCGAAGGGGGGTGGCGATGGCCAATTCGAATGAGAGAGATGCGGCACCCGCCGGCCGCTCGATATCCCGTGAATTCCTGGTCGAACAACTGCCGTTGATCGCAGGCGTTCTGGCACTCGGCTTCGCCTCGGCCTACTGGCAACACGGCTTTTTGCCCGGCGCGGATGTCGCCTTCCCGCTCGCCGGCGTCCGGGTGCCCATCTGGCATTTGATCTGGATGGGGTTCTGGACCGGCTACACGATGGCGGTCGTCGGTGAGGCCGCGGGCATCTTCGCCTTGCCCTACCAGATGTCGATCCTGCAATTTGCCACCCCGAGTATCACGCCGACCACGCAGCTGCTTACATTTCTCAATCCCTTCGGAGCCCTGTTCGGCTTTCGCCGCAACCGGCAATGGAATCTGGATTTCGCGCTGTGGGTGTGCGTCGGCGGTATCGTCGGTGGCCTTACCGGACCCTTCCTGCGCATAACGCTGCTGTCCGACGTGGAACCGTTTACCTTCGCCGTCGGGCTCGCGCTGGTCTTTGCCGGGGCACATCTGACTTACGCCGGCATCAAGGGGTTCCTCACCCGCGGCACCGGCGGCGGCCTGGAAGCGAAATTCCACAAACAGGCCGCCGAGTGCAAGGTGCAAGGGTTGCCGCCCGCGGGCCTGCCCGCCGGAGTGGGTATCAATACCGCATCCAAAAAAGGGCTCGCGCTCACGCTCGAATTCTGGGGCGAAACCTGGACCGTCAATCAGGCCTTTCTGTTCCTGACCGGCGCCGGCGTCGGTGTGATATCGGCGGCACTCGGCGTTGGCGGCGGGTTTCTGCTGGTGCCGATTTTCGCCGCCGTTTACGGCCTGCCGATGTATGTGCTGGTCGCTGCCACCATTCCTTACGTCATTGTCCTGTCGGCGGTGGGCCTGTTCACCTATGGCGTTATTCTTCCAGCGGTCGCCAGTGCGGCAATCGCGCCGGAATGGGCATGGGGGTTTTTTGCCGCGGCGGGGGGCATATTCGGCGCGTGGTGCGCGGCCAAAACGCAGCGCTTCCTGCCTGAACATCTGTTAAAGCTGATGCTTGGCGGCATCACTGCACTGGCCGGCACGCTCTACGTCATCAACTTCTTCTTCCCGCTTCCATTCAAACTGTAAGGCACCGCCATGCGCCACCTTCATTCGCTTCTTCCATACCTGCCCTTTATTGTCCTCATCCTGGCCGTGCTCGTCGCCGTCTATCACATCCAGATCTACTGGCAGCCCTGAGTGAGGCCGAGGCCAAGTCACAACAAACAGCTGCATTTGAAGAGGAACCCATGGGTGACGCAAAGATAATTGACGGCAAGGCGCTTGCCCAATCGCTGCGGGAGAAAATCGCACGCGCGGTTACGGAACTTCAGTCAGCCCATGGTCTGACACCGGGGCTCGCTGTCGTGCTGGTGGGCGAGAACCCGGCGAGCCAGGTCTATGTACGCTCGAAGAAGAAACAGACTGTCGAGGCGGGCATGGCGTCTTTCGACCATACCCTCACCCAAGACACCTCTGAAGACGATCTGTTGAAGCTGGTCGGGGAACTGAATGCCGACCCCGCGGTCCACGGCATCCTGGTGCAGCTTCCGCTGCCCGACCAGATCGACGCCGACAAGGTGCTTGAGGCGATCGACCCGAACAAGGATGTGGACGGCTTCCACCCCGTTAACGCAGGAAGGCTCGCGACGGGACAGCCGGGCCTTGTCCCCTGTACGCCCCTGGGGAGCATCCTGCTCGCCAAACAGGCGCTCCCCGATTTGGCCGGGCTCGAAGCGGTTATCGTCGGTCGCTCCAACATTGTCGGCAAACCGGTCGCGCAGCTGCTGCTTCAGGAGCATTGCACGGTCACTCTCTGCCATTCGCGCACCCGCGATTTGGCCGCGGTCGCGGCGCGCGGCGATCTGCTGGTGGCGGCCGTCGGCCGACCCGAGATGATCAAGGGCGACTGGATCAAGCCGGGCGCCACGGTGATCGATGTCGGCATCAACAGGGTCGAGGGAGAAGGCGGGAAATCGAAGCTCGTCGGCGATGTGGCCTTCGATGAGGCGGTCAAGATCGCCGGCGCGATCACGCCCGTCCCCGGCGGCGTGGGGCCGATGACCATCGCCTGCCTGCTGCGCAACACCCTGCAGGCCGCCTGCATGATCGAAGGCGTGGCGATGCCCGACCTCTAGGGCTCAGCATTGCGGTGCTGCAGGGTTTGTCGGTGCCCTTGCCGACGGCCTGAACCGCAATAATGGGGATTTCACTGGTTGCGGGGGCCCGATGCCACCTTTACCGAACTCAGATATCATGGACCCAATCTACCAATAGGCATGCAAGAATCTAATATGTCCGCTTTACCCCCAATAGCTGCCGTCATTCAGAAGGCCACCGCACGTCCGCTATGTGCCACAAGCGGACATGCGTCACACTCACCCCTGAGCGCTCAGCCCTTTGCAAGCCTCTGCTCATGGTGTAGGCGGCCCTCGCGGCAATTGTAATGTCGCTCAATACAAGTGAAAGTGGAGTGCGCGGGGCGACGGCAGGAGGGGGCAATTTCCATGGGTTTTGGTGTGGCCATCCTTGAACGCAACCGTCCCGGGTTTTTTGCGCTGTGGGTCGGCGTTCTTGCGGCGCTTGTTCTTCCCGGAGCGACAGGAAGCGCGGTAGCCGCACCTAAAGAACGCTATGCGGCCATCGTGGTCGACCACAAGTCTGGCAAGGTTCTTTTCTCCCGCAATGCGGATGCTGCGCGTTATCCTGCCTCGCTGGTCAAGATCATGACGCTTTTCGTCGGCAGCATTCTTGTACCGGTCCGGTTGTAATGGAGATGCTGATGCGTCGGCGGCGAAGCTTTGCGGGTGCCATCCTGTTTATTGAGCGCGACCGTTATGCTCCGCACTCTTCGAATCCCGCGGGACTTCCAAGCAGACGCCTATCACCGCTCGATCTGCCTAGGATTCTGCTTCAGGTCATGCTGATCAGCATTTTTGCATTTGCATCGACCAGGTCCACTCTCGCGGACCCCCGCATTTTAGGGGATGACGGCCAGCCGGCATACGGAATGGAAGAGCCCACGCAATTGCCCTCCCGAAAGACTTATCAACCACGCCAATACCCGGCCCTCATGTCAGGCGGGGCTCGCCCGCAGATCGCGCCTAAGGCTCCCCAAGTGACCTTCTTTCCCAACAAGGAAACTGCCGGCACCGTGATCATCGTCAACCGGAGCTGCAGGCTCTACTACACATTGTCGCCGACCGAAGCGTATGATTATCCGATATCGATCGGCCGGCTTGGCTTCACCTGGACCGGAACCGAGAAGATCAGCCGCATGGTCGATTGGCCGGACTGGATCCCGCCCCCGGAAATGCTGAAGCGCGAGCCGGGGCTCCCCCGCAAAATGACGGGCGGTCTTGATAATCCGCTCGGTGCCAGGGCGCTTTATCTGGGGGCAAGCCTCTACCGTATTCATGGTACCAACAATGCCAGAACTATCGGCCACGCGGCCTCCTCCGGCTGCTTTCGTATGATGAATGAGCACGTCATGCATTTGTCGAGCCTTGCGCGCGTCGGCACAAAAGTGAAAGTCGTTGAAAACTGGCCCTTCACGGGCGCTGTTGGCGCCCGTCCGGTATGCGGTGAAGAAATCCCTGTTCACCAACGCCGACCGCAGTCAGCTGCCCGTCAACGCCGCGGTGGTGTGGGCTTGCTGGGAATCTTTGCCCCGTGGCGCTGGTAACCGGGGATATGGCACTGGCAGACGTCAGTGCATGGCTGCAAATGGGTCCCTCCAGGAACAGGCTGCTTCGATATGTTCCAATGTCCGCTTAGGGTCATAAGCGGTCGTAAAACTTCTTTGCTCTGAACGTCCGCTTTGCCCCCTAAAGCGGCCATGCCGGGAGGTGGCCCGAAGAGTCCGCTATGTGCCAATAGCGGACATTCGCGGTTCCCCAAAATCGCACCGAAATTTGGTGATCGCGATACCGGTGGGGAGCCGTCCACAGCATCAGAAACGGACTTCAAAACGGCTTTGCTATTCGACCTGGGTTGTTTCCCGGGCCTGAACTATCACGCGGAAGGATCCCCAAGCCGATGTGAGAGAGAAACGCACCCACCATTGCAGCAATGAGCGCGGCAATAACGGCAGGCCAGATTCGCAGCCTGGCTAGAACCTCCGCCTCATCTATTTCGGCCAACAGGACCCAAGGTTTCCCACCAAAATCAACAGGCGAAAACACCGACAACACTGAAATACCTCTATAGTCTGGTGTGACATGGGCACCGCTGAAGCCGGCCAGACCTCTGTTCACCGAAGGTGTGTCCACTTTCGTTGTCAACAGCGTCGACTCGCTGAAAAATCGGGATTGGCTGCGCATCGTCATGTCGTTACCGACGAGGTAAGTTTCACCAGTCTTGCCCATTGCGGAGCCGAATCGAAGGATTGCATTGATGGGCGTATCGGCCAACTGCACAGCTAACACGCCTGCAACGCTCCCGTCCTTGGCTTTTACGGCAGTACCAGCAAAGAGTGCCGGCGCATTGTCGCTGGGCGCATAGCGTTCGTAATCGGAAAAAATAACGCGTTCTGCGCGGCCTTTCAGGGCGCGTTGAAAAACGAAACCCAAGGCGCTCCCGGCGTACGGCCCATCTTCCAGATTTGTTGCGAAGTCGTCTTCCTTCTCAAACGTGTAGAGAATGTTGCCATCACGATCTATCAGGAACAGATCATAATAACCAAAATGCTCCAGAAACTCGCGCGCCCAAACATGAAATGTCACGTGCTCTT
>Ga0224508_10005418_pt1 | contig 10211 bp, 7 predicted proteins | sample SF_Jan12_sed_USG_4_FD_170157 | JGI IMG/M metagenome (GOLD analysis project Ga0224508, IMG submission 170157) | Sediment microbial communities from San Francisco Bay, California, United States - SF_Jan12_sed_USGS_21 | ecosystem: Environmental > Aquatic > Marine > Sediment | place: USA: California... | reverse complement strand
ATAGGCTGATACGGCTTGCCGCATGGACCTGATTGAGCAAATCTGGACGGGCTCGGGTCTCTATCAGATCACGGGCGGGCAGTTGGTCATGCTCGGCGTTTGCCTCGTGCTGTTGTATCTCGGGATCGTACGCAAGTTCGAACCTCTGCTCCTGGTGACGATCGGATTCGGTGGTTTGCTGAGTAATATTCCGGGCGTCGAGATTGCGACTGGCGATGGTCTGCTGCATCTTTCTTACGTCGTCGGTATCGAAACCGGCGCATTCCCGCTAATAATCTTCATGGGTGTCGGCGCGCTCACCGATTTCGGTCCGCTGCTGGCGAATCCGCGCACGCTGTTTCTCGGTGCGGCCGCGCAGTTCGGCATCTTTGCGACGCTGCTCGGCGCGCTGGGTATGACGTCGCTGGGCTGGATGGATTTCTCGCTGCGCGAAGCGGCGGCGATTGGCATCATAGGTGGCGCGGATGGCCCCACGGCCATCTACGTAGCGGGCCGGCTCGCTCCGGATCTGCTGGGAGCAATAGCCGTTGCGGCGTATTCCTACATGGCGCTGGTGCCGTTGATTCAACCCCCGATCATGAAGTTGCTGACGACCGAAGCGGAGCGGCGCATCGAGATGGTGCAACTTCGCGAAGTGTCGAAGGCCGAACGCATTGTTTTTCCGTTACTTCTGCTTCTGCTGGTGGCGCTGTTGCTACCGTCTGCGGCGCCGCTGCTCGGTATGCTCGCGTTTGGTAACCTGATGCGGGAATGCGGTGTCGTTGAGCGGCTGTCGAACACGACGCAAAACGCGCTCATCAATATAGTTACGATTTTTCTTGGGCTCGCGGTCGGCTCGAAGTTGAGCGCCGAGCAGTTCCTGGTGCCAAGCACGCTCGGAATCCTGGTGCTGGGCATGGTAGCTTTTGCTATCGGCACGGCCAGCGGAGTGCTGATGGGCAAGGCGCTCAACAAAATATCGAGTCAGCCGATCAATCCTTTGATCGGCGCTGCGGGCGTATCGGCCGTACCGATGGCGTCGCGCGTCGCCAATAAGGTCGGGCTGGAAGCGAATCCGCAGAATATCCTGCTAATGCATGCGATGGGTCCGAACGTCGCAGGCGTTATCGGCTCCGCCGTCGCCGCAGGCATCATGATCATGTTCGCCTCGTGACAAAAAGGCTCCCCCTGCTCGCGTTTGCGGCGGCTCTCATACTTGCCGGGATTTGTTACAGCGCTTCTCTCGGCGCGGATTACCAGTTCGACGACGAGGCGAGCCTTGTTAATCTGGCGACGGTCACCGATCTCAGATCGGCGATGGACTACATTTTTAGTGGTACGGCCGGACCAACCGGTCGCCCTTTATCGCTGCTGACGTTCGCATTACAGGCCAGGCAATGGCAGCAGGGTCCGGATGCATTCCTGCGCGTCAATATTGCGATTCACCTGCTAAACGCATTACTGCTGGCGTTTGTCGTGCGGCAGTTGTTTCTTCTTCGCGGCGACGGGCGCCAATCGGCAACGCTGATAGGCTGTGTCACTGCCAGCATTTGGGTGACGCTGCCATTGATTGCTACCGCGACGATGATCGTAGTGCAGCGCATGGCCACGTTGAGCACCTTGTTCATGTTAGTCGGGCTTGCCGCATACGTTGCCTCTCGCACGATGATCGAGCGCTCGCCGCGAAAGGCGCTATTGCTCATGGCAATCAGTTTGACCGGCGGGTCCGTGCTGGCAATTCTGGCAAAAGAAATCGGCCTGTTACTGCCGATATACGTTCTGGTCGCGGAAGCCACTCTATTGCGCCGTCCGGCCAGCGTCTCGCCGGCCACATGGCGCAGCTGGTCGGCCGTCTTTCTATGGCTGCCCACGCTAATCGTGATCGCGTATCTGTTCAGCGTATTCAACTATCCGGATCACGTGATCCAGTTTCGCGGATTCAACGCCGCAGAACGGCTGCTGACCGAGGCGCAGATTTTGTGGGTGTATCTTTCGAAAGCGCTGGTTGGCTTTTCCGGTCGCCTGGGGCTCTACCAGGGCGACGTCGAGATTGTTCGCAGCCTCTGGTCTCCTGCGGCGATGCTTGCCGTGGCCAGCTGGCTTCTTCTCGCATTCGGCGCAGTTTCGTGGCGCCGTCGCTACCCGTTGTTGGCGCTGGCTGTATTGTGGTACCTCGCCGGCCATTTGCTCGAGTCAACAGTTGTGTCGCTTGAGCTTTATTTTGAGCACAGGAATTACCTGCCGATTGCCGGGCCGATCATGGCCTTGACCGCATTTCTGATCCTGCATTCCGCTCGTGTCAGAACGATTGCGCTGCGAGTGATCCCGTTGGTTGTTCTTGTCAATGCCGGTTTTTTGTACAGTTTTGCATCGTTGCAGGGCGACCCGCGGCTGTCCGCAGGATTTTGGGCCGTCAAGTACCCTGATTCGTTACGCGCTGTCACTAACCTGCTGGCGCATCAGATTAAGGAAGGGAGCACTGATCAAGCTATAGAAACGATCAGTGAATTTACGCGCCGCCATCCGGAATACGCGGCGCTGCGCATTCAGGAGTTGAATCTCATGTGCATGACCCGGCCAGACGAGCTACAGCCGGGCAAGGTCGACGAGGTTCGGGAGCAGTTGGCGGAAAGCAGTCTCTATTTTGTCGTACTGCAAATGTTGCTTGAGCTTTTTTCAACGGCGAGCGAAGGGCAGTGTCCGGCGGTTTCAACAGGAACCGTGATGCAGTTAGCTGAGGAGTTACGGAACAATCCGAAATATGCGGGGCACCCGAGGTATAACATGGTTCATCATTTGCTGCTGGCAACAATGCAGCAGCGCCTTAACGATACTGCAGCGGCAGTCGAGCACCTGCACAAGGCGTACGAGTTCATCCCGAGCGAGGACGTGGTATATATGATGACGATGATGCTCGCGCCGTCTGGGGATATAGCTGGCGCACGGGAGTTTCTTGATAGGGCGGCGCGCGACGAGCCTGCAAATCCGATAAAAGCGCTGCGCTGGCGACGGTTAATAAACTGGCTGTATGATTATGTTGATTCAATTGAGACGGAAATATCGGAAAGTCGTTGATGCAATTATCGATAGTTATCCCGGCCAAAAATGAGTGTAATGCAATCGGTGCTGTCGTGGGCGCGGCACGTGATTGCTATCCCGATGCGGAGATAGTCGTAGTGGATGACGGCTCGACCGACGACACCGCGGCAGTCGCGGCAGGCGCGGGCGCCACGGTTATCAAGCACCCGGAGAGCCTTGGGAACGGCGCGGCAGTGAAGACCGGTGCGCGCGCTACGACCGGCGATGTCATTGCATTGATGGATGGCGATGGACAGCACGATGCGAAAGAACTCGAGCCGCTGCTGGAACGACTCGAGAGCGGTTACGACATGGTCATCGGAGCACGCGATACCGGGTCGCACGCTGGTGTCGGGCGATTGTTCGCCAACGGGCTATACAATGCGATCGCATCCGTACTCAGTGGCCGGAAGATTCTGGATCTTACCTCGGGTTTTCGTGTGGTTCATGCAGAAAAGTTCAGGCAGTTTCTGTACCTGCTCCCAAATGGCTTCTCGTATCCGACGACGACCACGATGGCGTTCCTGCGCACTGGTTACCCGATTACCTTTAAACCAATTACTGTGTCCCGGCGAATCGGCAAGAGCCATATCCGTCCGGTGCGAGATGGCGCGCGATTTCTGGTGATAATTTTCAAGATCGCGACCTTGTATTCGCCGTTGAAGATGTTCCTGCCGATCGCTGCAGGGTTCTTTTTAACCGGTGCCGGATGGTATGCGTATACGTTCGCGACCATCGGCCGCTTTACGAATATGAGCATGCTGTTGTTCAGCGCGTCGGTCATCGTGTTTCTGATCGGTCTGATTTCCGAGCAAATAACTGCCCTGACCTATAGCAAGTCCTGAAATGCGGCGCGTCATCAGGGTAGTCGGTAACAGTAAGCGGCTTAGGGCGCCGCCGCCTGGTCCGACGCGGTTCGCATTTCTGCGGGCCGCAGTCTAAAGCAGGACGAGGACTAAAGTCGCATGCATTCCAACCGGCCCCGGCTGCTAGTTCTGACGTCCACATTTCCGCGCTGGGAAGGCGACACAGAGCCGCGCTTTGTCGAGGCCCTGTCCTACGAACTCACCAACTCCTTCGACGTTGTTGTACTCGTGCCGCATTGCAAGGGCGCGATACGACGAGAGACCATTACAAGTAAGGGACGCTCGATCGAAGTGCGCCGGTTTCGATATTGCCCCGCAGCGATGGAGACCCTTGCTTATGACGGCGGCATGCTTTTTCGTGTTCGCCGCAATCCGTTGCGTTTGCTCTTGTTGCCGCTGTTTTTTTTGGCGCAGGCGCTGGCGGCATTCCGCTTGCACCGGGAGGACGGATTCGATGCGGTTCATGCACACTGGATGGTGCCACAAGGGTTCGTCGCGGTGACTTTACGCATCTTGGCGCGTCGCTTCCCACCTGTCCTGGTCACGTCGCATGGGGGAGACCTTTACGGGTTACGTGGGCCTGTTTTCGAAAGCCTGAAGCGCTGGATCCTGACCCGGGCAGATGCTGTGACAGTCGTCAGCCATGCGATGCGCAACTATTGCGCGGACCATAGTCTTGTACCTGGAAAAATTATCGTGCAATCGATGGGCGTGGACCTCGAGGGAACATTCACTCCCGGCGATACGGCGAATACACGCGGCGGCCTGGTTTTCGTCGGTCGTCTGGTTGAAAAGAAGGGTGTGGAATACCTCATCGAGGCTATGGCGCTCCTGATTTCGAAATATCCGCAGCTCATGCTGACGATCGTGGGCGACGGCCCCCTCCGTGAGTCATTGACCGCCCTCGCGCTAACTCAAGGAGTGAATGACCGTGTACGCTTTCTGGGCAGCGTCCCGAATGAAGAGGTGCCGGATTACCTTCGTGCTGCTGCCATCTTCGCAATGCCTTCAATCGTCGCTGCGTCCGGTGATCAGGAAGGTCTCGGGCTCGTGGCGGTCGAGGCTCAAGGCTGTGGCTGCGCGGTGGTTGCCACGGATCTACCGGCCATTCGGGATACGGTGATCGACGGTGAAACCGGTCTGATGGCCAGACCCGCGGATGCGGCGGATCTCGCAAACAAAATCGAGGTGCTGCTGGACGACGATGTGCTACGTAAGTCTCTGGCGAAGTCCGGGCGAAAACATGCGCTTGAAAAGTTTAACTGGACTGCGGTTGGTTCTGCGTATTCCAAAATAATCCGTGACCTGATTACGGATTCATCGTGAGCCCTCAAGAGTAAACCAGATGGCCAATGCGCCTACTGGGTATCGGACAGCGCGTCTACACCAATCGTGATACGTACTGGCAGCAATCTGGTAGACCTTACCAATCACCTGATCAGCAGGCGGCGACGGGACCCTTCGGCACACCGGCGACTATTGTGAGCGCTCGAAGTGATCCTCGAGTACCTGCGCGACACAACTGGTCAGTCGTTTGCCGGTCTCGATGTGCAGAAATTCGTTCGGCCCGTGCGCGTTCGATTTCGGGCCCAGCAGGCCCGTGATCAGGAACTGTGCCTCGGGAAAGCGCTCGCCGAGCATACCCATGAACGGTATCGTCCCGCCGGTACCCATATACATCGAAGGCTCGCCGAAGAACTGATTGGACGCCTTGTGCATGGACGCTTCAAGCCACTCGGCGAAGGCCGGTGCATTCCAGCCAGCCATCGTGGATTCCACCTCGAAAGACACTTTGGTCAATGGCGGCGTATCTTTTTCGAGCGCTTGTTTAACCGCCTCCGCGGCCAAATCAGCGTCGCAGGTCGGCGGAAGTCGAAAGGAGAGCTTGAGTGTCGTGTATGGCAGAAGGACATTGCCGGCATCAACAAGTGCCGGCATGCCGTCGGCGCCGGTGACCGCGAGCGTGGGTCGCCAGGTGTTATTCAGCAACAGCTCCTCGCGGGACTCGCCCGGCGCGGGTGCGTCGACGGCCCATGGAAACTTCTCGTATACCGAGTCCTCTAGAGTTTCGGCTGCGAGACGGGCCTGGTTCAGTCGCTGCCCAGGAATATCGACGTGCAGATCCTCGAGCAGAATCTGGCCGTTCGACTCATCCTCGATGCGACTGATTAACTGCCGCGCGATTCGAAAACTCGACGGTACGACACCGCTTGCAGAGCCCGAATGCACGCCCTCGGTCAGAACGTCGACCCGCAAAGTCCCCGTCAGATTGCCGCGCAGCGACGTCGTACACCAAAGCTGATCGTAGTTGCCGCATTCGGCGTCCAGACAGACGACGAGGTCCGGAGAGCCAATGCGGTCTGCGAGCAGGTCTATGTAAAACGGCAGGTCGAAGCTGCCGCTTTCTTCGCAGCCTTCAACAATGACCACGCAGTTGGCATGCGGAATGCCTTGTTCCTGCAGGGCGCGAACAGCGGTCAGCGATCCGAACGTCGCGTAGCCGTCATCGGCACCACCACGTCCGTACAGCTTGCCGTCCTTGATGACGGGCGTCCACGGATCCAGGTCTTCGTCCCAGCCGCTGAACTCGGGCTGCTTGTCGTAGTGGCCATACAGCAAAACGACATCGTCGGACTGTCCGGGAATTTCAATAAACAGCACCGGTGTCCGGCCTGGCAGGCGCACAACCTCGATCTGCATGCCCTCGATCGGCTGTTTCCGACACCATGCCTCAAGCATCTCGACCGCCGCTTCCATATGGCCCTTTTGCTCCCAGTCAGGATCGAAGTGCGGCGACTTGTTGGGAACCTTAATGTATTCGGCGATTTCCGGGACGATCGAGTCGTCCCACATGGCGTTTACAAATTCCGCGCTCTGCTGCGTATTCATGAATCTTCTTATTCCGATGTCAGTGACCGTACCAGCGTGCGCGTCATGCGCTCCGTGGTGATGAAATCCCAGCTAAACGAATCGTACTTCGCCAACGGGTTGGCCTCGAGCACCTCATCCACGCTCATCCCCTGGTCGACCAACGCCTTAACGAGTGCTCGGCTGTCGATCAGCATGTCGATATCGGCTTGCATGCCGGCTTTGTCGGTCAACGACCCGTGGCCCGGTATAATTTTCGTTGCATCGTCGGCCGTGAAGCAGATTTTCTGCTGCGCGGCGATGTAGCCATCGACTGTGCCACCGCTGTCGAGGTCGATGTAAGGGAAGATTCCGTGAAATAGAATGTCCCCGGTGTGGATGACGTTGGCGCCGGGAAAATAGACCACAGCGTCACCGTCGGTATGTGCCTTCGGCAGGTGCCTGACCAGGGCCTCGATGTTGCCGAGGTGGAAGGTCACGCCATCGCCGAAAGTAATGACCGGAAGCCCTCCCGGACCGCCGGCGCCCGACGAGTCTTCCAGCAACCGTTTGCGGATGTTGTCGTGGGCAAAAACTACGGTGCCACTTTCGGCGAAGTAGGCATTGCCTCCGGCATGGTCGCCATGGACGTGTGTGTTGACCATAAAGTCGATCGGACGACCGGCCGTCTCCGTAACGTGCGCTAACAGGGTTTCGGCAAGCGGCGGCACGCCGTCGTCAATCATCGCAACATGATTTTCGCCGACAATGACGGCCATATTTCCGCCGCCGAAGCCGCCCCTGGCCTCGACCATAAAGATGCCAGGTTCAATTTCGGAAGAACTGAACGTAATTTCGGCTTCCTGGGCAAATGCCAGCGACGCCAATAGTAAGGGCAAAACGGCGAGCTGTTTCATCACTGTCTCCGGAAAGTTCGGGACGGTGATTGTATCCCAGAAATCGTTACTGGCGACCGGGGAACGAAAATTGGGCAGTTTCGCGAACACCGCCCGAGGGCCAGCGTTGCGTAATGGTTTTGCGGCGCGTATAGAATCGCACGCTGTCAGGCCCGTAGGCGTACAGGTCGCCGAACAGCGAGCGTTTCCAGCCGCCAAAACTGTGATAGGCCACCGGTACCGGCAGAGGCACGTTGATGCCGACCATTCCGACCTTGATGTTATCCGCGAAGTAGCGCGCCGCTTCGCCGTCGCGCGTAAAAATGCAGGTGCCGTTGCCGTACTCGTGGCTGTCGATCAGTTGCATGGCCTGTTCCTCGGATTCGGCGCGCACGACGCACAGCACCGGACCAAAAATTTCCTCCTGGTAAATGCGCATCTCTGCCGTGACATTGTCGAACAGGCAGGGACCCAGGAAGAAGCCATCTTCGTGGCCGGCTACGACCAGGCCGCGGCCATCAACGACGAGATCGGCCCCCTCGTCGACGCCGAGATCGACGTAAGCACGTACTTTCTCATAGTGAGCCTGAGTGACCAGCGGACCCATGTTGTTGCTGTTGTCTGTGCCGGCGCCGACCTTAAGATCCGCGACTTGCCGTTGAAGCCTGTCGACCACGGCGTCGGCCGTGTCATCACCAACACAAACGGCAACTGAGATCGCCATGCAGCGTTCGCCGCACGAGCCGAAAGCCGCGCCCATCAGCGCGCTGACCGCGTTGTCGATATCGGCATCCGGCATGATAATCGCGTGATTCTTTGCCCCGCCCAATGCCTGCACGCGCTTGCCGTTCTTCGTGCCGGTCGTGTAGATGTATTCGGCGATCGGGGTGGAGCCGACGAAGCTGATCGCCTGCACACGCGAATCGTTGAGCAACGTGTCTACCGCTTCCTTGTCGCCATTGACCAGGTTGAATACGCCGTCGGGGAGACCGGCTTCCTTGAGCAGCCGGGCGACGACCATTGGCGCGCTCGGATCCTTTTCCGAGGGCTTCAGCACAAACGTGTTGCCGCAGGCGATCGCCATCGGGTACATCCACATCGGGACCATCGCCGGAAAATTGAACGGCGTGATGCCCGCTACGACACCGAGGGGCTGATGGTCTGACCAGCTGTCGATGCCGGGACCGACATTGCGCGAGTATTCGCCCTTCAGGAGTTCGGGGATGCCGCACGCATAATCGACGACCTCGACACCGCGACCGAATTCGCCCATCGCGTCGTCGAGCACCTTGCCGTGCTCGTCGGTAATCGCGGCCGCGATTTCATCCGCATGTTCCTCCAGCAACTGTTTGAAACGGAACATAATGCGTGCGCGTTTCGCCGGCGGTGTATTCCGCCAGCCTGGAAACGCCGCTTCGGCCGCAGCAATTGCGTCCGCTACTGTCGCCTTCGACGCCATGGCCACGTGACGGGTTACCTTGCCAGTCGCCGGATTCGTGATCGGTTCCGGGCGATTGTTATCGGCGACCTCGTCGCCATTGATGAAATGGCCGACGATGTTGGCAGTATCGATATTGCTGGCCGGTGTCGCGTTCATGATTTCTCCAGGTGTGATCGGCGTTTAGTCAATGCTATCGAGTACGCGGCGCAGCGCCTCGAACGACTGTTGCATCTCATCGGGCTTCGAATTGAGAAACGGCGAGAACTGCAGGATATCCATACCGTTACGAATAACTATATTTTCATCCCAGAAGCATTTCTTGTGCGCCTCGCCGCCGCGCGCGCCCGGCGCACCTTCGCGTGGCGCCATTTCGATCGCGCCCATCAGGCCGAAGTTGCGAACATCAATTACGTGTTCGTGGTCCGCGAAGGAGTGCAGCAGGTCTTCGAACAGCTGCTCGAGAGCAGCGGACTGTTCGAACGTGCCTTCCTCGTCGTAGACGTCCATCGTCGCCAGGCCGGCTGCGGCAGCAACCGGGTGGCCGGAATAGGTGTAGCCATGGAACAGCTCGATCATGTGTTCGGGACCGTGCATGAACGCATCGTAGACCGAGTCGCTCACCAACACCGCGCCCATCGGAATGACGCCGTTCGTAAGGCCCTTGGCGGTGGTGATGATGTCAGGCATGACATCGAAGCGTTGTGCGCCAAACGGCCGCGCCAGCCGGCCGAACGCCGCGATGACTTCGTCGAATATCAGCAGGATGCCGTGCTTGTCGCAAATCTCCCGGAGCCGTTCGAGATAGCCCACAGGCGGGGGCAGTACGCCGGTGGATCCCGCCACCGGCTCGACGATTACGGCGGCGATGTTGCTGCCGTCGTGCAGGCCGCAAAGCCGCTCGAGACCGTCGGCGAGGTGTGCACCCCATTGCGGCAGGCCACGTGTGAAAGCATTGTGTTCAAGGTCGAGCGTGTGCCGGATGTGGTCTACACCTGGAATCAGATTCGGGCTGAAGACTTTTCTGTTTGGCACCATGCCGCCGACCGACATGCCGCCGAAATTTACGCCATGATAGCCACGCTCGCGGCCGATCAACCGTGTACG
>Ga0224508_10005417_pt1 | contig 10212 bp, 9 predicted proteins | sample SF_Jan12_sed_USG_4_FD_170157 | JGI IMG/M metagenome (GOLD analysis project Ga0224508, IMG submission 170157) | Sediment microbial communities from San Francisco Bay, California, United States - SF_Jan12_sed_USGS_21 | ecosystem: Environmental > Aquatic > Marine > Sediment | place: USA: California... | reverse complement strand
GCGAGCGCGATGCCGAGGGCCATCTTCTCGGCCGGGCGACTCCGTTGCGTCACGACCGAGCTGTCCAGTGTGGGTCCTGGCGTCATATCGCCCCCCTGTTCACAATGGAACAACCAGTCCATCACGCCGACGGGCCGCTGTCCATGGGCCGGTCACACGGCCCGCCCCACCGTCAGGTGAGCCGATGCCGGAGAGGTCGGCCCTCGAGCGTGGCGACCAGGTTCGTGTAGTCGCCGCGACGCAGATCGGCGTTGAGGACGAGGTCGGCCTGGGCCGCGTGTGGCGTCAGCACCACGTTGGCGCGAGGGTCCGCGGCGAGGACGACCAGTGGGTTGTCGGACCGCACCGGCTCCCAGCGGTAACCATCGGTCGCGACCCCGGCGAGGTGGCCCGACGTGTAGCCCTGGGCCACGGCCTCCTCGTCGAGCAGGGTGCTCGCGCCGGCGCTGATCAGGAACGACCCCGGCCGCATCCTCGCCACGAACCCGGCGTCGGCGATGCCCTCGGTCTCGGGCGAATGGGGCAACAAGAGACACACGAAGTCGCTGCGCGCCAACAGCTCGTCGAGGGCCGCATACGACACGCCGAGCCGGCCCTCGATCCAGTCCGGCAGCCGGTTCCTGCGGTTGTACAGCAGGGTGCAGTCGAAGATACGGAGCAGGCGGGCGACCTCGGTGCCGATCTCACCGAGGCCGACGATGCCGACCGTGCTGTCGCGGATCTGCCGGATGCCGGTGCGACCCGACCAGTTGATGGCGAAGGTGTCGGCGTCGGATCGCTGCGGTGGGCCCCACTCGTCCCCCGCCGCGACCACCACGTCGGAACCCTCACGCGCTCGCTTGGCCAGGGTGAGCATCTGCATCACCACGTGCTCGGCGACCATCGAGCTGTGCGGAACCGGCCAGGTGCACACCGGGACATCGGCGGCGTCGGCCGCGTCGAGATCGATGTCGTGCGCCTGTGATCCGAGGCGCTGGATCAGTTGCAGCCCCCGGCCCGCGTCGATGATCCGGCTGTCGATGACTCCCGACCGTTCGGAGATCAAGAACTCGGCCTCGGCCACGGCCGCGCAGATCTCGTCGGTCGAGGGCGAGACGAGCATCATGACGTCCAGCTCGTCGGGCGCGGCCTCGAGCGCGAGTCGCTGGTGGATGGGCGGCCGGCTGGTGACGAAGACGGTGGGGTGGCCGGTCAACCTCGAGCCCGCTTCATGTGATCGGCCACTCCGATTCGATGCCCTCGACACCCGCCCGCTCGGCAACAGCATGGAATCGGCCGCGGACGTCGTCGAGGATGGCGGCCTCGTCCATGGTGAGCACCTTCCGGCCCTGCATCACGATTCGGCCGTCGATCACCACGGTGTCGACGTCGCCGCCCTGGGCCGCGAACACCACTGTGGCGACCGGATTCCACACCGGCTGGAGATGCGGCGCGTCGGTGTCGATCGTGATGAAGTCGGCCTTCTTGCCCGCTTCGATCGACCCGACCTGGTCGTCGATGCCGAGGGCTCGGGCGCCGTTCAGCGTCGCCATCTCGAGCACGGTCTCCGATCCCAGCCCCAGGCGGGAACCGGCCCGCCCCCGGGCGATGTGGCAGGCGATGCGCAGATCGCGCAGCAGGTCGGAGTTGGCGTTCGACGGGGCGCCGTCGCACCCCATCGCCACGTTCACGCCGGCGGCGAGCATGTCGCCGACCGGAGCAGCCGGCCAGGCCGCCGCCGCGTTGTTGCCAGGATTGTGCGACACGGTGGTGCCGGTGGCGGCGAGGAGCCGGTGGTCTGCATCGTCGGCGATGGTGCAGTGGGCCAGAACGGTGCGAGGCCCGAGCAGCCCGTGGCCGTGCGCGAACTCGATGTGGCTCCGGTAGCCCTGCTCGCGGGCGTAGTCGTTGTCGGGCGGGAACTCGGCCAGGTGGATCGTGATGCCCATGTCTCGTTCGCGGGCCACCTCGGACACTTCGTCGTAGAGCGTCGGGTTGCCGGCCGGCTCGGCCGAACGACAGCCGAACCAGACCTGGAGGCGCCCGTCGCCGGCGCCGTCCCAACGGTCGTGGGCGGCGATGGTCCCCTCGATCGACGACTCCCTCGTCTGCCACATGCCCATGTGCCAACCGAGCTCGTCGCGCTTCTCGGGGCTCACATCCATGGCGATCTTGCCGAGCGCCGCGCGGATGCCGGACTCCACGCACATTTCGGCGATGCCGTCGAAGCCGTACTGCTCCGCGAGCAGGCACTCGACGAAGCCGGTGGTGCCGGACTTGATCATCTCGAGGACGCACAGCGAGGCGCTGGCCAGGCCGTCCTCCTCGGTGTAGGAGCCCTGGAGCGGGAAGATCCGCCCGAACAACCACTCCGAGAAGTCACCGAGCCGTTTGCCCTCCGACACGCCTCGGAGCATGCACTGGGCCGTGTGCACATGGGTGTTGACGAGACCCGGCAACACGATGTGACCGCGGAGGTCGATCTCGTCGTGATCCGAGTGGCCGGCGAGAAGATCGGCAGTCTTGCCGACGGCCTCGATGCGGTCACCGCTCACCACCACGGCCCCATCGTCGATGATCTCGCGCCGGTCGTTCATCGTGAGGACGGTGGCGTGGGTGAAGATCATGACGCTCCTGGGCCGGGCGGTGCGGTCACTCTACTCACGCCGGATGGCCGGCTTCGAGGAGGCATCGTCGATCGCCCAGTGCACGGAGGGACGCCGCTGTTGTCGCAGCCGCGGCCGGTCGGGCTGCACTACGATCGTGGGAATGGGAGACGAGAAGGAAGCTGTCGTCGAGCGGACGACAGCACCTCACGTCCAGCCCGATACCCGTCGAACCGAGACGTCCTCCGCTGCGGGATCGCTGCTCGCGGTGCAGCGTGCAGCCGGAAACCGGGCCGCCTCACGGCTCGCGGCCGAACATACCCGTGTGACGGTGCAGAGCCTCTCGAACGACGAGCTGATCCGGCGGTTCGTCACCTACCGCTCGGGTGCCAACACGATCAACAACTACACGCCGCGCGACAAGGACACCCGGGGGGCAAAGAAGGGCCTCTCGACGATGGAGAACGAGGCCGACTACCTCGGGCAGAAGGCGCAGGTCATCGAGACGGACGATCTCGGTGACGACCTCGCTGCGGTTCGCAACGGCGTCGGCCAGAACGACTCGCACGTCTCGATCGTGCCCAGCGACGATGCCGACGACGCCAAGCTCGTCGAGTGGGCCTCGGCAAAGGGCCAGGAGGACATCGAGCACGACCTGTCCGCGGCCGTCATGGCGGCCAGGACCGGCGAGGTCAGGCGACCCAAGGTTCCGAAGAAGAAGAAGAAGTAGGCGAGTAGTGACCCAGGACGATCGGGCGCCTCATGCCTGGTGATGTCGACCAGCTCTACCCGGGCCTCGACCCGACGTCGCTGCCTCGCGAGCTGATCGAGCGGCTGCCCCGGCACAAGGACGACATCGAGCGCGTCGAATCGCTCGTCGAGATTGGGTATCCCGACAACGCCGCCGCCCTCCCCTATCTCGCGCAGTGGCTCCAGGACGCCAACTGGCCGGTGGCCCGACCGGTCGCGAGCTACTTCGCCCGCCTGGGGTGGGCGCTCCTCCCCGTCGTGCGCACGGTGCTCCGGGGCGACGACGAGGCCTGGGCGTACTGGATGCTCGTTCTCGTCGTCGACGAGCTCGACGACGATCTCGTGCGTGAGCTCGAAGCCGACATCGCCCCGTGGGCCACCGCGGGCGGCGGCGAAGGCGTCGACGAGGTCGCCGAGGCCCTTCTCGCCCGCATCTGACCGTCAGGCCAAGGCTCGGCTCCGGTCCTGATCGGACCGTTGTCACGTCAGCCGGCGACGTCGATCACGATCTTGCCGATGTTGGCGTTGGCCTCCATGCGCTCGTGCGCGGCGATGATGTCGTCGAGCGCGAAACGGGTGTCGATGACCGGCTTCAGCGAACCGTCGTCGAATCGGGGAAGCATCTCCGCCGCGAACCGCTGCGTGACGGCGATCTTCTCCTCGATGGGCCGCGCCCGCAGCACGGTTCCGGTGAGCGACGCCCGCTTCGGCAGCATGGCCGCGAGGTCGAAGGTGGCCTGACCGCCACCCATCAGGCCGACCTGTACGATTCGACCGCCCACTCGCACGCTCGCGACATTGCGGTCGAGGTAGTCGCCGCCGATCACATCGAGGACGACATCGACCCCGGTCCCGTCCGTGGTCTCGGCAACTGCGGCGGCGAAGTCATCGGTCGTGTAGTCGACCGCGACATCGGCGCCCAGGGCCCGGCAGGCGCCGACCTTCCCCGACGACGCGGTCACGATGATCCTCGCTCCGATCGCCTTGCAGATCTGGATCGCCGCGGTCCCGACCCCCGATGCCCCGGCATGCACGAGTGCTGTTCGTCCCGACGTGAGCCCTCCCTGCAACACGAGCGCGTCCCATGCGGTGATGAAGACCTCGGGGATGGCGGCGGCGTCGGCCAGGTCGACCGAGGCCGGGATGCGAAGCGTCTGGCGCTCGTGGACGGCGAGCTGCTCGGCGTAGGCACCGCCGGAGACGATGCCCATGACCTCGTCGCCCACGGCCCGACTGACGACGCGTTCACCAACTGCGACGACCCGGCCCGAGTACTCGAGGCCCGGGATCTCGTGTTCCGTCGGTGGCCCCGGATAGAAGCCCATGCGCTGCAACGTGTCGGCCCGGTTCAACGCGGTGGCCACGACGTCGACGACGATCTCTTCGGGGCCGGCTGTGGGCTCGGGCACGTCGTCGACGGTGAGGACCTCGGGCCCGCCGTGTTCACGTAGTACTACTGCGCGCATACGGCTGCTCCTCGATGTCGTCGCGGGTCGGTCAGGGCAGCTTCGCACCCGCCGGTCGGCGGTGCCACCGGACGGTGAACGGCCCAGCCGGTGATCAGTGCGGCTTGGAGAAGAGCACCCCTCGTTCCTCGAGCTCGGCCAGTCGGGAGGCACCGAGACCCAACATGTCGACCAGCACCTCTCGGTTGTGCTCGCCGAGCGCAGGCGCGACGTGGTCGTCGGGGGGCAGCGGGTCACTGCTCTTGAACGGGAAGCCCGGAACGGCGACCGGCCCGGCGATGGGGTCGTCGACCGTTCGCACGAGGCCGCGCTCGACGAAGTGCGGGTGGTGCAGGGTGTCGCGCGGCGACAGCGCAGGCCCGCACGGCACCCGCTCGGCCTCGAGTGCGGCCAGTACCTCGGCGTCGGTCGCGAACGCCGACATCCACGACTCGATGATCTGGGTGAGCGCCACCCGATGCTCGATGCGGTTGGGGTTGGTCGAGAACCTCGGGTCCTCGGCCAGCTCGGGCCTGCCGATGGCGGCCCACAGGTTCTTCATCTGCCATTCGGTACAGAGGATCACGATCCACCCATCGGGCCCGCGGAACGACCCGGCGGGTGACAACGAGGGGTAGTCGCGGCCCTGGCGGATGGCGTCGAACGTCTCGTCCATCGACACGGCGTGCACGGCGTGCTCGTGCATGTGGAAGAGCGAGTCGACCATGGCGATGTCGAGGTGGGTGCCCCGACCGGTCCGTTCCCGGTGGAAAAGAGCGTGGCCGATGGCGGCGAAGGCGTGCGCGCCGGCGTTGGTGTCGGCGATGCCGCTGCCGACGAAGGTCGGGGGCCCGTCGGGCTCGCCGGTCATGTGCATCATCCCCGCGTACCCCTGGGCGATGAGGTCGAAGCACGGCCGGTCCGACAGTGCACCGGTCTGCCCGAATCCCGACACCGATGCCATGATCAGATCGGGTCTGCGAGCGCTGAGCGTCTCGTAGTCGAGGCCGCGGCGGGCCAGGACACCCGGGCTGTAGTTCTCGACGACCACGTCGACGTGATCGGCGAGATCCCTGACGATGGCTGCTCCCTCGTCGGCGTTCATGTCGATGCACAGGCTGCGCTTGCCTCGATTCTGCTGGATGTGCGCGCCCGATCGCCGGTTGATCCGGGGCCGGCTCGATCGGTTCGGGTCACCGAATGGGGGCTGTTCAACCTTGATGACATCGGCGCCGAGCTCGACGAGCATTCGCGTGCACGCCGGCCCGGCCAGATAGCGCGTCACGTCGAGCACCGTGACGCCCTCGAGCCAGCCCGACCCGTCGTTCATCGCTGCTCTCCTCCGTCGGCAAGCCGTCGTTCCGGTCGACGCGTCCGGGCAGCTTCGCACCCGCCGCCACCAGGTGCCACCATGCCCCATGGACCCAGCAACCGCCGTCGAACGGATCACCGTCGAACGAGACTCCGGCATCACCGTCGTGTTCGGCGACGGCGTCGAGTGTGGCTTCGACCTGGAGGAGCTGCGCGTCAACTGCCCCTGCGCCACCTGCCGCACCGAACGCGAACGTGGCGATCTCCCGTGGCCGAAGCCGACCAGCCCCCGGCCCCTCACCGTGGTCGACGCCCAGCTCGTGGGCGCGTGGGGCCTCGGCATCACATGGAACGACCAGCACGGGACGGGCATCTACCCGTGGGAGTCGCTCCGGGCGTGGTGCGACAACGACGGCCCGCAGCTCGGCGCCGACTCCGGTTTCGACGCGTCGTAGCGACGCTCAGCCGTCGATCGTGACGGTCCAAGCGGCGACGCGCTCGTCGATGTTGCCGATCAGCACTGCGCCGCCGTCGATGGCCGAGACGTTGTACACGTCCTCGTCGACATCGGCGGTGACCAGCTGGTCGGGGCGGAAGAGCTCCCACTCGTCGAGGCCGCTCGAGACGGCGACGAGCGGGTCGTCGCTGACCAGGCCGTAGACCGTTCCGACGACGATGTAGCCGTCGTCGACGGCCGCGATGTCGAAGAGGTCGGCGGTGAGGGTTCCGAGGATGTCGCCCTCGACCCGTTCCCAGGTCAGGCCGTCGCTCGAGCGGGCCACGGCAGGTGACGGCGTCTCGCCGGTCGTGTCGGTTCCGGCGAGCACGAAGCCGTCGCCGGTGGCAGAGATCCCCCATGCAGTCACGCCCTCGAGCCCGACCGGTGAGAGCTGTCGGAAGGACTGCGCGCCGTCGTCGGAGGACCAGTAACCGCTGGTGGGCAGCTCGTCGGCGAACGTGGCCGTGATGGCGAGCACCTGGCCGTCGTGTTCGGCCAACGAGTATGCGATGCCGGAGTCGCCGAGCACGCCCGGCGCCAGGGCGAGGCCCCATTGGAGGCCGTTGTCGGACCGCAACACCGCGGGCTGGCTGTCGCCCGTCTCGGGGAAGTAGACCTCGCCGGTGCCGAGATAGCCGCCGGTGTCGATGTCGATGGCGTCGTAGAGATACCCGATGCCGACCGGGATGTCCACGGCGCCGATGCTGGGGGTTGCGCCGATCGAACCGTTGAACACGTCGCTGGCCCACACCTCGGTGCCGACAGCGGTGGTGTCGTCGGCCGTGCCGGCGACGTACGCCACACCATCGCGGGTGTAGACCCCGGACACGAAGGCCTCGGACGGCGCGAACTCCTGCGCCGATCCCACCCGGAGGTCATCGGCGGTGACACCCCCGCCCAGGAGCACGCCGATCACGCCCAGCGCGACGAACCCGACAACCGCCACGCCGACCGCGACGAATGCCCACCGGAGTCGGTTGGATCCGCCGCTCGACGTACCGCCGCCGACTGGCGGCAACGGCGCCGACGACTGTCCCGGCAACGGCTGCACGGCGGGCGGAGCAGGGGGCGGCGCTGGTGGCGTCGACACGAAGCCGGGCTCGGGCGCCACGGGAGGAGGCATCTCGATCGACGGAGGGAACTGTTGGCCCAGATCCGTCGACTCGGCGGGAGGCAGCTGCTCGGATGCCCACGGCGTCTCGGCGGGAGGCAGCTGCTCCGGAGCCCACGGCGTCTCGGCGGGAGGCAGCTGCTCGGATGCCCGCGCCGTTTCGTCAGGTGGCGTCGGCTCCGATGCCCACATCGTCTCCTGAGGCCGCGGGTCGTGCTCGACGCCCTCCGGGGCCACGTAGTCGGGGTGCTTCTCGGGCGGATACCACTTGCCGTTCGACGCCTGCCACCAGCCGTCGTCCTCGGGCGCGTCGCTCATCTCAGTCCTCTGTTGCCGCACGCTCTCGTAATTCGTACTTCAACACCTTGCCACTTGCGTTCAGGGGAAGCGCGTCTATCACCGCCACCTGCCGCGGGACCTTGTAGTTGGCCATTCGCTCCCGGGCCCAGGCGATGATCTGTTCCGGGTCGGGTTCAGCGCCCGGGGCCGCGACGACGAATGCGGCCCCCACCTCGCCGAGCCGATCATCGGCGATGCCGACCACCGCAACCTGCCCGATGTCGTCGTGGGCGAGCAGCACGTTTTCGATCTCGGCCGGATACGCGTTGAACCCGCCCACGATGTACATGTCCTTCTTGCGATCGGTGATGTCGATGTAGCCGCGGTCGTCCATGACTCCGATATCGCCGGTGTGCAGCCAACCATCGGCGTCGATGGCTTCGGCGGTCTGTTCTGGGTCGTCGAGATAGCCGGCCATGACGTTGTAGCCGCGCACGACGATCTCGCCCGGTTCACCTCGCGGCACCTCTCGACCGTCGTCATCGACGATACGCACCTCGACGTCGGGAATCGCCCGGCCCGATGTCGTGGCGATCGTCTCGGCATCGTCGTCGTGGCGGCACATGGTGGCGACGCCCGAGCTCTCGGTGAGCCCGTAACCGGTGACGACCGTCTCGAACCCGAGCGTCGAACGCATGTCGTGGATCAGCTGGACGGGTATCGCGGCTGCGCCGGTCACGGCGAGACGCAGGCTGGTGAGATCGAAGTCGTCGAGGTCGGTGTGGTTGAGGATCGTCTGGTAAATGGCAGGTGGCCCCGGCAACATCGAGATCTGCTCCTCGGGAATCCGCGCCATCACACTCGGCACGTCGAACACTGCATGCGGGACGATCGTCGCCCCCTTCAGCAGGCAGGCGAGGATTCCGGCGTTCAACCCGAACGAGTGGAAGAACGGATTGACGACCAGGTATCGATCGCCGGCCCGGAGCCCCACGACGGTGGCCCAGCTGTCGTAGGCGCGACAGATCGCCGAGTTGCGGAGCATCGCGCCCTTGGGTGCTCCCGTCGTGCCCGACGTGAACAAGATGAGACAGAGATCGTCACCGTCGACCGCGCCGCCACGCTCGGCCCGGGCGTCATCGGTGATCGTGTCGGCGCGGACCATGAAGTCCCCGAACGAGGTCGTGCCCGGCGGCACGCTGCCGCGGAGCACGACGATCTCGCCCACGTGCACATCGGCGGCAGCGAGCAACCCGACGTAGTCGGTGTCGAGGAAGTCGCTCACCGTGAACAGCAGGTCGACGTTCGCCTTGTCGAGTACATAGCCGGCCTCGGCCCCCTTGAACCGGGTGTTGATCGGGACCACTACTGCACCCACGCTGAAGGCACCGAGCGCGACCACGGCCCACTCCCGGATGTTCGGGGCCCAGATCGCGATGCGGTCGCCGGGACCCAGACCGCTCGCCATCAACGCACGCCCGGCGCGATGCGCGTGCTCACGCAGCTCCACGAAGTTCCATCGCACGTCGCCGTCGACCATCGCCTCGAGCCGGCCGAACTGTTCGGCGGCCCGGTCGAGGAGCACCGCGATCGTGGCCGGCCGTTCAGTCACCCGGGTCGGCCTTCAGCCGCTTCGCCGACTCCTTCGCCGCACCGTTGAAGACGCCTCGGGCCATGAGCGAGAGCTCGGTGTCGCGTCGTGCGTTGTACACCTCGACGCGTGCGCCGTGAACCTCGGGATCGTCGGGCGCTGCAGCCAGCGCGAACTCGATGAGGTGACAGGCCAGCCGGTGGTCGCCGTCGTCGCTGCGGGCCCGGGCCGAGGCCACCAGTGCCTCGACGCCACCGGCGAGCGACGCGAGCTCGCCACCGAGCGCACGATCGGCTGCGGGCTTGAGATGGGCCGGGTTGCCGTCCCACCACCCGCCGTACTGGCGGTAGACGTTGCGGACGACGAACTCGGGTTCGTCGTAGAGCGCCATGAGATAGGGCTTGCCCGCCAGGTCGGCGGGCACCGTCACATCGTGCACGATCTGGTCGAGCGTTGCTCCGTCGTTCATCATCGCCAATGTCGCCTCGACCAGGTGTTCCAGCGCCGAGGCGGTGTCGCCGAGCACGGTCGCGATGCGTTCGGGACCCATCACCGGCAAGCCGTGGGCCGGCAGGATCATGTCTGGGTCGAGCGCCACCATCGCCCGCAATGCGGCCGCCCACTCGCTCGGGTAGCGCTGC
>Ga0224508_10005416_pt1 | contig 10213 bp, 6 predicted proteins | sample SF_Jan12_sed_USG_4_FD_170157 | JGI IMG/M metagenome (GOLD analysis project Ga0224508, IMG submission 170157) | Sediment microbial communities from San Francisco Bay, California, United States - SF_Jan12_sed_USGS_21 | ecosystem: Environmental > Aquatic > Marine > Sediment | place: USA: California... | reverse complement strand
CGAGACGGCCGTGTGCACCGACTTCGACGGCGACACCTACCTGTGCGAGCAGCCGACCACCGCCGGTGCGCTGTTGCTGCTGGCGGTGACCGGCCTGGCGCTCGGGGTCAGCGTCGGGTATCTCGGCTGGTGGCAGGGCCGCACGGGCCAGACGCTGGGCAAGCGCATCGTGGGCCTGCGGGTCGTGCACCTGCACACGATGATGCCGTTGGGCGGCGGTCGGGGCATCGGTCGCTGGCTGGGCACCATCGTGTCGGCCCTGCCCTGCTACCTGGGGTACCTGTGGCCCCTGTGGGACGACAAGAACCAGGCGTGGCACGACATGATGGTCACCAGCATCGTGATCAAGGACCCCCGATAGCCTCGCCCGGGTGACGACCCGAGTCCGCTTCGCGCCGGCACCCACCGGTTACCTGCACGTGGGCAGCGCCCGGTCGGCGCTGTTCAACTGGCTGCACGCTCGCCACACCGGCGGCGTCATGGTGTTGCGCATCGAGGACACCAACGCCGAGCTGGCCAAACCCGAGTTCTACGAGGCCATCACCGAGCCGCTGCGATGGTTGGGTCTCGACTGGGACGAGGGACCGATCCTGCAGTCCGAGCGCACCGAGTGGTATCTCGACGCGGTGGACCGGTTGCTGGCCTCTGGGGCGGCGTATCGCTGTGACTGCACCCGCGAGGCCATCGACGAGCGGGCCCAGGCGTCGGGCCACAAGGGCGGCTACGACGGCTTCTGTCGTGATCGAGCGGTGGCCGACGGTGACGGCGTGGTGGTGCGCTTCCGTGCCCCCGATGACGGCGCCACCGTGGTCGACGATCTGATCCGGGGCGAGGTGCGCTTCGAGCACTCCGAGATCGAGGACTTCGTGATCCGGCGAGGCGATGGATCGCCGGTGTTCCTGGTGGCCAACGCGGTCGACGACGCCGCCATGGGCATCACCCACACCATCCGGGGCGAGGACCTGCTCAACACCACACCGAAGGTGCTGCTTCTGTGGCGGGCGCTCGACCTCGGGCCCGAACCGGTCTACGCCCACCTGCCCCTGCTGGTGGGCGACGATCGCAAGAAGCTGTCGAAGCGGCGCGACTCGGTGGCGCTGGCCGACTTCCGTGACCAGGGTTACCTGCCCGAGGCCATGGTCAACTACCTGGCTCTGCTGGGGTGGGGCCCCAAGGATGAGGTCGAGGTGCGGCCGTTGGCCGACATCGTCGAGCTGTTCGAGCTGGCCGAGGTCAACAAGGCGCCGGCCACCTTCGATCGCAAGAAGCTCGACCACATCAACGGCCAGTACATCCGGCGCCTCGACGCTGAGGCGTTCGTGGCCGCGGCCCGGCCGTGGCTCACCGATCGGGCACCGTGGCCCGCTGAGCGGTTCGACGTCGATGTCTTCGTGCGGTTCCTGCCCCTGATCCAGGAGAAGCTCGACACGCTGGGCCAGGTGGGCGACTACTGCGACTTCTTGTTCCTCGACGAGCCCGCCATCGATGAGGTGGCGTGGGACAAGGCAGTGGTCAACGGCCCCAGCGCGGCCGAGATCCTCGACGGCACCATCGCCGCGCTGGCCGAGTGCTCGTGGGACACCGACACCGTGAAGGACGCCGTGTTCGCAGTGGGCGAGCAGCTGGGAGTGAACCGGTCGAAGACCCAGGCACCGGTTCGGGTCGCCGTCACCGGTCGCACCGTCGGCCCCCCGTTGTTCGAGACGATGGCCGAGTTCCTCACTCGTGACGAGGTGCTCCGCCGGCTCACCGCAGCTCGACGCCGTCTCGGGTGATCGACGAAGGGCCGCCCGGCCCATTGCGACCCCGGCCGTGGGGACGGTACTTCCTTGGGTGTGATCTCGACCCGAGAAGGACCGCGCATGCACCGAGCCGCCACCCGGCCGAGAACAGCGCTCATCGCCATGGCCGTCGCGGCCTTGGTCGCCACCGTCGGCCTGGTCACCTTGTCGTCGACCGAGGGCGCGTCGGCCGCCGTCGATCCGTCTGAGTTCGTCGACGAGCTGCGGGTGTCGGGGTTCGACAACGCGGTGGCGGTCGACTGGCTGCCCGACGGTCGGGCCCTGGTACTGGGCCAGGCTGGCAAGATCTGGATCGCCGATGTCGGTGCCGGCACCAAGTCGCTCTACGTCACCATCCCCGATGTCGACAGCAACGGTGAGCGGGGCACCCTCGACCTGGTGGTGGCCCCCGACTTCGCCGCCAGCGGTCACATCTACATCTTCTACACCTCACTCTCCGACCAGCGCTTCAACATCGGGCGGCTCACCTATACAGGGGCCGGCGCCGGCGACGTGGCCTCGCTGACGACCATTTGGAGCACTCCCGACACCAACCCCGGCCCCAACCACGCTGGCGGCTCACTCGACATCGGACCCGACGGCCACCTGTACGTGACGATCGGCGACGGCACCGACAGCTCGCAGTCCCAGCAGCTCACCAACATCTTCGGCAAGATCCTGCGGATCGCCACCGACGGTTCGGTGCCCGCCGGCAACCCCTTCGACGACGGGGCCGGCCCCAACGTCGACGAGATCTACGCCTACGGCGTGCGCAACCCGTGGCGAGGGTCGTTCGACGACGTCACCGGCACCTACTTCTTCGGTGACGTCGGGGGGAACAACCCCCTCACGGCTTACGAGGAGATCAACGTCCTGGCCCACGGGGCCGACTACGGCTGGGCTGACTGCCAGGGACCGCTCGGGCCGCCGAAGGTAGGCCCTGACTGCCCGGCCGGGGTCGAGGCGCCTCTGTACAGCTACCTGCACTTCGCGGCCGCCGGCTGTTGCTCGGCCGTGGGCGGCGAGGTGGTGCGGGGTGCGGCGCTGCCGGTCGAGCTCGACGGCGCCTACGTGTACGCCGACTTCAACCAGGAGAAGGTGTTCTACCTCGAGCTCGGAGCCGGCAACACCGTCACCGGGCAGGGCGAGATCAAGGACGGCACCCGACAGATCGTGTGGTTGGGGCAGGGCCCCGACGGCCACATCTACTACGTGCGTTACGGCTATCAGCCCGGTCAGGGCGAGCTGCGGCGGCTGCGCTACGTCGAGGGTCTCGACCAGCCACCGGTGGTCAACTCGGCCTCGGCGTCGCCCACCAGCGGTGTGGCGCCCCTGGCCGTCACCTTCGCCGCCTCGGCCAGCGATCCCGATGGCGACACCGTGACCTACGAGTGGGACTTCGGCGACGGCACCACGTCGTCGCAGCGCAACGTCGGGCACACCTACACGTCGGTGGGCACCTACATCGCGCAGTTGCGCGTGACGGCCGGCGGGGCGACCACGGTGGGCGATCCCATCACCATCGTCGCCGGCCTGGCGCCGACGGCCAGCATCGACGCGCCGCCCGACGGCCTGGTGTTCTCGGCCGGCGACTCGATCAGTCTCGAGGGATCGGCCACCGACGACGGGCCCATCGGTGACGATGACTACCGGTGGGACGTGTGGCTGGTGCACGACGCCCACCAGCACCCCGAGCTCACCACGACTGGTGCCACGGTGACCCTCGATGTGCCCACGACCGGGCATGGGTGGGAAGGCGACACCAGCTTCCTGGTGCAGCTCACCGTGACCGACGCTCAGGGGCTGACCGACACCGATGTGGTCGAGATCGAGCCCCGGAAGGTGCCTGTCACGGTGGCGTCCGACGCCGGCAACACCGTGTCGATCGACGGCGTGGCTCGCCTGACTCCCTACGGCCTCGACACCGTCGCAGGCTTCGAGCACACCATCGAGACCGCCCCCAGCGTGTGCGTCGGCGGCCGTCAGTGGCTGTTCGACGAGTGGTCCGACGGTGTGCAGACGCCGACCCGCCAGTTCGTGGTGCCGACCTCCTCGACCACCCTCACCGCCAGGTACACCGACACCGGCCCCTGCGTCCCGACGTGCGACGGTCAGCCCGCCACGGTGGTGATCGCCGCCGGTGACACGCCCACGATCGGTGCCGACGTGATCGTGGGCACGCCGGGCGACGACGTGATTCGCGGTCTGGGCGGCGACGATGTGATCTGTGGCGGCGGTGGCGCCGACGACATCGAGGGTGGCGCCGGTGACGACAAAGTGTTCGGCCAGGTCGGCGCCGATCGTCTGGTGGGCGGCATCGGTGACGACGTGCTCGACGGCGGCCCGGGTGACGACGAGCTCATCGGCAGCGCCGACGACGACGTGCTCATCGGTCGGGCCGGTCACGACACCGCCAACGGCAGTGCCGGGAACGATGTGGTCGAAGGACGCAACGGCGACGACGTGCTGCGGGGCGGCATCGGTGTCGACCTGTTGGTGGGTCACGGCGGTGCCGACGACTTGTTCGGCGGCGCGGGTGACGACGTGCTGCGGGGCGGCGCCGGTGCCGATCTGGCTGCGGGTGCCGGGGGTGACGACCGTGTCGAGGGAGGACCCGGCGACGACGTGGTGAAGGGGTCGCTGGGCGCCGACGAGGTGTTCGGCAACGGCGACGACGACCGGGTGGTGGGCGAGGCGGGTGATGACGTGCTGCACGGCGGGGTCGGCGTCGATGCCTGCTTCGGCGGTGCAGACAACGACACTGCCAGCGCCTGTGAGAGGATCCTCGGGATTCCCTGATCCCCGATGCAGACCACACCGGGTAGGTGGAGTAGCACGGGGTAACACAACGCGGAGTGGGCCTATGCAGCAGGTAGGGAGACGGAGCGTGGTTGTCGCGGTGGCCGTGCTGGCCGTCGTGCTGGCCGCCGCGGCGGTACTGCTCACCGATCGAGCGGCCTCGGCCCACGTCAACAGCGACGACTTCGTCGACGAGCTGCGGGTCGGCGGCATGACTCGTGTGGTGGCGGTCGAGTGGCTGACGGGCGGCGAGGCGCTCGTGCTCAACCAGGACGGCACGCTCTGGAAGGTCAACCCCTCGACCGGGGCCAAGAGCGTGTACCTCACGCTCCCCAACATCGACAGCTCCGGCGAGCGGGGCTCGCTCGACCTGGTGCGTGACACCAACAACGACGTCTACGTCTACTTCACCAGCACCAACAGCAACCTGAACGTGGGCCGGTTCCGCTACACCGGCGCCGGCTCGGGCGACCTGGGTTCGTTCACCACGCTGTGGAGCAAGCCCAACACCTCGCCCAACACCAACCACGTGGGGGGCTCGATCGACATCGGCCCCGACGGCCGCCTGTACGTCACCATCGGCGACGCGGTGCAGAGCGAGAACTCCCAGCAGCTCACCAACGTGTTCGGCAAGGTGCTGCGGATCAACAAGAACGGCACCATTCCCACCGACAACCCCTTCTTCGACGGCAGCGGGCCCAATGCCGACGAGATCTACGCCTACGGGCTGCGCAACCCGTGGCGAGCGTCGTTCGACGACGCCACGGGCACGTTCTGGATCGGTGACGTCGGCGGCAACGATGCGCCCACCGCGTACGAAGAGGTCAACATCCTCCAGCGAGGGGCCAACTACGGCTGGGCCAACTGCCAGGGCCCGCTCGGACCCCCCAAGGTCGGACCGGACTGCCCGGCCGGCACCACCGCACCCGTCCACTACTACCTGCACGATGCCGGCGGGGGCTGCTGCCAGAACGCGGCGGTCACCGGCGGCGAGGTGATGCGGGGCAGCACCTTGCCTCCCGATCTGCGGGGCGCCTACATCTTCGGCGACTTCTCGATCGGCGAGATCCGCTACCTGGAGCTGGGATCGGGCAACACGGTGCTGCACGACGGTGTGGTGAGCGACGCCAACTTCCCGGTCTGGGTGGGGCAGGGACCCGATGGCCACATCTACTACCTGGTGTACGGCTACTCGGGCCCCAACGGGCAGCTGCGCAGGCTGCGCTACACCCCTGGCGCCGGCCAGCCCCCGGTCATCAACTCGGCGTCGGCCACGCCCACCAGCGGTCAGGCTCCGCTCACTGTGCGGTTCTCGGCCAGCGCCTCCGACCCCGACGGTGACGCGGTCAGCTACCGGTGGGACTTCGGTGATGGCATCAGCTCGTCCCAGCGCAACCCGACCCACATCTACGGTGCGACCGGTGCCTACCAGGCCCGCTTGACGGTCACCGCCGGCGGCGACACCACCATCGGCAACGAGATCGCCATCTCGGTGGGCAACGCACCCGATGCCCGGATCGTGACGCCGGCCGATGGCTCACTGTTCGCGGCCGGGGACGAGATCCGGCTCGAGGGCCGTGCCACCGACGACGGCCCGATCGTCGGCCGTGACTACCGCTGGGACGTGTGGCTGCGCCACGGCAACCACCAGCACCCCGTGCTGAGCAATCAGATCGGGCGGGTCAAGACCCTGAACGTACCCACGACCGGCCACGGGTGGGAGGGCGATACCAGCTACTTGATCCAGCTGACCGTCACCGACAACTCGGGTCTGGTCGATGTCGAGACCGTCGAGATCGAGCCCGACAAGGTGGCGGTGCGGCTGCGGTCCGAGGCTGGCTTCGGCGTGAACGTCGACGGTGTGGCTCTGCTCACGCCGCACAACCTCGACACCATCAAGGGGTTCCAGCACACCATCAGCACCGACACCGACGTGTGCGTGAAGGGTCGGCGGTGGATCTTCGACGACTGGTCCGACGGCAGGACGGCCGCCAGCCGCACCTTCAGGGTGCCGGGTCGGTCGACCACGCTCACTGCCCGCTTCACCGACATCGGACCGTGTGTGGCCGAGTGCCTCGGGGTGCCGGCCACGGTGGTCATCGGCGCCGGCGACCGGCCGACCAACGGCGATGATGTGATCCTGGGAACGGCCGAGAAGGACGTCATCCTGGCCGGTGGTGGCAACGATCTGGTGTGTGGTGGTGGCGGTGGTGACCGCATCGAAGGAGAGGCCGGCGACGACTGGTTGTTCGGTGAGGGTGGCGGCGACACGCTCAAGGGAGGTATCGGCCGCGACGTGATCGACGGTGGACCCGGCGCCGATCAGCTGCTGGGCAACGACGGCAACGACGTGTTGCTCGCTCGTGGTGGCAACGACACCGGCAATGGCGGGCCTGGCGCCGACCGCATCGAGGGCAAGGGCGGCGACGACCAGCTGCGAGGCGGCATCGGCGACGACGTCATCATCGGGCACGAGGGCCGTGACGAGCTGTTCGGCGGTGGCAACCAAGACAGACTCGACGGGGGAGAGGGCGCCGACCTGATCTCAGGATCGAACGGCAAGGACGAGCTCTTCGGTGGTGCCGGCGACGACAGATTGTTCGGCTCGCAGGGTCGCGATGTGTTGTGGGGCGACGGCGGCAACGATCGGTTGGCCGGCGAGGGCGAGAACGATCGGCTGCGAGGCGGTGCCAACGTCGATCACTGCTTCGGCGGCGACGGCATCGACGGCATGCGGTCGTGTGAGTTCCACCGGGGCGTTCCCTGATCAAGCTCTGATCGCGCGACGATTGCATCATGGCCTCGGAATCGATCTGGCGATCGAGGCGGCCGCAGTGGCGGTGGATCGTGCTGGGCTTCGTCGCGCTGGCGGCCATCTACGTGTTGGTGAACTTCGCGTTGGTGTGGCGGGCGTCGCGTTCGGATCAGGCCCAGCCGGCCGATGCCATCGTCGTGCTCGGTGCGGCGCAGTACGACGGGGTGCCTTCACCGGTGCTGCGGGGTCGCCTCGACCATGCCCTCGAGCTCTATGAGGAAGGGTTGGCGTCGGTCATCGTGCCCACGGGCGCCAACCAGCCGGGCGATCGGTTCACCCAGGGTTTCGCCGGGTACGACTATCTGCGGAGTCGGGGCGTGCCCGACGAGGACCTACTGGTGATCGTCGACGGGTCGAACACCTTCGAGGAGTTGTCGGCGACGGCCAACCAGCTGCTGCCCCGCGAGCTCGAGCAGGTGATCCTGGTGAGTGATCCGTACCACGCGTTGCGGGTCGACCAGATCGCGGGCGAGGTGGGGCTCGACGCAGTGGTGTCGCCCACCGACGGCGGGTCGTCGTTCGGTGAGTTGGTGCGGGAGACGGCGGCGGTGTCGGTGGGGCGGATCGTGACGTACCGGCGCCTGAGCTCCTGGTTCTGAACGGGCCGCCGGGCCGGGGAACCGGCGTGGCGATGCCGGTGGTGGCCGCTACGATGCGGAGTCGCCCTTCGGGGATGGTGTAATCGGTAACACAGCTGGTTCTGGTCCAGTCGTTGGGGGTTCAAGTCCTCCTCCCCGAGCAAAATTCAGGTCCCGCCCCGTTCGTCTAGCGGCCTAGGACGCCACCCTCTCAAGGTGGTAGCACGGGTTCAAATCCCGTACGGGGTACGCACGAAAGCCCAGTTCAGGCTGGGTTTTCGGCAACCAGCGGCGCAAGATGTGCTTGGTCGCCGCTCGTCCCTCCGATGTGAGCCGGAGGCGCTTGGAGCCACCGATCTTCAACAGGTAGGCCGGGTCGTGGTCGGGGGCGAACTCGGCCTGGGCGGTGTCGCTCCAATCCGTCGGTGGCATCACGATCGAAGCCCGGCGGGTCAGGCGCTCGCCCGCCGGTCCTCGAGTCACCCCACCGGCTCGAACTGGACGGTCTCGGGGTTGAACTCGGCGATCACGCCGACCGAGTCGTCGAGGTCGAACTTGTCGGGTCCGAGCGACGCCTCTGCGAGGTCGGTCACCTCGATCGGGCCGAACGCTTCCGCCGCGGCGGTGAACGACTCGGTGGTCAGCTCGGGCCCGGCCGCCTCCGCGACCTGGGCGAAGATGTCGAACACCTGGCAGGCGACGATCGTGGGGGCGAGGTTGTTCCGCGACTCGTCGAGCGCGACCTCCTCGCCGCTCGCCGCTTCGAACGCATCGACGCACTCGCGCACGCCGTCCTGGTCGGTCTCGTACTTGGTTGCCTGGTCGTCACCGCCGACCAGCGCGATCGCGAGCTCGAAGGGCGACAGATCCAGTCCCAGTTCGGTCTGCAGGAGCGACGGGTTCACGCCGGTGTCCTCGGGGAGCAGGATCGGCAGATCGATGCCGGAGCTGTTGTAGGCGATCACGATCGCCTGGGAGACGAGCGCGGTACTCGCCATCACCGCCTCGGCGTCGCTCGACTCCCAGACCTCGGCAAAGATCTGCATCTCCGACTCGAGCGCGAGGAGGTCCTGGCCGGTCTCCAGCCCCACCGTGTCGGCGACGACCTCGATGCCGGCGGCCTCGAGCGCGGCGATGTACTGCTCGTGCGCCGTGCGCGCCTGATCGGCGCCGTGGACCGCGACCTTCGACCCCTCGGCCAGGGCTCCACCCTCGATGAGGGCCGCGACCCGGTCCTCGACCAGACGCGAGGGGTGGGCGACGATGGTGATGCCCGGTGCGGTGTAGCTCGCCATCTGCTCGGCGGTGATCTCGAACGTGCTGATGGCGATCGTGTCGTTGCGAGCGGCGTAGCAGTCGGCGTTGGCTCGGGGGAAGAGTCCGATGGCGGCGAACACTTCGACGTCCTCGGTCAGCTCGACGCAGGCGGCGTCGAAGCCGGCGTCCTCGAGCGGGTTGGGAGCGCTGAAGGTGAGCTCGATGGTCCGCCCGTTGATGCCCCCTTCGGCGTTGATCGCGTCGGCGATCGTCTGAAACTTCGCCTCGATGTCGCCGGGGTCGCGACCGATCACGGCGGTGTCGGGGAACACGACGCCGACGCGGATCACCGCCTCGGTCACGCCGGTGTCGGTGGCGGTCAGCTCCGCGGGTTCCGGCGGCTCGGTGGTCTCCGTCGTGCCGTTCTCGCCGTCGCCCGCTGCGCCCGGGTCATCGGCGACGGTTGACGTGGTCGTCTCGTCAGCCTCCGGACTGGTCGCCGCCGAGTCGTCGGTCGCTCCGGTCTCGTCCGAGCTGCTGGTGCAGCCTGCGGCCACGAGGGCGAGAGCGGTCAGCACGGTGGCCACGCTCCAGCCGACATGCCGCCTCGAGAACCTGCGGTCGCTCATGGTGTGTCCCCTCGGTGATGCGCGCCGGCCAGTCGGCGGAACCCTAACAAGTGCTTCCTTGACTGGCAATAGAGGGCGGGAGCAACTGAGGGCCTGCCGGCCCTCCACGATGTCGCCGAGGCGTCGCCTCAGGCGGCCCGCTCCAACCACGAGATCACGTCGAGGTCGGGGCGGGCACCCGTGGTACGAGTCAGCTCCCGCAGCCCGGTCGGGCTGGTGACGTTGACTTCGGTGAGGTGACCGTCGATCACGTCGATGCCCACGAAGACGAGGCCGTCGGCCCGCAAGGCCGGTGCGATCCGGTCGATGATCCTCCGGTCGGCGTCGTCGATGTCGGCCGCCCTGCTCTGGCCA
>Ga0224508_10005414_pt1 | contig 10215 bp, 10 predicted proteins | sample SF_Jan12_sed_USG_4_FD_170157 | JGI IMG/M metagenome (GOLD analysis project Ga0224508, IMG submission 170157) | Sediment microbial communities from San Francisco Bay, California, United States - SF_Jan12_sed_USGS_21 | ecosystem: Environmental > Aquatic > Marine > Sediment | place: USA... | reverse complement strand
GCTGGTCGATTCGACGGTCACCGGTAGGTACGACGACAACTGGGTAGCCATTGTCAAGCGCAGCCACCCGCTGGTGGCCGAGCGGCTGATCAAGGCTCGGGCCAAGTCCCTGGTCGTGGCCCCCGGCCTCGTCGAGCGACCGTATGTCTTCGAAGGCAACGACCGCCCCGGCGTCATGCTGTCGGGCGCCGTTCGCCGCCTGGTCAACCTGTACGCACTGCAGCCGGGGCAGCGGGCGGTGGTTTTGGCCGCCAACGCCGAAGGCGATCAAGCCGCCCGGGATCTCGAGCGGGTCGGGGTGGAGATCGCCCGGCTGGTCGATTCAAGAAGCGGAGAGGACATCGTCGCCGCTCGGGGCCGGGCCGGGGCTGTCGAAGAGGTCCTACTTCGTGATGGCGACCGGGTTGAGGCGGATCTCGTCGTTGTCGCCGCCGGATGGACCGCGCCGACCTCGCTGCTCAATATGGCCGGTGACCGGCCGCGCTACGATCCGACCACCGCCCGATTTCACCCAGTGGAGCCGCCCGACAACGTGCTGGCCACCGGAGGCCTTGCCGGTGACGGATCAACAGGCGAGCTGATCCAACACGGCGCCGCAACAGGGGCGCTGGCCGCGGCCCGAGCCAAGGCGGTCGGCCATCGACTGCAGGCGACGACAGCCTGGGCCGCCCCCGTGGCCGATCCGGAGCCAACCTGGGCCGGGGACAATCGCCGGCCGCTCGAGCGACGGCCCCATCCCGAGCGGTTTCAGGCTTCGTCCGACGGCATCGTGGATTACTCCGAGGATGTGAGCAGCAAGGACATTCGGGCCGCGGCTGCCGAGGGTTTCGATTCGGTCGAGCTGCTCAAGCGCTTCACTACGGCGACCATGGGACCGTCGCAGGGGAAGCTGTCGACCGTCAATACCGTTGCCGTCCTGGCCGGGGCCCGAGGTGAGTCAATCGATGAAGTCGGCACAACAGTGTGGCGCCCGCCCTTCGCCCCGGTCTCACTGGGAGCCCTGGCTGGACGAATCCACGAACCCCTGCGGCACTCACCGCTCCAGGGCTGGCACGATGCAAACGGGGCCATGCCCTTGGTGGCGGGAGCCTGGATCCGGCCAGAACGCTACGGCGACCCGGCGGCGGAAGTACGCAACACCAGGGCCAACGTCGGAATCATCGATGTCAGTCCATTGGGCAAGTTCGACGTCCAAGGTCGTGACGCCGCCCGGCTGCTTGATCTTCTCTACATCAATTCGTTCTCGAACCTTCGCCCTGGCGCTGTTCGCTATGGGGTGATGTGTGCCGACGACGGCGTCGTTCTCGACGACGGGGTCACGGCCCGGCTCGGCGAGCACCACTTCTACCTCACGACAACGAGTTCAGGAGCCGCCACGATTGGCGAATGGGCTGAGAACTGGTTGCAGACCGAACATCCCGACTGGGAGGTGCACCTGACCGGCATGACCGATGCATTCGTCGCCATCAACGTCGCCGGGCCCAACAGCCGCCGGCTGCTACAGCGGCTGGCTCCCGAGGTCGATCTGTCGAATGAGGCCTTCGGCTACATGCGGGTGCGCCAAGGAACCGTGGCCGGTGTCGATGACTGCCTACTGCTACGAATCGGGTTCACCGGTGAGCTGTCCTACGAACTGCACGTTCCTGCCGGAGACGGACTCGACGTCTGGACCCAGCTCCTGGACGCCGGCCGCGATCTCGGTGTTGCGCCGTTCGGGGTCGAGGCTCAGCGGATCATGCGGTTGGAGAAGGGCCACTTCATTGTTGGTCAGGACAGCGACGGTCTCACCAAGGCCGCTGATCTTGGTCTCGAACCGCTGATCAAGGCCGACAAGCACGATTTTGCCGGCAAGCCCGAGATGATGCTCGATGTCCGCGTTGGGCCCGGCGAGGAGCCGTCGCATCGATTGGTGGCCCTTCAGCCCGAGGCGTCGCAGGTCGTGCCCGACGAGGCTTGTCTGCTGTTGCGGCCTGCGACCGACGAGGTCGTCGGGCGGATAACGTCGTCCCGCCTCTCGCCGACGTTGGGTCGGGCGATCTGCCTTGGTCGGCTGCAGGCCGACCTGGCTGCTCCCGGCACCAGGGTTGACGTCCGGCTGGTCGATGGCGGAACGCTGCCGGTTCGAGTACAGCCCCACCACGCCCACGTCGATCCTGAGGGAGTGCGAGCCCGTGGCTGAAATCACTATCCGCCCGATGTCGTCAATATCGGCCAAACGACTGCTTCGCTACCGACCGGGATCACCGACCGATCGTCACTTCGGGCTGACCTTTGGCTCGAGCCGTCAGGCTTCGGGCTCCGCGGCCCGAATCTGTGCCCTCCGGCCCCATGAACTCCTCCTGCTCGGCACCGACGTCGAAGTCGAGGCGCTGAGCCGGGAGCTGCCCGCCGACGAGTCCCGGGCGACCATCGACGTCAGCCACGGATTCCTGGGCCTGGAGATCGAGGGACCGGCCGCTCGATCGGTCCTGGCCAAGGTGTGCAACCTCGACCTGAGCGATCCGATGCTGCCTCCGGGCGCCTGCGCTCCGGCCCAGGTAGCCGAGGTTGGGTGCGACATCATCCGCCTCGACTCCGGGGATGGAGAACCGCCTCGGCTGATGGTGCTGGCCCCCCGCTCGTACGGCCACTATCTGCAGGAGAGTTTGGTTGATGCCGGGCGGGAATTTCAGATGTCGGGCCCCTGACCATCCGCTACGATGACCGCGATTCCCTACCAATCAGGTCGACTTTCAGCGAATCGAGAGGTGCCAACGTGACCAGCGATCCCATCCCCCAACTGGACATCGACGAGGCGTGGACCATGCTGTCATCCGATCCTCGCTCGGTTCTGGTCGATGTGCGGACCACGGCCGAGTGGAACTTCGTCGGCATCCCCGATCTTCGGGGCCTGCCAAACGATCTCCGAACCGTGGAGTGGACGAGCTTTCCCACCGGGGCGGCCAACCCGCGCTTCATCGAGCAGGTCACCACCGGGCTTGATCCCGACCGGCCAATCCTGCTGCTCTGCCGTTCCGGTGCTCGGTCCCAGGCGGGGGCCGAGGCGTTGCGGGCCAACGGCTTCGGGAACGTCCACAACATCGCTCCCGGCTTCGAGGGACCGTTGGACGGCGACGGCCATCGCAACGGGGGATGGAAGGGCAAACTGCCGTGGGTCCAGAGCTGACGTCATCGCCCGAGGAGTGGTCGGAGGCCACCAACCTGGTCAGGGCCGGGCTGAGCCGGTCCCCGTTCGACGAGACGGCCGAAGCACTGTATCTCACCTCCGGCTATGTCTACGAGACCGCCGCCGAGGCCGAGGCAGCCTTCGCCGGTGAGCACGATCGCTACATTTACTCGCGGTACGGCAATCCGACCGTCACCATGTTCGAGGAGCGGCTGCGGGCCATCGAGGGGGCCGAAGCCTGCCGGGCTACGGCCAGCGGCATGGCCGCCGTCTTCGCCTCATTGGCCTGCTTGGTTCGGGCCGGTGACCGGGTGGTCGGATCCCGAGCCCTGTTCGGCTCATGTTTCGTCATCCTGAACGAGATCCTCCCCCGGCTTGGGATCGAGACCGAACTCGTCGATGGGACGTCGCTGGACGCCTGGGAGCGGGCGCTCGCCGCCGGCGCTCGAGCGGTGTTTCTGGAGACTCCCTCAAACCCGAGCCTCGAAATGATTGACATGGCCGCCGTATGTGATCGGGCCAACGCCGCCGGGGCCATCGTCGTCGTCGACAACGTCTTCGCCACGCCGGTGCTGCAGAAGCCACTGGAGTTCGGTGCTGACGTCGTCGTCTACTCCGCTACGAAACACATCGACGGCCAGGGTCGCACCCTTGGCGGTGCTGTGTTGGCCAGCGACGAGTTTGTGACCGAGCATCTTGTTCCCTTCATGCGTCACACGGGGCCGAGCCTGAGCCCGTTCAATGCCTGGATTCTGGCCAAGGGAATGGAGACGCTCCGGCTTCGGGTCGATGCCCAGAGTGCGGCGGCCAACGAGCTCGCGCATCGGCTCGAGGATGACGGGTGGACGGTTCGCTACCCGTACCTGGCCTCCCATCCCCAAGCCGACCTGGCCAAGGCCCAGATGTCGGCCGGCGGCACCATCTTGACCGTCGACGTCGGTGACAAGCAACGGGCCTTCGCCTTCGTCGACGGCCTCGGGCTGTGCGACATCTCGAACAACATCGGCGACACCAAATCGCTCGTGACCCACCCGGCGACCACAACCCACCGTCGTTTGGGTCCTGAGGCCCGGGCCGCCGTCGGCATCGGCGATGGTCTGGTTCGTCTTTCGGTCGGGCTCGAAGCCGTCGACGATCTCTACGCGGACCTGTCACGGGCCCTGGCCGCGGTGGCGTGACAGAACGCTCGTGGGCCGAGGTTGATCCCCCGCTCCTGGTCGAGCGGTATCTCGATCGGGTTGGGCTGACCACGGCCCCGTCGGCAACCGTCGATGGGCTCGAAGCGCTCATGCGGGCCCACCTGACAGCGGTTCCATTCGAGAATCTCGACGTCTACCTTCAGCGGGGCATTGCCGTTGACGCCGGCTGGAGCCTGGCCAAGATCCTCGACCAGGGCCGCGGTGGGTGGTGTTTCGAGCTCAACGGCGCCTTCTCCCGTTTTCTGGTGGCACTGGGCTTCGAGGTACGGCTGCTCGGTGCCGCTGTACTTCTCGGAGGTCCAGCCCGGCTCGTCGACCATCTGACACTCGAGGTCCTCCTCGAGGGCCAACCCCATCTGGTCGACGTCGGCTTCGGCGACGGGTTCGCCCGCCCCCTGCCCCTCAACGTCGGACCGGACGCAAGGCTCGAGGGCGGGACCGGCCAGTTCGGGTTCATGCCCAGTCCCGAGGGGACCACCCTGGTCCGCTACGACGAACACGGTCACCCCGGCCCCCAATACCGCTTCCGCCGGGTTTCGCTGACCCTTGACGACTTCAACGCCCCTTCGAACCGGCTGTACGGCGATGCCGACGGCAACTTCCGGACCGGGCCGGTGGCCACCCGACTGCTCGAGGGCGGTCCGGACCGGGTGACCTTGACCACCGACCGCCTTCGAATCACAAGGGGCCGGGGCGCAGACGACGAGGCCGTTGACCCCGGTGGTCCTGGCTGGTCCTGGCGCCTGAAACGATGGTTCGGCATTGACGCTTCGGCCCTTGATTGACTGTTCTTGCGGCGGTCGGGCCGGTTGGCGGGTTTGCACCCCTAAAGGGTGACTCAGCGCACTGGGACCAGACCCGAGGGCCGCCAGATGAAGCCGTCGGGAAAGAAGGTGGCGTAGTCGGAGGGGAACGACGTGAATCCCGGCAGGACGTCGAGGTTGCCGCCTGCGCCGCTGAGCTGCACTCCCCGGCCTGCGTCCCACCGCCCGTCTCCACCGATCTCGACCAGGGCGTCCCCGCGGCGCTCCAGTTCTATGGTCCGATCGTCGATCTGGCGGGAGTAGACGCTCCAGAGGTCGCGGTCGTCGTCGACCGTTACCGCCACCGGGATGCTGCCCACCTCGGCGTTTACGACGCCGGCCTCCCGCACGTCGGTCGACGGGAACGCGATGGAGTCAGGACCGAATTCGACAACGACCGCCATGTCGCTGAGGTTGAAGCCACTACGTAGGCCCGGGGCGTCGAGGGCGACGGACTCGGGGTAGACGGCCCGCCAATCGCCCCATTTGGCTACGGTCGACGGCAACAGCTCGAGGGTGGTGCCGGTGAGCGGTCCGAGAATGGCCTCGCCAAGAGGCTGACTCCAGACGCTCCCGGTATCGTGATCGAACCAGGTCATGGCATTGCCGAAGAGGTCGCCCTGGTTGCCGAGCACAATCGGTTGGCCGTCAATTTCGCGGCGATGGACCATCGCCGTCGCGCACAACGGTCACCACGTGACGAATGTCGGGATCCCACGGTGCAGATCGACGACGATTTCCCGCCGGTTCAGGAAGCCGACGGGGTAGGCCCGAGCATCACCATCGATCTCGACGCCGATGATGAGCTCGTTGTCCGACCAGTCGATGTCATCGGCCCGCCGGAACTTGGGGGCGTACACCGGCCGGATGCTGTCGCGGGACAATACTGGGCGATAACCGGCCGGCAATGGCTCTCGGGCCACGAGAGGGTTGTAGAGGTCGCCGGGATAGTCGGGGCCTGCGCCCTCCCACCCGTCGGGATGGAACGCGTCGTCGGATCCGGAGAGCTCGCCGGAGTTCAACCGGGACAACATGAGCTGAAGAAGAGCCAATCCGGCGATGACGGCAACGAAGATCACGACCACCGAACCCGTGCTCATTGGACGCCGGGTCGGTTGAGCCGTCGGCGGATTGGGAGGCAAGGCCACGGAACAGCAACTCCGCAGATCGGCGGACTATTCCTGTGCGTCGGGCTCGGTCGGCTCCGAGCTCCCGAAAACCCGGGCCTACACCCCGTCGGCGGAGCCTCAAGCGATGTCAGTTACTCAGGTGATCTCAGCCCGGCTCAGCCACCAGGCGGTGGCGGCGACGGCGACGAGGGCCAGCGCCGGAGGAACGATCAGGCCGGCAGCCATCGAACGCTCGGCCAACGGCAACTCGATCTCGGTCATTCGGGCCAGGACCGAGTGGGGATAGGTGTTCAGCGACAGTCGGGCGGCCCCGGCCCCGGCTCGGGCGACGAAGAGTTCCCAGATGAACACGTACACCAGACCCCAGAGCAGCGCTCGGCGGAAGACCAAGCCGGCCAGCACGAACAACCCGCTGTAGCCGATGGCGGCCAGGGCCATCGACAGCCCGGTCGCCACCACGGTGTCGGTCTGACCGCTTGTCCCGATGGCGGCCGCCGAGGCCAGGGGAATCACGGCCACGGGTAGGGAGACGGTGGTGGCGGCCGCCCAGGCGGCCAGGGCCAACTGCCAGCGAGGGTTGGGACGAAGCCAGATGTAGACGAGCGTTTCGTCGTCGACCAACTGGCCAAGGGTTGACGACGCGAACAGCAGCGAGAGGATGGGGACCATGAACCCGAGGCCGTACACCGAGAGAAAGCCGACAACCGACTCGATGCGGAACTCTGGTTCGACCTGGTTGCCGATCGACAGGGCGAGAACGAGGGCCAGCACCGAGAAGCCGGCGATGAGCAGAAGCCGGCTCTTGGTCAGCTGCTGATCGAGCAGCGTCCGGTACAAGGCCAGCAACTGGCGAACCGGGCTCACGGCCGATCACCGACCAGGTAGCGGAACACACTCTCGAGGTCGTCATCGAGCGGACTGATCGTGTGCAATGTCAGATCGAGCTTCTGGCAGATTGCCAGGAGTTGCCGGCGCACAGCGCGAACGTCGCCCGTGGTCAGCTCGACGGTCTCAGCGTCGACCACCTCACAACCGATGACTGTTGGCAACCGGATGAGTTCAGCGGCAACGTCACGAGCCTGACCGCAGGACACCCTGATCCGATGGGGCTGATTCTCCAGCAGGGTGCGTATCTCCCGGAAGTCCCCTTCAGCCACCAGTCGGCCCTTGGCGACCACAACGACGTGTGAGCCGAAGCGCTCGACCTCATCGAGCACGTGGCTGGAGACGAGCACCGTCCGGCCGGCATCGCCCAGGCGACGGAACAAATCGATCATGTGATGCCGCTGCCGGGGATCGAGCCCGTTCAACGGCTCGTCGAGTACGAGAACTGACGGGTCGTGGACGAGGGCCTGGGCCACCTTGACCCGCTGGCGCATGCCCTTCGAGAAGGTGCCGACATCTCGCTCGAGCTCGGCATCGAGTTCAACGGTGTCGAGCACCCGGCGGGCCTGCTCCTCGGGGTCGGCCAGTCCGCTAAGGGTGGCAGCCAGTCTCACCGTTTCTAGCGCCGTCAACCGCTCGAACACGCCGTCTTGCTGGGGAACGAGACCAAGATGGCTTCGGGCCTCGTCGTCGAACCTGGGGTTGCCACCGGCCACCCAGACGGTTCCCGTTGTCGGTTTGGCCAAGCCACAGATGAGGCGTAGCAGCGTCGATTTCCCGGCCCCGTTTGGGCCGAGGAGCGCCGTGATTCCAGGGCGGATGACAAGATCGATGTCGGAGACTGCCACCAGGGGGCCGAACGACTTCGACACCTTGGTCAGCACTACCGACGCGTCGCGGGGAACGACCGGTGGCGGGGGAGTGTCCAGGGCCGTCACCGTTGGACCACCAGCTCCCGGTAGCAGTACCAGATCCACCCGGCTGACAGTGCCAACCAGCCGATGAATGCCAACCACAGCGTCCAGGTGGGGTTTTCGGCCAGTGGCCAGCCGCCCGGCTCTTCGTGGATACGGTGTACCAACGCTCGGGGCAGGAACATGATGTTGGCCAGCCGTAGCGATGTCGACATCCCGCCGTCCCCGACCAGGATGTCGGTGACGATGGCCGAGCCTGGGATGACGGACAGAATGGTGGCGGTGGCCACCACCCGGCGATCGGTCGAGGCGCTGATGGCCAGTCCAACTGCTCCGTATACGGCCCCGACGACGGTCGACGACGCGACGATGCGGAAGAAGACTGAGATCCACTCACCGAAACCGGATGGACCTTCGTTCTGGAGCGTGAACGCGATCAGGACCAGGAGCGGCGGACCGAGGGTGACGACCAGCAACAGGAGCATGACCGATAACGACTTGCCGAGCAGATAGCGGGGTCGATCAAGAGGCGAGGCCAGATACACCCCCAGCATGCCGGTCCGCCGATCGTTGCACAGGAGTTCGGGACAGATCAGTCCGGCGAACAGGTAGAGGGCGGCGACAACCAAGGCGTAGTACTCGGCATAGCTTGGAAGGAACTCCTCGGTCCCGACGGGAATCAGGGCGGCAACCGCGACGAGGCCGATGGCCGGAACGAAGGCCATGAAGATGATGGGGAGGGGCACCAGCTTGTAGCGGGCGGAGCGGCCGATGCCGAGGGACTGACGAAGGCTGTGCTTGATCAGCGAAACCATGGCCCCCGTCGTTCCGGTCCGCGAACCGTGGAAACGACGGAAGCCCTGGTCGTAAATCCGGGCCCGCTCGTTGCCGATCTCGGTCATCGGAGATGCTCCAGGAAGACGTCCTCAAGACGAAGCCGACGCCGGTCGAGCCGAACGAGGCCGATGTCAAGATCGACACAGGCGTCTCGTAGCTGATCGAGTATCCGATCGGTCCGAGCGCCGGACTCCGAATCATCGTCGGTCGCGATGCGGTCTTGTTCTCCCCCCGGGACAGGCTCGGGCGGCAGGTCGGGGCTTAGGAAAAGACGACGCTCATCGAGCCGAACGTCGACCCCCAATCGGCGAATCCGGGCCGCCAACGCAGCGAGTTGATCGTGCCCGGCGTCGACTTCGGCCACGATCCCTTCGCTCCCGGTTCCTCGTAGGTCGGCCACGGTCCCCTCGGCCAGGGTGCGGCCGCCGCCGATGATGATGACCCGGTCACAGACCCGCTCGACCTCGTCGATGAGGTGCGACGACAGCACGATGTTCATACCGAAATCGCGGTGCAGGGACCAGATGAGATCGAGCATCACCTCCCGCTGCGTGGGGTCGAGCCCATCGGTCGGCTCATCGAGCAGGACGAATGCCGGGTCGTGAGCGATGGCTTGGGCCAGTTTGACCCGCTGCCGTTGCCCGGTGCTCATGGTGCCCATGGGTCGGAACCGTTCCTCGCCCAACTCGACCAGCCACAGTGCGTCACTGGCTCGAGTCTTTGCTTCCTCGGGCGGAATGCCGTGGAGCTCGGCAACATGCCTGACGAACTCGGCGGCCCGAAGGTCCGGTGGCAGCGTGTGGTGTTCCGGCGCATAGCCGATCCGGGCCCGAACATCGGGACCAGCGTGGCGGGGATCGCGGCCCAAAACCGCTAGTTCGCCGCCATTGGAGGGATGGAGTCCAAGAATCATCCCCAGGATTGTGGTCTTGCCCGATCCGTTGGCCCCCAGCAGGCCGGTGATTCCGGCCGAAACGGTGAAGCTGACATCGTCCAGTACGGGGACCGAGCCGTAGCGCTTGAGCAAACCCTGGGCCGTGACCAGGGCTGTCGTAGGATCAGAGTCCGATTCTGCGGATGCCGTCGCCGTCACCGGAGGTTGCCCAGGGGATCGGGCACGTCGCACGATGAGGTGAAGAGGGACGGGGCGAGGGGCGACATCGGGATCGTCATCAGTATTGCCCATTCTCGCCGCTGTGCCGACGCGCTTGGCGTGATTGCGTCGCCGATCGAGGCGCCCAATGACACAGCCGTGAGTCGGTCAGCGGGTAGGGTTGCCCC
>Ga0224508_10005413_pt1 | contig 10215 bp, 9 predicted proteins | sample SF_Jan12_sed_USG_4_FD_170157 | JGI IMG/M metagenome (GOLD analysis project Ga0224508, IMG submission 170157) | Sediment microbial communities from San Francisco Bay, California, United States - SF_Jan12_sed_USGS_21 | ecosystem: Environmental > Aquatic > Marine > Sediment | place: USA: California... | reverse complement strand
TAGAGGGCGATTTCGAGGAGGAAGGAGACACTTTCAGACTGCGTCATGCCTACGGCCAGTTCGGCCAGCTGCTCGCGGGCCAGACCTACTCCACGTTCGTCGATACCCAGGCGGTGCCCGAGGACATCGATTTCGAGGGATTGAACGGTCGCGTCAACGTGCGCCAGCCACAGCTGCGATACTTCCCCAATATTGGAAGAGACCTGCAGCTCTCTGTTGCCATTGAAGACCCGAATCCGGACGTCACCGGTGGAACCGGCCTGACTGAGATACCCGATGTTATCGCAAGCATTCGCCGCACGTGGTGGAATAGATGGCATGTCAAGAGCGCGCTCTTGTTGCGGCAGATTCAGGCGGAGCTCGAAGACAATCCGGGTGTAGAGGCGAAAGACACCGCGTGGGGGCTTTCTTTCAGCGGCAATGTGCAAATACCGATATGGGGCGAACAGGACAACTTCATGTTCCAACTGAACTACGGCGACGGAATTGGCCGCTATATCAACGATCTCGACTCGGTCGGAGGCCAGGACGCTGTGTTCGATCCCGCTACGGGAGAGCTCAAAGCACTGCCCGCCTTCGGCGGTTATCTGGCGTTCCAGCACTGGTGGTCTCAGAAAATGCGCTCGACTTTCGTGGTGGGCCTCACCGACGTCGACAACTTCGATTTCCAGCCGGACGATGCCTATAAGCGGACCGCACGCGTGACCGCCAATGTGCTGTACTCGCCCATTCCGCGCCTGGACCTCGGCGGGGAGTTGCTGTGGGGAGAGCGCACAAACAAGGACGACAACACCGGCGACGCGATCCAGATGCAAATCGCGGCCAAGTACATATTTTAGATCTCCTTGATGGGAGCGGCTCGCTTGTGGGAGCGCCTTTAGTCGCGATCTGTGGCTTCGTTGCCATCTGCTGTCGGGTGAAAAGGTGCCTTTTCATGGCACCTTTTCACCGGCACCTTTCACCGCAACAAGTCGGATCATATTGGGCGAATCTCTTGCCGCGGAACTGCCAGGTCAGACGAAGATAAAAGTCAAACTCCTCGCTTTTCCGTAACGCATCCGTCTGCATCGACGCCAATCGTCAGCGTAAGGACCCATAGCAGCAAAGAGCTTCTGGAGGAAGAGCGCATGGCAAATAGTTAATTAGAGGGAGTTGGAGCTTCGATGACGCGCACATCAGAGAGGGTGCGAATTAATAGATCAAAGTGGGGGTAGTTTTGAGCGGCTTCAGCCGCGACAATTGTGCAGCGAAGATCGCGGCTGGAGCCGCTTGCACATTAGGCTCGCTACCGCAAAAGCCCCTCCCGCAAGAAGGAAGATTGACAAGAATGGCACCATTGGCGATAGACTCCCCGCAACCGCGTGGCCCTCCGAAATATTGGGGCCACCCCGAAATGTTAGAGATTCTGGAGCCGGAATTCATTCGGCGGGGGCGATCCTCCGTCTGGAACGGAATTTGCATCGTCACTGATGCATAGTTGAGCGACCACGCATAATTGGACCTTTTGGAGTAGAAAAATGAAGAATCTTCTTGGATCAGCAACTTTCGTCACCGTCATCGCTGTGGCAATGCTCGCCCCGTCGATCGGGTTTGGTCAGCAGGTCGACCCCCGCATGGTCGTGGCAAAAACCGAGCAGGCCAGAGAGGAAGTTATCAGGCAGAACTTGAACTTGACGCCACAAGAGGCGGAGGAGTTCTGGCCACTGTATAAAACGTTTCGGGCGCAACTGGGGCCAATCAAGAAGGATCTGATCAATCTGGTGGTCGAGTATGCGGAACTTTACCCCGACGTGAGCGATGCACAGGCTAATAGCCTGTTCGATCGACTCCTTAAGCTGCGAGACCAAGAAGCTAAGCTGAAGTCCAAATACTTGAAGAGATTCCGGAAATCGCTGAGCGCAAAACAGGCTATCCGCTATGCGCAACTCGAGCGCAAGCTGGATGCTGCAATCGAATTCGACGCGGCGCTCGGCATTCCATTGGTCGAGTAAGCCGGTCGCCCACCTTAGCAAGCACTTAGGAGATTCGAAATGAAAAACACTATCACTGGACCGAGAGCTGCAGAGTTCACAGCGGGTATCCTGATTGCAGCACTGGTGTGGATGCCAACGTCGGCGTTCGCACAGAAAAAAGAAGATCTGCCGGAGACCCACGACGGGCTGGTGCTCGTGCCGGACCGTAAAGTCGCCGCCGCCTACGCTGATCCCGAGGCAGACTTCAGCGTCTACAACAAGATCATGTTGCTCGACTGCTATGTCGCGTTCAAGAAAGACTGGCAGCGCGATCAGAACCGATCGAGAACATCGGCCCGGATTACGGCCGAGGATACGGAGAAGATCAAAGCGGAGGTCGCCAAGCTGTTTCGGGAAGTCTTCACTGAAGTGCTGGAGGGAGATGGTGGGTACGAGGTCGTCGATGCTGCGGGCGATGACGTCCTGCTCATACGCCCGGCAATCATCGATCTCGACATCACGGCCCCTGATAAGCCAACCGCCGGGAGATCCCGCACGTACACCTCAACATCCGGAGCAGCGACCGTCTATATCGAGCTATTCGATTCCGTCAGCGGAGATATCCTCGCGCGAGCCGCCGACAGAAAGGAAGCGCGTCGCGCTGGTGGCTATATCTCATATACCAACCGGGTCACCAATACCGCGGACGCTCGCCGAACGCTCAAAACTTGGGCAAACATCTTGAGAACGCGCCTCGACGAGATCCACGGCAAAGCGAGCTAGATGATCGAGATCAGGGATCTCGAGTTCTCCTACGGGCAGGGCGGCTTCTCCCTCGAGATCCCCTGCCTCGACGTAGCAGACGGCGAGCAGGTCGCCGTGGTCGGCCCGAGCGGATCGGGCAAAACGACCCTGCTCAACCTGGTCGCCGGCATCGCGAGTCCGCGGTCGGGGAAAGTCACGACCAACGATCACGAGATTTCCGGGCTGCAGGACGCAGCCCGGCGCGACTTTCGCATCGCCAACATCGGCCTGGTGTTTCAGGAATTCGAGCTGCTCGAATACTTGAACGTGCTCGACAACATACTGCTGCCGTATCGAATCAACCGCACGCTGCAGCTGAACGCGGACGTTCGCGAGCGGGCCGAGGCGTTCGCGAGGCGTGTCGGGATCAGCGACAAGCTTGCCCGTCATGCCACCCGGCTCTCGCAGGGCGAGAAGCAGCGCGTCGCGGTGTGTAGGGCGCTTGTCGTCGAGCCGCCGCTGCTCTTGGCCGATGAGCCAACAGGCAACCTCGATCCGCTCAACAAGGACCGGGTGCTGGACATCCTGTTCGACTACGCGCGCCGAAACGCTGCGACTCTGGTTACCGTCACGCACGATCACGACCTGCTGGAACGTTTCGACCGGGTCATCGACTTCAAGGACTTCTACGCCCACCTGAAGCAGGAGCAGGTCGAAAGCATCGCGGGGGCGATCTGATGCGCGACGTGCTGTATCTCGCGTGGCGCTATCTCGTCTATCACCGTTGGAAGACCGCAATCCTGGTCACCTCGATCATGTTGATCATCTATCTGCCGATCGGCCTCAATGTCGTCGTTGAGCAGAGCGCGGAACATCTGACGGCTCGCGCCGGCGCGACGCCGCTCCTGATCGGTGCGAAGGGGAGCCCGCTGGAGCTGGTGCTCAACTCCCTGTATTTCTCGTCGGAGCGTCCGGAGCTGATCGACTACTCAGAGGCACAGTCCGTCGTGGATTCCGGGCTCGCAAACGCCATCCCGCTCTACGTACGCTTCCACAGCCGAAACAAACCCATTGTGGGCACGACCCTCGACTACTTCGACTTCCAGGATCTGCGCTTCGCGTCAGGCCGGCCGATGGCGGTGCTCGGGGAATGCGTCGTCGGGGCGGCCGCTGCCGAGTCCCTGGACGTTTCGCCGGGAGATGCACTGGTTTCCTCGCCGGAGACCGTCTTCGACCTCGCAGGCGTGTATCCGCTTAAAATGAACGTTACCGGCGTGCTGGAGCGAACGTTCACGCCGGACGACGACGCGATTTTCGTCGACGTGAAGACCGCCTGGATCATCGAGGGACTCGGCCACGGCCACCAGGACCTGGCGAAGGCCGAAGCCGCCTCGGGAATCCTCAGCCGCACCGAGGACAACATCGTCGCCAACGCCTCGGTCGTGCAGTACAACGAAATCACCGAAGACAACGCAGACTCGTTCCACTTCCACGGCAATCTTGCGGAGTATCCGCTGACGGCCGTGCTGGCGGTGCCGAAAGACAAGAAAAGCGGCGTGATTCTGATGGGACGCTACGCAAACGATGAAGCGACGAGCCAGATCGTTCGTCCCGTCACCGTTGTGGATGAGCTGCTGGACACCATCCTGACGATCCAGCAGTTCATCGTGGCCGCGGTCGTCATCGTGGGGTCGGCGACCGCCGCCACAGCCGTGCTGGTCTTTCTGCTTTCTTTGCGGCTGCGGCGGCGCGAGATCGATACGATGCATAAGATCGGCGGCTCGCGCGCGCGCGTTGGCTCGATGTTGCTCGCGGAAGTGTTCATCGTTGTGATTCTGAGCTGTACGCTTGCGGCGACGATGACCTTAGCCACCTGGCGCTATGGATCGAGCGTTATCGAAATCTTGGTGTTGACATGAATAAGATCGAGTTCCTTGTGGAAACGACCGCCTTGTGGGAGCGCGTTCAGCCACGCTTCAATGCGTCATCGCGAGGAGGCCGAAGGCCGACGTGGCGATCTCATAAGAGATTGCTTCGTCGCTACGCTCCTCGCAATGACGCGACATGCCCTGTGGGAGCCGCTTTAGCCGCGATTCTTCTCCTATCAGCCTGCACCCAGAACGAAGCCCCTTCCCAGGCCAACGAAGCCGAGCTCGCCAGACCCCAGGCCTACACAGTCAACTATCCCCTCGCCTATTTCGCCGAGCGCATCGCCGGCGACGAGCTCGAAGTCGTCTTTCCAGCACCGGCGGACGTCGACCCGGCCTTCTGGTCTCCGACCGCCGACACGGTCGCCGACTACCAGCGGGCGGATGTGGTTCTGCTAAATGGCGCCGGATACGCGCAGTGGGTGCAGCGGGTGACGCTGCCGCAGTCCCGCCTGGTCGACACCTCCGCCGCGCTGACGGATCAGCTCATACCCCTCGAAAGCACGGTGACGCATACTCATGGACCGGGCGGTGACCACAGCCACGCGGGCACCGCGTTCACCACCTGGCTCGACATGAGCCTCGCGGCCAGCCAGGCGCGCACCATTTTGGATGCGCTCGTCCTTCTGCGTCCAGAGTCTCAATCCGAGTTTCGCGAGAACCTCGCCGCTTTGGAAAACGAACTTGCCGCGCTCGATGACCGGCTGAAGGCGCTGTCGGACCGTATAGGCAAGCAACCGCTCCTATTCTCTCACCCGGTTTACCAGTACCTGATCCGCGGCTATCGGCTCAACGGCCGATCGGTGCACTGGGAGCCCGACGAGATGCCTGACGAAAGACAATGGCAGGAGCTCGCGGAGCTGCTCGAAGAGCATCCGGCTTCCCTAATGATCTGGGAGGGCAAGCCGCTCGATGCCACAATCAGCCGCCTCGACGGCCTAGGCATCCACAGCATTGTCTTCGAGCCAAGCGGCAACCGTCCCGAGCAGGGCAGCTTCGTGGCCGTCATGGACGTCAACGTCGCGGCACTCGAGCAGGCATTTCCAGACAAGCTCGCCGTGCTCGGCGTGTTGATTGAAGAAGGCGAGCACAAAACTGCCTTCGAACCGGTGTGGTCGAACCTGCCGGACGAGGTCGGCGAGGAGATTCATCACGAGGGGGTCGAAATAGACATCGATGATCTGCTGCCGCTCCCACAGACTCCTTAGGCGTTAGTCGACTTCTCGTTGGCTCTGCGCACGGCGCGCTTGATGCGCTTGCGCGGCATCGCGACGCTGTAGCGAACGTTGCCGCCGGCTATGTTGACCATTCTGGTCAAATAGTCGGATGGAAATCTTCTCCAGCTGCCTCCCATGATGTCCGCGATACGTGACCGGGTGACGCCAAAGAAGCTTGCTGCACGCCACAAACGATCAAAGACGCTCTTCTTGGAGGATCTCGAGTTCCGTGAGCTTCCAGACGCCGTCGATCGGATGGATGTTGAGCTCGGCCTGATAGCGGTTCTTGCGTTCGTGGATGTGGCCCCAGTGGCCGACCGAGCCGCCGACGTTCCACGTCGCGCTGGCGACAAAGCCGCCGTTCTCACCGGAACGAGTCGACAGATCGACGACTTCGATGTCCTTGACCTTCGCGCGCGCCCCGCCCTGATTGGCGAGCTCCAAGCTCCTGCGTGTCTCGAGGTAGATCTCGGCCAACAGATCCCCCTCGACGCTCTTTTCGAGCACGTCGTAGATGTCCTCTTCGGCGCGGAAATCGAAGGCCCCATATATATTGTGTAACAGACCGGAAACAATGCCGTGGGATTTCTCCTCAGAGAGGCTGACCTGATGCCCTATCCAGAAGCTGCCGGCGCTCAAGGCAACCAGTCCGGTCGCGAGGATGGCCGGCCCGCCGGGCGCACTCAGCCGGCGACGCCATACCAGCCATATCGCCCAGAGGCTCGCTGCGAGCAGAGCCCAGCGCAGATACACCATTATCGATTCGACCAGACTGGGCGGGGGGGTAATGGCTCTCAGCGTCGGCAGCTCTGGAAAGCGCAAGAAATTCTGCCATTCGAGGACGGCGAAGTCCGGCTCCAGGTAGGTCGGCAGCGAGCCCGCCTGGTCGACCGCCGCGGCGGACACGAGTGGGATCTTCGCGCTGAATAGATCCCAATCCATAGTTACCTTCTGCGGCAACGGCTCTACCGTGGGATAGACGAATATCGCGCCCATGATGGCTGAGTCGATATCCAGCTCTTCCGGCGGGTCGATCACCCGGCTTGTTCGGAGCGTACGCTCCAGGAAATTGATCCGTGCGAGCTCGGGCTCGATGGTCTCGCCGTCAATCACGACCTTCTGCCGTGTGCGCAAAAACTCTGCGACCTGCCTCTTCAGTTCCTCCTGCATGCCGACCGGAATAGTCTCCCGCCCTTCGAGGCCCAGGTCTACCCACTGGTGCAGGTCCTTGGGCCGGACGATGATTTCCTTGCGAACCTCGTAGGGCTCGACGTAGATGAAGCCGTTCATGGGCGCGAAATACGTGCGGCGCAGCGATCGAGTCCCGAAACTCGTGTACCAGGGGTCTTCCCAATCCAGCGTCAAGGTTTGACTCGGGTTCAGATAGCGGAAGTCGTTGACCGCGACGCTGCTGTGGTAGACGACGAAGCCGATATTCGCCGGCATGCGCGAGCCGAGGGTCAGCGTCGCGGGCCGCTTCTCGAAGGGAAAGAAGATGCGGGCCATGATGACCGTCTCGGGCTCTTCTTCCGTATTGGGGAGCGGCTCTCCCGTAATCTCGTCGCGCTTGACCCGTTCTCCAGGCTGCATCTCGACGACCTGCCCGATGATGGGCTCGCCCTCATCGGGAATCACGAGCAGGTCTTCCTTGAAGAACAGTGGGTAGCGCTCGATGAGCGGCTTGGGCTCGTTGCCGAGCTGCTCATACACCTCATCGGGCACCAGATTCTGAAAAGCTTCGAGCTCTGAGAGTCCAATCTCCAGGTTGAGCATCGCGCCTTCTTCTTCGACGTAGAACTCGGCGATCGTGGTCGCCAACATCGCCTGCGTTCTGACAATCGCGTCCGGCACAGCGAGCTGCCCAAACAGCATCGGAACGAGGAATGCAACGATTGACAGGTAAAGCTTAGGCCGCATCAAAGGCTCCGAGTCAGTAAGAAAAAGGTGCCAGGTTCATTTTCTCATTTCTTGAGAAAATAAACCTGGCACACCTAGAACGCAGCGGTCGATCAGCGGTCGCCGCTCTTCCATGTTCATCGAACCATCGGGTCGCGACTAATTTGGCGTTCGAGCCGAACCGTCCGTTGATCTCCTTATAGCCTTTCAAAATCCCTTGCCAAACACCAGGCCCAGCACGAATACTTCCTCTCCGTCGACGAAGTCGACGTTAAGCTGAGGTGAAATTTCCCAGGTACCGGCCGCGAAAGCATATTCGCCGCCAACTCGAGCCAGAAATTCCGAGCCTTCGTCGCCGTCCTCAACGCCTGGCGCGACATAGAATTTCCAGCGCTCGCTGTGATAAGCAAACGGCAACGCGTACACCCAGAAATCCAGATCGCCCAACACGCGCTCAGCGACCAAGCCGATGCCGAATGACTTGTTGGCGCCTTTCGTACTCGAGACCTAGGGTCACATCCTCTTCACGTCCTTCATCCGTCATACCAACGAAAAGGCCTAACGTATTAGGATGAAAATCGTGGGACGCCTCGTGCGTTGTCCCGGCATCATGTTCCACGGTATCTGCAAGAACCGAGCGAGCGTCACAGATCATCAGCGCGACCAAGACAACAGACATTACTTTTCCAGGCATGAGCTTCTCCAAGAACTTCATAGGGCGTTACCTGCGCGAGTCCAGACCAGTGCACGCCGATCATCCCAGGCGTCCGAAGCGTGAAGGGGTCAGGTCTTGCCGCACTGGGGGGTTCATGCAGCGATTCATCATAGACCTGACCCCGTCTCACCTAATTTCGGCAATTCATATTGTTGGCAACATGCATGCCAACTCACATAATCGTATGGTAATAAGAAGGTTGCGAGATACGGAGTATCCGTCGCGAACGAGGGATGGAGTGTGAACTCTGCTATGTTGGAGAGGCCCCCAAAATACTGGGCGGAAGAACCTGGGTCCGACTGAGGTTTTTTCTTTCCTCGCTGCGGCTTTCTGTGGGAGCGCCTTTAGCCGCGATAGTGTAAAAAGAATCGCGCCTGAAGGCGCTCCCACAAAAGCCCCTCCCACAGAGGGGTCTGTTCCCAGCGGGGGCCCAGTTCTCTACTCCTACACTCTGAGTATCGCTCGCTACCGCCCAATATTTTGGGCCTCCTCCCAAATAGCGTGCTTCGAGCCATCGAAAACGCCGCATTACTCGACATGAAAGAACGACGTAGCGCAGGTTTGACCTCTTTCTGTGCGGTGGCACGGTCTTTGCACCTCCCAGGATAAATCATGCGTCTGGCTGCCCCTCAGGGAAGGCCGGAGTTCCCGGGTAAATGGCCCAAGATGAATGAGGAGATTCGACATGAGGAAAGCAGCAATGAATAGCGCGCACCGTGGACAGCGCGGCATGCTGGCGTTGACCCTGCTCGCCCTGGCCGCCCTTGGACCAGGCGCGGCAATGGGGCAGGAGGACGCGGGCGGGGGCCCACCCCAGACCGGCACGGATCCTCGCGATTTCGCGCCCAAGTTCATGCCATACGCTCGTTACACGGAGTTGAAGAACGGGCTCGAGCAGAATGAAATCGTGATGTTTGGCTTGGTGGCGTTCAGCCCCAAGTTTGCCATGACGTATGAAATCCCGCTGGGCTATGAGCGTGATGTCGGCGGCACGGATCTATTCGATCCCATGACGGGCGAGTGCGCCGGCTTCCTCCCCGGCGGCGGTGCCATATTGCCAAACGGGCTGCGGGCCGAAGGCGACTGCCAGGAAACCGGCATTGGCGACATGAACCTGCGATTTATGGCCAGAGCGAATACGAAATTCTTGGGCGGCGATCTGCTGTACGGCGCACAGCTGGATTTTCCGACCTCGAACAACGATGTCCTCGGTAGTGAGACGATGGTCCTGGCCCCGATGGCAGCGAATATCTGGGATCTGAAGTTCTGGCCGGGCCCAGGGGCATTCGCAGCCCTGATGCACTTCTACAAGTTCGATATCTTCAAAGACGATGGCCGGCCGGATGTCGACATGTACGTCGGTCGCTACTTCATGATGTTGCCGCTCAACGAAAAACACAAGATTTATGCACTACCCGAGTTCCAGCCGGTTTACGATTTCGAGAACAGCCACTTCTCGTTCTGGTTCGGTCCGGAGTTCGGCAAGATGTTGGCGCCGGGCAGAATTGTCTACCTCAAGCCCGGTTGGGGAATCGACCCGGATGGCCCTGCAGGAGACCGGGAATTCAGTTTCGAACTCGGCTTCCGGTTTTTCCTCTAAAGACGATTGGAGTGCTATTTGAACTGACTGTGATCGGAGACTGATTCAAAACACTACAGAGAGGAACAACAAATGACTCGCTCTACATGCTTAATGGCCAGCGTCTTGGTCGGCGCTACGATAGCGCTTGCCTCGGCCAGCGCACTCGCCGCCGGCGGCGTCG
>Ga0224508_10005412_pt1 | contig 10215 bp, 11 predicted proteins | sample SF_Jan12_sed_USG_4_FD_170157 | JGI IMG/M metagenome (GOLD analysis project Ga0224508, IMG submission 170157) | Sediment microbial communities from San Francisco Bay, California, United States - SF_Jan12_sed_USGS_21 | ecosystem: Environmental > Aquatic > Marine > Sediment | place: USA... | reverse complement strand
GATATCGGCGTACCAGCACGGATCGCCGTCGAGCACCTGCACGATGTCGAGCTCTCCGAGCACACGTCGGATGGATCGTTCTCCTGCGTCGAACCGGGTGGTGAGCCGACCTGCGACGGTCCGGCGCCACGCAGAGTGGAGTACCTGTCGCTTGCCGGCGACGACCGGAATGGCGGCGTCGGCTCGGCCGATCGCTCCGACGATGGAGCGGACGGCGGGCGCACCTGTCGCCGGATGGTCGCATGCCAAGACCGCGACCGTGGGCTCCCGAGCGTGCTCCAGTGCCGTGATGAGTCCCCCGAGCGGCCCTTCTCCCGGCCACGCGTCGCCAACGAAGTCGGCCCCGAGGTCGCGGATGCGCTCCTGGTCACCTCCGACGACGAAGACCTCGGCTGCGCCGGCTTCGTGGAGGGCTGCGAGCGCCGTCTCGATGAGCAACCGGTCGCCGACCGTCGCGAACGCCTTGTCGGTGCCGAATCGCGTGCTGGCGCCGCCGCACAACACGGCACCGGAAAATCGCGGTGTCATGTCAGGCGACGTCGGGACCTGACTCCGGGCGGAGATCGACCCGATCCGCGCTCGGACCGCGGCCAGGCATCATCCGATCTCGCGATCTGACGACCAGGTCGGGTCGAGCTGTCGCAGGAAGAGTGCGCAGCGCTGCTCCTCGTCGGCTTCGCCGATGGCTTCGGCCTGGCGTTCGAGTCCGGCGAGCGCACCGAGGAAACCTCGATTCGATGGATGCTCCCAGCGCACGTGGCCCGATCCGCGCCAACCGCTCTGGCGCAGCCGATCGAGCCCACGGTGATACCCGACCCGGAAACAGGCGTAGGCCTCGACATCGTCGCGGGCGAGCTCACCGAGCGCCGTCCAGCCGTCGAGCGACGCAGGCCAGCGGGCCACCACCGCAGCAACGGCGTCGCGGCGCTCGTCGACGGGCTGACCGAGAGCGGCCTCCAGCGCGGCGCGCACGTCGGCGGGCTCGGGGTCGAGCACGGTCTCCGGTGGTCCGGACGGGGTCATATGGACTGGAGCGTCGCTCATCTGGGCACTCTACCTGCGCCGTTCGGCCCAGGATGCCCCAGGGCACCCCACTCTGCGCACTAGCCTCGTCGCATGCTTCCTGAGTGGATGGACGTCACGTTCCTCGAGCGGATGTCATGGGCAGTGCTCGTGTTGTTGGCTCTGCTCATGTTGTTCACCGTCCGCCTCATCAAGGCAGCCGTTCTCCAGGTCGTGTTGTTGATGATGTTGCTCGGCGTGGGTATCACGGTCTGGGTGTACCGCGACGACCTCAGCGAGTGCCGGACGACGTGCAGCTGCTCACTGCTCGGAATCGAAGTCGACTTCAGCGAGTCGGCGCAACGGGCATGTGACACCCTCAACCGTCAGTGACACTGCGCCGGCGGGCGGCACTGTGCCTCACGAAGAGGGCGAAGCCATCGGGATGTGACAGATGAGCGCCATGAGCGGCGCCCTCGATCGTCGTGAGCTCGGCGCCGGCAATGTCGTCGGCCAGGGAGCGAGCGCCCAGGCGATGTCGATCGGTTGCGTTCGATCCGTGGCCGACCGTGACGGGACCCGCCAGCCGGCTCGGATCGTACGGCTTCGTACGGCCCAGCCCGTCGAGGTCGCCGAGCAGAGCCGCACCTTCGGCGCGGCGGCGGGCGCGCACGTCCGGGCGTAGCCGAGACCACACGTCGCGGCCGATCATCCGGGTGAGGAACCACTCGGCCGCGGCCGCAGGGTCCTCCGGATGGCGCCGGTCACCGCGGTCTTCGCCGGCACCCGATCGGTCGATCCACGGCGTCGGGGGCTCGTAGAGCGCGAGCGACGCGATTCGCTCGGGGTACTCCTGGGCGGTGAGAAGGGCCACCACCCCGCCGAAGCTGTGCCCGACCACAATCGAGGGACGGGGTCCGATGATCCTGGCGAGATCGGCTGCATGGCGGGTGACGTCGGGGCTTGCGCCGACATCGAGGCTCGCGTTGTAGCCGCGTCGGTCGTAGGTGACGACGGGGAACTCCGGCAGCCGGCGACGAACGCGATAGAAGCTCTCGCCGCGGTCCATCGCGCCGTGCACGAAGACGATCGGAGGGAGCGTCGGGTCGGTACCGCTGCGACATTCGACCGCGAGCTGCGTGGTTGCATCGTCCGATTCGAGCGAACTCACCGCCGCGTCACGGCACCCTGACGACTCGCAACACGTCGGTGGTGCGCGCCTGGTGATCGATGCCGGCCAGAACGGCGACGAGGTCACCGCTTCGAATCCATCCCGCGTCCCGGGACTGCGCAACCGCGCGCTTGACCCTGTCCTCGTAGGTGCCGTCGTGCTCGAGGAGGTACGGCGTGACCCCCCAGCTCAGCGCGAGCTGCTGGACGGTGCGTTCGTCGACACTGAAACCGAGGATCTTGGCCTTCGGGCGGAACCGCGCCATCGACCGGACCGTGAAACCGGAACCCGAGATGCAGATCAGCGTGCTGATGTCGAGCTCGTCTGCCGCGCGCCATGCCGCGTGCGTCATCGCATCGGTCACGGATCCGGCCGTGTCCGACTCGCCGGTGAGTCGGAGCTCGGACAGCCGCTGACCCCATCGTTCGTGGTCGAACTCCTCGTCGGCTCGCCGGGCCAGCTCCGCCATGGTGTGGACGACGAGGGCGGGATCCTGACCGATGGCAGTCTCGGCCGACAACATGACGGCGCTCGATCCGTCGAAGACGGCGTTGGCGACGTCGGATGCCTCGGCCCTGGTCGGCATCGGCGAGTGAATCATCGACTCGAGCATCTGGGTGGCGGTGATCACCGGGAGGCCGCTGGCGATGCACTCCCTGATGATGGTCTTCTGGAGGTGGGGTAGCTCGGCGATCTCGCACTCGGTCCCGAGATCGCCCCTGGCCACCATGATCGCTGCCGACGCCTCGATGATCCCGGCCAGGTTCTCGATGGCCGCGCGCGTCTCGATCTTCGCGACGACGAGCGGTCCGCGGGGATGGGGCTCGGTCCCGATGCGGCGGAGGTCGTGGGCCGAGCGCACGAACGAAAGCGCGACCATGTCGACGCCTTCCTCCACGAACACGTCGAGCATGCGGAGGTCGTCGGGTGTCGGTGTCTGCAGGCTGAGTCGATCGGACGGGATGTGGAGTCCGGGTCGGCCCCGGATCTCGCCCTCGTGGACCACGGTCGCGGTGGCAGAGCTCGCATCGACGTCGTTGATCGACACCACGAGCGTGCCGCTGCCGAACGCCAGTCGATCGCCGGGACCCAGGTCGGCGAGGAGCTGGTCGTAGTCGACCTCGATGACCTCGGGCGTGCTCCGGTCGTTGCCGGGACGGAGGACAACCGTTTGGCCCTCCGACAGGTCGAATCCGGCCTCGCCACCGTCGGCGACCCGGATGCGGGGGCCGGGGAGGTCGACCAGCACGCCGACCCGTTTTCCGGTCTCGGCCGCGACGTTGCGAACCAGGTGATAGCGGCGGGCGGCCTCGTCGATCGTGCAATGGGCCAGGCCGATGCGCGCGACGTCCATGCCGGCGTCGATCATCGATCGGAGCACCTGGGGCGAGTCCGAGGACGGCCCGATGCTCGCGACGATCTTGGTTCGACGTGTTGTCACGGGCGACACGCTACTGGTCAGTCGTGTTGTTCGAGACGTTCCAGAAGGCGATCCCGAACGGAGTCGCCCTTCTCTCGCGCCGGGCCGCCCGTGACTCGCCAACCGAGGCGCGACGAGTACAAGAGCGGTGGTTCTCCGATCCGGCCGGTCACCGTCGACACCACCCTGGCGAAGAACAGGTCGTGATCGAAGCGAGTGTCCCGGTCGAAGATCTCGCACACGAGCCAGGAGATCGAGTCGGCGACCACGGGCAGCCCATCGATGTGGCTCACGAACTCGTCGGCGATGTGCCGGAAGCGGCGGCCCGGATAGGAGAAGTACTGGCCTTGTTCGACTTGGTCGCCGGCGAGCACCGACACCGAGAACCGGCCCGATCCGACCAGCAGCGGGTGGGTGTCGTGTTTCGGTGAGACCGACGCCATCACGATCGGTTCCTCGAAGGACACCTGGCACACCCAGTGCGAGGTGTAGAGCCGCTCGACACCGTCGAGGGCGCTGCCGACGACCTGCACGCCCTTCATCATCTGGCCGAGCGATCGTTTGAGCTCTCGATCGATCACTGGATCTCCATCAGTTCAGTCGGGCGCGAATGGCGTCGGCATGTGCTCGAGCGGCCGTGGCTGCGTCGGGGGCCATCGTGGGCAGCGACGACTCGATGAGCTCTGCCGCCGTCGCGAAGTCATGTCTGGACTCCAGCCGTGCCGCATGCACCATCCGATCGCTGGTCGAGGCGTCAGGAAGGAGGTATCGCAGCCCGGAGAACGTCATCAGTGCGCCGTGGTCGCCGAGCCGCCGAAAGGCGTTGTCGAGATTCGCGAGCATGCGCCGCACGATGTCGATCGGGCCCGTCGGATCGAGCGCCTCGTCGGGAAACGGCGCCTCGCCGAAGAGCGTGCCGAAGATCCGGCGGCAATCCTCGCGCCCGAGCCGGCGCCCGCCATCGAAGACGTCGACGAACAGCTCGGGGTCGCTGCCGTCGCGAACGAGGAAGTGTCCGGGCATGCCGACCCCGACGAGCGGAACGCCGACCCGGCGGCCGACCTCGATCATGATCACGGCGAGCGTGATGGGTAGCCCTTCGCCGGTGTCGAGGACCCTCGGCACGAACGAGTTCTCGGGGGCATAGTAGTCCCCGGTGTTGCCCCGGAGTCCGAGCTCGCCGAAGAGGAGCCGAGCAACGCCGTCGAGCGTCGATTCCCCACAACGCGCCGCGACCTCGTCGAGACGGGCCAACTCGCGGTCGACGTCGACCGACTCATCCGCCACCGCCGCGAGCACGATCGCGGCCTCATCGAGTCGCACTGGGCCCGAAGACGGGCTGGTGGCTTCTCGGAATCGGGCTGCAGGGCTCACATGGTCACGCTACTGGCCAGGTGTCAGCCGGCGCGTCGCTGTCGCTAGCGTGGCAGGTCGTGGGCGCCTTCACGTATCTCGACCACCCGGTGGTGCTTGCCATTGCCCACCGCGGTGGCGCCGGCGACTGGCCCGAGAACACCTTCCCCGCGTTCCAGGCCGCGATCGACCTCGGCTATCGCTACCTCGAAACCGACGTCCACGCGACATCCGACGGTGTTCTCGTGGCGTTCCACGACGACAGGCTCGATCGGGTCACCGATCGATCGGGAGCGATCGGCAGACTCTCCTACGCCGAGGTCGCGAGAGCCCGAGTGGGTGGAACCGAGAGGATTCCGCGGCTGAGCGACCTTCTCGACGCCTTCCCAGAGGCGAGGTTCAACATCGATGCGAAGGCCGACTCGTCGGTGGAGCCGCTGATCTCGATCATCGAGAAGATGGGTGTGCTCGACCGGGTGTGTGTGGGGTCGTTCTCCGATCGCCGGATCGGCGCCCTGCGACGGGCGCTCGGCGGCGGGCTGTGCCACAGCTTGGGCCCGGCTGGGGTCGCGAGGCTCCGGGCTGCCAGCTACGGCGTGCCCGTCGGCCGGATCGCCGCGCCCTGCGTGCAGGTCCCGCCGACGACGCAAGGTCGAACGCTCATCGACCGGCGCTTCGTGGCCACCGCCCATGCCCGCAACATGCAGGTGCACGTGTGGACCGTCGACGACCCGATCGAGATGCACCGGCTGCTCGAGCTCGGAGTCGACGGGATCATGACCGACCGGCCGGGGGTGCTGCGAGACGTGCTGATCGAACGGGGCCAGTGGTAGCAGCACCGAGGCGGCACCGAGACCTGCTCATCGTGGCGGGATCAAGACGTTCGGGTTGAGGATGCCGCTCGGGTCGAATGCATGTTTGATCGCCCTGAACGCAGCAAGGTCCGCCGACGATCGCGCCGTCGGGAGCGCTTTGCGCTTTGCCGTTCCGATGCCGTGTTCGGCCGAGATGCTCCCCCCGGAGTCGATGACGAGGCCGAGGACGGCCTCGTCGACGCCGGTCGCCTCGGGCGCCACTCCCGTGATGTTCACGTGGATGTTCCCGTCACCTGCGTGCCCGAACAGCCAGACGGCGGCTGCGGGCTCGCAGTTGCGTACGACATGACGCACGTCATCGATGAAGTCGGCCATCGCCGGCAGGGGAATGGTCACGTCCAGCTTGTGCGGTGGTCCCAGTCGGTTGACCGCTTCGGTGTGGAGCTCCCGATGTTGCCAGAGCCGTTGTCGAGCGGCGCCGTCGGACGCCACCGCGACGTCGACGATCCCGTCGAGCTCCGACACGACCTCGTGGAGCCGGTCGACCTCTCCCCCACTACCGCCGCACTCGAGCAGGAGGTACGCGGCGGCTCGGTCAAGAGGTGGACGTTCGACCGACAGCTCCCGCGAGACCAACTCGAGCCCCTCGTCCAACATGAGCTCGATCGCTTCGATCCCCTCGATCTCACGAATCGGCTCGACGGCCGCCACGGCCAGCCCGATCGACGAGACCGCGAGGAGCGCCGCGACGGTGTTGGCATCGATCGGTCGCAGTCGCAGACGCGCGGCCGTGACGATCGCGAGCGTGCCCTCGCTGCCGCAGACCAGCGATGGCAGGTGATAGCCCGTGTTGTCCTTCTCGAGCCCACGCAGGTCCCCGATGACACTTCCGTCGGCCAGCACCGCCTCGATGCCCACCAGCTGCGCCCGGGTCGGCCCGAACCGGATGACCTGCATGCCGCCGGCGTTCGTCGCGATCGACCCGCCGACGGTTGCTGTCCCCCGCGCGCCGAAGTCGACGCCGTAGCGGAGCCCGGCCGAGCGGGCATGGTCCTGCAGCCGCTGGATCGTCACACCGGCGCCAGCGGTGACCTGGCCGGCGAGGCGATCGACCGGCCCGAGCATGGCCAGCCTCGACGTCGTCAACACGACCTCGCCGTGCAACGGGACCGAACCACCGACGAGCCCCGTGTTGCCGCCCTGCGGCACCCCCGGCAGGTCGTGATCGGAGCAGACGCGCAGCGCGGCTGCGACCTGGCTGGTCGAGCCCGGCCGGATGACGGCCGCGGTCGACCCGACGTATCGACCCGACCAGTCCCGCTCGTACCCGTGCGTCATCGCACCGGTCAACACGTGGTCGGCTCCGACGATCCGGGTGAGCTCGTCGATCACGGCCTGGTCGGGTCCTGTCACCGAACCATGGTGGCGTGCTCGACGCCAGAGCGCACGGCGGCACTCCAGGGACTGCCGTCGCACCGGGATTCCGTGCCAACCCTGCCGACCGCCGCCTGGGGATGGACATGTGGAAACAAGAACAGATCTGTGGCAAAGCCGCGCGTTGTTGGGGATTACCACGACAGTGCGGGGATAAGGCTGGGGAATTCGCCGAGTCGCTTGACCCCCACGGATTCGTGCGTGCACAGTGATCGTCAGCCAAGCACATCGGACGGGCATTGAGCCTCGTTCGGTTCGGCTGAACCGGTGGCAACACCGAGGAGGTCGGATCAGCTGGTCGGAAGGGTTTCGGCCCGACCGGACAGTTGGGGGCAACGAGATCGGTGGCAACACCGTGAACAGCGCCCCCGTCGAAAGAGAAAGTGGAAACACGGAATCTCTCGAACACACCCGCAGGAGTGGCCTCGGTCACGAGTGCGGGGCCGAAGGAGAAGGCGGCAACGCCGGAACCAGAAGCAGGAGTGTGAGGGGAGTCCGCTTCGGGACTGCTTGGTGAGGATCGACACTGATCGGGATGATCGAGAGGTCATGCCGCTCTCGAATCGGAGAAGCAACCTTCGGGAAGCTTCGAGGGTTCGGCGAGTGCAATCGGCGTCGGTGCCGCCGTCAGAGCTCGCTCTGGAGGTCGGTACTGGCACGAGGGTGCTCCACTGGTCGACCACCTTCGGGAGGTCGAGCGGTGCCGGGTGACGATCCGCACTTGAGGCCCCGAGACATTTCCCGGCTCCGGCTGGGAGGTCTCGGGGCTCTGTGCGTTACAGGGGCGCATCGGCGGGCACGGGAATCGACCGCTGGAGAGATGTCATCTGGCGGGCGATGTGTTGGTGCCACCCGCTGCTGACGTCGTCGCCGAGGCGGGATCGTGGGTGTTCCACGCCGCGGGCGTCGAACGACACTGACGACAGCGGTTGTCCCCAGCATCGGCGTGGTTGTCCACAGGAGATCCCCGGCGTCGTCCTCTGGCTCTCCACAGCCTCGCCGTCCTACCGTCGAGGCATCCCCCGCCCCTTCATCCCGAGCCTGCGCCAGGAGGTGCCGTGTCTGCGTTCGAGATCACGTTCTCCGATCGAGTCGAAGTCATCGACGATGCCGACAGCTACCAGCTCGAAGGTCCGCTCACGACGTTCTTCCGGTCCGAACACGGCCGTTCCACGCTTGACAGCTGGAGCATTCGCCTCGCCAGCTATCGATCGTCCGACGTCAGGGCCGTCCGACGGCTCGACGACCAAATCGCGGGAGGACGACCCCCGATCGGCATGATCGCCTCGTGACCCGCCGGCTCAGCCGGCGGCCCGGGGCTGACCCAACCGCGCGCCCCATGAGTACCATCCGACGATGACCTCACCGCCGGTCGTTCTCGTCCATGGGCTCGCAACCACCGCGGAGCGAACCTGGCACCAGACCGGATGGCTCGACCTGTTCGCCGACGCCGGCCGACGCACCGTCGCGATCGACCTCCCGGGTCATGGTGGCGCGGCCAAGCCCCACGAGGCCGGCGCATTCGACGACCTCGAAGCAGAGGTCTTGTCCCAGTTCCCGGACGAACCCGTCGACGCCGTCGGCTTCTCGCTCGGCGCGCGCATCTTGTTGACGATCGCAGCCGGCAGTCCGGAACGGTTCCACAGGCTCGTCGTGGCAGGTGTCGGTCGCAACCTGTTCGAAACCGACATCGAACATGACGCGATGATCCGGCGCGCAGTGACTGGCTCCCCCGACGCCGATGACCCCGTCGCAGCACACTTCGCGGCCCTGGCCGACGATCCGGACATCGATCAGCGTTCACTCGGAGCGTTGCTCACGTCCTCACGGCCGGCGCTCGATGCCGAGGTGCTCGCGGCCGTGACGTGTCCGGTTCTCGTCGTTCTCGGCGAGCACGACTTCGCCGGCCCGGCCGAACCGCTGCTGGACGCACTTCCCGATGTGCAGTTCTGCCCGCTTCGGGGAGTCGACCATTTCGCCACGCCGAAGAGCTTCGACTTCCTCGCCGCAGCTCTCGAGTTCCTGGACGCCGTTCCGGGCTGAGCCGAACGCTCCTTTCGGGCCCGTGCCGAGGCGTGACACCCCGACCGCTTCAGGTCCGCCGCGCTCGTCGGAACCTGACGACCTCCATCAGCGCGCCACCGCAGAAGCGGGCCAGGCGCCAGGGCATCGAGAGCGCACCGAATCGGCCCTGCCAGGTGGAGCCCGTGCTCGTCGAACCGCGGCGGTCGCGGTGGGTCACCGCGACCTCGACGTGGTCGAGGTGGGCGTCGGTCTCGAGCACCGTCAACAAGACGTGGGGCACCATCGGTGCCGGCGGCAGCTGCGACAGGAGGTCGTCGAGAACGGCGCTGCGGTACAGCCGCAACGGGCAATTCGTGTCACTCCGGACGACGCCGAATCCCACTCGCATGAGCGTGTTCAGTGCGGCCGTCACCATGCGCCGGATGAGGGGGTCGACCCGAGCGACGCGGCGGCCGGTGGCAACGTCGCGTCCCTGGTCGATCGCGTCGAGCAGCAGCGACACGTCGGTGGCATCGAACTGACCGTCGCCATCGACCTGGAGGACCAGGTCGGTCCCGAGCTCGATCGTCCGCCGGTAGGCGACGACGACCGACGGACCGTGGCCGTGGTTCTCCTCCTGAGCGAGGATCTCGAGCTCGCCGACGAGCGACGGCCGGGTCGCCTCGAGCGTGACCACCGTGGTGTCGGTCGAGGCGTCGTCGACGACGACGAACGTGTGCTCGGCGACCTCGTCGACGAGGACGGCGTCGAGCTCGGCAAGAAACGCGGCGATGCCGTCGGCCTCGTTGTAGGCCGGTATCGCGACGGCAAGGCTCATGCCCGGTCGCGGTGGGCTCATGCAGCGTCCAGGATGCGCCGCGCGGTCGACATGGCGTCCTCGATGGCCTGATCCTGGTCGATGTACCGGTAGGTCGCCAGCCGGCCCGCGTAGTCGACCGGGCAGTCGACGGCCGATGCGATTTGTTGCTGCAGCTCGGCGTTTCGCCTCTCGTTCT
>Ga0224508_10005411_pt1 | contig 10217 bp, 7 predicted proteins | sample SF_Jan12_sed_USG_4_FD_170157 | JGI IMG/M metagenome (GOLD analysis project Ga0224508, IMG submission 170157) | Sediment microbial communities from San Francisco Bay, California, United States - SF_Jan12_sed_USGS_21 | ecosystem: Environmental > Aquatic > Marine > Sediment | place: USA: California... | reverse complement strand
AGAGGCGAAGTGAAAATCCTCAACCACACCTACGATCTTAAAAGATTCAAAAGGCTTGGGTAGAAACGCGCTCTCGGGAGCGTCAATATTAAATTCCTCTAGAAATTGCTCATTCACAAGAACAGCATTAACATCTAGTTCCTTATTCCCATGAAAATTTCGCCCTGACAGTAATTCAATTCCATAAGAAGAAAGAAACTGGTCATCTATACCGTTCATCTGAAAATTTCGAAAAACGCCGGTTCCTTCTTCCATGTAACCCAGTCGCATCCACCCTATTGAACCTAAGGCATGATTTGAAGCCGTAACCGATCTGACGTTCGCTGAGCTCGCTATCTCATTTTGAAAAATCCTTGTCAGTTTTTCACTCTCCTCCAACATTTCAACGAGCGAGCCTCCATCTGTCCTAGATACCACAAGGGTAGCATTCTTATCATAACCAAGATCTTTATCCCTCATAAAGTCAATTTGCCGCTTCATGATTAAAGTGGATACGACAAGTACAATTGACATAAAAAACTGAATGCCTACCAAGGCTCGTAATATCTGATGTTTGCTTGTGGCACGTTTACCTAACTTTCCGGTGATCGCCTGGATGGGATTGAATCCAGAGAGTAAAATGGAAGGATAAATAGCAGCCATAACACCCAGTACGATTGATGAGGCAATGAGTATGAGAAATAAATCCACTCCGTACGGAATTACGATATTCAAATCAAATAATTGATTGAAAAAGGGAAGAGCCGCGCTGGTAAGTATTAATGCAAGAATGGCTGCTATAGCTGTTGTGAGGATCGCTTCACTCCAGTATTGCGTCATGATTTGTCTTCGTCCTGCACCTGCCACTTTGCGTATACCAACCTCTTTAGATCGCGATAACGTCCTGCCGATCGCCAAACTGACATAATTAATCCCGGCGAGCAATAGGATTAACAAAGCGATTCCGCTTAGTATATATGGGTAGCGGGCATCGCTGACCGGAGCGATCCCGGTAGGAAAATCATTATTGAGATGAATATCTGTCAATGGCTGAAAACCAACCACATACTTGCCAGGCTCATATTGGTCTTTGACCTTCTCATCAAAGAACGAGGCAGATCTTTCCTGCATGTGTTTACCGGTCGTCCCCTCTTGGAGCATCACGTAGGTTTCCCCAAACACGCACGTCCAGCACGCCTGCCCACCCTCGGAGACTCCCTGGCGGTATAGGTCATATGGAAGGAGGATATCAAAGCGTATACTTGAATTACTGGGTATCTCCTCAACAATTCCGGCTACCCTAAAATCTCGCCATTCATTGTTAGAAAAAATAGAGATCGTGTTATCGATAGCTTGTCGATTATTGAAATACTTATTTGCGAGTTCCGACGTGATAATTACCTCCCCAGGATCAGACAAAGAATGTGTGCCTTCACCTAGAGAAAAATCAAATATTTCGAAAAAGTCTGGATCTGCAAATGACACATTCTCTTCCTGAACATCACTGCCTACTCGTATCAGCTGACTACCAGAGATAAAGTGAGACATGTGGGTTACTTCGGCAAAATTATCCCTTGCCTCATTTCCCATGATAAGTGGAGTGATCGTGTTGAAAAAAACATCACCTTCCACAAACTCCTTTACCCACATGCGATGAATCTTGTTCGCATCTTCATGAAAGCGATCGAAGCTCTGCTCATGTTGAACAAAGAGAAAGATCAAAATAGCACTGGCGATACCGATACCCAGACCTATGAAATTAATAACGGAGTATTTTTTATCCTTGATCAGGCTTCGCCACGCAATCTTGAAATAATTTAGAAGCATCTCTTAATTCAATTATTTAATAATAGAGTACAATTCTCGGCCTGTAATCTGTGCAGGCCTTGATCAGGGGACTTCATCCGAAATACTGCTAGCATCAACAGCATAGTCGTGTCTGATAAATCCATCCTGTATCTCAAGGACGCGAGTACCGTATTCCGCATTTTTCTCCGAATGCGTCACTTGCAAAATGGTCATTCCGTCTGTGTGCAATTGCTTTAAAAGATCCATGATTATTTTTCCCTGTGAGGAATGTAGATTGCCGGTTGGCTCATCTGCCAGTAACAATTTCGGACTTGCAACAATGGCCCTGGCTACACCGACCAACTGTTGGTGACCACCAGATAACTGATGCGGAAATAAATCTCTCTTGGCCACGATTCCAAACCTGTCTAACAGGTCCGCGATCAAAGCCTTCCTCTCCGATCTCGGAACTTTGCGGTATAACAGTGGTGTTTCGATGTTTTCATACACCGTAAGCTCATCAATCAAATGGTAGGCTTGAAAGACGAATCCCATGTAGGCCTTGTGGAGCGCATGCTTCTGTTTTTCTCTCAACCTAAAAACCATTTCATCTAAGAACCTGTATTCGCCCTTATCGGCCTGATCCAACATGCCAATGATATTAAGCAAGGTGCTTTTGCCGGCTCCACTCGGACCCATTATTGTAACAAACTCACCTTGCTCGATCTGGACTGAGATATCACGTAGTACCCAGCTCTTTTGAAATCCACTGGAGTAATATTTTTCAATATTCTTTAAGGCAATCATTGACTGTAGAGTATGGTGAGCTCCCAATTGAATTACAAATACTGTTTCACCACATTCTCTGTAACTACCTGGCCATCTAACATACGGATGATCCTGTTTCCAAATTCCGCGCAATATTGCGAGTGAGTGACCATAAGAATAGTAGTGCCACTTGCATTCAATTCGGTCAACAGCTTCATTACTTCATCGCCATTTGCTGAATCCAGGTTTCCAGTCGGTTCATCAGCCAGAATGACCTTCGGCTTATTTACAATAGCTCGGGCTACTGCAACCCGCTGCTGTTGTCCACCGGACAATTGCTGAGGAAAGTGATTCTTGCGGTGCATGATATTCATACCATCCAAGAGTTCTTCTACCCTCTGCTTTCGATCCGCACTCGCCACCTTGGTGTACAGCATGGGCAATTCCACGTTTTCATACACAGTTAGTTCATCAATCAGATTAAAACTCTGAAAGACGAAACCCAAATTATGTTTTCGGATATTAGATCGCTTTCGCTCAGATAGATGTCCCACCTCTTCCCCATGGAAGAAGTATTCCCCACCGGATGGATTATCAATCATACCAAGTACATTGAGTAAGGTAGACTTACCACATCCTGATGGCCCCATCACACTAACAAATTCTCCCCCTTTAATCTCAATATTTACCTTATTGAGCGCAGTGGTTTCGACTTCATCAGTTTGATAGATTTTAGCTAGATCTACTGTTTTAATCATAGTCATTCATTTTATGCTATTTACATCAATGGTTATTTCTACTTCAATACCAATTCGTCCTTATCCCCAAAATTTTCATAACTGGAGACCACAACAATATCTCCCTCATCCAATCCATCTTCAATTAGATAATAATTTGGATTCTGGCGACCCAGGCGAATATTCCTTTTATAAGCTACGCCGGAACGTGGATCAAGTACATAGACCCAGTTTCCTCCAGTAGTTTGATAAAAGCCTCCCCTTGCTAATAATTTTCCCTTTTCTTCTGCACTGAGTTCCAACTTGACCGAGACAGATTGGCCTCTTTTTATGCCATCAGGTGTATCTTCAGTGAAGACCATATCCACGAGAAAAGCTCCATTAGTTACCTGAGGATATATCTTGCTAATTCTCAGGAAATAGTCCTTGCCAGCAAATTGAAAGGAACCCTCCTGATTGAGAAATACACGTGATATGTAGAACTGATCAACACGAACTTGTAGTTTGAAATTGTCCAGATTGTCAAGCGTAGCAATATTTTCTCCTTCCGTTACCAGTTCTCCGATTTCCAAATTCAATCCGGATATCTGACCATCGATGGGTGCTCTTACGATCAGATTATCCAGACTCTGCCGCGTGATCTCTAGATTTCGCTCCATCAGATCAAGAGAAGATTCCATTTGCACCTGTTGCAACTCCTGATAGGCGCTGTCCTTTTCAATCGTTGCCCGGAACAGTTGTCGCCTTCGCTCAAGATTCTCGAATTCGTCTTCCATCTCTTCCAATTCCACTTTTGAGATCACTTTAGCTTCATACAACTTTTTGTTTCGCCGCAGTCGCTTGCTTGTGAGGTCAATCTGATATTCCACATTTAATGCCTGCTCCTTCAGATTGAGGCTTTGTTGTTCCATCAATAGACTGGTGTTCCGAATCTGATTGATTTGGGCAATGATATTGGCTTCCTGGTTTAGAAAATTAGAAAGCAGATCAGGGTTAGACAGCTTGAGGATGATCTGATTCTTATCTACCATAGCTCCATCTTCCACATGTCGTTCCTCTACCTTTCCACCCTCTACCGCATCCAGAAACACCGTTTTTATGGGCTGTACAATCCCTGTGACCGGGATGTATTCCTGAAATGCACCCTGATGTACAGTATCCATCAAAAGACGTTCTGTTACCACATTCAATCTTGAAGTACCGGCGGATTGGTACATACTCCAAGCAAAATAAGCGGCAGCCCCCACCACTACTGCAATCACGGCAATTCGTTGCCAGGTCCACTTCTTCTTTTCTATTTTCCTATCCATTCATCCAGATTATATAGTCAATTCACGCATATATACTTTATATATATAAAGTACTATGCCAAAATCTTATATCGCTTATTTATAGATATTTACACATTTAATTTGAACGTATATCAGCAAATGTGTTCAATATTGAACGATCTAACTGTTCATTTTCGAACAATTATACAACGGAATTTGCAACTAATGGATAGGTCGAACCATCTTTACTATGCCTGATCCCAATTTCCCGGCTGGCAAGCCGGCAGGCGTTCGTTTTCGGACATTTAGCGTACCTTCGAAATTGAAAATAGATGGACGAGGAAATGGACATCAGTAAGGAAAATGCCACCGTATTGATCATAGATGATGAAGAAGATATTCTTCTGACCCTGAAGATGTTGCTTAAAAACCACGTCCCACATATTTTCACTGAATCCAATCCTTATCATCTACCCAGATTGTTGCGTCAGCATAGTCCTGATCTCGTTTTACTAGACATGAATTTTCGCAAGGGGGACACTTCGGGCGAAGATGGACTTACCTGGTTGTCCAAAATCAAGACGTTAAGTCCTGGTACAGATGTGATCATTATCACGGCTCATGGCGACATTGATATCGCAGTGCAAGCATTGAAAGACGGGGCGATTGACTTTGTTGAAAAACCATGGCATAATGAAAAACTCCGGACTACGATCTTATCTGCACTTAAAGTCAGTATATCCCGGAAGAAAATCACGAGCTTAGAGAAAACCAATCAGGGACTAAGTGCTGCCCTAAATGCCCTTGGTGATGAGCTGATCGGTAAATCACCCCGGATGCTTGAAGTTGGTAAGACGATAGACAAAGTCGCAGAGACGGATGCAAATGTGCTTATCCTGGGAGAAAATGGAACCGGTAAGGAATTGGCCGCCCGGGCCATTCACCAAAAATCAAAGAGAAGTAAAGAGGTATTTATAAATGTCGACCTGGGAGCCATCACAGAGTCTCTACTTGAAAGTGAACTTTTTGGTCATCTCAAAGGATCTTTTACGGATGCACACGAAAGTAGAATTGGCCGTTTTGAAGCTGCTGATCAAGGCACTCTATTTCTTGACGAAATAGGAAACTTGTCTTTGCCTGCACAGAGTAAGCTTTTATATGCAATTCAAAATCGCGCAGTTACCCCGGTGGGATCAAACCAAGCTATACCGGTTGATATCAGACTAGTTTGTGCTACAAACATGCCTCTTTACGAGATGATATCTGAGCACAGTTTTCGTCAGGATTTACTGTACCGGATGAACACCGTGGAGATCCACATGCCGCCTTTACGTGAGCGCTTCGGTGATATTCCCCTTCTGGTTGAACATTTTTTGTCAAGCTACCGTAAAAAGTACCAAAAACCGGACATCCGGATTTCGGAAACTGCTATTCAGTCGTTGGAGTTACACAAGTGGCCAGGCAATATTAGGGAGCTCAAACAGGTGATTGAAAGAGGTGTCATCCTTACTGACAAGAATGTGTTGACTGAAGAAGATTTGTCGATCGAGAGATCGGCCATCTACAATGGTGGCACTGCAGCAAAATCCCTGAATATTGAGCAGATGGAAAGAACCTTGGTACTGAGGGCTTTGCAGATGCATAAAGGAAATATTACGAGAGCTTCTGAGGAATTGGGTCTTACCCGGGCAGCCCTATATCGTCGCCTGGACAAATTCGGACTATAGTATCAGTATGTTTCGGCAATTTAGAACCAAAATATTCGTCCTGCTCTTTGCCATATTGATTATCCTGCTCTTTATAGTTTATGGGCTCGTCAAAAATGGAGTTTCGGTATTACTAGTCGCTCTGATTCCTGCCTTAACGGCCTTGGTTTGGAATCTATTTCATCTCGTAGACAAAACCAATACTGAGATCGCAACTTTCTTGGCAAATATTAAGTACAATGACTACGCAGTCAATTTTTCTGAGACCAAGGCGCAAGACGAATCTTATCAGAAACTTCATGGTGCCTTTAATCTTGTGACCAAAAAATTTCGAGACATACGGTCAGAGAAGGAAGCTCAATTTCAATATTTGCAGACCATCGTAGAGAATGTTGATACTGGTCTAATCAGCTTCGATGCAAGCGGCAAGACCGTTCTGATGAACCGAGGATTACGTCAGCTTTTGCATAAATCATACTTCCCGACGCTGAACAGTGTGAAACTTTATAATGAAAATTTGCACGAAGCATTAACCGAGATTCAACCCGGTGAAAAACAATTGGTAAAGTTTATCATCAATGGTCAGGTTGTACAGCTTTCTATTCGCAAAACAATATTGAGGATGCAGGATGATGCTTTTCATCTTTATGCAATTTCGAATATCCATGCTGAACTTGAAGAACAAGAAGTGCAGTCGTGGCAAAAACTGATTCGAATCTTGACCCATGAAATTATGAATTCGATAGCACCCGTGGTTTCGTTATCCGCGACCACACAGCAACTGATTGAGGACGATGGCCTAACCGATGAGGACAAAAAATCCGACGTAAAAAAGGCAGTAAGCGCCATCAACAGAAGATCATCCGGTCTCATGAAGTTTACCGAAACATATCGACAATTGACTAAGATTCCTATACCTAAGTTGCTCGCAGTTGATCCGGCAGAGCTGATGGAGCAAGTATTAACACTGCTATCCAATGATCTTGCACATGGTAAGGTCCATGTAGTAAGGCAGTACCCACAGCAACCAATTGCAACCAAACTAGATCCAGATCTAATGGAACAGGTATTCATTAATTTGGTTCTCAATGCGATCCAGGCATTAAAAGATGTCGCCGAACCTCAGCTCAGTCTCCTGATCTCTAACGGGACAGAAGGAAATCTGGAGGTTCAGATTCAAGACAACGGACCGGGGATTCCAGAAGATGTTTTATCACAAATTTTCATACCCTTTTACACTACTCGTGAAAAAGGCAGTGGTATTGGTTTGAGTCTCTCACGCCAGATCATCAACTTGCATAAAGGCCAAATTTATGTGCGTTCGGAAGAAGGACTGGGAACAACGTTCACCATTAAACTTTAAAGGATCCTGCCCAGTCAGACCGGATAGCTTCTTTTTGCTTTCATCTCTTGATTTTATAACGGTATCAAAACGGCCAAAAGAGAAGAACCAAAATACCCGAGATGAGCGTTACAGAAAATGCCAGTACTATAATCTTCAATACTTTCCGATTACCTAGCAGCATGACTATACCTGCCTTGAACAGCAAATTAGAAAGCGCTGCTGCTAGTATAAACCTCCACCCATTGTTTGGATCTATCGTTCCATTGTTCATCATATTCGCCAGGGATAAGGTGATGGCGTCCATGTCCGTTAGACCGCTTATGATGGACACTACATATAATCCCTGCACACCAAAAGTTTCCTTCACTGACGCGATAAGAACGAGCACGCCGGCATACAAGATAGCGAACACAACAGCTGTTTTAAACTGTGCAGGATTGCGCGGATCCGGCTTGATTTCATCCTGATGTTGGGTATCCCTGAAAAACAGAAATAAGGCTATCATCGCTATCACAATGGCTACAACAACCAATGGTGGGAGTACGGTAGTCATCGATCTGGGCGCCACTAAGACTATTTCTATCATCACACGTACAAAAGCTATAGCACTCGCGGCCGTAATCACGAATGCTGGCAAATAGTGTGATCCTTGTCCTTCTTTTGATTGCTTAGCGTAGCTCACCGTTGTGGCGGTACTGCTAATCAATCCACCCAATAGCCCACTCAGACCCATTCCTACTTTCTTTCCCAACCATTTATAGGCGAAATATCCTATAATACTTATGCCAACGATTAGAACCACCATCAACCATATGTGTTGTAAATTCCAAACGTTGTATGGACCAAAGGATTTGCTCGGAAGTATGGGTAGAACGACTAACGTAACAGCGACAAACACCATGATCGCCTGTAAATCTTTCTCACCTAATCTGGCTACATACACTTTGAAAAATGACTTGAGATAGAGGAGGAGAGCCACCACTGCACCCACAGCTACACCAGTAAACAGATCACCTATAACCAGATACACTCCCACAGCATACATGACAAGCACCGCCATTTCCGTTGTCTGACCGATATCCGGAGAGCTTGTACCATGTTTAAGATAGTTTGCTACAGACAGCAATGCTCCGATTGATAGGATAGAACCAGCTATAATCCAGGCAACATCATAGTACTGTGCTATCATCCCCGATAGGGCTCCGAAGATAGTGACTAAGCTAAAGGTGCGAATCCCAGCTATACGTGAATGTGGTCGCTCCCGTTGCAATCCGACCAGCAAACCCAGGCCCACGGCCACTCCAAGAATTCCAATCTCCGATTGTACCCAATCATACATTATAAGGTAGTCCTCTACTTATATCCCAAGCTACTCGACCCTCTCCACAATGAATATGAGTCAGATCAGATCCCAACCTGATCTGACTCAGAGAAGTCCAACCGACAAAAAAAGCGGCTTGAGATGACTCAAGCCGCTTTGCAAGTATTAGTTTTTCAGAAATCTAGTCCATCCATTCTTTGATGGATGCTTCATTCATTCTGATGTAATCATTGTTTCCGGCTTCTTTAGCCAACTCCAAAGATTTCTTTGCTGAGCTAATTGCCCCTGCCTTGTCACCAAGTCCAGCCTGGATCAGGGATTTCGTACGAAGTACCCAAAATCTCTCATTGCCCATTTGGATGGACTTATTAATCCATTTCAAGGCTTTTTCAAGGTCTTTTCCTTCTGAATGATAGTAGCTGGCAGATGCGTAGTAGTCTCCCATAGATGGTCCGGCCAAAGTGCTTTCAATACTAGCCTGCACATCTCTATCAGTATGCACCTCGACAGGCACTCCCACAGCGGTGTTATCCCAAGCCAGGATCATAGTGGCACTGCCGCTCCTTAACTGATCAAACATGATCATAAAGCTCTCCACTTGTATGTCTCCCATGCTCTGGCTCTCTCCTGTGAACATGATTGGTTCCACATCACTCTCTGCGTAGCTGCCTGGGTTTCCGGATTCATATGGATATAACATGAAATTCCATTCGGCTTGACCCGGTTTGGTAAACATTGCGTAGGATCCGCCTTTTACTTCCTGACCACCTAACTTGACATCTTTGTCAAATGTAATCTTGGTGGCAGCGTTGGCCCCTGTTCTCCATGTTTCTCCATAAGGTACTAATCCACCAAATATCTCTCTTTCCTTTACACCGGGTCGAGAATAGTCAACTGTGATCTTGGTTAATCCTACCATTTGCTCAGTTTTGCATGATGGGCTGGGCGCAGGAGTCTGTACCTGAGCGACCACATTAGATGCCGTCATCGCAAAAGCAAACATACAGCAGGTAAAAATGATTCGTTTCATAATGAGTCTTTATTTAAAATGAATAATGTCTGAAAGACAATCGTTTGTTAATCTGCCCGCAAAAGTATTGGATTAAAGCAAATAAATCAAATTTTTCAAATATGCGTTTTGTCTTGTCCTTCCAATTCCGCCACTCTAAGCATGGCATCTTCCACTTCATGCACTAGTTCAGTGTACCTGTCACTTCTTTTTACTGAACTGTCTCTGACCAAAGGCAGATCAATATGTATGTGCTCAACAAACCGGGAAGGCGGTGATTTGAGGATATAGAT
>Ga0224508_10005410_pt1 | contig 10217 bp, 7 predicted proteins | sample SF_Jan12_sed_USG_4_FD_170157 | JGI IMG/M metagenome (GOLD analysis project Ga0224508, IMG submission 170157) | Sediment microbial communities from San Francisco Bay, California, United States - SF_Jan12_sed_USGS_21 | ecosystem: Environmental > Aquatic > Marine > Sediment | place: USA: California... | reverse complement strand
CCCACGATAGAGAATACCTTGTCTTTATATCCGATACCAATGATCCTGCAATCATCATCGAACTGGTAGGTCAGCCAACCCGTCTGATCGGGATGAGCCGCTCCCCCCACATTATTAGTGCCGGGATCCAGGGTGAAGCCACAATCTTCAATTTCAACGTCATCTGGCACATCAAACATATATCTGTCTAAGGAACACTCATTGAACACATAGATCTTTTGCAACCTGCGAATCGTATCCGGTATATGCCTTTCCTTACTTGAGTCAGGCACCAGATCCGAGGCATAGAATTCATCGGGACAGCTTTGCCATATCTTCCATTTGCGGTAGATCACCCCTTCTCCGCAGTGATCGATATCGCACCATACCGTTTGTTCACAGGATACAAAGTCCTGACAGTTGGCCTCGACGAGTCCTTGTTGGAAGTAATCGATGTCTTCGTTGTATCCACATTGATAAGTGGTATCATCCTTCCAGTAATATCCAAAGTGCTCATCAAAAAGAAGTATTTGTTTTACCTCGTCAACCTCACAGAAGCAAGTCGAATCGCTAAAGGAGATAGAATCTTCAACCGTTTTTCCATCGGCATCCACAAAAAGGCCATAGGGATTCTTCCATACTTTTTGATAACCACCAAAAATCTGGTCTAGAGCCCCCATGGCCACGACGTCTTCTTCTTTAGCTAAGTTTACGATTTGTTCGATACTAAGCGGATGCAAATGTCCATCCACGGTGTATCGTGATGTCTTATATGTTTTACAGGTAATATCTCCATCAATGACGTCCTGTACCACTTTGGCCGGCGTCTTATCTTCAACCCATACTTCTGTCCAGGCTGTAGCCCAATTGCACCAGTAATCCATTACCAACACTTCAATTCTCACTGGACCACATGCATCGGAGCAGTCAAATGGAACTGCATCGCTCCAACCTCCTCCAATCTGCTGATATACGTCAAGCATACGCTGATCTAGGCGGAGATCATTTTGGCCGGTCAGTGGATCATCTTGGTAAGGATCGGGATGAATAGGTATTGGCTGAAAGCAATTGGTGACTTCTTCATGACATGCATTAATGAGTTCACGAACATTATCATCAGAGATCTCATATGGGTGCTCCTTGCATTCTATCATCGCATGCTTGATCAAATCATACTGCCAAGCATTGTATACGATGTTTGCACAAGGGACGTCGTCATACTTCCACCCTTCCAGAATTTGCGCATAATGTGCCTCCACCGGATCGATGTTCTTGTCAGTTTCTAACACTGCTTTCCAAAGGGTGTCCTCATGTTCATTTATACATATGTAGTCTAGACTGTCACACAGATCCAGACATGCTTCATACCAGTCTGTACGCCGAGCGAGGAAGAAGTTTACGCCGCAGTTGTCGGCACTACCTTCATTAAAGTCCTCAGCATTCACCCAGACTTTCTTATCAGACAAGCTGACCGTGATATATTTGTCTATAACCGCTACCGGCCTGGTCTGGTCCTTCACAAGCAGGTAACAAGTATCTGTATCCATGTTGTGACAACTGTCAAAAGCCTCGATGATCACTTGATATGCATCTAACGAATGAGCTAGTTTTATCCGTTGATGACTCACATAGCATTTCTCTTGGGCATCGTAAGAAAACAGATAGGTTCCAATGCCTGGAACGGTTGCTTTTACGGTCTTGACACCTGACCAATCGTCCTCTACGCGTACATCTGGCAGATATGTATGTGCCGAGCATTCATTTGTTGAGGTCGGAACGATCAGGAGGGGCTTGATAGTTGTGATAGCTCTACCAAGCATGCCATCTGTAGATTGTTGGCTAAAACAGAATTCATCCCCTGATCGGAGTTCTACTATCTTATAACCTCGTTGATAGATCGGGCCGTCAGAGGTGCCAGCTGTCCCCTCAGTAAGCTGCACGATCTCTCCATTGAGACTATAGTAAAAAGGATCCCATCCAGCATTGCCGTTAAAAGATCTGTACTCCCAGGCAAAGGCGATCACGGTATCCTTTGGTACGGTGATACAAAGGTCTGTACTTAAACCGGAAATGTTATCGTTGTTACCCAGCAACCGAACGCTGTAAGGAGCCCAGGTAGTATCGATAGAGCCGTCTCCACCGATTTCCTGCTCCCAATTTTTTATATCCAGGATTCCCTTGAAGAGAATGGGATCCTTGCAGTGTACCACCGGAGACAGGGTATCGAGGTCAACCAGCCAAAACTGACAGCGCCAATAACCTGGCGATATGCTGTCGGCAATGTTGGGAGGTACGCCTACTGGAGGTGTTACTGTACAACCCGGTTGAGCTGGGCCAAAACAATTTAGTTTAATATCTACAGTGACCAGGTATTGATTCTCACATTCATCGCTAAGGAGATCATAGTCTACATGAATACCCAATCCACATAAATCATCGTATTCACGGATTTTGAATTCTAATCTCTGGTCTCCGTCCTCGTTAAGAATATCTATGAAAAACAAAGTATCACACGGTCCTGCGGGCAATGTGGGGTCTTCAGGAAAGGTGATGAATGGTCCTGTGATGCTGGTGGGAATACTGCAATACACAGTGTCCTTTAGAGCGCAATATAAATTATCAGAAGTGATCTCCGGCAAGAAATGAACAATGATCGTATCGAAGCCTACTCCTCTCCTGCCCTCTTTATCGATGGCCTCCCACTCGCGGTAGATGATCTTAGCTGTGTCGCTGATGCCTGACTCACAGTCGCGAAGCTCCACCCAGTCGGTCACGAACACAGGCTCGGGGAGCGTGAGATCACAAGGAACCTCAACAACCGGTACGGTATTATCCGGTCCAATGATCAAGGAGTCAAAGCAATATACGTCAAACACTCTACCATTCACTATAGGAGCATGTCCCAACTTGAAGCTAACTGTCGACCAACATGATCCAATATTATTACTGACAATCGCCTTGAGGGTGCCATCTAAATAATGACAAGCAGCAAAAGTCAAGGGATCGTTTACTTCGGCTACGACTGGCCCATATACCACTTCCTCAAGATTATTGACGAACACGATAGTGACCGTATCGACTGTACCCGGAGCATTACTTATCAGTTCGCTACCTGTGAAGTGTATTAGTCCCACTGGGTCAATGCTCGCATTTAAATCACGGCAATTCGGTTGTGATTGGCTGTAGCCTGACACAACGACTAATATGCTCCAAAATGTCAGGTAGAGACGTCTATGCATGGTGGTTATCATTTAGAACATATTACGAGCAAAAATAATACCAAACTCACCTCATATGTAAATTATTTTTTATTTATAATCAGATGAAAATGATCTTTTTGCATACTATTTATACAATTACCACGGAAAGCCAGCCCGACTGAGCTGCCATCTTTGCTGAGCAAAGCAATAAGCAAACGTGTATGCAAACAGTAATAAGTATGAAAAGTATTATCTCACACGATAGAGGCTATTTAGGAAGGATTTCAGTCTGCTCACCGAAGTACTGTACAAACTGCTGCATTGCCTTGGATAACTCATGGTTACTGGTTGCCCGGAAATAGGTTTCGGACATTGACCGGAGTGTCTGATACATGAACCTATCCATCTCGACCACCTGAAGTTCCTTGGTCCAGAGATCAATCTTCAGCGTATCTCGAGTATCTCTATCAAATAAGGATAGAAGCATAGCTTTGGCTGGTTGTTCGAACTTATCCTGGTCGGGAGCTGACCAGGTGATCTCCTCTGGCACCTGGTGCTCTCCCAGGGTTATATTGATTTGGATATTTGATCTCTTCTTCTCACTCATTTTATTTCTTTGTTAAGTCCTTTGTTTGTCTGGCCGATGCATAATCCTGCAACCAGGTTGATGAATATTCATGTACTCCTTCTTCGATGCGGGTGGCTGCCTCCAACATCGCAGAAGCTACCACAGAGGCTTCAATCGGACGATTTCGCTTGAGCCAGCCGCCAGTGAGGTTATCAATCCGACCTCCGATCAGCTCAGCTCCTTTGCTGCCCCAGGTTTTTTCAGATGATTCCCCGATCAACAGACTAGGCCTAAAAATATGTATGCTCCAAAAGCCAATCTTTCTCACCGACTGCTCAATAATACCTCGTACCCGATTAGAAAACAATAAGGCATCAGGATGAGCAGCCTTGGTCGATAGAAAGACCAGTTGACTTACACCGTTCCTGTGAGCCGCATTGGACAATATCGGAATAAACTTATAGTGTTTTTTATCCAGTTCATACTTTCCACCTGCATTGAAAAAGGAAGCGTCGAAGCAGCAAAAGAGATCATCTCCTTCGAGGAGATCTTTATCGATCCGGTCAAGCGTCTGTTCTACCACTTCTATATGGTCCCCGGCTGTATTCCATTTCTGCTGGGCGAATACTCTGACAGACTCATACCTGCGGTGGTGAGATAGATTCTCAATCAGGTTTTGTCCTACAAAGCCTTCGACGCCGATGATTAACGCACGCTTGCTGTCTTTCTTAATAACTGGTTTCACCTTTCCAATATTGGTGCGGTAAAATTAGAAAATAGAAAAGGACAGCGGGTTGGCTTCTTCATAAATTTACCGGCTTGACATCGAATCCCTGTTTCCTGAGCAAGCGTAGAATTCCCTTTCCACCGAAAAGATGAGCGGCTCCGATAGCAGCAAAAACCGAGTCATCACCAGCGAGTTTCAGCAGTCTTTGACACATCACCTGATTTCTTTGGTATAACATAGTCTTTCGCAGACCATGCAACTGTTTCTTTGAAGTCTTATATAACTCGGTGGCCAGACCCTGTTCATAATAGTTGGTCAGCCTCAATATCTGCTTCCTATACTTGTCCGGCTTGCGAGCAATCTCTGACAACATTTTAATCTGGGCATCGATTGGGACCTGTTGCATGATAGCAATCTGCTCCTCAAAAGATTCTAACCCTCTCATAACTTTACCCAATGTCCTAGCTTGATTCCATAAAAATGGATCAAGCGCCTCCTTCTGATCCGAAATAAGCACTGACTCAGCAATCACAGATGTCAACAAGAATGGAAGCCGGTGCTTGTGTTGATCGAGTACAATTCCAAAAGATCTATGTAGTGAATTCGCAATCTTTTGATATTTTCTTTCGCTCACATAATCCATAATACTCTTGCCGTCGGGAAAAGAAAACACTTTAAATATGTGCTTCCGATCAATCCCCTCTAAATTCATCTCTGCTGCGTAGATATTACATGTTGCAATATGTGAAAGCGCATCATTCGCATATTTAAAGGCAGACTGATGCTTTACATGCATCGTTCCGAAAATATAACCTTTGTCAAGTCCGCTGGCCGAGAAGGACCAAAGTAAAGACTGTCTTCGAGTTTTTGTCAAAAAAAATAATTAAAATATCAATTTGGCCGCAGATAATATTATTTATTCATATTTATAAGGCAGCACTTTAGAATCCTTTACAGTGGAGAGTGTCATTAATGTCTTCATTCTTTCAATCTCATCTATCTGGGACAGTGTTTTAAAGAGGATATTTTCATAGGTAGGTATATCCTTACAGGCAATCTTCATAAGAAGATCTGCCTCTCCAGTAATAATATAGCACTCAGTAATTTCATCTATCCTTTTTATCTTTTCGATAAAATTATCCAAGGCATTTTCCTTTTGCCATGCCAGAGATACTAAGACGAAGGTTTTTACACTGAGTCCCATAGACTGTGGATTTACCTTGGCATGATAGCTTTCAATAATTTCGGTTTGTTCTAATTTCTTCACCCTTTCGAGTGTAGGAGCAGGTGACAATCCTATTTTTTTCGATAAATCCAGATTTGTAATCTTACAATTACTCTGTAATATTTTGAGAATTTTGAGATCGATTTTATCAAACTTGGTTTCCGACATGATCTTGACAAGTTTCATTGAAATATTAGATAATTATTTTATGCTTTTTTGTTATATCCAAATCTAGGGACAGGATAAATCAAGGAAATACTCCCAGGTTAATATAGTCACTAGCAATTTTACCAAGGGCATTGACAAAAGCTGCCGTCCTGAGATCATTGACATCCTTTTTACGATACATAATTTCTCTGATTTGGCCATATGCGGTGACCATCGTCTCTTCCAAACCCGATCTAACTAAATCAATCTCATCAGCTCCTCTTGCGATAATCGTTTTCTCTCTTTGTTTGATCGATTTCCCGGTTTGTCTTTCTACCAGGTTAACCAGATTGAGGTAAGTGTTTTGGTCAAATCGTTTTTCCATACGTCCGAAACGCATATGTGACAAATTTTTGAGCCATTCAAAATAAGATACGGTAACTCCTCCGGCATTCAGGTACATGTCTGGAATTATGATGACGCCATTCTTCAGCAGGACTTCCGCTGCGTCAGCGGTTACCGGACCATTAGCGGCCTCTGCAATAATCTTTGCTTTTACTTTACTGACATTTGATTTCTTAATTTGATTCTCAAGCGCAGCGGGCACTAATATGTCACATTTAATTTCCAAAATCTTTTTCCGTTGATTAAGATTCTTTGATCCAGGAAAGTCCATGATTGATCCTGTCTTGGCTCTATGACGGTGCAATTTGTCAATGTCGATTCCATCTGCATCATATATAGCTCCTTCATATTCCGCTATACAGATCACCTTAATGCCTCCCTCCTCCTGAGAAATTTTGGCTGTGTGATACCCGACATTGCCTAGTCCCTGTACCGCCATGGTTTTCCCCTCTGTTCCGGTTTGTAAACCGATTTTATGCATCAAATCTTTGTCGTTGACTGTCTCCCTGATACCGTAATATACTCCCCGGCCTGTAGCCTCTTCCCTGCCCCGGATTCCACTTTGTGTGACGGGTTTTCCCGTCACACATGCTGCTGCATCAATCTCTCCGCCCTTGAATACCATATATGTATCAAGAATCCAAGCCATTTCCCTTGCCCCCGTACCATAATCTGGTGCCGGCACATCTATACCTGGTCCAATAAAGTTCTTGCGAACTAGTTCAGTAGTATAGCGGCGAGTGATTTTCTGGAGCTGTGGAACCGAATATTCTCGTGGGCTAATCTTGACACCACCCTTAGCACCCCCAAAAGGTACATCTACAATCGCACACTTGTAGGTCATAAGAGCTGCGAGGGCCATCACCTCATTTTGGGTCACTTTTTGACTGTAACGAATACCACCTTTGGTCGGAGCTCGATGATGACTATGTTGCACACGGTATGCTTCAATAACTTCAAACTTTGTCCCGATCTTTACCGGAAATCGCATCTGATACACGGCATTACATTCCTTTATCTGAGCTAGTAACCCAGTGGGAATCTTTGTCAGCGATGCGGCCTTGTCAAAGTTACGTTGTACCGATTCATAAAAGCTGGGCTCACCCTTACTTTTCATATCTCTTTCGTTTTTCTATTCGCGAGATTCGTCTATCAAGCCGGTATAGATATAATACCAGACCAAGAAAGATGATCACAATTACAGCTACCACTACATAAATCTTGCCGATACTTTGCATGAAATCCGGTCCGCTCGCTGTAGAAGCCTGAGAAGCTTGAAGGCAAAGCAAAATAAGAAACGAGGTCACAGAATATTTTTGAATCAGAAAATTGAATTTTTTCACGGGCGAAAATTAGAAAATATTTTAAAGTTTAAATTCTTGTTCCTAAGATGTATTCTAGATTCTGGTGGGTCCAGCCACTGACTATTCATATAATCTCTTTGTCCTGGCCCGTAGCTGGGAGATCCAACACCCCATCAATATCCAGCCGGCAACGGCCGGATAAAAGACCATCCGCATAGTGCTGTCCAAATCGTCCGATGCGAAGGCTGGATTACCCCCACTTCCCGGGTGCAAACTGGCAGTCATCCGTGGGATGATGTAGAGCAATGGAATTAAAAGAATAAAAGCAAAAATATTGTAGACAGAGGAGAATCTAGCCGCTGTATCACGATCAGGAAGAGCTGAGCGCAACATAAAGTACGCTGCATAAATCAGCAAGGCAATGGCGGCCATGTTTTGCTTAACATCAAAACTCCAGTAAGCACCCCAGGTATTTTTCGCCCAAACCATCCCCGTCACGATGCCAAGAATGCCAAACAGGAGACCTGTGGAGGCAAATGCCTCAGCTCTTTGATCATCAGCCGGATCTCGTCGACGAAGAAATCCCACACTATACCACATGGATATGGCAAAAATCACCATCATGGCCATCCACAACGGTACATGATAATAAGTATTGCGAATAGTCTCTCCCAAAATATTGCGATAGGGAAAATGAAACCGGGTACTAGCATCTGTCACTTCGACAGAGTTAAGCCATGGGCTAATATCTCCTCCAAATGTGGCGCCTACAGTGAAAACTGCACTGGGGAGGACCGAATAACCATCCCGGGGATTAAACAAGATAAGATTGAGTGCGTTGACTGAATCACGTCCGGGATGTTGCTTTGGTATTACAAAATCTAGTCTCAGATCCCGATCGTTTTGTACCGTCACCCGCCGGGGGCTCAATGCATGTTGATCATCGTACTTGAGCCAGGCCTTGGTATCTCCATTTCGATAGGTAGAATTATATCCAGTCACTTCTAGTACCAGCGGTGTACCAGCGGCAGCCCGCCTGGGCTCAACCCGGATAATTCCAGCTCCAAGCGGCACAAGCATGCCTGCGATCAGGGAATAAAGTATGAGTAGTATTCCTAGTACTTTCCACCACTTCATTTCGATGAATATTTCATTAGCTCACAAGATCTCGAATTAAACGTATTTATCATGCTTGGCAGTTTCTATTGAACAATTCATCATGCCGGATCTATTCTCTCCAGATATAGGGGAACAGGAAAACAATTAGGGCCACGATCAGCAAATCGATCGATAATAAAAGCGAAAAGTCTCCCTTGGTTTCCCTCCATGACACATCATTGAGTGTCTTCAGTGAGATCTTAATAACGGGTAGCAACAAGGGTATGATGACGGGCAAACTTAATACCATCATCATAGTGGACTGATTGCGGGTTCGATATGCAATGGCAGAGACAAAAGTAAAGTTGGCAGCGATACCTGCACAAGCGAGCCCTGCTGCTAGGAAAAAGTATTGGTGTGTCAGGATGGGGTTCGGCGAAACGATCGAAAATAGAGACCAGGTGACTGCGGTGATGATCACAAGCACGCAAAAGTTATATAGCATCTTTGAAAATATGGCCGCATATGGATCACATAATGTATAGTAGTATAGTTGCCTTTTTTTTGCCTCCTGCGCAAAGGATTTCAGAACAGCATTCACCGAGGCAAAGAGAATAACGATCCAGAACAGGACAATCCACTCCTCGGGTGTCATCTCGCCAAATGTCAGATATATAATAAAAGATGCAGAAAAGACGTACAAAAGAATACCACCCAAGCCGAAGCGCTGGCGAAGATCCAGATGGATATCCTTTTTAAAGAGGGCAAGCGATTGTCGAAACATGCAAACAGGGTCTTTCGCAAGCTAAAGATAAGGATAAATATACGGTCCAATGAAAGATCGTATTATATTAATATTGTATGTTTAATTAGCAGATTACGTGATTTTTATAATATATTTGAACGGATAATTAGAAAACTGAAATGTGGACTTCCCTATTGGTTCTATCCCTACTCTTTTCTGCACCTGAGAGTGCCAACTACCTCTATTATCACAAAGTTGTGGCAAAGAAAGGAGATGGAGCTATCACGCTGCTGAAACGGTATCAGCTGGGTCGGTCCAATTGCAACCTGGATCGATTTTATGAATTGAATCAGTTGGAGGCTGAGGACTTCTTAATTGAAGGAAGAAAGTATGTTATTCCTGTCCTTGTCTATCGTTACAATGGAAAAAGTATTCGATCCACTATTGGTGATTCCGATTACGAAAAGGCGGTTCGCATCAAGCATTACAACGAACATATACTACGACGACAGTTGCGAAAAAAGAGCTATACAAATAGCAAAATACTGTGGGTGCCATATCACGAGTTGCATTGCTCGACTGGAAAAGCAGTGTTGACAAGCACTAAGACCCTCAATATTCCCATTCTTGGTGCGGCGCATGCTGATGTAAGAATTGGATCAAATGAACTAGCTGGCAAAGTGTTTTATATCCTGGCAGGTCATGGTGGACCTGATCCAGGCGCAGTAGGTCGAAAACAACGCACGTCATTGTGTGAAGACGAATATGCCTATGACGTGGCCCTCCGATTGTATAAACTGCTATGGGAGAAGGGAGCTC
>Ga0224508_10005409_pt1 | contig 10217 bp, 8 predicted proteins | sample SF_Jan12_sed_USG_4_FD_170157 | JGI IMG/M metagenome (GOLD analysis project Ga0224508, IMG submission 170157) | Sediment microbial communities from San Francisco Bay, California, United States - SF_Jan12_sed_USGS_21 | ecosystem: Environmental > Aquatic > Marine > Sediment | place: USA: California... | reverse complement strand
TGGCACGGTCCACAATGCAGTGGACAGCGAGGAAGAAGCCTTCGCGACGATCCGTCGGTTTTTGAGCTACATGCCGCAGAACGTCTGGAAACTGCCGCCGGTGGTGACTTGCGGCGATCCGGCCGATCGCTGCGAGGAGGCGTTGCTCGATATCGTGCCGCGCGACCGGCGCAAGCCCTACGACATGCGGAAGTTGATTTCTCTGGTCGTCGATCGGGAGTCCGTGTTCGAAATTCAGCCGACCTATGGGCGCGCGGCGATCACGCAACTTGGACGCATCAATGGGCGCGTGGTCGGCATCATCGCCAACAATCCGATGCTCGGCGGTGCGGTCGACCCGAAAGCCGCCCGCAAGCAGACCCACTTCGTCGATCTCTGCGACTGCTTCCATATCCCGATCATTTTCTTCGCCGATGTGCCCGGATTCGCGATCGGCACCGCCGCGGAATCCGATGCGGTGCTGGTCGAGGGCATGCGCCTGCAATACGCGCAAATGCAGGCAACGGTGCCGATTACGACGGTGATCATTCGCCGCTGTTTCGGCATGGCCGGCGCCGCCATGACCGATTACAACGGCCTCGATTTCAAGATCGCCTGGCCGTCGGCGGAATGGGGATCGCTGCCGGTGGAAGGCGGCGTGGCGGCCGCGTTCCGCCGCGAAATCGCGAGTTCGCCCGATCCGGCGGCGCGAACCCGTGAACTCGAGGATGAAATGCGCCGCTATTCCTCGCCGTTCTTGACCGCCGAGGCTTTCGGGGTCGAGGACATCATCGACCCGCGCGAGACACGCCCCTATCTGTGCCAGTTCGTCGATGCCATGCAGGAGCGTCTCGAACAGGGACTCGGCCCGAAGATGAAATCCGGCGTGCGCCCGTAGCCGCCCATTCGCCGTACAGGCTCGGCGGTATGATCGACGGACAGTGGGGCCAAGGAATTGCAATGTGGGACGACGTCGTAAAGCGAATACCGATCCTAAAATCTCTCGATAACAATTGTACGATGACCTATTCCAAACATCACAGGTACGAATTTAATCCGCCTGTGAGTTTGGAATACATGGAAGAATTGGAAAAAAACCTCGGCGTGGTTTTTCCGGTTGAGCTCAGAACATTATATCTCGAAGTCGGCAACGGCGGCGCCGGCCCGGATTCCGGTCTCCATCGGATCGAGGATCTCGAGGCGTACCGGCCGCATGAAGACTGGCCGGGCGTCGAATACATCAATGCCGCCGAGGACGATGGAGACGAAAACGTAGACAACCGGGTCTCGGGCGCGATGGCGATCATGGACCGGTTCTATAGTTATCAAAATCTGATCGTCATGAATGGCAAAGACGCCGGCAAAATTATGGCCTTCATACCATGGGATGTAATCGGCTTCGAAAGCGATAGCCTAGTCAAAGTGTACAATACGTGGTTGGACCGCCGAATCGGTTATTTCAGTTGGATCAAAGGTTTGGTTGTGTCGGGCGATACAATTCAGGAGATCGTTCAAGCCATGTGGGATTCGGAACGACGCGTGTCTCCGGAGAATGCGCTGACCCATATTGCCAGTCTGCTGAATTTTCCATTCTCGTATTTTCCCGATGCCTTGAATGCACGTTCCTTCGATAGATCGACCGAGGGCATAGAACGGGTCGTTATCGACACTGAAACGTGTCGTTTGTTTGATGAGAAGTTGGAAAAGTACAGAGCCGAGCAGACGTCGAACATTTTCCGCACCGCGTGGAAATTCATAAGAGGTTGAGCTTAGAATGCTGATCTCGGGTGGAGACGGGGACTAGAGAACCGACACCGTCAAACGCTATATCGTCAAGTCCGTGCGCGACGCTAGCTTTGAGGTTCAGGCCAACAGGCAGCTTTTCTAAGCCGCGCTTTGCTGGAACAATGCCGGCCGAGTAGACCCCACGTGAGGAGCCTTCCGTGACCGAGTTTCAACCCCGCCGCAGCCTGATCTTCGCCCCCGGGAATCAACCGGAGATGTATCCCAAGGCGCTGACGACCGGCAGCGACATCGTCTGCATCGACCTGGAGGACGCGATCGCGCCGCACCACAAGCAGGACGCGCGGGACAAGACGCTGGCGTTGTTCGTCGACCCGCCGCGCCAGGACGGTGTGGAGAGCATCGTGCGCATCAACTGCCTGCGCACGCCGGAGGGCCAGCGTGACGTGCTGGCGATGCTCGAGACCGACACGCCGCCGCCGGCGATCATGCTCACCAAGGTGAAGACCGCCGATGAAGTGCGCCTGCTGGACGAATTGCTGAGCGGGCCCCATGAGAGCATCCGCTTTCATGTCATCATCGAAACCAATGACGGCCTCGACGCCTGTTACGAGATCGCGCGCGCGTGCGGCCGCATCGACTCACTGCTGTTCGGCGGCGTCGACATGGCGGCCGAATTGCGGGTCGAGCCGAGCTGGACCGGGCTGCTTTATGCCCGCCAGCGCATCGTCCATGCGGCTGCGGGCGCGGAGATCGACGCCATCGACGTGCCTTTCCTCGATTTGAACGATATGGCGGGCCTCGAGACGGCGGCGCGGGCCTCGGCGGAGATCGGCTTCACCGGCAAGGCCTCGATCCACCCGAAACAGATATCGGTGATCAACGGCATTTTCAGTCCGCAGCCGGAGCAGGTCGAGCGCGCGCACCGCATCGTAAAAGCTTTCGCGCAACACGACAGCGGGTTGCTGCTGGTCGACGGTGAGCTGATCGAAAAGCCGGTGTTGCGCTCGATGCAACGTATTCTGGCGATTGCCGAGCGGATAACGTCTTGACGGCGCAGGCATGGTACTTCCTGCGCGGCCGGGGGGAGCCGAAGGCTTACCCCGAAGAATCCATAAATTCCGTGCGATCCGCGCCCATTTTACCCCTTTGACCTTGATGTCCCGTTTTAACTAAGTGGTATGATTGAGTGGCTGACCGGTCGGCCGCTGCAGATCGCCGGCTTGGAAAGCGGTTGAAGGGTAACGCAGTGCCGGATGAAATGGCGCACAGCACCCCTGCGATCAGGGGAAACGAGTGTGACGGCGGGTCGCCGCGCGTGAGCGCGGGACCGGATGCGCCGGTGCGTGCGCCTCGCCCTGTCACCGCCCGCCCTGTCACCGCCCAGCCTGTCCTCGATCGTCGAAATGCGCTTCAGCTTGGGGCAATGGCTTTGCTGGGCTGCGTCGCGCCGGGCGGGCCGGCATCAGCCGCGGCATCTGGGAAGCGCGGCAAGATTGCACCGCCGCGGCGCACGGCTTTCGTCATCGGCAACAGCGATTATCGCAGCGTGCCGAAGCTGCCGAATCCGCGCCGGGATGCCACGGCGATTTCCGCGAAGCTCAAGCAAATCGGCTTCGATGTCACCACGGTGATCGACGGCGACCAGGCCGCCCTGGACACGGCGCTCACGCGCTTCAGCAAACGCAGCAAGGGCACCGATATTGCCCTGTTCTTCTTCGCCGGCCACGGCATTCAGATCAACGGCGAAAATTACCTGTTGCCGATCTCGGTCAAGGGATCGTCGGCCAACGCGGTCTTGCGGCAAGGGCTCAGCCTGAACGATGTGCGCCGCCGCCTGCGCAGCGCCGCCGCCGGATTGTCGATATTCGTGCTCGATTCGTGCCGCGACAATCCCTTCGGTTCGCTCGCGACCAAACGCACCGGAGAAACGGCCGCGCCGCTGGTCATCGGAAAAGGCATGGCGCAGATGCAGAGCGCGGCGGGAATGCTGATCGCCTATGCCACGCAGCCGGGCCGGTTGGCCTATGACGGCGACGGCAAGCACAGCCCCTTCACCGCATCGCTGTTGCGCTATCTCGGCGAACCGGGGCTGGAAATCCGCCTGATGCTGGGCCGGGTGCGCGAGGATGTGGTGGCGAAAACGGACGGCGCGCAGATTCCGTGGGTCGAGGAAGCGGTGTTGGGCGAGTTCTATTTTTCCGAAAAGCGCGGCGATGCGGTGGGCGCATTGAGCGGCGGCAAGGCCGATGACGTCACGTTCTGGCGCAGCATCTGGCGCAGCACCGACCGGCGGGACTATGAAGCGTATCTCGCCCGGTTCCCGGACGGCGCCTTTGCGGCGCTGGCGGCCAACCGCGTTCAGGCGCTTCGGACATCCACGCCGCCGGCCATGGCGCTGTCGCTGGAAGCATCGAGTTCGCTGGATTCGGAACAGTGGCGCCTGGTGCAAAATTCGCTCTATTGGCTCGGCTATTACAATGGCAAGCTGACCGGGATTGCGGACAATACCGTCGTCAACGCGTTGCAGGCGTTCCAGATCGCGGCGCACGAAAAGCCGTCCGCGAAAATCGGGGCGCGTCAAATTCGCCGATTGCATGACGCCGCGGCGACGTCGCTCATCGCGCTCGGGGAACGCCTGTCGGACAGGATCGTTTTCGACCGAACCCGGCTGCTGAGTATCGAGCGCGGGATCGATGAAATCGCCTTGCCCGCCTATAAGGAATTGGTGCGAAAGCTGGCGGGTGTCCAGGACCGACGCAATATCCTGGCCGAGGCGAAAGAGCAGCTTGACGCCATGCGCCGGCAGCGGGACGCGGTCGGGAAATACTTCGAAGGCGCGTCGCAAGACTACCTGACGGTGGTGGCGGCCGCGGGCGCGGGCTATGCGGATCAGGTGCGCCGGGCACAATTCGGCAAGGTTCGGGACGGTACCGTACAAGAATCGAAAGTAAAATTTCTGGCGTCGCGGCGCCGGATTTTCTTGAAACACGCATTGGATTATTCAAGAGAGGGCAGGATCAATGAAAAGCAATGGCTTGACGAAATTCGGTGATCCGGAAACCGGCCGCGAGCGGAGCGTCTTTGGCGGCCGCGTGATCGTGTGCCTATCGGCGGCGGCGATGCTGGTGCTTGGCGCTTGCGCAAGCCTGCCGCCGTTGCCGCCGAGCAAGGCGCAGCTGAATATGGAAACGAGCAGCGAAGAGCTCGGGCGGCCCCTGGTTTCCGACACGGAGGATGAGGGAACATTACTGGGCGGTCTGCTCGGCGGCGGCATTACCTTTGGTGCCGGCGGTGGGAGCAACCGGAACGTCAATATGGCTCTGCCGATCGGCATGTTCGCCGGCAGCGTCGCCGGCAGGTACGTGGCCGGGAAGCAGGCGCAATTCAGCAAAGAGGCCGAGGTGGCGGAAGCGATCACCCGGGACGTCCGGGCCAAGAACGCACAGGCAGGCCGCATGATCTCGGCGATGGAAACCGTCGTCGCGGAACATCGCACGCGACTGGCGGAAATTCGCGCCGCAAAAGCGAAAGGACAGGATAATGCCGCGCTCCTGGAGCAACGCGTTGAAGTGGCCGCGAAGGATCTTGAGACGATGAAGGACTCGGTCGGCAAGGCGGAGGGGCACCTGGCCTTGTTCAACGATGCCCGCGGCATCGTTCTGGAAAAGAGCGAATCGAAGGATCTGGCGCAGAAACCCGTCATGAAATCGATGACGGTGGAAATCCTGACGCTGCGCAACCGGATCAAGTCGATGCATAAATTGATCGGCGACCTCTCGAGCGTGAGCTGAGGGCATGGCGATGGCCGGCCCGTTGCGTCGCGGTGTGATGCAGATCGCCGTGGGGATCGCCGCGGCGTTACTGTTCGGTTGCGAAACCGAGCGGGATCCGCGTGCCGGCGGCTTTATCGACGGCGTGACGAACCTGTCGACGGGCGGCTATCGCGACTATGTGAAGGAGCGGCAGGACGATCTGAAAAATTCGCAGGATCGGGCAAATATCCTGGAGGCGCGCGCCCGCTCGATCACGGCCGAGCGGGAAGAACTCGAGCGCGAATTGAAGCAGGCGTCGGATGAATTGACCGGGCTGCAGAAACGCTTGGCTGACCTGCAGGAAAACCTGACGGCCAAGCGCCAGATGAGCGCGGATCAACGGCGGCAACTCGACGAGGCCGACCGAAGGGCGAAATTCGCGCGAAAGCGGGTGAGCCGGTTGCGCGCCGGCGCGCCGCAATCCGTCGAGGCCCAGCGCCAAAGTATCGCCGACCTCAAATCGCTGATCGGCAGCGTCGGCGCCATGGTGCAGGATTTGTCACGGTAAAGCGGGCCGGCGTGGGATAACCAATGCGGTTGCCATTCCCGCGTAAGCGGGACTCCGGAAACCCGCGGCGCATTCTGGGTTCCGGCTCGGCGCTTCGCGCCGTCCGGAATGACGTTGCCTTTGGAGCTTAAAGTCTCCGGCGCTGCGCAAATGAAGTCGTATGAGCTAGGAGCCTAGTAGCCCAGTTCCCAGTCGATGACGTTCATCAACGGTTTACCGCTCAGATAGGCGGCCAGGTTTTTGCAAAATACGTCGATGGCACGATGGCGGGGATTGTCAGATCCGCCCGAAACATGCGGCGTGATTAGGACCCGCGGATCCGACCATAGCTCCTTGCGGGGCGGGCCTTCGAATTCGCCGACATAGACGTCGAGCGCCACGCCCCGAAGCCTGTCGGCGGCGAGCGCGCGCACCAGGGCCGGCTCGTCGATGATTTCGCCGCGCGCCACGTTGATCAGGATGCTGCCCGGCTTCATCGCCGCGAAGGCGGCGTCGTTGAACAGATCCGTCGTCTCCGGCGTCCACTGGCAGCAGATCGCGACAAAATCGCTTTTCCCCAGCAGGTCATGCAGGCGATCCGGCGTGTGCAGTTCGGAGAAACCTTCGGGCAGGTCGCCCGCGGCCGGAACGGTACGCCGTGTGCCGACCACCCGCATGCCGGCCGCCGCGCACAGCTTGCCCACATCGAGGCCGATGCCGCCGGCGCCGACCACGCACACGGTCTTGCCCTGGACCAACAATGGGCGGTAGCTGCGATGGTCGAATTTCTGTTCCGCCCGCTCGACGGCGGCCCGGTGCAAACCCATCGCGAAATGGAAAATACAGCCGAGCGTATATTCGGCCATCGGCAGCGTGTTGCCCCAGCCTCGGGATGTGGTGACGGTCACGTCGCTGCCCCAAAGATCGCCCAGGCGAAGATTGCTGGCGCCGGCCGGGCGCTGGTGGAACCATTTCAATTTGGGAGACCGGGCGCGCAGGTCGAGCGGGAAGGGCCACCCGCCCAGAATAATCTCGGCCTCCGCCAGCAGCGCGTCCCGTTCGGTTCGGGTGCCGCTGCCGTTCGCGTCCGGCGCGAGGTACCGCTGCACGCTGAATTCGGGCCAGGTCTCGCGAATTTCGCCGTCGAACCAGCCGCCCGCATCGATTAGGTGGATCCGGTTGTCGACCGCCTCGATCTGGGCGCGCTCCCGCTCGGACACGGGCTGGATGGCCAAAATTTCAACGTCGGGCATGTCGTTCTCTAACCTTATAGTCTGCGGACGGGGTTACGGCACCTTATAGCACCGGAGTGCCGGCGATCGAGCGGTGCCGCCGGTGCGTGACGGCGAAAAGCTTGTCCTGAAGTTTCAGGACAAGCTTCGCTGGCGAAACCTGCTGCGATTTTTTCGTGACGGGCCGTCAGTTCACCAACCCATAGAACTCGGCGGCGTTGTCGCAGGTGATCTTGCGCGCCACGTCCGCAGGCAGGTGGCCGAACTGCTCCTTGATGTAGCGGTCGGAATCCGGCCAGACACCGTCGCCATGGGGATAGTCGGAGCCCCACATCAGCGACTCGACGCCGATATCGTCGACCAGCTTGGTGCCGATATTGTCGAACTGGAAGGTTGCCTTGCACTGGCGGCGCCAGTAGTCGCTGGGCTTCATCTTGAGGCCGAGATCGTGGAAGCGGTCGTCCCACTCGAAATCCATCCGGTCGAGCGCGTAAGGAAGCCAGCCGATGCCGCTTTCGCCGAGCGCCACGCGGACGTTCGGATAGCGTTCCAGCACCGCGCCGCCGATGATCGCGGCGATGATGTTGATCAGGTTCATCTGAAAACCGGACACGGTGGTGAACATGGCAGCGCGGCGGGTCTTGCCTTCCAGATTCTGCATCCGCTGCGGCGAGACGGCGGGGAAGGTGTGGAAGTGCAGCGGCAATCCCACCTCGTTGATTGCCTGCCATAGCGGCTCCCACATCGGGTGGTACATCGGCTCCATGTCCCACGAGCAGGACAGCTCGATGCCGCGCAGGCCGAGATCCTTGACCCGGTAGATTTCCTGCACCGCGGCCGGGATATCGCCATAGGGCAGGCAGGCGAGGCCGATCTGCCGGTCGGGATATTTCGAGCAGAAATCCTTCAGCCAGTCATTGTAGATGCGGTACATCTCGTTCGCCGCTTCATGATCCGCGAGCTTCGAGGCCGCGCCGAGGATGCCGTACATCACTTCGGCGTCGACGTTGTCGCGCTCCATGTCCTTGATCCGCAGATCGGGGTCGGAAACGCGGCGGATGTCTTTCTTGCCGTCCTCGTAGAGCTTGGTTTCCGCCATCAGGTCGGCGCGCGCATGCGCGCCCGGCACGTATTTCGCGCCCGACGGGCCGACGCCGTTTTTCAATCCGAAGGAGGTGCCGTTCTTGCAGGTCCAGTAGGGTCCGTCCGGCCCGTCCGTGACATAGGGCATGCGGTCCTTCATCGCCGGCGTCGCCTCGGTCACGAAAAGATCGGGCGGCATCCAGCACAGATCGATGTGGCAATCGGCGGAAATACGGTTGTATTTCATGGTCGTTCCTCCTAGGGACTGACGGTCGCCGTGGCCGGCCGGTCGCGGCGGTAGCGTGAAAGAAGCAATGCCCGTGGCGAATTCGCGCTGGCGGCACTCATTTTGAACCAATCGACTGCCGGTTGTCGATTCCGGTGGTGCATAATTTTGAACTCGGCCTCGTCACTTTCGTTTCGCGTCGCCCGCCAGCATCGCGCGCGCGTTATTCGCCTGGCGCGCCCGGGCCGTCGTGCGCCGGGATGCGGAACCGGTAGATCATGTAGCGCTTCGCCGACCGGAAGGCGTCGCTGTCGATGAGGATGCGTTGCGACTCGGCCTTCGCGATCGGTTTGCGCAGTAGGAACTTGGCCGTCTTGAAAAGCGGTGGATAGAAGACCGGATAGCGGTCGGCCAGCCATTCTCCAAGCATATCCGCCGCCGGCAGCGCCTTTTCTTCGATTGTGATGCGCGCTAAATCCAGCGTCGGCGTCACCCGGTCGGTGATATCCTCCTCGTATTCCAATTCCAGCCCCGCGTTCCGCGCCTCGGCGAGGAATTGGTCCAAGAGGTGTCCGCTCTTCGAAATTTTGGAGCCGTCCTTGTAGAGCGCAAAGTAATCCGCGACCAGCCACGCGCCACCGGGCGCTGTCCGCTGTACGGCCTGAAAGAGTTGGTCTGTGGGAATATAGCCGCACGACTCGCTCATGAGCACGACGTCGTAGCGCCGCTGGGGCTGGAATTCCTGGAAGCGGGCCCGGTGGCAGGTCAGGCCGGAGCGCGCCACGAAGGTTTCTTGCTGATAAGGGTCGGGGGTCAGGCCTTCGACGTCGAAGCCTCGCGCGCCAAGCTTGAGCGCGGTGGCCCCGGTGCCGCAGCCGCAGTCCAGGATCGAGCCGGTCTGCGATCCGATGAGGTCGATCAGGTGGTCGGTATAATGCTCCTGCGCCGCCTTCAACCCGTCGAAGGTCAGGTCTTCGCCATTCCACAGGCCATAGTGCAGGTGCTCCAGGCCCAGGACGTCCATGTAGAGGCGCAACGCTCCTTGGCTGCCGCGCGCGCGGCCCTTTTTGCTCATCGAGGTCCTTCTCATCCGCCGCGCGAGAGGCGCTGGCGTGCGATAACTTTGAATTCATCCATCCGCCGAAAGTGGGCGATATAGTACTGCGAAGGCATCATCTGCATCCGCGACGAAATTTTCGGACGCCGGCACGGCATTTAAGTTCGTTGAAATTTTTGGTCTCGCTCGTTTGCCGGATTAATCTCTTTAAAGATCTGATTAACGAAGGTTCACGGTCCGAAAGATTTTCGATTTCTGAAAAGGTCGCGCCGCAATATGCTAGTTGCGGCCTTCAGAACAAGTGGGCCCAAATGATTTTCGACGCTGTAAAGTGCTTGCGTGATGGCCCTGCCGGGCGATAGCGCAACAAGGTTACGAAATAACGGATTTTCTATGTGAATTCGAATTTGCGCTAGCGTTGGTCATACTGAACCAATTGACACCCGGTTGTCGAATCCGGCGGCGAGAAATATCCAGTCTTCCGTCGTTCGGAGCGCGCAAGGCAGAAATGCGTGCCCGGTCGGGACTCGCGCGCGCCAGCGGTTTAATCTTTCCTGAGGTGATTCGTGTACCGCATAGAATTGAAACCATGAGC
>Ga0224508_10005408_pt1 | contig 10219 bp, 8 predicted proteins | sample SF_Jan12_sed_USG_4_FD_170157 | JGI IMG/M metagenome (GOLD analysis project Ga0224508, IMG submission 170157) | Sediment microbial communities from San Francisco Bay, California, United States - SF_Jan12_sed_USGS_21 | ecosystem: Environmental > Aquatic > Marine > Sediment | place: USA: California... | reverse complement strand
ATATTGAGCTTATGAGATTCGTAGAAAGTTTACCACACCGCATGAAAGTAGGCCTGTTTAAGAACAAATGGCTCCACAAAAAATTGGCAGAAAAATATCTTCCGAAAGAAATTATCTATCGAAAGAAAAAAGGATTTTACACACCGAGAAAAGAATGGTTCAAAGGAGATTCCGGGGTTAAGTTGCAGCGAACTCTAAATTCTGCAAATGGGGCATTTTCAGAGCTTTTCAATCTTGAGGAAGTGAATAAATACTTTGAAATTCATAGGTTGGGGAAAGTCAATTATGAAAAGCAATTGTATTTGTTGATTGTGCTGTATTTTACTTTAACCGAATTAGATTAAGAAGATTCTTAGGAAAGGGATTAAAGTATAAATTGAAACAGCAACATGAATAGGAATAAGATGGATAAGCATAGAGAGCAAATTAACCTGATTTATCTTTTAGGCGCGGGAAGAAGTGGGACTACCTTGTTGTCAACGCTGTTAAATGCCCAGGAGGACATCACCACTTTAGGAGAAATGCATCAATTCTATGATTATTTATATAACGATTGGGAATGCGCTTGTGGCAAATTACTCGCAGATTGTGAGTTCTGGGGAGAAATAATTACTGCTTTATCCCTGCATTCAAACCAGGTAATGGAATGTAAGCTTTTGTACAATCGGATGGAAAAGCACTCCCGCATTCCTTTTTACCTGCTGGGTTTGGGGAATAACCCTGCTTATGATTTAGACAATGAAACGGTTTTTAGTGAAGTCAAAAATAACATTCCATCAAAGTGGTTGCTGGATTCGTCTAAATATATTGGCAGGTATCTATTATTAAGAAAAAATTCAAGCATAACAATAAAAGGTATCTATGTAGTGCGTGATGTCCGGGGGGTGATCCATTCCTTTCAAAAAAACGTGCAAACTTCAAGAAATCCTTTTTCAGCCTTGGTCTATTACAGCCTGATTAATTTTTTCGGACAGCTTGTATGTTGGATGGATCCAAAGGTCATTAAAATCAGGTATGAAGATCTAATGCAAGATCCGAAAAAGACGCAGAGTAGAATATATTCACATATCTTTGAAAAAGACATGATTGAAGTATCTATTCATGAATTTTATGATATGCCTCATATAATTGGTGGAAACCGAATGAAACAACTTAAAGTAATCAAGATTAACAAAGACGATGCTTGGAAAAGAAAGCAAAGTCGGTTCAATAAATCATTGTATTATATAATGTCTTTACCATTGATGCTATTAAATAGATATGATTTATAACCCCAAACCGAAATGAATAAATATTACCTGTTGTTGGTGTTGATGTGTTGCTTGGCTTGTACAACCCGTACCCAAGAAAAAAAGCCTGCTTATCCTGGAAATGAGATTGCCTTAAAAGGACGCGTAATATCACTAGATCAAAAGTTGAAATTGACACCTTCAAAAGAGCTAGTACCTTATTTTTTTTCAACAGATGATGGATATGATGACGTAGTTTCAGCTACCAAAGATAGCAACGGTGTTGTATTAGAAGATGGACTTTATAAGCCCACTTTTATTTTCAGATCGGGCATGAATGCATATCGCTATTATACTATAAATAAAGACACTGTTGCTAAAGGCCATTTCCTGAACCAGGTTAAATGGCTCAAAGAGAATTTCGAGACTATTAATGATAGCTATGGATATTGGTTTTGGAGACACCCTAGGGAAGTATATAAACTGCAAACTAATTGGACAAGTGCTCTTAGTCAGGGTATGGGTATTGGACTTTCATTAATGGCATATCATGAAACTGGAGATCCGATACTTTTAGATATCATGGAAAAGGCCTTAAAAGCATATATGATTCCTGTAGAAAATGGGGGATTCTTTAGGTATTGGGGACTTGATATATGGTTTGAGGAATATCCAACAGAAAACCCTTCAAGGGTGATGAACGGGTTTATTTTTTCATTGGCCGGACTTTATAACTTATATGCAAATACGGGAAATGAAATTGCACTCTGGCTTTTTAATGAAGGAATTGAAACCTTAAAGAAGAACATAGACGTATATGATGCAGATTTTATTTCTAAATACAGTTTGTTCCAAAGAGATGTGTATTGGCCAGGGTGGGCCAAGAAAACATACCATAAATTACACATATTACAATTGCTTTGGCTTCATGATGTGACTCAGGAGAAGGTGTTTTATGAGAAAGGAAAAAAATTCTTAGAAGTCCAAAAAACAACATTTGAGAAACGCGCATGCAATATTGGAAGAGTGGTAAAAGTCACTGCAAATTCCCAAATTGCGGAGAGATCTCCTTCATATGTGTATGATAATCAATGGTCTTGGGGAGGAATTTGGGCATCTAAATCTAATAATCCTGAGCTAGTTTTCGAAATGGCAAATGAAAGAGACATCTATGGGTTTAGTTTATTTCATAATAGTGAAAAAAGCAGTGAATTGCCATTAAAAGTATTTGTAACTACCTCAAATTTAGATCAGTATATTGCTGAGGATCTGAAGCAACTAGATCATATAATTCACCCGAGCGGTAAAAAAAGAGTCACCTACATAGACATTTATCATTTCAGGCCAATTAAGGGAAAAAACTTACACATACAATTTCAGAGTCCTGAAGGGGAGCGATCAGTTCAAATAACAGAAGTCGATATTTTCTCCGATTTGAAAACAGAAATAGACTGCCTTTTGGAAAGTGTGAAAAAACAGCGAAATGATGACATTGCCTTATTCAAGTAGAAATGCAGGATTAATGACCAATGAACATTTTTCTCACCCTTGACTATGAACTTTTTTTTGGATCCCGAAGCGGTACAGCAAAGCAATGCATGTTAAACCCGACTAAGGACTTATTGAAAATACTTGATCCATGGGATATCAAGATCTCCTTCTTTGTAGATTCAGGGTATTTACTTGCATTAGAAAAATTCAAACAAAGCTATCCCCAATTAGAAACGGACTATGAGCAGGTATGCGGGCAAATAAGAAACTTGGCAGATTCGGGGCATGGTATTGAACTACATGTGCATCCTCATTGGGAAGACAGTTCCTATGATGGTAAGCGCTGGATCTTTAATAGGAGTAGGTACAAATTAGCCGATTTTAGCGAAGAACAAACATTAGAGATCGTTAGCCGCCATTGTGATGTGCTTACCCGAATAAGCGGTAAGAACCCGGTGGCGTATAGAGCAGGGGGTTGGTCTGCGCAACCCTTTGAACATATTGGGAAGGCATTATATGAGAATGAGATTCTATTGGATAGCTCGGCTTTTGCCGGAGGTTACTACCAATCTCCTCATCAATCATTTGATTTTAGAGAGACACCTCGATTTTGCAGTCAATATTTGTTTACTTCGGATCCGGCCATTCCAGTGGAGGGGGGTTCATTTACAGAAATCCCGATAAGTTCGATTAAAGTTTCACCTTTCTTCTTTTGGCGCCTAGCCTTCTTCAAAACCATTGGCAATGAAGCCCATAACGCATATGGAGATGGAGCACCTGTGCAAAGTCCCAAAAATGCACTTTTAAGGATGTTAACAATTCCTACCGTAAGTGTTGTTTCCATGGATGGCTATAAATCCTCTATGTTGTCTCGTTCATTTGCCAAATATGAACGAAAGCTCAGCGCAGAGGACAATTTTGTAATAATAGGGCATCCTAAGGCATTTACTCCCTATTCGCTAAAAAAGGTGGAGGAGTTTGTAAAGGAAACAGTAATGGATCATTCTTATCGGACTTTCCAGCAATTTAATTCCCTAACACAGGATTGAAAATGGATCATGCTTTTATTAATGGAAAGCGCATATATGCTTTTAAATCTAAAGAGGAATTCCTAGAATATTTAACGGAAAGAACAGGCATCCTTGTAGCATTAAATGCGGAAAAGCTTAATAAATCCAACGCTGAATTAGATAGAATTATTAACAGGAACATAGGCTATCCAGATGGCATTGGTGCCGTATGGGCCCTACGGCGAAAAGGATTTCAATCCACAAAAATTGCAGGCGCAGAATTTTGGTTAGACATCATACGACATTATGGCAATAATCGCTCCTTCTACCTGATCGGAGCTACTGACGAAGTGATTGATCAAACAATTAAGAAACTCAAAACAGAATTTCCTTCAATCAGAGTAGCCGGTTATAGAAATGGATTTCTTAAAGAAGGAGATAGGCATCTGTTGATACAGGATTTTAAAGCTACACAACCGGATGTGATATTCGTGGCCATGGGAAGCCCAAAACAAGAGTTTTTAATGGCAGATTTTCTTGTCGAATTTCCTGCTTTATACATGGGTTTAGGAGGAAGCTATGACGTATATTCAGGATTTAAAAAAAGAGCTCCTAAGATTTTCATTAAACTTGGTCTGGAATGGTTCTATCGCCTTTTTAAGGAACCCACTCGATTTTCTAGGCAAACGAACTTACTTAAGTTTTTATTTAGGATTATCTTTGATAAACTCTAATTAAAGCCCGGTCATACGTGTATTTTCTTGAAACGGCCATCGCCTTGTTCATTGGGGCATTCCTCATGACCTATTTAACCATACCTAAAATTATTGGTGTGGTTGAATACAAACGCTTGATGGACAACCCTACTAAACGGAGTTCACACCTTTCCAAGACCCCTACTTTAGGGGGGATCGCTTTCTTCTATACCTTAATATTTGCCCTCTTCTTCATTCAGGGCCGGGATACATTTAATGAAGCAACCTTTATAATCCCGGGACTTACTATCCTATTCATTGTCGGACTGAAAGATGATCTGGTTGTACTATCACCAGGTTCAAAATTGATTGCTCAAGCGGTTGCTGTGAGTTTTATTTTGGCGAACGAAAGCTTTACCATTTTTTCGCTCAATGGCTTTTTGAATATTAATGAGATACCATATTATCTATACTTGGCGATTGGCATGTTCATTATGATCATCATCATCAATTCGTATAATTTGATTGATGGTATTGACGGGTTGGCATCTATAGTTGGAATCGTCATTTTAATCATTTACACAACAATCTTTTATTCTTCCCAGGAATACTTCTTCGCCCTGTTAAGCATCACGATGAATGCTATACTTATGGCATTTTTTGGCTTCAATATTTCATCCCACAGGAAGATTTTTATGGGAGATACGGGTTCACTTATCGTCGGATTTGTCATAAGCATCCTGACATTAAAATTTTTGGCGTTAAAACCTGAGGCATATGAAAGCCTGCCCTTTCTGTTGGAGAATGCCCCATTGATCGCAATAGCCATACTCATAGTTCCACTTTTTGATACGGCCCGAGTTTTCACTATTCGAATAGTAAATAATAGGGGTCCATTTTCTCCTGATCGAAATCACATTCACCATGTCTTAATAGATTTTTGGGGCTTGAGCCACAAACAAGCTAGCTTCATAATTGGTTGCTTCAATTTATTATTTGTGCTTCTTTTTATTATTCTGGGGAGTACAACAAAAAATATTTGGATGGTTATGATATTGGTGGGCAGTGTGGTCATCCTGGGATATATATTTTTCAAATACAACTATAGTTTTGCCACGCTCAAACAGAAAATTCGACTGCGCAAAAAATTGGATGAATTTGGCATTAAACAGGAAAAGGAAAAGCAACCAAAGATCGGCAATGAAGATTCATAACTGGATGGTGAAGAATCGCAATTGTTGACCGAATCATTTATTCTCTTTAACTAGTGTAACATTCCGTTGAGATTTACGTTGTAATAATTGGTTTGCAGGAATGTGGCTCGTAATTTTGCGGGCTCTGTAAACTAGAATCAAATTACCTAAATTTTAAAACATGAAAATTTCTGTTATTGGGACCGGCTATGTGGGCTTGGTTACAGGTACTTGCCTGGCTGAAACTGGTAATGAAGTCGTTTGTGTAGACATTGATGAGCGCAAGGTTATGCAAATGCAAGATGGGGAAGTTCCCATTTATGAACCGCATCTTGATGTACTCTTTGAGCGAAATATTAAAGCCGGTAGACTTAGTTTTACTACCTCTCTTCAGGAAGGATTGGAGCATGGCGACATTATATTCCTGGCCCTACCTACTCCCGAAGATGAAGATGGTTCTGCAGATCTTAAATACGTTCTGGGCGTTGCCGATGAAATTGGCCAGCTTATAAAATCGTATAAGGTCATTGTGGATAAAAGCACGGTTCCTGTAGGTACATCCGAACGAGTATATGAATCTATCAGTAAAAATGCCAGATGTGATTTTGATGTTGTCTCCAACCCTGAATTTCTAAGAGAAGGCTTTGCCGTAGATGATTTCTTGAAACCAGAACGTATTGTTGTTGGGTCCAGCTCTGATCGGGCTACGCAACTTATGCAGAAACTCTACAAGCCTTTTGTAAGATCAGGAAATCCAGTGATAATCATGGATGAGAAGTCGGCAGAACTCACTAAATATGCAGCCAATTCCTTCCTGGCTACCAAAATCACTTTTATGAATGAAATTGCTAACTTCTGTGAAGAGGTCGGTGCAGATGTAGATATGGTAAGAATCGGCATGGGTACTGATTCAAGGATAGGGAAGCGTTTTCTATTTCCAGGAATAGGGTATGGAGGTTCATGCTTTCCAAAAGATGTCAAAGCGTTATACAAATCGGGCAAGGATTTCGGATATGATTTTAGGATCCTGGACTCTGTAATAAAGGTTAATAAGAAACAGAAGACGATTCTTATCCCTAAAATTCAAAAATATTTTAAAGGAGATCTGAAAGGAAAGAAAATTGGAATCTGGGGGCTGGCTTTCAAACCAGAAACCGACGATATAAGAGAAGCTCCTGCATTGGATATTATTGATGCACTCTTGGATAAAGGGGCCGAGATTACCGCTTTTGATCCTGAAGCAATGGAGAATGTTCAACGAAAACTGGGTGCCTCAATATCTTTTGCATCTACCATGTATGATGCCCTTGAGGATGCAGATGCTCTGGTAATTTGTACGGAATGGGGCGTTTTCAGGAATCCGAACTTCTCAATAATGAAGGAGAAACTCGCGGATCATGTTATTTTTGATGGAAGGAACCTGTATGATTTACAAGAAATGCAATCAGAAGGATTTCATTATGAGTCCATCGGGCGCTAACAATACGCAATAAAATAGTAGATGAAACGAATTTTGATTACCGGGGCAGCCGGATTTTTAGGATCACATCTTTGTGATCGATTTATCAAAGAGCGGTACTATGTTTTTGGCATGGATAACCTCATTACCGGTGATCTTAAGAACATTGAACATCTTTTTAAACTTGATAACTTCGAATTCTATCATCACGATGTGACCAAATTTGTTCACGTTCCCGGACAATTGGATTATATACTTCATTTTGCTTCGCCTGCGAGTCCTATCGATTATTTAAAGATACCTATCCAAACGCTGAAAGTGGGGGCATTAGGTACGCACAATCTGCTTGGCCTGGCAAAAGGTAAAGGGGCTCGAATACTTATTGCCTCCACGTCAGAGGTCTATGGAGATCCTTTGGTTCATCCTCAAACAGAAGAATACTATGGGAATGTTAATACAATAGGACCCAGAGGAGTCTATGATGAAGCAAAAAGATTTCAGGAATCTATAACTATGGCTTATCACAGGTTTCATGGCTTGGAAACCCGCATCGTTCGGATATTTAATACATACGGACCAAGAATGCGACTCAATGATGGCCGAGTTATTCCCGCTTTTATGGGACAGGCATTAAGGGGTGAAGATTTGACCGTATTTGGAGATGGATCTCAAACACGTTCATTCTGTTATGTCGATGACCAGATAGAAGGGATCTATCGACTGCTTCTTAGTGATTATAGTTTGCCTATTAATATTGGTAATCCGCATGAGATCACTATAAAAGATTTTGCTGAAGAGATCATCAAATTGACTGGTACCGATCAAAAGATCATCTACGAACCTCTTCCAAAAGATGATCCGTTGCAACGCCAACCGGATATTACTAAGGCGAAGGAGATTCTGGGATGGGAGCCTAAAGTAGGCCGTGCCGAAGGCATGAAAAAGACATTTGACTATTTTAAAACACTTTCCAAAGAAGATCTTCAAAAAACAGAACATCGCGATTTCACCTCACGCAATAAACTATAATTAAAACACTTCCATTTAGTCTTCATATTTACCGGGCTTGCGTTATTTTTACGCAAAATCCTGCGTGATGAATGTACTTATATTAGGATCTGGAGGTAGAGAACATGCCTTGGCCTGGAAGATTGCACAAAGCCCTTTGCTCACTACTCTTTTTATAGGCCCAGGAAATGCAGGAACGCGACCGTTGGGAACTAATTTGGCTGTCAGTGTAACAGATTTTAACCAAATAAAGCAAGCGGTACTTGACAACAATATCCAAATGGTTATCGTTGGTCCCGAAGCTTCTTTGGTGATGGGGATCCACGATTTTTTTGCAAATGATGAAGCGCTAAGAGATGTTACGGTGATTGGTCCTGGCGCAATTGGAGCACAATTGGAGGGAAGTAAAAAATACGCCAAAGAATTTTTGCAGCGGCATAGTATTCCTACAGCTGCATATCAGAGTTTTTCACCCGAGGAGATCGGTGAAGCAAAGGCCTTCCTCAAAGAACTTGAACCCCCATATGTCTTAAAAGCTGATGGACTCGCAGCGGGTAAAGGAGTACTGATCCTTGATGATATTAAGAAGGCAGAAGACGAACTGGAATCTATGTTGTTAGATGCTAAGTTCGGCCAGGCGAGTTCAACCGTAGTTATAGAAGAATTTTTATCCGGGGTAGAATTAAGCTGTTTTGTATTAACAGATGGTGAAAACTATAAACTGCTTCCATTCGCTAAAGATTATAAGCGTATCGGCGAAGGAGATACAGGATTAAATACGGGCGGGATGGGCGCGATTTCACCGGTACCATTCAATGATACACTATTTAAACAAAAGATCATTGATCGTATCGTTGAGCCTACTATTAAAGGGTTACGACAAGAAAAAATTCCTTATACAGGATTTATATTTATTGGATTAATAAAAGTAGGTTCTGAGCCATATGTGATTGAATACAATGTGCGGCTGGGGGACCCCGAAACGGAAGTAATTCTACCTAGGATACAATCCGATCTTTTGGAGTCTTTTGTGGCAATTGCAGAAGGAAGATTTGATAATAAGCCTTTAGAAATAAATGCAGACTATGCCATTACAATAATAGCTGTATCGGGGGGATACCCTGAGGCCTACGAAAAAGGGAAACCTATTAGTGGGTTGCAAGACTTGGATTCCCAGGCCTTGTTTCATGCGGGTACACGAGAAGAAAATGGACATATTTTTACCAATGGGGGCCGCGTATTAGCTATTAGAGGCCAGGGTAACACTATGGAAAAGGCCCTGGAACAAGGGTATTCAAATCTAAAATGCCTTCAATATGAAGGCATGTATTACAGAAAAGATATAGGATTTGATCTATAGATAAGAATGAGCAGTAATGCTCTTATCTTCTTCTCCCCGGTCATTGAATTTCTTTAACTGCAATAACCAGTATACCATGGCAATAGTGCCCATCGCCGCAAAGATCCAATTCACGGTGTTAGAAGTCCACCAATTATCCATGAATCGGAAAAAATCATAGGGCCAAAACAAGCCATTTACAAATAAATCTTCTATTGCCTCAAAAAATGCTCGCATCTTTGTTGTTATATTTACCCGACAAAAATACTAAAAGCTGCGATGATTTCAAGTGTTTTCGGCAAAACCAAACCCGTAAACTACATTATTTTACTCGCTTTCCTGTTTGTACTCTACTGGTATGTGCAGCTTTTTCTGTTTCGCCTGAATTATGATTCTACTTCTCTTATCATTCAAGGACTAATATCGGGCTTACTTTTATTCACTGTAATTCTTGTCAATTTTATAGTTCGGCGTAATCAAATCAATGAATCAAATTCATATGCCATACTTTTTTACGTCTTGCTTTTTGTGTTATTCCCAGAAGTAGTCTCAGACAACGACGCAATATTGTGTAGCTTATTTGTTTTGCTGGCCGCCAGGAGACTTTTATCCATACGGACATTAAAGAATGTGCCCCAAAAAGTATACGATGCCAGTATTTGGATAATAATCAGCAGCTTTTTCTATGATTGGGCCATATTATTTATGATTCTAGCCTTTTTGTCAATCTATTTTTACGCGCCCAAAAGCATTAAAAACTGGTTAATTCCTCTGGTGGCTTTTCTTACCATAGGA
>Ga0224508_10005407_pt1 | contig 10220 bp, 12 predicted proteins | sample SF_Jan12_sed_USG_4_FD_170157 | JGI IMG/M metagenome (GOLD analysis project Ga0224508, IMG submission 170157) | Sediment microbial communities from San Francisco Bay, California, United States - SF_Jan12_sed_USGS_21 | ecosystem: Environmental > Aquatic > Marine > Sediment | place: USA... | reverse complement strand
ATGAGCAGGAGCAAGAGGCCGATGGCGACGCTCCAGCGAACGAGAGGATTGACGCCGGTCACCCCACCGGTCGAGAACGGGTCGACCGCAAGCCGTGAGGTGGGTGCGCGGCCGCCGCTGATGGCGAGAGCGGCCACGTGAGCGAAGGCCAGCAGCAGGATCACGCCGACCCAGCGGTTGGCGGTGCTGAGCCCCCCCGATGCCTGGACGTCGGCAATGAACACGACGAGCAGCAGGAAGATGAACGTCTCGTACACCGGCTGGACGAGCACCGCCCAGTGCTGGCGCTCGGCGTAGTAGACCTGCTCGTTGGGAATGAGGACGTCCCGCTCGGCGAGCGGTCTGATCAGTGACGAGGTGTCGGAAAGAGCAACGATCACGGCGGATCCCCTATTGCGCTCAGCCACTAAGGGGGGCGAGGGTCTCGAACCGATCACCACCAGGCTCGTAGTCGGGGCTCGGCTCGCCACCACCGCCCTCGGTACGCGGCCCGCTGCCGGATGGGGCTTCCCGGCCGCCCGCGCTGCTGCGGTTCGGTTGGAGGTTGTCGTTGGTGGGGACGGGGGCTTCGTCGTTGAACACGCCCTCGAGGAACTCGCCCGCTGCGCCGGCTAGGTCTCCCAGCCAGTCGACGAAGGCCCGCCCTTGGGCCCCGGCTCGTAGGGGGCTGGAGAAGATGAAGAAGGCCACGAAGGCGATCAGTAGCGGGTAGACCCATTTCCTCATGTCGTTCGCCTCCTTGCTACGGCCCGCTCTCGAGTTGTTTTGGGGTCGCAGAAGTGGTGGGGAACTCCACCCGTGGAGATGATCATAGTGGGGTGCGGGTGCTAACGGTGGACGCCGCCTCTTATCAGGCTAGCCGTCGGCCCCTACGGTAAGGAATCGGCCGGGCTCCCGACCGCCGCACGCGGCGAGCTTTCAGAGCTCCCCGAGTGCCCGTTCGAGCTCGGCGGCGCCAACGATGCCCTCGAACGAAGCCGAGATCACACCGGTGTCGTCGACGACGAACACCCACGGCTCCGTGACCAGGCCCCAGTCGAACATCGCCTCGATCGGTTCCAGGGCACCCGCTCGGGCTGCCTCGATGTCGAAGGGCTCTACGTGGACGAAGTCGATGCCGTCGTGACCCGAGGCGATGTCCTTTGCGATCTCGACGGTCGGTCCGCAGATCGCCGTCCGACAGAACTGCGGCGTTGCGAACACGATGACCGTCGGTCGACCGTTCTCGACCGCTTCGGCCACCGAGAGGTCGTAGAAGTCCGGCTCCGGGTTCGGATCGGTGGAGATCGTCGACAGCTCATCGAGCGAGGCGCCGGTCGGCGTCTCCGAGCGAGGTGCGGGGTCGCCGGCCTCCGGCACGCTCGAGTCGTCAGCCACATCGACCAGCGCCGCCGCGAGGCTCTCATCGGCGCCCTTGATCCCGACCTGCCAGACCCCTGGCTCGTCGAAGGTGAATGTCGCGACGTAGAGCCCGAGCTCGACGCCGGGGTTCGAGAGCCATTCCGCTGTCACCTCGCCCGCGGCCGAGCCGCCGACCGCTTCGAGCTCCACCACAGCGGGCTGGTCGTCAGCCCCGATGAACGCGTTCGGGCCCGACCCGACGAGTGCCACCAATACCCGCTGTGGCCCGTTCGTCGTCAGCGTGCCGGGTGAGTTCGCAACGACGACCGTGGTGTCCTCGTCGACGAGCTGGACCACCCCGGTCTGGGCATCGTCCTCCCCACAGGAGGCGGCAACGAGGCCGAGCGCTGCCAGCAGCGCCCACCGCCACCGGGTCGTGGGCCTGGGGGACCGGGTCGTGAGCGAGGGTCGAGGGCTCATCGGGTCAGTCTCGCCCCACGGGTGGCCGGAACCGACGTCGTCCCCGCGTTCTGGCGTAGTCGAGCTAACTGTTGTGTAGGTACGTCACGCCAGAACGCTTCAGGGGTGGCTTTCTGCCTCTTCCTGGGCGTCGGGCCCGGCGCGATGATCGACGGATGGATCTGGGAGTCTGCGCCAGGGACCTGCCAGCACCCGAGCTGTGCCGGCTCGCCCAGTACGCCGAGTCGCTCGGCTACACCGACCTGTTCGTCCCCGACATACGGGGCGCCGACCCCGACCCCGACGGCCCGCCGCTCGGCGGCCGTGATGCGTTCGTCAGTCTCGGTTCGGTGTTCGCCGCCACGACCACGATCTACGGCGCCGTCGGAGTGGCGGCAGTCATCTTCCACCAGCCAACCGCTCTCGCTGTCGCGGCGTCCACCCTCAACGAGGTGTCCGACGGTCGCTTCACGCTCGGCGTCGGGATCTCCCACGCCGAGGCGGCCGAGCGGGCCGGGGTGGCATTCCCCGCCTCCCCGATGGCCGAGATGGGGCGTTGGGTCAGCGAGCTCGCCACCCGATCGCACTACGGCATGGCGTTCGGTGGTGACTGGCCGATCCTCGTTGGGGCCCTGGGACCGAAGATGGTGGCGCTCGGGGCTGCTCACGCCGACGGTGTGGTGCTCAACTGGCTCAGCGTCGATGAGGCAGCTCGGACGGTGACCGCAGCCAAGGAGGCGGCGGCCGAGACATCGCGCAACGGGCGGACGGTGTTGTACCTGCGCGTGATGCCCGGTGACCTGGCCCGCACCGATGCGGTCAATTACGACGCGATGGCCAACTACCACCAGCACTTCGTCAACCAGGGCCTCCACACGCCAGACGACATCGTCGCCGCCACCTGCCTCCCTGCATCCGATCTCGGCGAAGCCCGTGACCGGCTCGCCGCCTATGCCGAGACGGGGCTCGACCTCGTGTGCCTGTATCCCCACGGCTGGGATGAGGCCGAGCGCAACCGAATACTCGCCGGCCTCGCCCCCGGATAGGTCCTCACGCCACCGCTCGGACGTCCTCCGACGAGCACGTATCAGCCGACACTCGCCGCCGTCACGATGAAGTACCGGGACAGCGAGGCCGGTACAGCGGCCGGCCTCGTGACCGGCCCCGCCCGCACCCGGCCCGCTGGCCCCGTCGCCGCTTGGTCCAGTCCAGGGGTCGGCCTTGCCTGCTGTGCGGAGCGTCTCTAGGGTCGGGAGCCGGATCGGGCGCGCCACGGGAGGACGCCGGCGATGGCTATGACGGACGAACAGCGACACGAGGCGGCCGCCGGCTTGGTGAAGGCCGAGGAGACGGGCGACTGGATCGAGCCGATCACCCTCGCCTACGAGGGCGCCGACATCGACGACGCCTATGCCATCGGTCAGATCGTCACCGACACCAAGGTCGCCGCTGGGCGGGTCGTCAAAGGTCACAAGGTCGGCCTCACCTCCAAGGCGATGCGGTCGGTGACCGGCGCCACCGAGCCCGACTACGGCACGATCTTCGACAACTGGTTCGTCGACGAAGGCTCGATCGTGTCGATGGCCACTCTCAACCGCCCGCTGGTCGAGATCGAGCTCGTGTTCGTGCTCGACGACACGTTGGGCGGCCCGTCGGTCAACGCCGTCGACGTGATGCGAGCCACCGACTTCATCGTGCCCGCGATCGAAGTGGTCGACGGTCGCTACTCGAAGCGGGGCACGCCGGGCGTGGTCGACAGCATCGCCGATGCGGCCTCGTGCGGGTTCATCATCGTCGGCGGCAACCCAACACCGCTGTCGGAGATCGACATTCGGTACGTCGGCGGTTCGCTCTACAAGAATGGCGAGGTCGAGGAGAGCGGGATGGCATCGGCGGTCATGGGCAACCCGATCAACTCGGTGGCCTGGCTCGCCCGAAAGCTGTACGAGTTCGGGGTGGTGATGGAGGCCGGTCACTCGATCCTGTCCGGGTCGTTCATCAGAGCGATCCCGATCGAGGCCGGCGACACGTTCGTCGCCGATTACGGATCGCTCGGCCAGATCAGCTTCGGAGTGACCGACTGAGACGGCGCCGTCGGGGTCCGGCTGATCAGTCGGCCGCCGGCTCGGCGCCGAAGACCGGGTAGTCGACGTTGTCCTCCAGCGACTTGGGACCTCTGGTCGGCAGGGGTTTGAAGTAGCTGAGCGCCGCGTTCACGTCGCCAGCCCAAACCTCCTCGGGCAGATCGTAGAGCACCTCGACTCCGTGACCGTCGGGGTCGACGACATAGGCGCTGTGGGTCATGCCGTGGTCGCCCCGGACCGCGAAGTCGACACCGTGCTCCTGCAGGTGGCGGATCTGGGCGAGCCACGCTCCCCGGTCGGGGTAGGCCAGCGCGAGGTGGGCGATCCCTGGCTGCTCGGTGAACATCTTCCACTCGGGCACCGGTGGCGCACCTGCGGGGTCGGGCAACTGGATCAGGGCGAGGTCGTGATGGCGATCCTCGGCCCCGCGGTAGAAGCGCATCTCGACCGGCGCTCCCTCGAGCGTTCCGCTGCGCTCGAACCCGAGGAGCTCGTAGAAGCGCTCTGACGCCTCGATGTCACGCACGTTGAGGACGAGGTGCTGCAGCTGGGGTCGGGAGGGTCCGGTGGCCATTCGTGGTCTCCTTGTCGCCGGGGCTGGGCGCGGCTCGGGGGCCGCCCGTGGCCCATGATACGGGCGACCCGATCGGCGGGCCCGGCATGCGTGCGATTCGGGGATCGTGGTGGGGCGCCGGCTATCGTCGCCAGCGATGTCGGCGCTGAGCGAGCGACCGTGGCTCGCCTGGGCCCCGCCCGTGTTGGTTGCCGTGCTCGTCGTTGCCGCCCTCCAGGTCGGCCGCTCCGACCCCGGGGTCGGCGATGAGGTGGCTGGGGGATCGCCGGCCGCTGGCTCGGGGGCCGAGACGGCCACCGCCGGGGGCCCGGCCCTCACCGTCGATCCGGTCGACACGACGCCCACGACTGGCTTCGCCCAGCGCGAGCCCACGCTGCCAGCCGAGCCCTTCGCCTACGGCACCGAACTACCGGCTCACGTCGACGACGGGGCCGTCGGCGGCCCGCCTCATCAACCGCTGTCGGCACTCGATACGGCGAGGGCGGCACCGGTGACCGACGACGGAGCAACGCTGGGGCGAGTGCTGTTCTACGATGTCAACCTCAGCGTCAATCGCACCGTTCGCTGTGCGTCGTGCCACGTCCAGGTCCACAGCTTCACCGACCCGCTGCTGTTCTCCCAGGGCGTCGATGGGATCCGGACCCGACGCAATTCGATGTCGCTCGCCAACGCCAGGTTCAACGCCAGTGGACGGTTCCTGTGGGATGAAGCCGCCCCGAGCCTGGGAGCGCAGGTGCTGATGCCCTTCGTCGATCCCTTCGAGATGGGACTCACCGAGCAGCTGTTGCTCGACCGGATCCGGGAGCGAGCCTTCTACCGAACCCTGTTCGCCAACGCCTTCGGCGACGACACCGTCACGCTCGAGCGGGTGTCGAGCGCACTGGCGCAGTTCATTCGAGCGATGGTCAGCCTCGACAGCCGCTACGACGAGGGTCGGGCCCGGGTCGGCTCACCGCTCGACGAGTTCCCCAACTTCTCCCCGGCCGAGAACGAGGGCAAGGAGCTGTTCTTCACCCCTTCCATTGACGGTGGCGCCGGGTGCGCCAGCTGCGATGTGTCGGAGGCCCAGTTGACCTCTCCGTCGGGCCTCGACAACAACGGGCTCGACCCGCCGACCGAGGTCTTCGTGCCCCCCGATCTCGGCGCCTTCGAGGTAACCGGCGATCCGGCCGATGCCGGTCGGTTCCGGGTCCCCTCTCTGCGCAACGTCGAGGTGACCGCGCCGTATATGCACGACGGGCGGCTCACGACCCTCGAAGCGGTCATCGACCACTACGACGCCGGCGTGCAGCCCCACGAGAACCTCAGCCGCGAGCTGCTCGACGGCGACGGACGACCCCTCAGGCTCGGGCTCACCGGCGACCAGAAGGCTGCCCTGGTCGCCTTCCTGAAGACGCTGACCGACGACGGGTTCCTGACCGACGAGCGCTTCAGCGAGCCGTTCCGGGCGCCCTGACCTCGCCGGCGCCAGCTGGTCCGGCGACCGTCGCCCCACCTAGTGTCGGTTTGGTAAACGTCGAGTTGGACACCGCAGCGACCAAGACCGAGCGGGGTTGGGCCGACGGCAGGGGCTTCATCGGCCCGGTCGAGCCCGCCACGGGGCCCCGCCGGGACCCGACCGGGGAGTTCCCGACCGGCCCCGACGTCGGGCAAGCACTCCCGGCCATCGTCGCCACCGATCAATCTGGCAACCGCCTCGACGTGCACGCCGACCGAGGAACCAACCCCACGATCATGGTGTTCTTCCGGTCGGCGGTGTGGTGACCGCCTTGCCGGACGCAGCTGGTCGAGCTGCAGAAGGGCCAGGCCGCCCGCATCGAGGCCGGCGTCAAGCTCTACGCCCTCTCCTACGACGAACCGGACGCGCTGGCCGACTTCGCCCGCGCCCACGGCATCACGTTCCCGCTGCTGTCCGACCCGGAGAGCGAGGTCATCCGTCGGGTCGGCATTCTCAACACGCTCATCCCGCCTGACGACCACCCGTGGCGCGGCATCCCGTTCCCCGGGACCTACGTGCTCGACGGCGACGGGGTCATCACCCACAAGTTCTTCGAGCCCAACCTGGCGATGCGGGTCGGCTCGGCCCGACTGCTCCGGGCCGCCCTCGACGAGCCGCTCGGCTTTCGGTCCCCATCCGCCGACGGCGAGGCCGCCGACACCGAGGTCTCCGGGTTCCTCGCCGACCCGCAGCGCACGCTGCTCGGCGAGGTGACCGCCGAGGTCTGGCTCGACGCCGACGAGCTCGCCCCGGGCATCACCCACGACCTCGTCGTCACGTTCCGGGTGCCCGACGGGCTGCACCTCTACGCCGATCCCGCGCCCGCCGGCTCGGTCGCCGCCGGAGTCGAGCTGAACAACCCGTCGTCGAACCTGATCGCAGGGCCCGTCGCCACCCCACCGACCACACCGCTCGTGGTCGCCGGCACCGGCGAGGTGCTGAACGTGTACGACGGCGACGTCACCCTCGCCATCCCGCTCACGTTCAACGGCACTGGCACGGTCCGGGACGAGGGCGGTCGCTTCGTTGAGATCTCGGGGACGGTTCGGTGGCAGGCGTGCGACGATCAGGCCTGCGGTCTCCCGGCGACCCAGCCGTTCAGGTTGCTGGTGGCGGCCGGTATCAACCCGGTTCCCGACATCGGCTCGCGTGGTGGCGGGCCGGGCACGAAGCCGATGAATGGCACCGCCCACTTCAAGCGGATGATCGCCCGCCGCACCTGACCCCTCACCCCGTGGTGGGTCTCTCGACCCGTGGTTCAGGCCGGTGGCGTGTGCTCGAAGGGCAGGACCGTGTACCGGGAGTGGGTGACGGTCACCACCAGCACGACCCGATTCTCGATGTTCTGCCGCATCGGGAAGGGCGTGCCGATGTACGACCGGCTGATCCGGTCCATCGTCGCCATGTCGGGGTCCGGCTCGACCCTGGCAACGCCCCGGATCTGTCCTTCCTCATACGGGTTGTCGAGGTCGACGATCGAGATCGCAATGCGGGGATCGCGTTGGATGTTGCGGGTCTTGAGCGACGTCCGCCCCGTCGCCATGACGACGGTGTGCTCGTCGGTGGCGTCGATCCAGATCGGGTCGAGCTTCGGCGAGCCGTCGGCCCGCAGTGTGGCCAGGTGGGCGAAGTTGGGGCGACGGATGAGCTCGATCAGCTCGGGGCTCATCGGCAGGCCCGGCTCGGGCGCGGTCACCGGGACGCTCCACCGCTCGGCGACGCCAGGTCGTTGCCAGCCTGGCCACCGACGCCGCTCTCGGCTCCGGGGAGCGGGCACGCATCGAGCTGGTAGGTGGCGAGGCGTCGCTTCAGGGCGACGACGACGAGTCCGATCGCGAGCAAGCCGACGACCGGCTGGACCGGAGCCCACCAGCTGAGGGCACCCGAGGTGCCGATCAGGCCCACGACGACCTGGTTGCACACCGGGCAGCCGACGGCGAGGAACGACACGAAGCCACCCCAGATCGGTCGGACATCGTCGTCGAGGGCCGGGTTGGCGGGCACGCGGATGGCGAACACGAGCCCGATGAGAGCGGATGTGATCGCCAAGATGACGTAGTCGATCGGTCGGGTCTCGACCGGACGACCGAAGATCGGTGTATCGATCAGGTCGGACGGCACGCCGATCAGCACGGCGGCGCCAGCCGCATAGAGGACGGCCCGGGGCCACGTTGCGGCCGGGAGCGATCGAAGGGCGCCAACCATCGTCGGTAACGCTAGCGGCTCGATCGCGGCGAGCCCCGCCGGGACGACTCGTCGTCCGACTGCACCCGGTCGCCGCTCAGGGCTTCGTCAGGGCCATGAAGTTCCGGACACCGGTCTCGGCTCGGGCGGCGACCGCCGACCTCGACGGGGGCGGCTCGCCGAGCAGCACCCGAATCTGGGTGTCCCGTACGACGAGCCCATACAGCAGTGTGAAGGCCTCGCTCGGGTCGTCGATGCGCAGCCAGCCCGCGGCGCCCAGGCGGGCGAGGTACTGCTCGACGATCGGCCCGACCCGATGACGTCCCGAAGCGAGGAGGATCTTCGCCAGATCGGGCGAGGTCATGGCGGCGCGGTTCAGCGCCACCGACCGCCGATCGGTGAGCAGTGTGAGCAGTCCGGTGGCGTACCCGATCAACGTCACCTCGGGGTCGGCGTCGCCGGCCAGCGCCGCTGCCACCCGTTCGGCCGAGCTGTCGGCGTTCTGCTCGATCATCGCGGTGAAGAGGCCGTCGCGACTCCCGAACCAGGAGTAGAGGGTCTCCTTCGACGCGCCGGCTCGGGACGCGATGCCCAACATCGTCACGTGCTCGAAGCCGTGTTCCAGGAGCTCGTCGAAGGCAGCGTCGATGACGCGTTGCCGCCGTTCCTCCCGTTCGCCGCTCCGGGGCCGCCCTCGGCGGCTCGTGGTCCGGGCGGAGCGAGCGGTCGGTGTTCGTCGGGCCATGGCAGGTGCTCCAGCGGCTAACTCGTGACAGCTCCTGCTGAGGGTACCAACCAGTACGATTAGCGCGGGGGACGATCGGAGATTCGCACCAGGTGGGCGACCACCCTCGGCGGGCCCACCCGCTAACCGACAGCCTCGGAGGTCACCGAGCACCACAACCCGTCACCTGGCACAACCCGTCACCTGGTCAGCCGGTGGTGTCTCCGCGTCGGTGGCACCATCGATCTGCTTGACTGGTTCGATGGACTCTCCGCCCGTCACCCCAGTCGACTTCGCCGAGCTCGACGGCGTCGACGACTGGCGTTTCGTGCTCTACGGCATCATCGCCGAGTACGCCACCGGTTCGTACTCGGCCGCTGCCGAGCTGGTGTCGGTCGTCGCCGATGCCGCCGAAGCGGCCCGGCACCATCCCGACGTCGCCCTCCGCTACCCGGATCGGGTCCGGATCGTGCTCACGACCCACGCTGCCGGCGGGCTGACCACGGCCGACGTCGACCTGGCTCGGCAGATCTCCTCGCTGGCGGCCGCCGCCGGGGCGACCGCAGACCCGGGGGCTCCCCAGATCGTGGAGCTCGCCATCGACACGACGGACGCCGACCGGATCCGACCGTTCTGGGCGGCGGTCCTCGGCTATGTCGCCGTCGACGGAAACCTGGTCGACCCGGCCCGGATCGGACCGCCGATGTGGTTCCAGTCGATGGACCAGCCCCGCACCGACCGCGACCGGTTCCACCTCGACGTGTCGGTGCCTCACGACGTCGCCGAGGAACGAGTGGCGGCGGCGCTGGCCGCCGGCGGGACGCTCGTGACCGACCGCTACGCTCCGTCGTGGTGGGTGCTGGCCGACGCAGACGGCAACGAGGCCTGCGTGTGCACCTGGCGGCCCAAGGCCAGAGGGTGACCCTGCGACGATGAGCGCCTCTGCGTGCGGCGCCGCAACCAGCGACCTGTCAGCAGGCGTTGGCGCCGCCGGAGAGATCGGGAACGACCGGCGAGGTGAAGGCCTCGTCGACCACCAGCGCACCACCGGGATCGAGGACTTGCAGCTGGCTGGCGGCGGTGTCGACCCAGTAGGTGAAGCCGTTGTTCTCGGCCACGAACAACCCGCCCCCGGCGAAGCACGCCGGCAGTTCGATCGAGTCGGTGTTGGTCCGGTTCGAGCCGAAGTAGGTCAGGGCCCCCGAGCTGCTGGCGCACATCAGCACGTTGAAGGTTGGCGTCCGGGTGTCGACGACGACCGTGGCGCATGGTCCGGGGTCGGCGGTGGTCGACGTGCTCGTCGTCGTGCTGGGCGCAGTGGTCGTGGTCGGAGCGGTCGTCGTGGTCGACGCCACG
>Ga0224508_10005406_pt1 | contig 10223 bp, 5 predicted proteins | sample SF_Jan12_sed_USG_4_FD_170157 | JGI IMG/M metagenome (GOLD analysis project Ga0224508, IMG submission 170157) | Sediment microbial communities from San Francisco Bay, California, United States - SF_Jan12_sed_USGS_21 | ecosystem: Environmental > Aquatic > Marine > Sediment | place: USA: California... | reverse complement strand
GACCTCGACCGCGAGATCGGGAGTCGTCGGCCATCGATCGTCGTCGAGCAGCGCTGCCACCACCGAACCGACGTCGAGCAGGTCGAGGTCGGCGGCCGTGAGCAACAGTGCCCCGATGCGGGGATGGACACCGAGCGTGCCAGCACCGGCGCCGCGCTCGGTGAGCGAACCACCGGCGTCGAGCAGGTCGAGCTCGGCCAGGAGCCGCCGCCCCGCCGCCAGCCGGTCGGCGCCTGGCCGATCGAGCAGCGGGAGGCTGGCGGCGTCGGGATCACCCCACCGGGCCAGCTCGAACGCCACCGGCAGCGGGTCGCCGTCGACGATCTCGGGGGGTACCGCCTCATCGAGGAGGTTGTGGTCCGCGGTCGACCACAGCCGGTAGCACACGCCGGGTCCGAGTCGCCCGGCCCGCCCTCGCCGCTGGTCGGCCGAGAAGCGGGTGACGTTGACCGTCTCCAGCCGGCCAAGACCGGTCGTCGGGTCGTAGCGGGCCCGGCGCAACAAACCACCGTCGACGACCGCCTCGATTCCGGGCAGGGTGACCGAGGTCTCGGCCACCGCTGTGGCTACGATCACCCGCCGGCCCGGCTCGGTCCTCGCCCGGGGCGTCGACGCAGCGAGCACCCGCTGCTGGGTGGTGCGATCGGAGCCGCCGTGCAGTCCGAGCACCTCGGCACCGCAGCCGTCGAGCAGGCCGACGACCTCGGCGATCTCTCGCCGGCCCGGTACGAACACCAGCACGTCCCCGGCCACATCGCCCAGCGCTCGACGGGTCGTGGCTGCGACCGCCGACGCCCACCCGTCGCGGACGGGGCGATCGAGGTATACCGTCTCGACCGGGTGGGTTCGACCCGGGACGTCGACGACCCAGTCGGTGTCGAGCAGCGTCGCCACCGGGGCTGGGTCCATGGTCGCCGACATAACGACGAGGGCCAGATCGGGCCGAATCGTCGCCTTCGACTCCAGCGCCATGGCGAGGCCCAGATCGCTGTGGAGGTTCCGCTCGTGGAACTCGTCGAACACGATCACGGCGACCTCGGGCAGCTCGGGGTCGCGCTGCAGCCGGGTCGTGAGCACGGCCTCGGTCACGACTTCGATCACGGTCACTTCCGACACCCGCCGCTCACCCCGCATCGTCAGGCCGACCTGGCCGCCGACCTGGCCGCCGACCTGGCCATCGACCCCGGTGTCGGTCCCCCCGGGGTCGGGCGCGCTGAGATCGGCCAGCCGCTGGGCCGTGGCTCTGGCCGCCAGCCGGCGCGGTTCGAGGACGACGATGCGAGCCCGACGATCGGCCCCGGCAGCCGACTCGGCCGCGAGCAGGGGCACGATGCTCGACTTCCCCGCCCCTGGCTCGGCGGTGAGTACGAGCGCCCCCTCCGCGATGGCCCGCCCGATCGCGTCGGCGTAGGCCTCGATCGGTAGCCCGGCCGGCCGGCGCCGTATCGGCCCTCGGCCTCGGTCGGATCTGGTCATGCCTGCAACCGGTCGGCTTCGGACGATGGATCGGTGGTCGGGGTCAGGCGACCTGCCGAGCCCGCACGAGCTCATCGTCGAGGGTGAATCCCAGACCCGGCCGGTCGGGCACGACCATCCGCCCGTCGGGGTCGAGCTCCAGTCGCTCCTGGAACAGCTTCACCGACCAGTCCATGTACTCCAGCGTCCGACAGTTCGGTGTGGCCGCCGCCAGGTGGACCCCGATCTCCGGGCTGAGATGAGTCGCCACCGGCACGTGGGCGACCGCGCAGGCGGCGGCCGCCTCTCGCCACCGCTCGATCCCCCCGAGGTGATGGGCGTCGAGCATCACGGTGTCGGCCGCCCGGTCGGCTGCGATCCGGCCGATGGCGTCGGTGTCGAAGTGGTACTCACCGTGGGTGATCGGCACTCCGATCTCGGTCACCAACCGGCGGTACCCGGCGAGATCGCGGTAGTCGATCGGATCCTCCAACCAAGTCAGCCGGTACGGCTCCAGCAGCGGCGCCACCTCCTTGGTCCGGGCGATGTCCCAGCCCTGGTTGACGTCGACCATGACCGAGATCTCGTCGCCGACGCTCTCCCGCATCACCCGCGCCCGCTCTGCCTCGTCGGCCGCCCGGTCGTTGGCCCCTATCCGGAACTTCATGGCCGCCCAGCCCTGCTCGGCCAGGCTCGCCGACCCGGAGGCCAGGGCAGGCAGGTCCCAGTCCCGCCAAAGGTGTTGGCTGGCGTACACCGGCACCGCCCCGACACCGCCCCCGCCGAGCAGCGAAGCCACCGAGACATCGGCCGCCCGGCCGGCGAGGTCGTGGAGGGCGACGTCGACCATCGCCTCGACGTAGCGGGTCAGTCCCGGACCCCAGAACTCGACCAGCCGCCGGACCTTGTCCATGATCCGGCCGCGGTGGGTCGCGTCGAGACCGTGGAGCTCGGCGGCGACGGCGTCGGTTGCCGTGGCCAGAGCGGGGATCAGTCGACCGTCGAACCAGCCGGCCCAGCCGAGACCCTCCACCCCGCTCTCGGTCCGGAGCCGGAGGATCGCGTGCCTCATCTCGTCGAGCCCCATGAACGATCGTTCAAGGGGTACGTCGACGATCAGGACGTCGTGGGAGTGGATGCGCATGGACCCAGACCGTAGCCTCGGCTCCGTGTCCAGGCCGCCCGTGCCCGTCCCGCCGAGGTCGACGGCGCTGGCCGGCCTGGTCGTCGTCGAGCTGGAGGGGTCGGTGGCCGGCGCCTACTGCGCCAAGCTGCTGGCCGACCAGGGAGCGACGGTGACAACGCTCACCGATCCCGACGCCAGCCTGGTGGCGGGACAGCCGACCGGGATCGGGCTGTATCTCAGCTCCGGCAAGGTTGTAGTGACCGCCGCCGAGGGCTCGTCGGCGCGTGGCTGGGCGGGTGTGCTCGCCGGATCCGACTCGGCTGGCGTCGACCGCGACCTGGTGGCGACCGCCGATGTGGTCGTCTCGAGCACGGCTTCGGACCCGTGGCCGGACCCGAGGACAGCACCGGCCACCGCTCGTGTCCGACCGTCGCCCCGGATCGATGTCGTCATCTCGCCGTTCGGGACCGACGGGCCCCGGGCCGGATTCCGGTCCTCGGATCTCACCGACCAGGCACTGTCCGGTCACCTCTACCTGAACGGCGACCACGACCGTGAGCCGGTTCGGGGCCCGGAGCACCAGGTCGGCTACGCGGCGGGGGCTCACGCCGCGATCGGGGTCCTAGCCGCACGGTGGGCCCGGGCGGTGACCGGGCGAGGTCAGCGGGTGGAGGTCACCCATCTAGAGGTGATGGCGGCGCTCCACCAGTTCACCCTGCTGCGCTACACCCACGCCGGCGACATCCTACGACGCATGGGCAATCGCTACGCCGGACCTGGCACCCCGATCGGGGCGTACCAGTGCCGCGACGGGATGATCTCGCTCGTCGTGCCCCGCGATGACCAGCTCGATCGACTGCTGGCGGTAGCCGGCCTCGACCACCTGCTCGACCGTCCCGGGATCGAGTCGACCTACGACCTGATGCACCACCCTGGGCTGCTCGACGAGCACCTCCGCCCGTGGCTCGCGGCTCAGGACCGGGACCAGACGATCGAGCTGCTCCAGGCGCTCAGGGTCCCGGCCGGTCCGGTATCCACGATGGGTGACGTGCTCGCCGACGAGCACCTCGCCGCCCGCGAGATCTGGGAGCGCGTCACCGGCCCTGGGAGAGAAATCTCGGTCCCCTGCACACCGGTCCGCATCACGACCGCCGGTTCGAGCGCCCTCGGTGCCGGCCCCGCTACCAGTCCGGCCGGCTCCGGGGGCGACGACCCACCTGCCGACCCGCCGATCGATCGGGCCGCCGACCCTGCGCCGGCGTTGCTCGACGGGCCGCTCACCGGAGTCCGGGTGCTCGACCTCACCCGAGTGTGGGCCGGCCCGTTCGCCGCTCGCGTGCTCGCCGACCTGGGAGCCGACGTGGTGATGGTCGAGGCGCCGTGGGCCCGGGGCCCGGCGGGGATCGACCGGTCGTCGGTGCTCGCGACCCACTACTACCCCGATGACGATCCCGGCGAGCGACACTGGAACCGGATCGGCTTCGTGAACAAGTACGGCCTCAACAAGAAGGGCGTGGCCCTCGATCTCACCGATCCTGGAGGTCGGGCGGCGTTGGAGGCGATGGTCGGCGGGGTCGACGTGGTGATCGAGAACTACAGCCCCCGGGTGATGCCCCAGCTCGGCCTGGACGAGCGGAGGCTGCACGAGCTCAACCCACGCCTCGTCTACGTGACGATGCCGGGCTACGGCCGGACCGGTCCCGCCGCGGGCCGGGTGGCGTACGGCCCGATGATCGACTCCCACGGCGGCTTGTCGGTCCTCGCCGGGTACCCCGACGACACCGCCCGCAAGGCCGGGGTGGCGTGGCCCGACCCGGTGGCGGGCCTCCATGGCGCCTTCGGTGCCCTGGCGGCGCTCATCGCCGCGGCCGGCGACGGCGTCGGCCGGACGGTGGAGATCGCCCAGCTCGAAGCGACCGTCGCCATGGTCGGTCACGCCCTGGCCGACGCCCAGCTCACCGGAACGGAGCCGGAGCTGATCGGCAATCGGCACCCTGTCCACGCCCCCCAGGGGGTCTACCCCTGCGCCGGGGCCGACCGGTGGCTCGCTCTCACCGTGACCGATGACCGGGCATGGGGTGGCTTGTGCCGTCTCGCTGGCTTCCATCCCTCATGGCTCGAATGGGCCGTCGACGCCCGGCGGCGGGCCCATGACGACATCGACCGGGCCATAGCCGGGTGGACTCGAGCGCACGACCAGGTCGACGCGATGGAACGCCTGCAGGCGGCGGGCGTCGCTGCTGCCGCGGTCGCCGACGCGCCGGCGGTGATGAACGATCCGCAGCTACGGGCCCGCGACTTCTTCATCGCCCTCGACCACAGCGAAGCCGGAACCCACGAGTGGCCCGGCCTGGCGATCACCCTCTCGGAGACGCCGGCGACGTACCGACGACCGGCCCCACTGCTCGGTGAGCACAACGATCACGTACTCACCGAGCTCGCCGGGCTCGACCCCTCGGCAGTGGCCGATCTCGCCGCGCGGGGCGTCATCGCCGACCGCCCGCCGCGGTGAGAGCCGGCGGTGCCGCCGATTGTCGAGCGGCTACGAGTGAGGGTGGCCGCCGGCCGGGATCGGCAGGACGTTCGGCCCCTCGTAGCGCTGCAGTCCGTTGAGCCGGGCCAGCTGCCGGTTGGTGCCGGTCTGGCCGAACGAGCAGTTGCGGGCCGCCCGCATGCACCCATTGGTCCACAGCGCCATGGCATCGTCATTCCAGCCGCCCCACCAGTCGGCGTGGAGCGACGACCCGGGCGGCATGTTGGCTCCGCCGTGGCGATCGGCGGAGAGGTGCCACCCGGCGACCGAGCTGGTGCCTGGATAGTAGAGCAGGATGCTGATCTGCGGCAGCCGCACCGGGTGCGAGCTGGGGCACGGGTTGGCCTCTGTCGCGTAGGTCATGTGGCTGCGATGGTCGGACGAGTCGAGGTTGACGCCGTCCCAGCAGTTCGGGAACACGATGGTTGCGTTGATCGTGTCGCCTCCGCAGTTCGGTATCTGGTTGCTGCGGTTGTAGCTCGTGCCGCTGTTGCCGCAGGCCCACGCCAGCCGCTGACTGGCCGTGAACGGCGTGTGGGAGCCGTTCCCGGCGATGATCTTCAGGCCCTGGGGCATCTCCTGGATGACGCTGGGCACCTTGGTCTTGTAGTAGAGGATGATGGAGTCGGGAACGATCACATTGCCCTTGCCGTCGAGCAGGGCCGGCGTCCAGTAGCCCGACCGGTTGAGCTCGAACCCGTTGCACGTGCCGCCACCGGAGTTCACCAGCGAGTTCGTCGTCGTGTTGGCATCGACATACGTGTTCCCGAAGAACATGTGGAGATGGGCTCGTCCCGGCTGGCCGGGAAAGACGATCGGGTCGTCGTAGCCGAAGTGCGAGTACTCGCAGGCCGCCCGGAACTGGCCGTCGCCGACGGTGCCGTTGTCAGGCCGCGGTGCCGGCTCGGTGAGGGCGGTGAGGTCGAGCTGGGCCGACGGCACGTTGGCGAAGCGGGAGAACTTCGCCTGGTCGTTCCTGATCGGATCGAACACCGACGCGTCGGGCCCGGTCGTCGGCCCACCCGACGGCGGGGGCGTGCTCGGCGTTCCGGCCGGCGGGTTCGGACCCGGAGCCGGATCGGCCGGTGCCGCTGGCGTACCCGGCGATGGCGCCGGCGTCGGAGCAGCCGGGGCCGGATCGGTAGGCGACCCGGGAGCCGGAGCCGGCGCGGCTGGAGCCGGCGCGGCCGGAGCCGGGGCGGCCGGCGACCCGGCCGGTGCTGGTGCGGTCGGAGCTTCGGCTGGCGGGCGCGGCCTGCGACCGGTCGGCGGTCGGCCCGGGGTGGCGGGCTGGTCCGGGCCGGCGGCTTCGTCGCTCGGCTGTTCGGCGGCGGTGGCGGGCTGGGGCCGGCTGGTCGTCGGCGGACCGACGCCGGGTCGCGTCGTCGGCGGGCTGGGCTGGGGTCGTGACCCCTCCTGCCCTGGGCGGACCCGACAAGACTGGCCGTTCTCCCAGCCGTAGCCGTCGCCGACGGGGTCGCCGAGGAAGTCGCTCGCAGGATCCTTGCAGAACGGATAGCCGCTGTTGGGATCGATCTCGGCCGGCTGATCATCGCCTGGCTTCCGCTCGGGCCGCACCCGGCACGACTGGTTGTTCTCCCAGCCGTAGCCGTCGCCGACGGGGTCGCCGAGGAAGTCGCTCGCAGGATCCTCGCACCACGGGTAACCGCTGTCGGGGTCGACCGCAGCACCGGCGTCGTCGGCTCCCGACTGGCTGGTGCCGACGAGCAGGGCGAGAAGCAGGATCGCACTCAGCCCGGGGACCAAGCGACGCAGCAGGCGCGGCACGCCGCGCCGGTCGGCCGGATCATCGGCTTGGCCAGAGGTCCAATCATCGTCCGGCTCATCGGTCCGGTCCTCGTGCCAGAACTGGCGCTCGTCGGCCCGCCCGTCGTCGTGGTTCCAGAAGGTGTCGATGTCCAGAGCATCGGCAGGGTCGTCGTCAACGTTCGGCCCGACGTTCGATCGATCGCGATCGACCCGTGACCTGGTTGTTCCCCGCAACTTCGACTGTGTAGTGAGCACAACTATCCCTTCGACACGTCACGTGCCGCGCCAGACCAGAGGGCTCGATGCCCCTGGTGCTTGCCGATAGGTGCCCCGTCCTATGCGTGTTCTCTGCGTAGTGTCGCCGTGCATCCGAGTTGGCCGAGCTCTTGCCGGCTCGCCCGGGTGCTTACGCCGAGCTGTAACGTATCGGCAACAATCCGTCTAGGCAATCATGCTCACCGAATTGGCCGCTCACCTCGGAAAACGTCGCTGATCTCGCTGCGTTGACGGCTGCGATGGCCGTCGCGGCCAACCCCGCCACGCGTTTCATGAAGGACGTGTTGCGGACCGACTACGGGTGCCGAGCCCCGCGGCCGGACCGCGGGAGTGAGCGGGTGGCGCGGGAGCCGGGTCAGCCGGAGATCCAGCCGCCGTCGACCCGGATCTCGGTACCGGTGGTGAAGCTCGACTCGTCCGAGGCGAGGTACAGCGCCGCCTGGGCGATCTCCTCGGGCTTCCCGAAGCGACCCATCGGGTGTCGGGCCAGCGACCGCGCCCTGGCCCGCTCCGGGTCGGCCAGCCGCCCGAAGGATCGCTCGAGCAGCGGGGTCTCCGTGGCCCCCGGCAGGATCGAGTTCACTCGGACCCCTGTCCGGGCCAGGTCGAGGGCGGTCGTCCTGGTCATGGCGATCACGGCCCCCTTCGAGGCGATGTAGGCCGTGTTGGCCCGGCCGCCGTTGATCGCGAGCTGGGACGCGATCGTGATGATCGAGCCGGATCCCTGCTCGACCATCGGCGGGATGGCGGCCCGAAGCCAAAGGTAGGTACCGGTCACGTTGACGGTGAAGACCTGCTCCCATTCGGCGGGCGTGGTATCGGCGAGGGTCTGGCCGACCGAGAGCCCGGCCGCCGTGAGCACCACGTCGAGCCCGCCGTGGGTGTCGAGGGTTCCTGCCACCGTCGTCGCCGGGGCGCCGGTGTCGGTCACATCGGCGACCGACACGTCCACGGCGCACGCCGGTGCCGCGTCGGCGATCGCAGTCGCCGTGGCCTGGGCGCCGTCGCCGTTTCGATCGACGACGACGACCGCTCGGGCCCCTTCGGCCGCGAACAGTACGGCGGTGGCACGGCCGATGCCCGAGCCACCACCCGTGATCAGCGCGACCTTGCCGTCGAGGCGACCGGGCATCGTCAGCGGAATCGTGCGCTAGGCGTTCTTCTTGCGGTCGGCGTTCCAGGTCTCGTAGTCGACGACGGGCAGTCCCGCGTCCTTCCACCCGTGGAAGCCGGACTCGACATGCGACACCTTTGGCAGGCCCATGTCCTTCAGGGTCTTCGCGGACAAACTTGTCCGCCCGCCCGACGCTCAATACAGGACGAACTCGCGGTCTTCGGCGAAGATGGGCTTGAAGTACTGCGACGCCGGGTCGATCCAGAACTCGAGCATCCCCCGCGGGGCGTGCATCGCACCCGGGATGACGCCGTCCCGCTGCAGCTCCCGAACGTCACGGATATCGACCAGCAACGCCCCTTCGGTGTCGACCCGACGCTTCGCCTCCTCCGGGGTGTGGTTGTCGAGGTCGGCTCGGGCCTCGGCGATCATCTGTTCCACGGATTTGATGGCCATCGTCCTCCTTCAGGGCCGGTGGTCTGCACCCTACTCCCTCCGCCCGTTCCGGCGTGAGTCGATCTCGGGACCGGCCGGGGGTCGCGGCGTAGCGCTTGCGTGAGTGTCGGAGCGTGGTCACTCTGGGGCGATGAGCACCGGACGATGGAGCGACCCGACCGGCTACGACCACCTCCGACTTGGCGACCTCCCCGATCGGGCGGCCCGGCGGTGGAGCGACAGGCCGGCGATCTACTTCGGCGACCACGTCGAGACCCACGGTGAGCTGGCGGCTGCCGTCGATCGGGTGGCGAAGGGACTGCTCGCGATCGGCGTCGAATCGGGCGATCACGTGGCGGTCTGGATGACGAACCGGCCCGAGTGGATCCACGTCATGTACGCCATCGGCAAGGTCGGTGGGTGTCTCGTGCCCCTCAACACTCGGTATCGGGCCGACGACATGGCCTACACGGTCATCAACTCGCAGAGCCGGGTGCTGATCACCATCGACAGCTCCGGCCCGATCGACTACGCCGCGCTCCTGGCCGAGAGCCGAGCCGAGGTCGAGGCGGCCGGCCACCTCGACACGATCGTGATGCTCGGCTCGGGAACGCCCGGTGCTGGGCGGGCCACCGAGATCGGTTGGGACGAGCTGCTGGCGGCCGGTGACGCCGTCACCGACGTGGCACTGATGGAGCGGGCGGCATCGGTCGACCCCGATCACCTGATGATGCTGGCCTACACGTCGGGGACGACCGGCAACCCCAAGGGCGTCATGCACACCCACCGCCCGATCCGCAACGTCCGGGAGCGGACGATGCTGCTCGGTCACCACCGGGGCGACGTGCACCTCAACTATCTCCCGCTGTTCCACCTCTACGCCCTGTCGGAGATCGCCATCGTCTCCGCCCTCACCGGCAGCGCCCAGGTGCTGTTCGACGCGTTCGACCCTGACGATGCGCTCGACGCCATCGAACGGCACCGAGCCACCGTCATCCACGGCTTCGACAGCCATTGGGGCGACCTGCTCGCCGCGCAGGCCCGGCGGCCCCGCGACGTGTCGTCGCTCCGCCTGGGCAGCCTCCCGGCCGGCATGCGCTCGACCGTGCCAATCGCCCGGGAGGTGCAGGACGTCTTCTGCGGAACGATCAGCGGGTTCGGGATGAGCGAGTGCTGGGCGTTCATCTGCTGCAGCCACCCCACCCACTCCCTCGAGCAGCGCATCGAGGCCTCCGGCTACCCGATGGACGGCGTGGAGCTCGAGGTCCGGGATCCCGCCACCGGTGCGACGCTCCCGCCCGAGACGCCCGGCCAGCTCTACGTCCGCTACTACACGGTGACCCAGGGCTATTGGGCAGACCCGGATGCCACTGCGGGTGCGATCGACGAGGAAGGCTGGCTCGACACCGGCGACATGGCGACGATCCGGCCCGACGGTCACGTGGTGTTCATGGGTCGGTACAAGGACATGCTGAAGGTCGGGGGTGAGAACCTGTCGCCGGCCGAGGTCGAGG
>Ga0224508_10005405_pt1 | contig 10223 bp, 4 predicted proteins | sample SF_Jan12_sed_USG_4_FD_170157 | JGI IMG/M metagenome (GOLD analysis project Ga0224508, IMG submission 170157) | Sediment microbial communities from San Francisco Bay, California, United States - SF_Jan12_sed_USGS_21 | ecosystem: Environmental > Aquatic > Marine > Sediment | place: USA: California... | reverse complement strand
CATACCACAGCCGGCAGCAAGTGCGCCGGCCAGCGTGACAACTCCGAGTCGTCTGGTATTCAAAAAAACCCCCATTTCGAAAAACGATTCGTCGCTCCGGAACCAGAAGCAGCTCCGGACGGTTTAGATCCTGAAAGCTTACAACAGCAGAACGCGTCGAATTTCAAAATAGGGGAATGTACTTGCATTAGATCGAGTTTCGACGCGTTACAGGGTTAATTACCGTGGCGTCAATTGGGTGAATTGCTGTCTCGGGACGACCCAGCGAGCGGGCCTTTTCGGGCTACGGTCGCCGCGGCCGGAGAAGTTTTGGGGCCATGAAGATGAGAGAATCCTACAATGTATGCGGTTCTGGCCAGTAATAACTTGGACACTGGGAAAGAAACTAGCCGCGGAGGCTTGCGCTGGTGCGCAGCCTGCGTCTTTGGCTGGCTCGTGGCCTCGGTCGGCGCAGTTCAGGCGCAAAGTGTCGCAGTCGAGATCAGCGGTGTCGACGGGCAGCTTGCCGCTAATGTGCGTAGTTATCTCGATATCGCCAAGCTGTCCGCGAATACCGAAGAACGCCTGAACACCACGGAGGACGAGCGATCGGCGGCCGTCGCGCGATTCGAGCGCCGCGTGCGTCAAGCCCACGCCCGAGCCGAAAGCGAAATTCTGAACGCGCTGCGCCCTTTCGGGTACTACAGCCCCAACGTATTAAAAGAGCTGTCCGGCGACGGCGATGCCTGGGTCGCTCGCTACCAGATTGAGCCCGGGGAACCCGTTGTCATCGCCGGGCTCGCAGTGACGGTCGAGGGCGAAGGCCGAACTGCGGATCCGGTTCGCGTGGTGCTCGCCGATCTCGGCATTCGCTCGGGCCAAGTGCTGCAGCACGCTGCGTACGAAATCGCGAAGTCCAGGCTCTTCGAGTCTGTCTACGGCGCGGGCTATATCGATGCAAGCTACGCTCGTTCCGAGATGCGTGTCGAGCCCGAGATCCGCGAGGCGGACATCTGGCTTACGCTCAACACCGGACCGCGCTATTACTTCGGCGACATCGTGATCGAGCAGGACATCCTGAATGCCGACGTCGTCGATCGGCTGGTCGACATCGAGCCTGGCCAGCCATTCGATTCTGATCAGCTGATCGGCCTGCAGTTTGCGCTCGATGACAGCGGATTCTTCGGTGACGTGACGATTGAGGTTCTGCGCAATCAAGCCGTCGAACAGAGAATTCCTATCGTCGTACACACTACGCCGCGGCCAAACCAAGCCTTTACCGTGGGCGCTGGTTACGGCACGGATACCGGCCCTCGGGCCGTGTTCGGGCTAGAGCTCCGGCGTGTCAATCCCGCGGGCCACCGGTTTCAATTGGATACGCGCCTTTCGGCCCGCGAGAGCAAGGTGGTCGGCGAGTACCGCGTGCCAGTTCGCAACTTTAATACCGACTTTGTCAGCTACCGCGCGTCACTCGGCATCGACGAGGTTGGCGACTACGATACCGAACAGGCATTGATTGGCGCAGCCTGGAATGACACCTGGCGCGGTATCAGTCGTCGGATCTATCTCGAGGCGCTGCGCGAGGACTTTAGCGTGTCGGATGAGCCGACCGAGTCCGGGCGTGCGCTGTATCCGGGCATATCGCTCAGCTATAAACGTGCCGACGACCCGCTCTTCGCGCGCCGCGGTTGGTCTTGGTCGCTCGACGCACGGCTGAGTTCCGAGAGCCTCTTCGGCTCGGCTGACTTTCAACGAGTCACTTTGACGGGCGACCATATTCGTCCGCTCGGGGAACGCAGTCGACTGTTGTTGCGCGGTCAGCTCGGTACCATTCAGACCGACGACTTCACCAAGATCGTCCCGTCGCAGCGATTCTTTGCCGGCGGCGACCGCAGTGTTCGCGGCTACGAATTCGAGTCGCTTGCGCCACGCAACGCGTTGGGCGCCGTAATCGGCGGCCGCTACCTGGCGACTGCCAGTGTCGAGTTGGACTGGCTGATCGCCGGCGATTACGGCGCTGCGGTGTTCTACGATGTCGGCAACGCCGCCAACAACACCTCAATGGACTTGAAACGCGGTGTCGGCATCGGTTTTCGCTGGCGCACACCGGTCGGCATGCTACGCGTCGATTTCGCGCATCCACTTGACGATCCTAACGAGAACCTTCGCCTGCACATCACGATCGGGACGCCGCTGTGAAGCGAAGTGTCAGATACACGCTCGGCTTTCTGCTCGTGCTTATTCTCTCGGTCATCGTTGGCGCATCATGGCTGGTCGGGACCGAGTCCGGATTGCGCATGGCATGGCGTGTGGCATCGGGGTACCTGCCCGAAGACCTGGTCGTCGGTGCGATCGAAGGCCGAATCGCCGGTCCGGTCGTCCTGCGAAATGTCCGTTTCAACTCACCGACACTTGACGTCTCAGTCGAGCAGATTTTCGTCGAATGGGAACTGCGTGCATTATTTGCGCGACGCGTGCACGTGACGTTGCTCGAGCTCGAGAATGTGGCAGTCACGAGCCTGCCGGATACATCAGCGGAGATATCCGCGCCGGAAATGAATGTGCTCGACGCGGTCCAGTTACCTGTGGAGATCCAACTCGACCAGGCTGTCGTCAACAACGTCACATACCTAACTGCGCCGGAGGCCGAACCCGTAATTCTCGACCGAGCGAGTCTCTCCGGACGATACAGCCGCACGGTATTGCTGCTGCAGGACTTGCTTGTAAGCGGACCCCTGTTCAACCTCGCAGGGCGAGCATCGGTGGTGCCGCGATATCCCTATGAAACCGATGTTGAGTTTGAATGGACGATACGGCCGCCCAACATGCCGGCTGTGGTCGGTCGCTCCGCCGCGACGGGCGACCTGACACGCCTGGTCGTCGATCAGTCGGTCGCCGCGCCCTATAACGTCGACGCCGAGATTACGCTCGTCAGTCTGCTCGAGGAGTTAACGTTCGACGGCGCAATCCAGATCGACGTCGATACGGTTGCGTTCGAACGTGAGCTACCGGCAGCGACAGTCAACGCAGACATGTTGGTCAGCGGCACACCGGCCGAGATTGCGCTTGAGGTTGATGCCGACATCGTCGTGCCGGAGCTCGACTTCGTCGCCGTCGATCTGCAAGCCACGCTCGTGGGCAATGTCCTTTCGGTTGAGCGGCTTCAGATGGTGCACTCCGCATCCGCAGCGAGCATTACCTCTGAGGGCGACGTAACGCTCGGCGAAGTGATGTCGGCCGATCTTGCGCTTAACTGGTCCGGCCTGCGATGGCCGCTTGAGGGCGGATCCGAAATTCTGAGCCAGGTGGGCGCGTTAAGCGTCGCTGGCACGCTCGATGACTATCGGCTCGCGATTGATGCGGACATCGTGACGGGCGAAACGCAGGGCCAGATCGTTGCGCGTGGTGCCGGCTCGACCGAGGCCGTTGAACTCAGTCGGCTCGAGATTACGGCACTCGGCGGCGAGCTTGCCGGCACGGGGCGCGTGCAGTTCGAGCCAGGTCTCGCGGGCGAGGTCGTGCTCGCGGCCGCGAACATCGATCCCGGCATATTGCTTGCGGGGTGGGGCGGCCGCGTCGACGGAAACATCGAGGCATCCGGCCGCCTCGAAGCCGCTGGGCCACAAGTCGAAGTCGAGACGCTGAACCTGTCAGGTTCGTTGCGCGAGCGTGACTTCGAACTCGACCTGCGAGGCGAGTTCATCGCCGGAGCCATCGAACTCAGCGCGCTCCGGCTCGCATCGGGTGCCTCGCTGCTCGAGGCGCAAGCCACTGTCGGCGAAAGCGTCAGCGCACAGTTCAGCTTAAGCAGCGACGATCTCGCCGATTTCTGGCCTGGCTGGTCAGGCCAGGTCTCGGGCACCGGCTCAGCGATCGGTCCGCGTGAACTACCGCGACTGACGATTGATGCGCGTGGCACCGCAATCAATCTGCCATTTATGCGGGCCGCTGATCTCGGGGTGCGCGCCGACATCGATCTGGCGGGTGTTGCGCAGTCGCAGCTGATGGTGACGGTGCAAGACGGCGCTTTCGCCGAGACGGCGGTTAACTCGTTGGCGCTTGTGGCAGACGGTAACGCCGCGAGGCATCAAGTGACGCTCGATGCCGACACACCCGCGGGACAGGTAGAACTCGCAACTACAGGGCGCCTCGAAAATATATGGCAGCCTGATTTCGGGTGGACGCTCGATCTTGAAGCCGCTTCAGTTCTCCCGGCCACACTCGGCGGCTGGCGGCTGCGAGAACCGTCGCAAGCGCGGATTACAGGCGACATGCAAAGGCTCGAGCGCAGTTGCTGGCAGCATGAGGCGGCCGAACTCTGTGTCGAAGCAAGTCGTGAAATCGCCGGTCTGACGGCGGAATTTTCGCTGAGCGAGCTGCCTTTCGGATACTTTGCGGTGTTGTCCGATCAGCTCGAGCGAGTGGAAGGAAGCTTGAGTGCCAGCGGCAGATACTTGTCTATCTTTGGTGAGGATCTCCAGTTGACGGCCTCGTTGTCATCAACTGAAGGTCGGCTCGTGCTCGAGGAGGAAAGCGATGTGACACTCGCCTTCGGGCCTATCGCTGGAGAAATCCTCACCGGGGCAACCGGAATTGACGCTGAGTTTTTGATTCCGATCGAAGGCGAAGGTGATATCGCGCTGGTCGCGACAGTCGGTACCAACCCCGAAGACGAGTCTCTCGGAGCACGACCGATTGCTGTCGATATCGATGCCACGCTCGAGCAACTCAGCATTGTTACGGAGCTTATCCCGGACGTAGGCGAGGCCGCAGGACGTCTCGTTGCGGATGTCGTCGTTTCGGGAACGATCGGCAGTCCAGAAGTTCGCGGCCAGGTCGAGTTGACCGACGCACGAGCAACATTAATGCAACCAAACCTGGTGCTCGAGGATCTAAACGTACGCTTGACGTCGGATGGCGCGCAGCCGCTGATGCTGCAAGCCACGGCAAGATCTGGCCAGGGTAACCTTGCGGTGACGGGCGAGTTTTCGATCGGCGAGCGGCGCGGAACGATAAACATCGAAGGCGAAAATTTCGAAGCGGTGAATACAGCCGATCTGCAGGCGATTATTTCGCCTGATCTCGAGATCGTGTTGTCGCCAGAGCGCATAGACATCAACGGCAACATCGCTGTGCCGACGGCGCAGTTCACGCCGAGCGGTGGCGATGACGAAGGCGTCGTCGGCGTCTCTGCCGATCAAGTGATTATCACCGCCGATGCAGAGGAGACAGCATCCGCACTATTGCCGCCGGTGTATGCGGAGGTTGGGCTTGCGCTCGGCGATGAGGTCAATCTTGAGGCATTTGGACTCGTCGGCCAGCTTGCGGGCGGCGTAACAATCACGGAGATTCCCGGCGAGCTGGCGACGGCCAGTGGCGCCTTCCGCATCGAGGATGGCACGTACACCGCCTACGGTCAGCTGCTCGACATTCGCACCGGCCGGTTGCTGTTCGTCGGCGGGCCGGTGGACCGGCCGGGCCTCGATATCGAAGCGGTTCGGCGGCCGGTGCCCGACGTATTGGTCGGGGCGCGCGTACGCGGCACGTTGGCGCAACCGGAACTCTCTTTATTCTCTGAGCCGCCGATGACGGAGCACGAGCAGCTCTCGTATCTCGTGTTTGGCAGGCCGCTCGGTGGCGGCAACAGCTCGTCGGAGGAGTCGGCTTTGGCAAGGGCGGCGCTTGCGCTTGGCCTGCGCGGCGGCAACTTCGTTTCCGAACTACTCAACGAACGGCTCGGATTCGACGAGTTCGGTATTCAGTCGACACCCGGCGAGAGTGCAGAAACGGCGTCTTTTGTGATCGGTCGGTATTTGTCGCCGAGCCTATATGTAAGTTATGGCGTCGGTCTTTTTGATTCCGTCTCGACGCTGCAGCTGCGCTACCGCATTACGGATCGATGGCGCGTGGAAACTGAGTCGTCAGACCGCAAAAGCGGGGGCGACATTATTTGGAGTGTCGAGCGCTCGAACTATGGCCGTTCGAACTGAGTTTGCCTGAGCGCCGAACCCGCAAGGTTTACCAAGCGGGATTTCCTGGTGGAGCGGCCCAGGCCTCATTGCCTTCGTTGTAGATCCGTCTTCTGGCGAAAAGCCACTCGCCGTCGACCTTGACCAGGTCGTCCTCGTAGTGCCCAAAACCACCGATGGTCATGCGGCCCTCGGGATTGTCATTTCCAGTGTGGAACCAAGACGACCGGCCCGTCGCACGGTCACCGTCAATCCTAAGTACGATGTTGGCGATGTGATGCCGACCACCGGGCATGTTCGCAACCGCAGCCTTGATTGCTTCACGGCCGACGATCTCACCGTCGCCAACGTCCAATATGCCGTCTGGCGTGAAGGTGGTGACGTAGAGATCATGGTCTTTAAAGTCGAGCGCAAATAAGTAGCGTGCCTGCAGGTTTTCGATCAGCGCGCGTTCTTCGCCATAGCTCAACTCCTGGGATGACTGCGCGGAGGATGATGGTGAATCGAGAACCGTTAATAAAAACGCAACTAGCAAACCAACGATGACGCCAGTCAATGCGACAGTTGTCTTTTTCATGATGATTGCTCCGGGAGGGGGCTTAACCGTACCGTTCGATCCGAGCATACCGGAATGTGACGGATCGAGCATGCGAGAACGTGGCTTCGAGGCGCTTGGTCCTCGTCTTGCCCAGTCTGATGCGGTTGAGGCACCATCGGCTCATGGTTGAAGCGCAAGTCAAACTTCTGCGATTATTCTTGGCTCATCGCAAAGACGTAGTCGAGCACCTTCAAGGCGTGCTGAACGCCCAACGAAAGCCACCCCAGCACCTTCAAGACCGTTCCAGTCTGTCGCATCAAATTGAGGATTGTTTCTACAAGCTCGCTGAGGTCAGCGACGAGCAAGCTCGCCTCCGAGGTCAATTGCAGACAGCGTATTTGGCGAGCGGATTCAGACCTCGCCAGGTTGCCGAGTTGTTCAACGACCTGGTGAATCCGGCCGAGATGATGATCCGCGGTTTTTATTGCTGGCAGAAAACGCGTTGGCCTGGTCGCAACGGCCGCATTAGATACGCTCACACGTTGTTTGACTTGTATCTGATTCGGCAGCTTCAGCTATTGAGTTTGCGCCTTTGGGATGACGGATCGAGCAGTGCGGGCGAGCGGCTCGTTTTGCTGCAAGCCGTGCTCCAAGAGCTCTGGCAAAGCGCGCCGGCAGATCAGCCCGTGCTGGTTCAAAACGCGTGTTGGTTGATTCCGTTGGCGCAAAGTCCAACCACCGATGAATTGGCTGCGTATTTTGAGACCGCTAAACAAGTCGCGGAGACGCTCGAGGCTGAAGATCGGCTCGAAATCCAAAAAGCCCATGTCCAGATGATTGGCGGGCATCTTCGATCGCAGATCCGCCACTACTGCGTCAAGGATGGCGTATCGATAAATGAAACCAGTGTGGTTCTGCGTACCCGCACCTCCAATGCGCTGGATTTTGCATTGCTCATTCAACACCTAGTTTCGCTGCTGGACGGCTATGAGCACGCCAGGGAAACTGGCGACGGCGTCACTAGGCTGGAGTTGGCAGCCGCCATTTGTCAGGGTATTTCACCGGATCCAGAGCTGTTTCTGAATCGCATTGACTTGTTGGGTGCTTGCAGCATGATCGAGCACCTGTTCATTGATATGGATCGGGAAGGGCGGGTTGACTACACGCCGATGGGTCGGCGACACCTGCAGATGTTTCTGCAGTACCAAGTATCGATCGAACGCTCGGCCGCGTTTCTGTTAGAGGATTTCCCGCAATTCAAATGGGTGAACGGTACCTATTCTCCTTACGGAGCAATCTATGGCACACCGACCAATCTTATAGAAGACATGGCACTGAAGACCTTACAGCGCGATGCCGTTGCACCATTTGGGTTGGAAGATGTGTTCAGCGATGGGGAAGCGGACAAGCTCGCGTGGGTGAACGGCTGGCGGGATCTGCCGCACGTCGATCGCGACGTAAAAAAGCTATACCAATATCCGCAACAGTATGCGGAAGAGATTTATGGTCGGATCGAGCACGAGCTGCAGCGTTGTCAGTCTAATGGCGAGGAGAGCGACGTGTTGTCGAGCGGGTGCCTATTCATCCTGCCCGAAGACGCGTCGAAGACTGACTCAAAGGCGGCGCTGATTGCTGATCTACCCATCCAATATATCGGGTCGTCGGACGAGCAGATTGTCGCCGATGGAAAAGCCGTTTTTTATGAACCGGCTCGCTTGTTGCGCGATCGGCAGGAGGGTTACTTCGTTCTCAGTTATCAGACGATTGACGGCTGGGTAGCTATCAAGAAGGATATGCTCACACAAGTCTTGGGGCAGGGGAAGGACGCCAAGATCGTTGGGCTCCCGACGGCGGCCGCACAAGTGTTGGGCTTAATGTGCCCTAAACTGGTTCAGGCGAGCGTGCCGGATCGATAACGCTTGTCGCTGGCGCGCGCTTAACTTGTCAGTACCAGCCAGTGACACCCAGCCGAAAAAAAGGGCAGCCCGCAGGCTGCCCTTGTCAGATTGATAGGATCAATGCCGCTAGAATGTGAAGCCTAAGCTCAAACCTATTTCTCGCGATCTGCCGACAATCGCAAAGTCGTAACCCCAAACATTGCGGGTATCAAATCCGCCGTTGATGTAGAGCTCGTCGGTCAAATTGCGGCCCCACAGCGCGATGCTGTAGTTTCGATCTGCAGGCTCATACACGAATCGAGCGTTAAATATTCCGTATGAAGGCTCGAGAATGATATTGCCGTTCGCATCCACAAGGTTCCGCTGATAGGCCGCGTCTCGAGTGTATTCGTCCATCCATCCATACTGACCAGCCACCAATATCTGTCCACCATTGGACAACGGAATATCGTACTGAGCGCCGATTTGTGCGCTGTTATCCGGCGCGTAGGCGAACTTGGATCCTGGCGCGATACCATCACGACCATCAAAGACACCCGGGAAAGTATAGTTCGTATCAATCAACCCAAGGCCACCGGTTATTTGCAATCTTGCCGTTGGCACCCAGATCAAATCGAATTCGAATCCACTGGCTTCTCCGAGACCGTCACTCGTTGGGTACGGGAACGGCAGCGAGCCACCCGTCGGATCGTTGAACAGGTTTTGCACGCGCATCCCGTCCCAGTTCGAGTCGAAGTAGGTGCCGTTAAAACGCAATTGCCCGTTCAACCAGTCCGAACGAATACCAATTTCCCAGGTTTCGATGACTTCAGGCTTCAGAGTCACCAGGCCGACGTTATTGACGAAGTCTATTCCGCCCTGCGTGAAGCCTTCGCCGTAACTCGCATAGACCATTAGGTCATTGGTGGCCTGATAGTCGATTGCAAACTTCTTGGTTGTGATTGTTCCCAAATCGGGATCAACGCTAACGGCGGGCGCCACACCAGAAAACATATTGCCTTGCGGCCGAATAAGCGGATCGGTTGTTCTAAAGGCGTCCGTCGGCGTCCACGTTGTGTTGGACCCCTGTTTATCACTCACGCGCACGCCGAGCGTCAAATCGAGTTGACTGGTTAAGCTGATTGTGACTTCACCGAAGAACGCTTCGTCATCTTCTGTCGACGAACTCAAATTGTCAGCCGTGATAAAGACCAGCGGATTAAAAGGTGTTAAGCCCCAATTGGTGACAGGACTTCCGCCCTCGCTTGAGGTGAGCCCGAGCAACAGCGCCGTTTCGCGGACATACGTCGTTGCCGGCTCATATTGCGGCTCGAACCCCGCCACCTCATGACCGACTGTCGGGTCGGCAAATTCATACATGCCCCACCGATAAAATCTCAGGCTGTCAGACTCTTCCAGGCTGTAATAACCCGCAAGCCAGTTAATCTTGCTGTCGAGGTGAGTGCCACTGAAGTGAATCTCAAACGTCTCATTCTCGTGGAAATTATTGATGTCATCAGTCGTGATGATGTACTCCGAGCCATCAAAATCGACGACCTGGCGCTGATCCTGATCCCACGTCGAAAAAATCGCCTCAAGATTGAGCTTATCGGTAACGTCCCAGTCTGCGGTAAGCGTCACGTATTTCGTGTCGGCAATGATGCCGTCTTCCATTGAATCGGACTTCGTCTGCCATTTGCCGACTTCGCCGCCTGGATAATTGGTCTCATGCGTGACCGGGCCGAAGCCGTTTTGCGGCACTCTAAATGCTGCCCGTACGCCTCGCTGTTCGAGATAGGTCGGATAATCCGGCCAGGTGGGGTCGATAGCGCGCGCGGCATCGAGGTATTGCGGATCGCC
>Ga0224508_10005404_pt1 | contig 10223 bp, 9 predicted proteins | sample SF_Jan12_sed_USG_4_FD_170157 | JGI IMG/M metagenome (GOLD analysis project Ga0224508, IMG submission 170157) | Sediment microbial communities from San Francisco Bay, California, United States - SF_Jan12_sed_USGS_21 | ecosystem: Environmental > Aquatic > Marine > Sediment | place: USA: California... | reverse complement strand
GCCCTCAATCGCGAGTAGCTTGGGAGAGGAGAGTGTGCGCACCCGCCCCTGCGAGGTCAGCGCGTTCAATGTAGCGGCGAAGTCCGGTTTGGCATAGTCGAAAAACAGGCCGGCGCTGTTAGGATCGGACAGCCCCTGCGTGCCGAAGTCGCCGGTGCCGCCATTACTATCGAACAGTTTGATCCAGTCGAGGCCGTAGGAATCTTCATCGGTCAGCGTGATCTCGAGGATCTTTGCCTCGATCAGGATCTGCACCGGCTTAAGGTCGATCTGCCGCACGAGCGCGGCGACGCGGCGCAGAAACTCGGGAGTGTCTTCCACGAGAAATATGTTGCGCTCGGTGAATACGGTTATCTCGCCGTAGTCGGACAGGTACGGCTGCAGGAGCGCCGCGATTTCCTCTACATCGATGTACTGCAGTTCGAAACTGCGAACGTGGGTAAGCGCGTCGGGCGCGTACTTGCCGGCTTCGTCTCGCTCGACGATGTAGTAATTGTCGTCGTAATGCTCGAGTGCGAGTCCCGAGGCATTGGCGATAGCCTTTATTGCGTCGGGCAGGGCCATGTCATACAGGCTGAAGGAAACGGGCTCGCTCGTATTGGCCGAGACAAAGACGTTGACGCGCTGTTCGCGTGAAATCATGTCCATGACATCGGCGAGATCGGCGTCTTTCATCGTCATGCTGATGCGGTGTTCGGTCTCGTCGGCCGCAGCCGGCAGCGAAAGCAGCAGGCACAGCGCGATCATGACCGTTAGCCACGAGTCAGGATTTTTATTTGCAACACTATTCATTGTCGTCCACCAGATGCGGTTTTACGTGCACGGTCACCCGTTGCCCTTCCCGGGAGAACACGGCCCGGTCTTCAAGGACCTGCAGCAGTTTGTAACCCTGCACTTCATCGCCCGGGCGCAGCGTTCGACCGGCCACGTTTGCCAGCCTGTCGGCTCCGGCGACCATCGTCGCGCGCAGGTCGAGCGGCTGTTCTGAACCGTCTGCGCTGAAGACAGGGAGAGCGTCGGGCAAGACCGCAGAGGGCGGCCGCGAAAACGGGTTATGGACCAGCGGCGGCGGTCCTTCCGCCTGCACGCCAAGGCTCAGCAGCGTCGCCACCAGGACCGGTGCCGTTAGCGAGAACCGTGCGTTCATTCGATGGCCCTGTAAGATGCAAGGCTCAGGTTGGCGAGCAGCTGCGGTGCGTCATCGGCGCTATCGCCGCGCCTGAGCGCGTATTCTTTGACCACAACGTAACCGAGGTCGTCGCGCGCCTCGAAGAGCCAGCGATACAAGTCCTCGTACTGCCCGGCCAGCTGCACGTTGAACAGCATCTCCTGGAACATTTGCACCCGGTCACCGCTTGCCGGCTCCACGCTGACCAGTTCAACGTTGTTGTTCCAGGAAACGCGCTGCAGCCGGCCGATGATATATGCCTCGACCTGCCGCACCGGCAGGTTTGCCATATCGCCGTGTAGCTTGTACTTCAATTCTTCGATCTTGACGTGCTGTTCCTGAAGATGCTGCTCGAGCTCGTCGCCGTCCCGGGAGGCCTCCTCGAGAATCCGGACGTCGTTAGTCGCAGCATGCAGCGACTTGGCATTAGGCATGACCATGCTTACAGCCACCGCCGCCGTCACCACCGCACCGAGACCGAGCAGCAACAGGCGCAGTTCGCGCACGCTGATTTTCTGCAGGTAGTCCTGCATCAGGAGTCCCTCGAAACGCTGTTGAGAACCACGGTCATATTGAAGTCGACGACCCGGCCGTTGCCGTAACTGGTCTGTGACGTCTTCTGTACGTTCACGTCCTTGATGTCGGGTTGTTCGAAAAGTGCGCGCACAAAAGTCGAGAGAGCCTGGTGATCCCTCGCCTGGCCGTGAATCACCATGTGCGTTTCGACGGACAGATCCGGACTGGCGAGCGGATCGTCCTTGTCGGAGACGATGATGAAATAGCCGGTCTCGACGCCGCGCTGTTCGCCGTCGACGATGACGCCGGCGCGACGGAAGCTCCAGTCGAGAAACCACAGGTCGCCGGCAACGATGGAGCGGTCGATCAGGGAAAAGATGTCGTCGATCGCGGCACCGGCGCGTAGGCCGCGCAACAGCGACCAGCGCCGCTCGTATTCCAGCTGCTGGTCCTTTAACTGCTGCAACTGCGCCTGCTGTTGCTGGGTAATGGAGTTCTCGGTTTTCAGTTGGGCTGCACGCGCCTGCTGCTGATCGGTCAGGTTGCCAAGCGTGAGACCCGTGGCAAAGATGACGAAATTGACGAGCAGGAGCGTGACGGCAAACTTGAGCAGGACCGCCCTGCGGACGAGCCAGTCCCGATAGTCGACAGGAATCAGATCGATATCAGCCATGGTCCTGCAGGCCTCGAAGTGCAGCGCCGGTCGCCACGACGATCTCAGGGACTGTCGCCGAAGTGGTTTGCGAACTCGAATCGCCGGCCGACGGAAATAATGCAAGCGGATCGGGGATCTTCGCGACCTCGTTGCCCGTTAGCGCGCTCAACAGCCCGTCGGAGCCCGGCCAGCGCGCGATGCTGCCAAGCAGGTAGACCTGCGATACGGCACCGCCGCGCGTTTCGGCAGCTGCATACAGGCAGACGCGCTTGATTTCTTCGACGAGCTTCAGGAACTGCGGCTTCAGAATCTCGGCAATAGTGCTGACGAGGCCCGCCTCGTCGATCGTGGTGTGGACCGGGTCGCCGCGGTCGCCGGGCTGCAGCCCTGTGCGCAGCACGAGGTCGCGTGCCATGTCCTCGGGCATGTCCAGCGTGTCGGCAGCCTGTCGTATGAGCGTGTCTTCACCGAACGTAACCTCCTGGTCGAACAGGAGTTCGCTGCCGGAGATCAGGGTCAGGTAGCTCGCGCGCCGGCCGGAGTTGATGACCAGCACATTCTTCGAACCGGACTTCATCGACAGCGCGCCAACCAGCCTGCTGATGGCGACCGGCCCGATCTCGAGTGCCTGCACGTCGAGGCCGGCTTTGCGCGCGAGTTCGAGAAACCCGACAACGGGCGCTCGCTCGCTCACGGCGACGAGCGCCAGCCGCTCGTCACTTTTCGAGCGGCTTTTTACGGGCATGTAGTCGAGCACGTAATCGGCCAGGTCGCCGTCGAGCCTGTCCCGCATGACCTTGATGACGCCGGCGGCTTCGTGTTCGGGTCCGGGCGCAGACTGGTAGTTGATCGACATCGTGCGAAACATTCCGGATGGCATGGCGACGACCGCCTTGCGGCCGTAAAAGCGGTCGGCGCCGAGCGCGCGCTTGATAAGCGAACGGAACTGGTGCGCGTTCTCGAGAACTTCGTGGCGCGAGCAGTCGAACGGGATTGACGCACGTGCCCGGACCTCGGCCGGTTTGCCGGCTGCAGTTTGGAGCTGCACGAGATGCAGCGCCTCGAGCGCAAAGTCGATACCGATCGGACCGATACGGACACTCGACGCGCGCGGCTTGAGCAGGGCAGCGGTTTTGGCAGCGAGGCTCATAGTTGCCACTGTCCTGTGCGGTCCAGGTTCGATTCGTCGGCCGTCACGGCGGGTCGTTGCTGCTTGGCGGAATACAGCGCACGGTCGGCGCGCTTGTACAGCTCCTCGAGATTCGCGAACTGGCCTGTTTCGGTGCTCGCGATGCCGGCGCTCAAGGTCACCGAATGCTCGGCGGACAGTTCCGCCGCGACGGTGCCCTGTTGCAGTTCCTCGATCGCGGCATTGATCGTCTCGTCGAGATCATCGCCGCAATAGGCGATCAGAAACTCGTCACCGCCGAGTCGCACCAGTCGTCCCTGGCTGCCTAAACGGCGTACGAAGGTATCGGCGACCGAGATCAGGATCTGGTCACCCACCTGGTGTCCGAACTGATCGTTGATACCTTTGAAATCGTCGATGTCGAGGACCGCGACATGCACGGTCCTGTTCATTTCCGCGCACTGCCGGGCGTAGTCCGCGAAATGCACATCGAGGAATCGTCGGTTCCAGGCGCCGGTCAGGTGATCCTGCATCGACAGTAGTTCCATCTCGCTGTGCGCGTTCTCGAGTTCGAAGCGAGCCCGGATGTCCTGCTTGCGTATGAACGTGTTTCTGCCGGCGATCACGACCACGACGACGGCCGAGCCGAACAACAGGGTTTGTAACACCCACAGCGAACCCGGTGCGAAGCGGCCCGGCACGCTGATCAGCGACGACGTGAGCAGCAGGTAGGTGAGACCAACCACGATGACGGCCTCGCGTAACGCCCAGGGCACGAGCGGAATCGCGACGAAAAGCATGACGATGGCCGCGATCATACCGATATTGAGGTCGCCGGCGCGGTGGGCGAGAAACGTGATGGCCAGCGCACCGATGATCAGGAAAGACATCCCAAGGACATGCAGCGCGCGAACGTCGTCGACGAATGCGGCGGAGACGAGAATGTGCACGGAAAAAATGGCGAGAACGACGTTGGTGTAGAGGTACGATCCACCGAGATCTTGGGCAAGAATGAATGTTGCGACGACCAACTGCATGATCAGCGACAGCAACGCCATCGTCTGCACGCCGAAACGCGTGTCTTTCTCCATCTGCTGTTCGGCATAGCCGGACAGCTCCGGATCGCCAAACTCGGTTGCGGACCACACGTCGGCCAGGTACGTCGATATCGTCAAGATCCTGTCTCGCTGAATTAAGTGATAGCTATCCCTTAATTCAGCGGCAGATCGGGCTAAATCTTTAATTTTTGGACGAAAAACCGTGAACGGGGAGAACCGCGAAATGGGGACATTCCTGATTAACTCGCCAGCGGCGAAATCAGGAATGTCCCCTTTTTGGGCGGCCAGGGCCCCTGAGGCTCGATTTCAGGCCCAGTTTGGCGGCCGTACGGCGCACCCAAGGAGCGGATCCAAACGGTGCGCATTTGAAACTGCAGCGGCGCAGAGCCTCAAGCTCCTCCGTTGACTGAGGACAATCAACCAGTTGCGCCCATCTACGTGGTTTCGTGACGGGGCTCTCGCTTATAAAGGAAGATCCTGGTTGCCTGCCGGTAGCTGCCAGGCTGGACCATTTCCAATCGCCGGCACTCGCAACGAGATTTGCGCGGACCGGATTGCGCTCGACGTATCGCAGAACCGTCAATAAATGCCGATCCTGCTCAATCGGAAACGCCTTGTAGCGGCCCTGCCAAACTCGCCCGCTCGTTCCCCGAGTTTTGTGGTAGTTCACGACGTGGGTTGTCAGCAGCCAGTGCATCCACCGGCTCATGTCGCCCGTTTCATATGGCCAAAGTACAAAGTGGAAGTGGTTGGGCATCAGACAGTATGCAAGTAATCGCATTGGCGCCCGAGTGCAGGCCCGCTCGATCAATCGGACGAAGGCGTCATAGTCTTCGCTAGAATGAAAAACGGTCGCGCGTCTATTACCTCGATTAATGACGTGGTAGCAGATATCGCCTGCTGCAATCCGAGCTGTCCGTGCCATGCTCGAAAAATAAAATGGCCGTCATCGGTAATCGACTAGCGAAAATGGGGACATTCCTGATTTTCTAGAAGAGAAAATCAGGAATGTCCCCATTAGACCCACAAGATTTCGCGGAACGGGTTTCTGTCAGGCAGCGACTTCGACGTAGTGCACCCGGCTGGATGCAGGGGGAATGGGCAGATTGTCAGCTCGCAGGCCCTTGAGGTGCATTTCCACAGCGTCGCGGATTGCTTTTTCCGTTTCCGGCACAGTGGCTCCGGTGGCAATGCACCCCGGAAGATCCGGCACATACGCTGAATAGTTTCGACCTGCATCTTCAATCACAATCGCGTATCGCATGGGAATCTCACTCAATTTCAAGTCGGGCTTGTTTGAGAATACTCTTGAGAGTGCCGGGCGCCAAGTCGTCAGAAGGCTTTCCCGCGACAGTGACGCGACCCGACTTCTTGGGGTGCCGAAACGGCCGGTGGCTTCCGCGACGAGCAACCTCCTTCCAGCCGTTATGCTTTAGCATCTTGAGGACCGTCTTCACTTTCATGCGCCCAGAGTGTCAGGACGATGATGGCTGCAGCCAGTATCAAATCGTTCGTACCTCAGAACATTCTGTTTCTCTCGCCAAGATCGAAATTTAGGAATGTCCCCATTAATTGATGCGTCACCCGCGCAGAAAAGCAGAATGTCCCCATTAGCTTGCGAATTTTTCGGCCAGGCCTTTGATGTAGTCGGCGAACTCGGGGTCTTCGCCGCGGATGAGACCCGGTAGAGAGTTACGAAAATCCTCGCGCTCGCACCACTCCTGCATGAAGTCCTCCCACGAGCGCCAGCGGCGTAGTTCCTTGCCTTTAAGGTTGTCTTCGAAAAGCAGGAGGTAGGCGCGTTCGAACAGCGCGATTAGCATCGCGAAAATGGCCTGTATACGTTCTTCCTGATCGGGATTCAGATTCGGCGTGTGGCTTTGCGATAGCAGTTTGAGATCCGGATTGTCCAGCGCCAGCTGCAGGAAGTCCTGGTAGTTGCGCGACAGGCGCTCATACACATCGTCTTCGTCGTTGAGTCGTTCCTGGCGCTTTTCGACGAGATAAACGACGATGGCCAGCGGCAGACCGATGACGGTGACGACGTAACTCAGCAGTTCCCAGATCTCGAGCATTCGCTGATTATGCAGCAGTAAGGGGACATTCTGGAATTAACGTATTAATACATTAAATTAGGAATGTCCCCATTACACCTAATTACTGAGGCAGATCTCAACGTTGTCGAAGTAGACGACGTCCATGTTGCCAAACGTTGGTGATGACAGGTATCGGATGCGCGTATTCGACGATATGAAGGCCGTGATGTCGTAGCTGACGGGCACGTAGCTCGGGTCTGTCGTATTGGTGCCTTCGCCGATGAAGCGATCGAGTTCTGTCCATGAGCCGCCGCCGTCACTTGAGACGTCAACGGTCACGTAGTCATTGGCGTTATCCGGGCCGTCACGCCGATAGTCGAAGTTGAGTGTCGCGCTCGCAAAGGCAGAAAGGTCAGCCTGACGCTGAATGCCCGCACCATTGTTCGTCGTACCGTTGTCGCGGACGCGGGCTGAATACGGGCCGAGGTCATCGATCACCATGATGTCGCCACCCGTCGGCGTGCCGCCTTCGTATATTTCGGACCAGTTGGAGGCCCAGCTGAGGCTGCCGTCGCTGCCACTCCAAACCTGGGCGTTAAACTCGTCGCGCATCGTGCCGAGGCACACAGGTCCTGATCCGCCACCTCCCTCAGTGATCCGGACGTTGTCAATATAGACCGTCTGCAGTGTATTGATGCCCTTCGTGGCAAACGCGATCCGGGTAGTGGCCTGAATAAAGGGAGAAATATCGTAGCTTGCCGTCTGATAATTTGCGTCAGTCGCGATGCCACTGAACCGCTCGAGATCGGACCAAATGCTGCCATCCCGCGAAACCAGCACGGCAAAATAGTCACTTGTTGTCGCATAGTTGTAACGGCGATAATCGAAGCTCAGGGTAGCCGACGAAAAACCGGAGAGATCCACGGTCCGAATTGCGTCTCGAAGTCTTTCATCAAGCATCAATCGATAGCTGCCCGTCTCAGGTATGTCCGGATCCTCGGCGACCTGAACGAGACCTGCGCAGGAACCGTTCGACTCTCCTACCTCGGTCCATGATGACGCAGTCCAGTCCATGGTGCCGTCGCTGCCCGCATAATCTGCGCTGTTGCAGTTACGCGCGTTGAATTCATCGAGATAAGGAGGTGTCGGGCCACCACCGCCGCCGCCCCCGCCACCGCTGGCACCCGCGGCCCACTCGAGTGTGCGTTGTAGAATCAGCTTTCCGTCCGCCGTCATGTCGGTCGTCTCCGCCGCAGTGAACGGCAGATGCGCGCGGCGTCCCTGCGACGGATTACCGTCGTAACGTGTCGCACCGGTCTCCAATGTTCCCAGCACGGGGCTTCCGGCGACAGCGCCGACGTTCTGCAGATCCGGTGCCAGTGTGCCGCCCGGCACGGGATTAGTGAGCGATGTCGTAAAGACCGTTACCGCGTTGCCGCCAAACGATTCGGTGATGTAGTGCGCGGCGTCGGTCGCGGAGAACGTGTCGAAGTTCGCCGTGGCGCTCGTGCTGCTGGAGAAACCGAAGTTGTCGATCTTACCGTTGACCTCGTTCACCAGTCCTTTCGTCGTGTTCGTCGCCTTGTCGAGCATGCTGGGGCCCGAGGCCGAACCGGTTGCGTAGACAACGTCGGCCGCGTCCATCGCTGCGTCGTAGACGGCCTGGCTCTCGCCGTCGTCGATCACGGCGACGGTGTGCCCCCACGACTCCATCAGAGCCTTGTAACCCGCATCTTTAGTGCCCAGCGTCGCGGCATTGCCGACGATGAGCAGAACGTTATAAGTAGCCGCAGGGGGAGCGGTCGCGGCCCACTCGATCGCCCGCTGCATGATCGTCTTACCGTTGTCGTTGAGGGAGTTGAAATCGAAGCCGGTATCGCCCCAGGGCAGCGAGACACGCTTGCCGGGAGCAAGACCCCCGCCCGATAGCTGAGAGCCCATCTCAAGTGTCACCAACGATGGTTCATAGAATGACGATACCTGGTTGATTTGAGCAAGAACCTCGACTCCCGGTGCTGTCCCGTTGTTGACAAGCATGAGCGGCTGCGGCGATGTCACAATCGTCATCATGCCAAGGGCAAACCCACTCGTGATCGGATGCGAATTTTCGAGGATGTCTATCTCGTCTCTGCTCTCACTGCCGGCCTCGTCACCGAAACCGAATTCGACGATAAGCGATTTCTCTTCACTGACGATGCCGATCGTCGTAGCCGTCAGCTTTGTGCCTAATTCCGAGGCACTCGCGCTACCTGACACATAAGCTACGTCACCTGCCGACAATGCTGTGTCGAAACTCGCTTGCGATGCCGAGTCGTCGATCAGCGTGACGTCGTAGCACCACGAAGCCATCAGGTCGCGGCGAGCGACTTCGTCGGTCGTCAGATTGGCGTCATCGTTAACCACGAGCAAGACATTTACCGAAGCGCTACAGCCGGCGGTCTCGGCGCCCCACTCGATCGCGCGCCGCATGATGGTTTTGCCGTCGGCGGTCAGCTGAGAGACTTCCGCAGCACCGAGTGGCAGATGCACTCGTCGAGCCGGCGCCGAACCACCGTCCCAGAGCGTTGCACCTGCTTCCAGTGTTGCCAGCACGGGGAGAACGCCAGTACCAAACGTGTCAATTTCGCCCACGTTCTGCAGATCAGGCGCCAGCGTCCCGGTCGGGACCGCCATCGACAGGGATGAGTCAAAAACAGTCACCGGGTTGCCACCGAAGGGCTCGGCAATATAGTGCAACGCATCCGTCCCGGTAAACGCGGCCGCTGTCAAGGTTCCGCTCTCGATGCTCGAAAAACCGAAATTGCCCAGCTTGCTGCCCTTCTCGTTAACGACCGGGGTGGTGGTATTCGTGACTTTGTCGACCAGCGTTGGACCGCTGACCCCGTCTGTGACATAGACGACGTCGTTCGCTGCCATCGCGGTATTGAAGTTTGCTTGGCTGTCGCCGTCGTCGATCAGCGTGACGGTGTAGCCCCAGGACTCCATCAGCGTTTTTCTGCCCTGGTCCTTGCTGGACGGGCTGCCAGCATTGCCGACGACCAGCAGCAGCTTTCCGCTGCTCGCATCATCTGCGCCCATCGCCCAGACTAGGGAGCGTTGCAGGATCAGATGGCCCGCGTTATTCACGCGGGACCAGTCCATAAGGGTGTCTCCGCCAAAAGGCAGCATCACACGGCGTCCGGCGCTCGTACTGCCGCCTGCCGTCAAGGCACCCGAATCCAGCGCCGCGAGTCCCGTACCCGCGCCCCAGCCGGCCAATGACTGAAGGTCCGGTGCCGGTGTGCCCGAAACCGAAAGACCAGCCATGTCGGCCGAGTAGATGTCGAGTGCCCCCGCCGCAAACGGCAGCGTGATGTAGTGGCTGTTGTCGCTGACGTTGATCGTCGAGCCCACTGGCGCAGCGCTACCCGAGGCGAAACCGAGCTCGTCGTTGAGCCCGCCTTCTTCGCTGACCACTCCGAACGCTACGGCAGAAAGTTTTGTTCCGACGGTCGTCGGGTCGACGCTTTCGGCGACGAAGAGCACGTCGTGGCTGTCCATTTGCGAGGCGATCCCGCCGGCGCTCGTATTGTCGTCCTGAATGTCGACCGTATAGCCCCACGATTCCATAAGCGCGATCTTGGCGAGATCCCCGGGCGTAAGCAGGTTGTTGTCGCCGATC
>Ga0224508_10005403_pt1 | contig 10224 bp, 7 predicted proteins | sample SF_Jan12_sed_USG_4_FD_170157 | JGI IMG/M metagenome (GOLD analysis project Ga0224508, IMG submission 170157) | Sediment microbial communities from San Francisco Bay, California, United States - SF_Jan12_sed_USGS_21 | ecosystem: Environmental > Aquatic > Marine > Sediment | place: USA: California... | reverse complement strand
ATGACCAGCGAGATATTCAGCTCGGAAGAACCCTGGGCGATGGCCCGCACGTTGACCCGGTGCTCCCCGAGTATCCGGAAGACCCGACCGGCAATACCCGAGCGCTCGCGCATGGCCTCCCCGACGACGGCGACGATCGATAGTCCCTCCTCGATCATCAGGTCGTCCACGAGACCCGCCGCCCTCTCGAGTTCGAATTCCTGCTCCACCTTCCTGCGAGCCGTCTCGACGAATTCCGGCGCCACGGCCAGACAGATGGAGTGCTCGCTGGAAGCCTGACTGATGAGCACGACGCTGATCTGCTCCCGTGCCAGCGAGCCGAAGAGTCTCATCGCGATGCCCGGGACGCCGACCATGCCGTCACCCTCGAGCCGCAGTAGCGCGATGCGGTGCACGGACGAAATGCCGCGCACCGGATAGCGCGACGCGGGTACCTCGTTCGAGACCAGGGTTCCTGGAAACTCCGGGTTCAGGGTGTTCTTGATGAGCAGAGGTACGTCGGACTCTCTTGCCGGATGCACGGAGGGCGGATAGACGACACGGGCCCCGAAATGGGACAGTTCCATGAGTTCTTCGTAGCTCAGTCGCACGAGCGAGAAGGCCCCGGAAACGAGTCTAGGGTCCGCGCTCATGACGCCGTCGACATCGGTCCAGATTTCTACCCTCTCGGCAGCGATCGCCGCGCCGAGGAGCGCCGCCGTGTAGTCCGACCCACCCCTCCCGAGAGTGGTGGTTTCTCCGTCTCGGGTCGACGAAACGAAACCGGTGACGACCTGGACCGGTTCGCGGTCGAGTCGTGTACGCAGGCGGCGATTGCTCTCGTCCACGTCGACTCGTGCGTTGCCGAAGGTGTCGTCGGTCACGATCAGGCCCCGAGCGTCGCAGGCCTCGGCGTCGACGCCGATCCGGCGCAGCGTCGCCGCAACGATCTCCACCGAGAGACGTTCGCCGTAACTCGAGATGCTGTCGAGGATTCGGGGGCTGCACTCTTTGAGCAGGGAGACGCCCTCCAAGAGCTTGCGCAAGTCAACGAAGCTCTCGAGAACCCGTTCGCGGACAGCTCGTTGCTCGGTCGGGCTCACGAGGGCCTCGGTCGCGCCAAGATGCCGTTGCTCCAGTTCGGCCAGGGGCTCCCGACAATCGCCGGACCCGGTCGCCGCCATTCGAGCGATCCGGAGGAGACTCTCCGTCACGCCCCCCAGAGCGGAGACGACCACAGCCACGCGTCCCTCTTGGCGTGCAGTCCGGATGATGTCGGCGACGACCTCGATACGCTCGGGGGTCGCGACCGAGGATCCGCCGAATTTCAGGACTCGCATGATCCAGCGCTCCGTTTTGACCGTAGATGTTACCGATTCTACTGCGTTTGTGGAGGTTTGGACGAGTCCGCCCGGAGGCAGCGCGGCCCTAGAAGGTACGCTCCGTTGCAGAACGTGCTGACGCTAGTAAAGCAACTCCACCCAGCGTCTCCCGGCCGCCAGGGACGCCTTGCGCTCCCGCCACTTCTCGTCCGACCCGGCGAGCCGGCTGAACACGGCATCCAACTCGTCGCGCATCTTCTCGAGGCCGGCGACGTAGACGTACGTGGTGTCGCTTTCCAGTAATTGCCACAGCTCGTCGCCACGCTCGGCGATCGCCTCGTCCCAGGCGAGCGGGTCGGCCCAGTGCGGGCGCGGGCTGAGTACCTTGAACGCCTCGAAGGTTTCCTCGTCGTAGTACTGCGCCAGATCGTTGTTCTTTTCGTTCTGGTACAGCATCTCCAACCCGCTCTTGGCGCCGTAGAACAACATCACGCGGCCCTTCCAGGCCTCGACGTCGTTGTAGAGGTGCTTGATGAAGGCGCGGAACGGCGCGATGCCGGTCCCGGTGCCGATCAGGATCAGCGTGGCGTCCATCCGCTCGGGGACTTCGAACGCCTGGCCGTAGGGTCCGGTCGTCCACAGTTCGTCCCCCGCGGCCAGGTTGCAGATGTAGTTCGACGCACGTCCCGCGAAGCGCTCGCCGGAGTACTTGTCGATGTAGTCCACGCGTTTGACGCAGATCTTGATCCGCGGCTTGTCCGACGGGCCCCGCTCGGGCCGGTCGGCGACCGTGTAGAGTCGGAAGTGGTGTTCCTGGCCGAAGGCGGGATCGCCCGGCGCCAGCACGCCGATGTTCTGCGTCGCCTCGTAAGGGAAATCGGGGCGCTGCACGTCGAGCACGAGTTCCCGCACCTCCTCGTCCGATTCCTGCGGGGTGATCCGCTCGCTCGACACGACCGTGGCCCGGTGGCGCGGTTGGGTTTCGTAATCTTCCAGCCGTCTGACGGCCTCGCTCATTTCAGCCTCCTCGTTCTTCTTCATTATTAAGCCTCGTGGTCGCCGCAACCGCCGCAACCCATCCGTCCGGCCAGCACGTCGGGATCCCCGCCGCGGCGGCCGAACACGCGGCGCCAGCCGACCTGGACCCAGACCCAGAGGACCAGGATCGACACCAGGAAAACGGCCGCGATCAGGTATCGGACCGGCATGCGCTCAACCTCCCAACCCGGCGAAACCCATGAACGCCATCGACAACAATCCTGCCAGCATCAACGCCAGCGCCGTGCCCCGCACCACGTCGGGCACGTGGGCCAGTTCGAGTTTCTCACGCAGCCCGGCCATCAACACCAGCGCGATCGTGAAACCCACGCCCGCACCCAGCGCGTACACGATGCACTGCACGAAGTTGTAACCCTTGTTCGTCTGGAACAACGCGAGTCCCAGGATCGCGCAGTTCGTCGTGATCAGCGGCAGGAAAATTCCCAGCGCGCGGAACAACCCCGGACTGACCTTCTTGATGAACATCTCGACGAGTTGCACGGTCGAGGCGATCACGGCGATGAACGAGATCAACCTCAGGTACGGCGCGTCGATCGCCGTCAGGAACTGGTGGATGCCGTAAGCGCAGGACGAGCTGACGAGCATCACGAAGGTCACCGCGCCGCCCATCCGCGTGGCGGTCTCGAGCTTGGCCGACACGCCCAGGAACGGGCAGATGCCCAGGAAGTAGGCCAGCACGAAGTTGTTGATCAGGCTGGCGTTGAGGAAGATCGTCCACAACGAGTCGTCGGTCATCCCGCCACCTCCCCCTGCCGGCGTTGCTTGAGCCAGTTGAACAGCAAGAGCCAGCCCGCCAACGTGAAGAACCCACCGCTGGGCAGGATCATCACGACCCAGTTCTGGAATCCCGCGTGGAACAACCGCGCGCCGAAGAGCGAACCGCTGCCCAGGATCTCGCGCACGGCGCCGAGACAGAACAGGGCGAAGACGAAACCGAGGCCCATGCCGAGCCCGTCGAGGATCGAGCGCCCGAGCGTGTTCTTCGAAGCGAAGGCCTCGGCGCGGCCGAGGATCAGGCAGTTGACCACGATCAGCGAGATGAACGCGCCGAGGGCCTTGTGTAAATCGAGGCTGATCGCCTGGATCACGTACTCAACCACGGTGACGAACGTGGCGATGATCAGGATGTACGTCGCGATGCGCACCTGCTTGGGGATGAAGCGGCGCAGCAGGGACACCACGGTGTTCGACATCACGAGCACGAACATCGTGGCCAGCCCCATCGCAAGCGCGTTGCGCGCCGTGTTCGAGACGGCCAGGACCGGGCACATCCCCAGCACCTGGATGAACACCGGGTTTTCCTTCCACAGACCCTTGACGAATTCGTCGGTCGCGGTCGTCTGCTGCTTCATGGCGCCCCCCCTGGGCGGAAGTCGTCCAGTCGCGCACGGATGTTCGGGACCCAGAAGGCCGTGCTGTCGCGCAGCATGTCGGCGATCGCCACCGAGGAGATCGTCGCCCCCGTGATCCCGTCCACTTGCCAGGCCTGTTCCTTCTTACCGTGCTTGACCGCTTCGATCGGGTGGGCCGGTGCGGAACCGTCCGCGTTGAGCGAAACGTCCAGCCGTTCGAAGTTCGCAAGGAACGCCTCGTCGGTTTCGATGCGGTCCCCCAGCCCCGGCGTCTCCTTGCTCTCCAGCACGCGGATCCCGACGACGGCATCGGCGGCGAACGAATAGCCGTAAATCACCGTGATCACGTCCTGGTAGCCCATGCCGCGCGCTTCGACCGCCAGGCCGACCAGGCGCCGGTCGTCGTCGTATCCGGCATGCACGAGACGATCCGCGTCCGCGTCGCCCGTGCTTTCCACGAAGCGGCCCTCGTCGTCGAGCCGGAACGTGGTGCTCGATTGAGCCTCCGGGAGCACCTGGAAGATCGCGCGTTGCAGCGCCTCGGCACGGTTGCGTTCGATCGCCGGCAGGGTCGCCTGGTACACGGTGACGATGAACAGACCGCAGAGCAGGCCAACGCCGACCATCGCACGGATCATCTTCCACGCACTGGGTGTGTCGGCCGTCCCGACGATCGGCAGATCGCTCATCGCGCGCCCCCCGAGGTCCCGTAGACCGTCGGCCGGACGAGCCGATCGATGTGCGTCGAGACGGCGTTGCCGAGCAGGATCGCGTACATCACGCCCTCGGGCATGCCGCCCCAGACGCGGATCACCACGACGAGCAACCCGATCAACGCACCGTACAGAAAACAACCCGGGTTCGTCATCGGCGATCCGACCATGTCGGTGGCCATGAACATCGCGCCGAGCATCAGCCCGCCCGAGAACAGCATGAACCACGGCGAGGCGTAGCGTGCGGGGTCGGCGAGGTACAGCGCGCCGCTGAACGCGGCGACGACCGCGAAGATGCCCGCGGGAATGCGCCAGTTCATCATGTTGCGCGCGATCAGGTACACCCCGCCGAGCAGGATCAGCAGGCTCGACGTCTCGCCCGTCGAGCCACCGACGAAACCCATCGCCAGGTCTCCCGCTGCGGTCATTTCGCCATCGAACTTCCACTGCGAGAGCGGCGTGGCCGTCGTCCACACGTCGGGATACACCGGCTGCGTGAACGGCGGCGTCAGGGTCGAGGGGGGCAACGAGGAAAAGCGCGCGGCGGTAAACCCGGGGATCCAGGTCGTCAATGAGGCGGGGAACGCCGCCTGGAGTACCGCGCGGCCGACGAGCGCCGGGTTGACCGGGTTCTGACCGAGCCCACCGAACAACGCCTTGCCCAGCGCGACCGCGATGAAACCCCCGACGGCCGTCATCCACAACGGCAGGCCCGGCGGCAGGGTCAGGCCGTACAGCAGCCCGGTGATCGTCACCGACCAGTCGCCGACCGTTGATTTCTTTCGCGACAGGCGGCCCAGGCCGAACTCGGTCGCGACGCAGGAGCCCGTCGCCACGATCAGCGTCAGCGCGCCGGCCAGGCCGAAGGCGTAGACGGCGAAGGCCGTCGTCGGCAGCAGTGCGAGCACGACGTTGAACATGATCGTGTCGACGCGGTTCCCGCTGAGGACGTGCGGGGAGGTCCGGATCTCGAGTGTCTTTCCTCGCGCCATCAGCCTGCCCTCGCCTTGCGCACCGCGCGCTTGGCCACGCGGAACTGCTGCACGAGCGGGATGTGCGACGGACACACGAACGAACACGCGCCGCACTCGAAGCAGTCCATCAGGTTGAACTCGTCGGCCATGCGGTCGAACTGCTCGTTGAGCGCCAGCAAGCCCAGTTCGGACGGGTTGAGGTAGATCGGGCAGGCGTCGAGGCAGTAGGCGCAACGGATGCAGGGCTGCACCTCGGCGTGCGTGCTCTCGACGTCGTCGTCGGTGAACGCGGTCACGCCCGACGTTCCCTTGGTGATCGAGATCTCCAGGCTGGGCGCGGCGGCCCCCATCATCGGGCCGCCGAGGAAGACGCGGTTGACACCGGGCTCCACGCCGACCTGCTCGAGCAGGAAGCGCAGCGGCGTGCCGATGGGGATGCGGTAGTTACCGGGTTGCCGCACGGCCGGGCCCGTGATCGTGATCACGCGTTCCTGGATGCCCTGACCGCGGGGCAGCAGGCGACCGATCTCGGCGGTCGTCGCCACGTTGCAGCACAACGCGTGGGCCTCGAGCGGCAACCCTCCCGAGGGAACCTCGCGGCCGAGCAGCGCGGTGATCAGCATCTTCTCCGCTCCCTGCGGGTATTTGACGCGCAGCATCTCGACGCTCGCCGGCAGATCGGCGGGCAATGCGTCGCGCAGGTGCTCGACGGCGTCCGGCTTGTTGGCCTCGACGCCGATGATTGCGCGTTTGGCGCCGGTGACCTTCAACAGGTAGCGGATCCCCGTGAAGATGTCCTCGCGCTGCTCCAGCATGACGCGGTGGTCGGTCGTCAGGTAGGGCTCGCACTCGGCGCCGTTGATGATCAGCGTGTCGATCCACTTGCCCTCGGGAAACTTCAGCTTGACGTGCGTCGGGAAGGCCGCACCGCCGAGACCGACGATGCCGGCGTCCTGGATCGCGGCGACGATCTCGTCGGGCGTTGCGGTGTCCAGCGGGCAGGGCGTGCCGTCGGCCACCTCCTGCGTCGATCCGGGAAACGGTTCGATGAATACCGAGGAAACCATCTTCCCCGCGATGCCGGGACTCAACGCGATCTTACGCACCACACCTGAAGCCGGCGCGTGCATCGAGACCGACATGAACCCGTCGGCGCGTGCAATGCGCTGGCCTCGCGCGACCTCCTGGCCCTCGCGGACCTCGGCGATCGCCGGCTTGCCCGCGTGCTGGCTCAACGGGACGATCAACTGCGGCGCGAACGGGAACTGGCGCACGGCCATACCGGCCGTGCCTTCCTTCCGTTCCGGGGGGTGGATCCCGTGCCGGAACGTCTTGAGCCCTAGCAGCCGCATCGCGGCTCTAGTTGTACTTCTCGGCGCGCTTGATCCACTTGTCGATGTCCTTCTCGCTGCGGTCACGGGGAAGTCCGGGGTGGATCACTCGGGCGGTGCACTTCTCGGCCGCCTTGACCAGATCGCGGTACGGACCTCCGGCCGGATCCTTGATGTAGGCCTTCTTGTTCTCGTTATAGACGAAGATCCTGGAGTTCAGATTCGTGCACTCGTCGCAACTCGTGCACTCTTCGGTATCGATCCACGGCGCCATGAACCCGCCGTCGACGGCGGGCGCCGCCACCGGGGTCTCGACCAGTGCGGACGCCGTCGTCGCGACCGCGGCACCGGTCTCGCCCGACTCGCCGGTAATTTGCAGGAGTCCCTGCGTGACGCGTGCCAGGATCTCGCTGCGCACGTCTTCCGCGATCGCGTTGCGGTCGAGGTCGGACTTGCCCACGCCGGCCAGCGCCCGGAGCATCGTCCAGAAGCTGCGCCGGTCTTCGCACGATTCGACCATCGGCGCGGCGACGAGCAGGCGGCTGAGCCGTTGTTCGCGATCGACCGACCAGATGTACGGGAAAAGCCCCTCGCGATCCTCCTCGCCGAGGTCGAGGAATTCGGCCAGCGGGATCATGTTGTCGTTCCAGGTGTCCGGCGGAGCCGCACGGAAGTGCTTGCGGAAACGGACCTCGCTCATGGCGAAGTCGGCAAAGGTCAGGGGCAGTTCCATCTCCTTGACGCGGTCGTACTCGCGGTAGCGCAGCGTGTAGGTCGGCCAGGTCTCGTCGATCGACGGGTTGCCCTCGAGATCGAAACACTCCTCCGGCGTGACGCCCGCGTCGGGGTCGTAGCGAAACAACGGGTAGGCCCGCGACTCGATCGCCAGCTTGGCCTGCCGCGCGGCCTGGTCGTCGCCGATGCCGTGCTCGGGCTGGCACGACGTGTAGAGGTTGAACAACGCCGGCCGGCGCGCCTTCAATCCACGGATGAAGCCCTCGATCATGTGGCTCGGGTGCGAGATCGCGCTCTGCAGGACGTAGGTCGTGCGGTGCGCCATGCCGACCAGACCGATCTCCTTGCGCGGTTCCTGCTTGCCCTGGATCGCCTTGCCGTACTGGGCCATGTCCGAGATCTGGCCGAGGAAACCCGACGTGCAGGCCTGGCCGCCGGTGTTCGAATACACCTGGGTGTCCACGACCAGCACCTTGACCGGCATGCCCGAGGCCATCAAACGCGACAGGTTCTGGAAACCGATGTCGTACATCGCGCCGTCGCCACCCACGGCCACGACCGGCGGGCACAACTCCCACTCCTCGTCGCTGAACTGATGCCAGTTGAAGTAGCTGAAGAACTCGTCGTGCTCGGCGGGCCTGTACTCGCCGTCGAGCTCCAGCTGAGCGGTTCGGATGGCCTTGAACCCCTCGGCCATCTTGGCCATGTGGCCCTCGAAGATACCCATCGCCATCGAGGTCGAATCCTGGAACAGGTGGTTGGCCCAGGGAAAGGGGTACGGGTTGTAGGGGTAGGTGCTGCCCCAGACCGACGTGCAACCGGTCGAGTTGATCAACCCCATCTTCGAGCGACCGCCACCCTGGGTTCCCTCGCTGTAGCGCCACTTCAGTTGCTTGAGCCTGGTCAGCAGGCCGGTCATGCGGCGCAACCAGTCCTGATCGATCGGCCGGCCCTCGGTCTCGCCCTCGATGCGCTCGGCGATGCTCGCCAGCGTCACGTCGCGGTCCCCGATCTCGCCGACCAGTTGCGCGACGGTTTCCGGGGAGTCGAGGTCGATGCCCTCGACCAGCTTGAGCCGCAAGTGCTCCTGCAAGCGCTCGATCAACGCGTCGAGTTGCGTCACGTGCCGGGCGATGCGCGGTTGCATCAACGCCTCCACGGTGGCGATGAACAGGTGCATCACGGTCTTCTCGGCGCAGCCCAGGCAAGCCCCGTCGCCGCTCGTGAAGGAAAGGTAGTTGGCCTTGTCCAGCAACAGCGTCTCCAGCGCCCCGATCCCCTCCTCCAGGTCGTCGATGCGGCTGTACTTGTCGGGCGTGGTGGGCAGGTCGAGCCAGAAGTCCCAGTCCCGGCGCAACTGCTCGACCGAGTCCGGCGTTTGCCGGATCGGCCGTAGGGCGTCGTCGTCACAGACCTCGACGCACTCCATGCAACCCTTGCAGGTGTACGGGTTGACCGTGATCGAGAGCAGCCCGCCGTCGCCCGGATTGTCCTTCTCGGGCAGCGTGAAGTGGGGCCGCGACAGTGCGAACTGGAACCCGTCGAGCTCCTCGCGGAAGCGACCGAATTCCGCCTCGAGTTGCTTGCGGTCGTTGTCCTCGAGATCGGACGAGGAGATCGTCATGTCGATCGCCTCGTTCATCAAACCCTTGACCGGATCGGTCTCCTTGGCGTCGTTGAGCAGCTTGCGGAAATGACGTTCCATCAGGCGCGTCGCCCGCGGCAGGTGTTCGATCTTGTCGCCTTTCGCCCGCACGCGCTTGACGACGGTGTCCAGGACCTGGCCGACCTCGTTGACCAGGCCGGGGATCGCCGTGTCGGGACAAACCGTGTAGCACTTGGCGCAAGCCGTGCAGTTCTCCCCGATCCATTCCGGGTGCTGGAACCGGATACTCGTCATGTCGCGGAACAGCGCCGAACTGGCGGGCATGATCCCGAGTCCGATGAACGGGTCGGTGAGGTTGTCGTTGGCCAAGCCACGGGCGTAGAAGTTGCCGGTCTGTTCCCAGAATCGGTGGATGTCCGTCGCCGGCGTCTTGCTCTGCGGGAGCCGGCGCACCATCACCGGGATGTCGGGCTCGCCGCCGGCGGTCTTCATGCCGGGTTGGATCTCGGACAGCGCCTCGGTAGGCACGCGTTGGATCTCGTCGAAGCCGCGTTTGACGACCTGCATGTTCTCTTCCACCACGCGCGCGCCCTTGTCACCGAACTTGTGCTGGAGTTGGCTGCGGATCGCGTCGAGCAGCCGCGGCTCGTCGAGGCCCGCTTGCTGCATCACCGGGGAGGCGGCGAAGAAGGCGCCCTGGAAGGCGATGCCCTGCATGCGAAGTTGCAGGTCCGAGTCGGTCGCGACTTCGCGCGCGATCCTGAACGCGTCGAGGCAATGAACCTGGATCTTCTTGTCGATGACGATCTTCTGGAACGGGATCGGGATGTTCTCCCAGACTTGCTCGGGCGTGCGCCGGTCGCACTCGATGATGAACACGCCGCCTTCCTTGAGACCGGCCAGCGCGTTGGTGTGCTGGAACACGTTGGGGTCGGGCGACAGCACGACATCGACGTAGAAGTACTCGCTGTTGATGCGGATCGGGTCCGGTGCGGCCGACAGGTAGTACGTCGTCGGCTGGCCCTTCTTTTCCGATCCGTACTTGGGGTTGGCCTTGATGTGGTAGCCCAGCAAGTCGAACAGCGTCATCGCCAGGTTCTTGCCGGTCGTGATCGCACCCCAGCCGCCGACCGAGTGCATCCGCACGGTCGTG
>Ga0224508_10005402_pt1 | contig 10224 bp, 8 predicted proteins | sample SF_Jan12_sed_USG_4_FD_170157 | JGI IMG/M metagenome (GOLD analysis project Ga0224508, IMG submission 170157) | Sediment microbial communities from San Francisco Bay, California, United States - SF_Jan12_sed_USGS_21 | ecosystem: Environmental > Aquatic > Marine > Sediment | place: USA: California... | reverse complement strand
GCGGGTACGTCTGCTGCTCGCGGGGCCTCTCACACCCACGCAGCTCGCTGGGGCCGCCGTTCTTCTGCCGGTCGTTCTGTTCGGAATCGGTATTCTCTCTGCGGCGGCGATGATCGCTGTCGAGGCCCAGGTCAAGGGCGAGCTCGCGCTCGAATCCCTGAACATCGTCGGCTATGTGGGCGGCATGATCTTTATGGGGCTGATGATCGGGCTGCTGATCCAGGAAGCGGCGGCGGCCTATCGCGAGCAACGCCGACGAGCGGCGGTGACTGGATGGGCGTGTTTTGGGGTGGCAGTGCTCGTGTTCGCAGCGCTGACGGTGGCCGTGGTCTGGGTTCAGGGGCCCCGTTCCTGGCCCAGCCTGCACCTGGGAAACCTCATCGTCGCGGTGACGGCGATGGTGGTGAGCGTGGCGCTGTACGCGGGTCGCACCGACTTCACGCGTTGATTCGGGGCTCGGCCGTATGGGAAAAACGGTGACAGGCACCTCATTTCGCAAGATGCTCGCTCACACACGTCGTTGGCACCGGCGCTGGCGAAATAAGGTGCCTGTCACCGCTTTTCCGCCACCAGCAGAGCCGCGCCGATGATGCCGGCAAGGTTGCCCATGCGCGCAACGACGACTTTGCAGCCGACATCTTCCAAGTGGGGCAGGAACTTGTCTCCTTTCTTGCTGGCGCCACCACCGATGATGAAGAGATCGACACCGAGCAGGTACTCGAGACGAGTCAGATACCGGCCGACATTCCGGCTCCACCGCTCCCAGCTCCAGTTATGGTCCTTGCGCGCTCTCGCCGAGGCCACGAGCTCGGCCTCTTGTCCGCCGAGTTCCAGATGCCCGAGCTCGGTGCCCGGAAGCAAGGCCCCGTTGCGGAAGACGGCGGTGCCGATACCGGTTCCCAGGGTCACCACCACGACCGTGCCCGCGACCCTTCTCCCAGCTCCCAAGCGCATCTCGGCGAGCCCGGCGGCGTCGGCGTCGTTGCCGACCGAGACGCTCTTTCTGTCAAGCCCGCGACGTAGTTCTGCTTTCACGTCGCGGCCGATCCAAGACGGATCCAGGTTGGGGGCCGCGATGACCTTGCCGTGACGAAACGTTCCTGGAAAACCGCAGCCCACGACTCTACAAAGCGGCAGCTGGCGCTGGATCGAGATCACCGTTTCGAGCACTGCCTCCGGAGTCGCCGGCTGAGGCGTTGAGAGACGCACGCGTTCACTCACGAGCTCGCCGCGCTCGAGGTCGACGACGGCGGCCTTGATACCGGTACCGCCGATGTCGAGGCCCAATGCCTGCCGAACGATCGTCATGGATACACCGGAATGGTACCGAATCTCGCGGAAGAGGGTCTGTGTCCCCGAGTAGAATGTCGCGGTTGCGAAAACAAGCTAGAAGAGGAGAGCCGATGCTGGATCGTAGGGAGTTGTTCAAGACCGGTGCGGTGGGGGCGATGGTGGCGGCGACCACCGCGAGCGGCTGCATCCCGCGTGCCGGAGATTCCGAGAAAGCAGGCGGCGAAGCCCAACAGGACGCGATTCCAGGTTTCGAGCTCGAGGAGTGGACGATCGCCCAACTGCAAGAGGCGATGGAGTCGGGTGCGCTCACCGCGCGTTCGATTGCCGAGAGATACCTCGAACGGATTGCGGCGATAGATCACGCGGGGCCCGAGCTGCGCTCGGTGCTCGAGCTCAATCCGGAAGCGCTCGAGATCGCCGACATCCTGGACGAGCAGCGCGCAAGCGGCACGGTCCTCGGCCCGCTCCATGGCATCCCGATCCTGATCAAAGACAATATCGACACCCACGACCGGATGACGACGAGCGCCGGGTCGCTGGCGCTCGAAGGCACCATCGCGCCGGAGGATTCGCATGTCGTCAAGCAGCTTCGGCGCAGCGGCGCACTGATTCTGGGTAAGACGAACCTCTCGGAGTGGGCAAATTTCCGCTCCGAGCGCTCGTCGTCGGGTTGGAGCGGGCGCGGTGGGCAGACCCGCAACCCCTACGCCCTCGATCGCAACCCGTGCGGCTCGAGCTCGGGCTCGGGAGCGGCGGCTTCGGCGAGTCTCGCTGCGCTGGCGATCGGCACCGAAACCGATGGCTCGGTGGTGTGTCCGTCAAATGCCAACGGCATTGTGGGCATCAAGCCGACGCTCGGGTTGGTGAGTCGCTCCGGAATCGTCCCGATCGCCCATTCGCAGGACACGGCCGGTCCGATGGCGCGTACGGTGCGTGACGCGGCGATCCTGTTGGGGGTGATGGTCGGAACCGACCCCAAGGACGCGATCACCCGTAGTGCCTCCCTGGGCCACGCGGACTACACGCAATTCCTGGACCCGGCGGCCCTAGCCGGAGCTCGGATCGGCGTGTGGCGAGGCCGCTTTGGTTTCCACGAACGCGTGGATGGTGTTCTCGAAGAGGGTCTCGCCGCGATGAGGGCCGCCGGTGCCGAGATCATCGACCCGGTCGAGATGCCTTCGATCGGCGAGATTGGTGACAGCGAGTACGAGGTGCTGCTCTACGAGTTCAAAGCGGATCTCAACAAATATCTGGCCGCGCGGGGGGCCGACACCACCCCACGCAGCCTGGCGGATCTGATCGCCTTCAACGAAGCTCATGCCGACCGTGAGATGCCCTACTTTCAACAAGAGATCTTTCTGAAGGCCGAGGAGAAGGGGCCGCTGACCGACAAGGCGTATCTGGAAGCGCTCGTAAAGTCGAAGAAGCTGTCACAGGTGGAGGGGATCGACCGGGTGGCGGCCGAGCACGAGCTCGATGCGATCGTCGCGCCCACCGGCGGCCCAGCCTGGGTGACCGATCTCGTCAACGGCGACCACTTCGGTGGCGGTAGCTCGCAGGCCGCGGCGGTGTCGGGATACGCCAACGTCACGGTGCCCGCGGGGACGGTCTTTGGGCTGCCGGTGGGGATGTCCTTTTTCGGGTCGGCGTTTAGCGAGCCCACTCTGCTCGGGGTCGCCCACGCTTTCGAGCAGGCGACCCATGCCCGCAGCGTGCCACGGTTCTTGCCGACGGCGGACCTGACGCTCTGAAGTGAAATGCCGAGGAGTCTTTTGAGGAGGCCGCCGATGCCGCCGAGACCGCCGAGACGCGCGCCCGTCGTCCGGAGGGTCTTGTGGATGGGCTGGGGGGTAGCCTTGGGTCTCTTGGCGGCTTGTGGTCCGGGGCCCGAAACGGTCGTGCCTTCTGTTACGACACCACCACCACCAACCCGCGGCGTGATCCTCCTCTCACTCGACACCCTGGGGGCGGCCCACCTCGGCGCCTACGGATACGAGCGCGACACCAGCCCGTTTCTCGATGAGCTGGCCACTCGCGGGGTGCTGTTTGAGAACGCGGTCGTCCAGTACCCCTCGACCCTGGTGTCGCACATGTCGATGTTCTCGGGTCTCTATCCGCAGGAGCACGGTGTGTACCGGGATCTCATGCGGCTGGCGTCCGAGATCGTGCCGCTGCCGGAGGTCTTCTCGCGCGCCGGATTCACCACGGCCGGGTTTACCGAGGACGGCTATGTGAGCGCCAAGGTCGGTTTCGACCGCGGTTTTGACGTCTTCGCGGAGGCAAAGCCCGGAGGTCGGGCGGTCGAGAAGACGCTCGCCAAGGGGCTGGAGTTTCTCAACAGCCTGGAGGCCGATGAGCGCTTCTTTCTGTTTCTTCACACCTATGCCGTGCACCCTCCGTATGAACCACCCACGGAGTATCGGGGGCTCTTCTGGGAGGGGAAGACACCGGAGAAGAGTGACGTTTCCGCGCAGTTTGTGCGCGAGGTCTATATGGGGCGGCGCCAGCTCACGTCCGACGGGGCGGCCTATCTGTCCTCTCAGTACGATGCCCTGGTGCGGTACCTTGACGATTCGCTGGCCGCCTTTTTCGACCGCATCGAGAGCCTCGGTCTGAAGGACGAGATCACGGTCGTTGTGACCTCCGATCACGGTGAGGAGTTTTTGGAGCACCGCGTACTCGGTCATTACCAGGTCTACCCGGCGACGCTCTTTGTGCCGTTGATCGTGCTGCACCCCCAGATCGAGGGCGGTCGCCGTGTCTCGGGCCTCGTCGAGAGTGTCGATCTTCTGCCGACGCTCTGCGAGCTGAGCGGCTTCGAGTGTCCCCCGCGCTTGTCGGGCCGTAGTCTTGTGGCCGAGTTGGTGGGCGGTACCGTGGAAGCGGAGGCGACCGACACCGCGTATGCGGAAGTGCTGGAGCAGGAAAGCGTAAGGACTCTGGTGGCACGCGACGGTGGCCGCCTGGTTCAGATTCTCCGAGCGTCTCGCATCGGTGAGCCGGGTGGCACCTGGATGGCTCGCTCGATCCGGTTCGACGCCGAAGGGGAGGAGCTCACGATCCGGTTGGTGAGCTTCGCCCGGCCACGCGAGGTTTTTGTGAGAATCGATGAAGAGGAGCATCCGCAGTTCACGGTCGGAGAGGAATGGAAGGAGGTCACGCTCAATCTGGGGCACTCGGGCCGGCACCGGGTCGAGCTCTTGACCGACGGTTGTGATGTGCCGAAGTGGCTCGGCCGGGGCGATGACTCTCGGTGCCTCTCGTTGAAGATCCAGGGGGTTGAGCTCGAACGGACCGAGCTGTTCGATCTGACCGGCTCGCGCTGGAACGCGCGAGATGTTTCGCTCGACCAGCCGGAACTCCTGGCGCGTCTCGTGGACCGACTCGAAAACCGCCGGTTCGAGCTCGTGGCGCCGCCCGTCGAGGCCGATTCCGGCGAAACGCGGCGAGACGAACTTCGGGCGCTCGGCTACGTGGACTGAGACCTGCAACCCCTAGGGCTGCCGGGCGCCCCAAAACTGGCTTACAATAGCGCGCTTATGTTGGACTGGAGATCGGAAGGAGCGAGAGCTGAATGGCACCAATAAGAGTGGGTTTGATGGGGATCGGCCGCATCGGTCGGAACCTGTTTCGCATCCTCTACAAAAACGAAGATATCCAGATCGTCGCAATCGATGAGATCGCCGATCACCAAACCATCGAGTACCTGATCCGATTCGACACCATCCTGGGACCGTTTCCGGATGAGCTGAGTATCCAGGAAGGACACCTCTATGTGGCGGGTCGGCAGATTCCGATGTCGTCGCACGGCGATCCCGGCAAGATTCCGTGGGGCGATCTGGGGGTGGACGTAGTGGTAGAGGCGGCCGGTAAAGAGCGCACCCGTCACGAGATCGAGCAGCATCTCGCGCACGGAGCCAAGAAGGTCATACTCTGCGCCCCGCCCAAGGATCCGCCGGATCTCACCGTGGTCGTCGGCATCAACGATTCGGAGATAGGTCCCGAGCATCGCATCGTTTCGAACGCCTCATGTACGGCGCATTGCGCGGCTCCGATTGTCAAGATCCTGCACGATGCGTTCGGCATCCAGCGTGCTTTTCTGAGCACTGTTCACGCCTACACCAACGAGCAGCGATTGGCCGATGTGCCTTCGGAGGATCCCCGCCGCGGGCGCGCCGCCGCCGAGAACATCATTCCGCAGGAGACCAATGCGGCGCGCGTCGTCACCGAACTGCTGCCGGAGCTGGCCGGGCGCATTTCGGGCAAGGCGATCAACGTCCCGGTGCCCAACGGATCGGTGGTGGATCTGGTCTGCTGGCACGACAAGCCCGTCACTGAAGTGGCCATCAACGAGGTGGTGCGGACCGCGGTGTCGAGCGACTGGCAGGGAATCGTCGAATACGAGGACGACCCGATCGTCTCGACCGACATTGTGCGCAGCCCCTACTCCAGCACCTTCGATTCGCTGGCGACGATGGTGCTGGGCGACAACGTTTCGAAGACTCTCTCCTGGTACGACAACGGCTGGGGTTATGCGCACCGGGTGGTGGATCTGATCCGGCGATTGACCGATGTCGACAGCCGGAGATCGAAGGAGGTGGCGTGATGGCCGGCTCGGAAGCATCGGTGACAAAGGTCGCCATCAACGGCTTTGGCCGCATCGGACGAAGTGTCTTTCGCATCCTGAGCGACCGCGACGACATCAAGGTCGTGGCGATCAACGATCTCTTCGACAACGAGCAGCTGGCGTACCTGCTGCGCTACGACACGGTGATGAGAAAGTTCGACAAATCAGTACGGATCGAAGGAGACGTGATGTACGTCGACGGCGATCCGATTGCCATGACCGACGAGCGCGACCCGGCGAGCCTGCCTTGGAAAGAGCTCGAGGTGGACATCATTGTCGAGTCTACGGGGGTCTTTCGAGATCGCGCCTCCCTTGGAAAGCACCTCGAGGCCGGGGCGAAGAAGGTCGTTCTGACGGTCCCGCCCACGGACGAGATCGACTTCATGGCGGTCCTGGGGGTCAACGACGACCAGCTCGAGTCGAGCCACCAGATTGTCTCCAACGCGTCCTGCACCACCAACTGTCTGGCGCCGCTGGCAAAGATCCTGGACGAGGAGTTCGGGCTCGAGGAAGGCTTGTTGACCACGGTCCACGCCTACACCAACGGTCAGCGCCTCGCCGACGTGCCGCATAAGTCGATCCGCCGCTCGCGGGCGGCGGCCGAGAACATCATCCCGACTTCGACCGGCGCAGCGCGCGCTGTCGGCAAGGTTTTGCCGCACCTCGACGGCAAGCTCGACGGCATCGCCATGCGGGTGCCGGTTCCCGACGGTTCGATCGTCGACCTGGTGTGCCGATTGGGCAAGAAGGTGGGCTGTGACGAGGTCAACGCGGCGGTGCGCAAAGCAGCCGAGGGTCCGATGAAGGCCATCGTCGAGTACAGCGAGGATCCGTTGGTTTCGAGCGACATCATCGGCAACCCGCACTCTTCGATCTTTGATTCGCTGTCGACTTCGAGCTGTGAGAACGGCTGGGTGCGGGTGGTGTCGTGGTACGACAACGAGTGGGGATACTCCAACCGGGTCGTAGATCTCATCGAGCGCATGGCTTCGCTCGGTGAATAGTCGGGTCGAGATGGATAGAGTGCCCGCGCTGGTTGCCGACGTCGGCGGCACCAACGTCCGTTTTGCGCTCGTCGACAGCGACGGGCGGCTGACCGATCTGCGCCATTTCAAGTGCAGGCGCTTTTCCGGGCCCACTGAAGCGGTGTCGACCTACCTCGACGAAGTGGCGCCCGGAGCGCGCCCGAGTTCGATGGCGATGGCGGTCGCCTGTCCGGTGCTGGAAGACGAGATCCGCATCACCAACCTCGAGTGGGTGTTTTCCGGCGAGCACATGCGTTTGGATCTTGGTCTCGAGCGGATGGTCGTGGTCAACGATTTCGAGGCGCTTGCTCTGGCGATTCCGGCGCTCGAGGAAGGGGACACCCAGGCGATCCAGCCGGGCGACTCGGAGGCGCTGGCCCCGATCGCCGTTCTCGGACCGGGGACCGGCCTCGGAAGTGGAGGCCTCGTGTACTCCGAGGGTAGCTGGATAGCGATTGCGGCGGAGGGCGGGCATCGAGACCTCGCCCCGGCCACCGAACGGGAGTGGGAAGTCTTTCGCGCCCTCCAGGCCCGTTTCGATCACGTCTCGGCCGAGCGCGTGCTCTCGGGGCCGGGTCTGGTCAACCTCTACGATGCGCTCTCGGCGCCGGCCCAGGAGGGACGCCGCCGCCTGCCCGAACCCGAAGAGATCGCTCGCCTGGCCCTGACCGGCGACAGCGAGATCGCCTCGGAGGTGATGCAGCTGTTCTGCGCCTGGCTCGGAGCGGTGGCGGGGGATCTTGCCCTGACCCTGGGAGCAAGAGGCGGGGTCTATCTCGGCGGCGGTGTTTTGGGCAAACTCGGTGGAGCCTTCGACCACGAAGTTTTTTGTGCCCGGTTTCGCGCCAAGGGGCGGTTCTCGTCCTATCTGCGAGAGATTCCCATTCGCCTGATCACGCGCCGCGGCGCGACCCTCCTCGGCGCGGCGCGAGTTCTCCAGCAAGATTAGGTCGTCCGCGCGAGTGCGAATGGCGAATGGGGACACAAACCCTTCGCAGTGCGAATGGGGACACAAACCTTTCGCTAGGTGGAAGTGTCTCCGGTGACTCTCTCTCTCTCCCTGGCTGCCGAGAGATGGCGTCCCCGTTCGAGCCACTTCGAAAGGTTTGTGTCCCCTCTTGACAAATAGTACGAAGCGTACTAATATGCTCCGTACCATGAGAGAGACGATGCCGACCAACCTGGGATTCGCGATTCTCGGTCTGCTTCACCAGGTCCCGCAGTCGGGGTACGACCTGCGGAAAGTGTTTGCTTCCACCGCGTTGGGCAATTACTCGAGCAGTCCGGGAGCGATCTATCCGGCGCTGCGCCGTCTCGAAGAAAAGGGCCTGGTCCGGGGTCGCGAAGATCGCAGCACGAGCCTGCGGCCGCGAAAGCTCTACCGGCCGACCGCGGCAGGCTCGAAGATCTTCCGCGGTTGGCTGCGGAAGGAGATCGAACGCGACGACGTCAGTCGCGGGGTGGACGCGCTGATGCTTCGCTTTGCGTTTCATTCGGTCCTCGAGGACCAAGGAGCGTCACATCGCTTCCTGGTAGATCTGGCGCGAGAGATCGAGGCGTATCTCGAGGAGCTCGACTCGCAGAAGAAGATCTTCCCGGAGCAAGCGCCTATCCAATCGCGGCTGGCGCTGGACGCCGGGATCGAACAGTACCGAGCACTCGTGCGATGGGCGCGCGGGGCGCTCGAACATTTCAAGGAGGACGTGTGATGGGCAAGAACCGATCGATCTTAGGGTCCGTTTGGAAAGTGCTCGTCGCAGGGATCGTGTACGCAGTTGGCGCGATACTCGGAGGCGGCCTTGTCGCCTTGTTGGGTCTCGAGTTGCCACGTTTCCCGATGGAAGTCGATCCCGCGGTGCAGCTACCACTCTTGTTTGCCGGAGGCGTGGCGATGGCCGCCGGGCTGGCGGCCATCGGTGCCGGCATCGCCGGTCGCTGGTGGGAAAAGTGGGCGGTCGTGGCCCTCTTTGTGTTCGTCGTCAATGGGGTCGGCAACGCGCTCGAAGGAAGCATCTTTACCACTCTGGGAAGCCAGGGAGCTCTGCTGTTGAGCAACACCGTCGCGGGGGTGCTTTGCGCGCTCGCCGTGAGCTTGCTCTTCCCGGCGCCGCCGGGGTCGAAACTGGCCGAGCAGGTCAGGGCGATCCGGTCTCGCTGGCGGAGTACGCGCCTTCTCGGCAGATTATTCCTGGCGCTGTTGGCGTTCCCTCTTTTCTACTTCTTTTTCGGCGCAATCATTGCGCCGATCGTCGTACCCCACTATCAGCAGCTCGACTTTCTGATCATCCCACCGATGCCAACGATGCTGACGGTCCTTCTCGTCCGCAGCGCGATGTTTCTCGTTGTTTCGCTGCTGGTGATCGCTGCCTGGCGTGGCTCCCGGCTCGGTCTGATCATCGCTCTGGGTCTGGCGCACTTCGTCACCGTCGGTTTCGCTGGGTTGATCCAGACGACGTTCTTTCCCGCCGTTCTGCGCTGGACGCACAGCATTGAGATCCTGGCCGACTCGATGTTCTACGCCTGGGCTCTAGTGTGGCTTCTGGTCCCGCGGCCTCTCGGACGGAAAGAGGAGAGCCCCGAAGTGGCACAGACTGTCCACGCAAGGGCCGTTTAGCCCGCGCTGGTTTGAGAACTAGGAGGTTCACATGAGCATGACGGCAAAAGATGGCGCGATCCTAGTGTTCAAGATCGTGGCTTTGACTGTCGCTTTGATGGTCGTCAACGGTCTGGGCTCGAAGCTGCTGCCGGCGATGGACACAGCACCCCAGCCCACAGGGTCTTTTTTCGCGATCGTCGTCTTGGTGATGTTTCTGCAGACGGTGGCCCTCGCCTATCCGATCGTGCGCGCGAGGTGGAGCGGCTGGCGCCTGACGGTCGCGGTGTTTGTCCTCTTCTTCGGGACGGTCACTTTTATGAGCCAGATCGAGTCACTGGTCTATCTGGGCGGTCGGATGCCGGAGGGAATGCAGGCAGGCATCTTCAAAATGGGTCTTTTCGTTGCGGCGGTTTTTTCCCCGATCGCGGTTCTGGTTTTGGGAAGGTGGAGGTCGGAAGACTCCAGCGGCTCGGGATTGGTCGCTTGGAAGCCGACGACCGCCTGGTGGTGGCGTGCGGTGACGGCGGGCGGGGTCTTTCTCGTCTTGTACTACCTCTTCGGCTACTACGTAGCCTGGAAGAACGTTGCGGTACGTGACTACTACGGCGGCACCGATCCTGGCAGTTTCCTGGCGCAGATGGCGAACGTGGTCCGTGACACGCCCTGGATGCTGCCACTGCAAT
>Ga0224508_10005401_pt1 | contig 10225 bp, 8 predicted proteins | sample SF_Jan12_sed_USG_4_FD_170157 | JGI IMG/M metagenome (GOLD analysis project Ga0224508, IMG submission 170157) | Sediment microbial communities from San Francisco Bay, California, United States - SF_Jan12_sed_USGS_21 | ecosystem: Environmental > Aquatic > Marine > Sediment | place: USA: California... | reverse complement strand
TGAGGTGGATCGCTTCAATACGCCCTGGCGGGTCACCTCCGCCGCCATCTACACCACGCCGACCGACTCCCGCGTGTACGGGACACTCGACATCGACGTTACCGCTGCGAAGAAATTTCTCGACACCAAACGCGAGGAAGGCGTCAAGTTGACCATGGTGCATCTTGCGACCGCCGTGCTGGCCCGCGCGGTCGCATTCGATGTCCCCGAGATGAACTGTTTTATTCGTCGTGGCGCCGTCGTCGGGCGTGAACACCTCGATGTCATGTTGCCGGTGCAGGTGGGCGGCGATTCCGGCGTAACCCCGATGATCATTCGCAATGCGCATGCTCGCAAGGTGTCGGATATCGCAGGGGAAGTTCGCGACAAGGCCCAGAAGAGTCGCGGCGGTGACGAAATCAAGACCGCGAAAAACAAGTATGTTCTCAATCGAATCCCGTGGCCGTTACGACGCCCGATATTCCGGCTGCTCAAGTGGATTTCGGTCGACATGGGTATCGAGATCAAGGCGCTCGGCCTGTCGGCGCACAGTTTCGGTTCATTCATCGTCTCCGACATCGGCAGCTTCGGGCTCAACACGGGTATGACGGCATTGATGCCCGCGGCGAAGATCCCCTGCGTGATCGTGCTTGGCAAGATTGAAGAGAAGCCCGTCGTGAAGAATGGCGAGATCGTGATTCGCACGATCCTGCCACTGACCGGCACTTTCGATCATCGCATTGTCGACGGTATGCAGATCGGCAAGCTGGCTCGGGGGATCAAGCGGAACTTCCGGAAGCCGGAATGGCTGGATGAGGTACCGGAGAAAGAACTCGAGGAGTGTATCTTCGAGGTTCGATAAAGAATAATTGGTCGGGGCGAGAGGATTTGAACCTCCGACCCCTTCGTCCCGAACGAAGTGCGCTACCAGGCTGCGCCACGCCCCGACCGCGGGAGGCGCATCTTACAGGAACTGAAACTGGGCTTCAATCCGGCCGGATGGGCTCCGCGAAGTGCTCCAGACCCCCATAAACCACGCGGCAAACCTGACCTTTTTTGGCCTCTTCTGCCGCGGTCACGATGGCTTCGTCCTTAAGGTAAATCCGGCCCGCGGTCTCCACGGTGCCTTCCATGACGAGCAGGTCATCCAGGTACACCTGCACACGCAGGCCGGCTTCCAGCGACTCGTGACGCAGCTTGAATTTGGCCTTGAACGAGAAATCCGGTTCTTCCTTTTCGATGCGTGACATCTCGATGTCGAATTCCCCGAATTCGCGGCCACCCTCGTGCCGGAATTTCGCTTCGTATTCCCATTGCTTCTTGATGCGTTTGCCGAATAGCAACGCCAGGATGAATATCAGTAACAGGAAGCCGAAGAAGCCGTACAGGATGTACAGAACAATCGTAAACAAAGTATCCATACGCGCTACTATAGCCGACATGAAACGCCTGGTGACTACCTGCCTCTGCTGTATTGCCGCAATGGGCGCGCGCGCGGACCTCGTCGACGACGTGCGTTGCCAGGAAATCGGATTCAGCAAGGCAGCGGAAGAACGGGACCTGTCTGCATTTCGGTCCTTCATAGACGCCGACGCGCGCTTTGTCGGGTCCAGTGTGCTCAGAGGCGTCGACGCTGTCGCCGAGGGCTGGTCCGTGTTTTTCAAAGCTGACGGCCCGACGATCAAGTGGCGCCCGCAATTCGTCGAAGTACTCGATGACGGCAAGCTGGCCCTGTCGCGTGGACCATATCGGCTTGTCTCGACGGACCCGGATGGCAATGTCGTCGAAAGCTGGGGGACGTTCAATTCGACCTGGCGCCTCAATGAAGATGGTCAATGGCGGGTTGTGTTCGATGCAGGTAGTTCAGCCAGCGGTGAGCCCGATGATGCAACACGGGCTCTGCTCGACCAGGAGGATGACTGCCCGTGAAACGCTATAAGACGGTCGATGCACCCGATGAACTCGCGAAGGCAATGCGTCGCCACAAAGGTGCGACTGCCACGTTCCGTGCCCTGACTCCGGGCGGGCAGCGCGACAAGTACCGAAACTGCTAGGCGTCAGCCTGCCGGGTTGATATTCGCATTCAGGCGGAACAGGTTCGTCGGATCGTATTTGTTCTTGAGCTCCATCAGGCGCGGGAAGTTGGCCTGGTAATTCGCGTGTCGTACTGCGCGCGACTCATCTGACGTGTCCACCGTGTAATACCCATCCGTGGCCGGCTCGAGCTGCTTCCACCAGTCCCGAATGTAGCGTATGTGCGAATCCGCTTCGGCATCCTTGCCCCACTCGACGATAACGAACATGTTCGCCAGCGATTTGCGATGCGCGAATGCCGTAGCGGGCGTCGGCACACGACCGATCGCCCCTCCTGAATGCTGGCAATACAGGAACACAGTGCGGCCATCCAGCGGCTCGAACCCATCTGCGATTGCGTCAATCAACGAATCGGGGACGTCATTGATGAACCCGGCCTTCATATACTGCGCAACATTTCGCGCCTCGGTGCTGTCGCCGCTGCGCTGCAAGTCGACGTAGTCCCACGCCTTGACTGTGTCGGCAATTGTCGTTCCCAGGGCCCGCAGTGGTGCAAGCACTTTGTCCGCCTCGTTTTCAGGGCCCGACCAGCAGACGTGAAAGCCAGCCATGCTGTCGGTACCCGCCATCATCGAGCCGGTGTACACATCGCAATACAGGTAATCGGATGCATTCGCCGCGTACTCCCGATAGGTATCGAACACTTCGCGAACCATCGAGCCCGGATACAGGATGTCACCGCCAACCACGGTCCTCTGCATCGGGTGTAATGCCATTTCGAAATTTGTGACGATACCGAAGTTACCGCCGCCACCACGAATGGCCCAGAACAGGTCCTCGTTTTCCTCGGCATTTGCATGCAATAACCGGCCATCCGCCGTCACCACATCAGCGCCAACAACGTTATCCAGCGCCAGGCCGAAACGTCGACCAACGCGACCGAAACCGCCCGCCGTCGTGAGCCCGCCAATACCCGTATGCGACACCGTCCCCGCTGTCGTGACGAGACCGGCTGCCATGGACTCACGATCGAGTTCGCCGAGCAGGCTACCTCCCGCCACATGTGCGACCCGGTTCGTCGCATCGACTCGCGCATGTCGCAGAGTCGACAGATCGATTTGCATGCCGCCATCGCAGGTCGATTTGCCTGCGTAGCTGTGCCCGCCGCATTTTACGGCCAGCAGCAGCTCGCGCTCGCGTGCGAATGTGACCGCTTTGCGAATGTCAGTCGCGCCAGCCGGCTGCACAACGAACGCAGGATGCTTGTCGATGCCGGAATTCAAAACCCGCCGTGCTACGTCGTAGCCCGGGTTACCTGGTAGCAGAACATTGCCTCGCAGGCTGTCCGCCAGCTCCTTGACCGCCGCCTGCTCGATCTCGATGGCAGTCCGGTCGCCGGTAACCGCCGCGACGTTTGCGCTGACTTCAGTGAGCGCCGCAAATTGCGCGGCCAGCGTGGGTGTTGCGGCTGCGGAAACGCCGGCAGCAACGGCCGAGCGAAGAAAGAGTCGCCTGTTCATGATGCCCCCTGTCTTGTTTGTTGTTTTTGTATTTGCTCAAGGATAGCGCAAATGGCATAGACTTGGGGGCATGGAAACAACGATCTCAAGCAAGCTTCCCGACCTGGGAACGACCATCTTCACGGTGATGAGTCAGCTCGCGACGGAAACCGGCGCCATCAATTTGTCGCAGGGATTCCCCAGCTTCGACCCGCCGGATGCTCTCATCGAGCGAATCAACTGGCATCTGCACAACGGCGCCAATCAGTATGCGCCGATGCCCGGCGTCCCGAAGCTACGCGAAGTTATTGCCGGGAAAACCGGACGCATCCAGGGTCGCAAGCTGGACGTCGATACCGAAATAACAGTCTGTACAGGGGCAACCGAAGGGCTCTTTAGTGCGATCACGGCGATTGTGCGCAGTGGCGACGAAGTCGTCGTCCTTGACCCGGCCTATGACTCCTATGAGCCGGCCATCGCACTCGCGGGCGGCGTTACGCGTCACGTGCCACTACTGATCGATGAAAACGGTCACGACTTTCACCCGGACTGGCAACGACTCGGCGACACCATCAACAGCAAGACGCGACTGATCATCCTGAATTTCCCGCACAACCCGACCGGCGCAATCCTGAGTGCCGACGACCTCGACAAACTCGCGAGCCTGGTCCGGGATACCGATTGCTACCTGCTGTCCGACGAAGTGTACGAGCACATCGTCTTCGACGGGGAGCCACATCGCAGCCTGCTGAGCCACGACGAATTGTGGGAACGTTCGATGGTGATCTGTTCCTTCGGGAAGACATTTCATGCGACTGGCTGGAAGCTCGGCTACTGCGCCGCACCGGCACACCTGACAACCGAGTTTCGCAAAATTCACCAGTTCACGACGTTCTCTGTCAGCACGCCCACACAACACGGCGTTGCAGATTTCCTGGAGAGTGATCCTTCGTTCTACGAGAAACTGCCGGCGTTCTATCAGAAGAAGCGCGATCATTTTTGCGCGTTGCTGTCCGGCTCGCGGTTCAAACTGCGCCCGGCACGCAGTACGTTCTTCCAGATTCTCGACTACAGCGAGATCAGCGATGAGGTCGACGCGGAGCTGGCGAAGCGCTGGACGCGGGAAATCGGTGTGGCATCCATTCCACTCACGGTCTTCTGCGAGACACCGTATACGGGCACGCGCCTGCGGTTCTGTTTTGCCAAGGACGATGCGACGCTCGAGGCAGCCGCGGAGAAATTGTCTAGCCTCTAGGCGCTGCCCAGCTGGAATGCGACCAGCGCGCCGAGATAACCGATGACAGTCATGTAGCCCCACGCGAACAATGGCCATCGCCACGTGTTGGTCTCTCTGCGGATGATGGCCAGGGTTGCGGCACACTGCAGGCAGCAGGCATAGAAAATCAGCAGGCCGATGACCATCGGCAAAGTGAACACTTTCGAGCCGTCAGGCCGGGTCGCCGCTTTCAGGCGACCGGAGAGTGTGCCCTCATCCGCTTCGTCACCGACCGCATAGACCGTTCCCAATACCGCGATAACGACCTCGCGTGCAGGGAAACCCGCGATCACCGCTGACGACACTCGCCAGTCCCAGCCCAGCGGTTCGAACACCGGTTCAATCGCCTTACCGGCTCGTCCCAGCCAGCTCTGTTCCATCTGCAGGGCGGCGGCCGTATTGGCATCAAGGCCCGGGTCGATATCGTTCGAGCGCGGGAAATACGCGAGCGCCCACACGATGACGGCCACCGCAAAGATTACGGTGCCGGCCCGCTTGAGAAACACCTTCGCGCGGCCCAGCAATTGAATGGCCACGGTCTGCAAATTCGGTCGCCGGAACTCGGGCAGCATCAGCGCAAAAGGCGGCTTCGGCCCACGGAGTGCAGTCTTGCGCATCAGCAGTGCGGTCAGGATGCCCATCACGATACCGAACAGGTACAGCCCGAACAGCACCAGCCCCTGCAGGTTCAGGAAGCCGACGTTGGTTGCCGGCACGAACGCCGCGATCAGCAGCGCATAAACAGGCAACCGGGCCGAACAGGTCATAAAGGGTGCGGCCATGATGGTCGCAATACGATCCCGACGGCTCGGAATGACGCGCGTCGCCATGATGCCCGGCACCGCGCAGGCGAAACTCGAGATCATGGGAATAATCGACTGGCCCGAAAGCCCGACCGAGCGCATGGCCCGGTCCATCAGGTATGCCGCACGGGCAAGATAACCCGAGTCCTCGAGCAGGATAATGAACAGGAACAGGATGATGATCTGCGGCAGGAAAATGACGACGCTGCCAACACCCGCTATGACGCCATCGGCAATGAGGCTCGAGAACGCGTTGTCACCGAGTGCCGTGAATACGCTTGCGCTCAGCGACGATGACGACGCATCAATGGCATCCATAATCGGCGTCGCCCAGGCGAACACAGCCTGGAACACGATAGCCATGACGAGGAACAGGCCGATCGTTCCCGGAAAAGGACGGTTGAGAAAATCGGTGACGCGGGTGCGCCACGATACATACACAGGCGCCGCTTTCTGCACCTTGTCGAGAACCTCGCGGACCCACGCGTAACGGACGTGGGCGTCGCGCGCGATGGGCGGTTCGGAACCGAACAACGCCGTGCGAATCTCTTCGATGCGCGCTTTCGAGGTGTCGCTCAGCTTGGCGACGATGGCCTGGTTCGATGCGGTCGGCCCGTCGATGAGCAGTCGCTCCAGTTCGGCGAACCGGAGTCGCTCGTGCGCGTCTTCGGCCAGTTCGGCCGCCGCTGCCGTGAGCTCCGGCCAGACCCGGATGCGCCGCGGCGGCTCGACATCCTTGATGCCGCTTATCGCCCGGCGCAACATCTCAAGGCCGGTGCCCGTGGTCGCGATAACCGGGTAGACGGGTACGCCAAGCAGGGCGCTCAGCGCGGCTGTGTCGACCTGTATGCCACTCTTCTCTGCCGCGTCAGTCATCGTCAGCGCGACAATCATCGGCAGTTCCAGGTCTACGAGTTGCTGCACGAGGAACAGACCCTGGTACAGATTGGTCGCGTCCAGCACCGCGAGAATGCCGTCGGGCGACTTCGTTCCTTCGATGCGCCCGAAGATGACGTCAACGGAGATATGTTCTTCGAGCGAATGAGCGCTGAGTGAATGCGTGCCCGGCAGGTCGACGAGTTCTGTGGTCGCATCGTCAGTCTTGAGATAACCGACGTGCTTCTCGACAGTGACGCCCGGATAATTGCCAATGCGTTGTTTCAATCCCGTCAGGCGATTGAACAAAGTGCTCTTGCCGGAATTGGGATTGCCGACAACCGCTACGCTCGCATCGGTGCGCTTCGCTACGGTTATCTCATTGGCGGGTATTCGTATTTCGGAGGACTTAGTCACCAGCCGCTACGGGTGCAACCTTGAAGTGCCGGGCGTGCTCCTGGCGCAGGGAAATACCGCAACCGAAGAGGCGAAACTCCATCGGGTCGCCGCCTATTGCCGAACTTGCGTGCTCGACCTCTGTGCCCTCCACCAGGCCGAGAACCATGAGGCGCTGTACCTGGGGGTCCGCTGCGTTAATCGCCCGGATAACGCCCTTCTGGCCGCGTTTGAGGGTTGCCAGTGTGCTGCCGTTGATCGCCATAACTTCCTATAAATGCTGGATTTTTCCGACACTTCTTGGAGAATGGGGCAAATGATAATGATTCGCATTACTAACTGCAATAGGCAATTGTACGGATGCCTCGCGATTTAACTTAATACGGCAGATTTAACAAACGGGCTTGCCGATTTCTTCGGGCAGAACCGACTCGATTCGCTCCATTACGTCGAGGCGATGCACGAGGTCGTGAATGTAGTCGAGCTGGTCCGTTTCCAGTACCAGCACTTCACTCATGTCATAGGACTCGATCCAGCCTTCGTACAGGCGCTCCAGACGCTTCAGGTAGGCAAGTGGTACGTCCTGCTCCATCTTGCGACCGCGGAGCTTGATGCGTTGCCTCAGGGGGCGCATCGAGCAACGCAGGTAGATCATGAGGTCCGGCGGGCGAATGGCATCGAGGATGGCATGGTAAAAGCCACGGTAGGTTTCCCAATCGCGTTTCGAAATCTTGCGCATCTGGTGCAGCGCAGTCGCGAAGATCTCGGCATCCTCGAAGATCGTGCGGTCCAGTGCGACGACGCCAGGCTGGCGGTCCAACTCCTGGTGCAAGCGAAATTTGTTCGAGAGAAAGTACAGCTGCGACTGGAAGGCCCAGCGCTTCATGTCCTTGTAGAAGTCGCCGAGATAGGGGTTCTCATCATTGGGTTCGTAAAACGGAGCGACACCGTAAGTGCGATGCAGGAACTCGACGAGCGTCGACTTGCCCGTCCCCATGTTACCCGCGATTGCGATCGAGCGTTTCATACCCTATTCTCGCTTCCCATGACACTACCCGTTGTACTGATTAGCGAAGCGGAAATCCAGAGCCGCGTCCTGGACCTGGCCGAGCAGATTTCTGCCGATTACGACGACAGCGACGAACTGGTCCTGGTGGGCGTTCTCAAGGGGTCGTTTATCTTCCTTGCAGACCTGTCGCGCCGCCTCACGATTCCTAGGACGATCGAGTTTATCGCCGTATCCAGTTACGGCAGCGGCAGCCGTGCATCGGGCGCTGTGCGGCTCGTCATGGACGTACGTGGGAATATCGAGGACAAGCATGTGCTGATCGTCGAGGACATCGTCGACACCGGGCACACGTTGAAGTACCTGATCGGTATGCTGGAGTCGCACCGGCCGGCTTCGGTTCGAACCTGTGCCCTGGTGCGTAAGGCCGACAGCGCCGAGGTAGACGTTACGGTCGACTACCTCGGCTTTGATATCGGCAATGAATGGGTGGTTGGTTACGGACTCGACTACGCCGAGCAGAACAGGACACTGCCCTACATCGGCGTGGTCACGCCCGACGACTGATCAGTCGACGTCCACCGGTTGTTCGTCATCGTTCATGGCGGGATTGGCGCTATCCAGATCCCACAAGGCCAGTGCTCGCAGCCCGTCCGTCCAGATGTAACCATTCGCGTTGACGCCATCGGTCCATAGGTAGCCGTTGGCGTTGATACCGCCGTCCGTCCACATGTAGCCGAACGCTGCGATACCACCGTCCGTCCACAGGGCGCCGTGGGCCCAGATGGAACCGTCGGTCCAGATGTAGCCATTCGCGTTGACACCACCGTCGGTCCAGATGAAGCCGTTGGCGCTGACACCACCATCGGTCCAGAGGGCACCATTGGCTGATACGCCGCCATCGGTCCACATGTAACCAGCGCCCCACACGTCATCACCCCAGAGTGCGGACGTGTCTTCCATGAGCGTACCACCCGTCTCCTCATCGTAGACCAGCAGCGGTGACAGGGCTTCACCGTCGACAACACCTGTCTCATCCAGGGCTGCCTCGATATCCAGCAAGCCTGCACCACCGACAACCGGGGATTCGTCGAGTTTCTGTGCCGAACGCATGAGTCGTGCCTTGACTGTCGCTGGCGACAGAGTCGAGTCCTTGTCGAGCATCATGGCGGCTGCCGCGGCCACGAGAGGCGTCGCCATGCTCGTGCCGGACATCGTCATATAGTTGTCCTCGCAAGTATCCGCATACGTGCACGACACAACCAGTTCGGGAAGCAGTTTCTCGAGATAAGACTCTTTCGGTGACGCAGCGATCAGGCGGTTGCCTGGTGCGACCAGGTCAGGTTTGGACACGTGATCACCCGCCGACGGCCCTCTCGATGAGTACGTCGACACGTAGTCATCGCTGTAGTCATCACCGGTGTTGTTGTCGGTCAGCGACCCGACAGTGATGACCTTCCGAGAGTTACCCGGGCTCGTAATCGAGAAGTAGCCTTCACGCCCATAGTTACCCGCGGCAACCGCGACGACAATACCGCTGTCCCAGAGCTGTTCTACCGCAAGCACCAGCGGATCCGTCGTATTGGATTCCGTGATCGGCTTGCCGAGAGACAGGTTAGCGACCCGAATGTCGAAATAGGAACCATACTTCAGCAGCCAGTCGAGCGCAGCCATGACATCGGACATACTGCCCTGGCCGGTGTCGTCGAGAACCTTGAGCGAAAGAATCTTGCTGCCGCTCGCGGGCCCTTTGTATCTGCCTGACGACCCTTTGCCACTGCCCGCGATGATGCCGGCGACATGCGTGCCATGCCCATAGCCGTCGCCACGCGCACTCGAGTTGTAGCTCTCGACTTCACCGTCGTCGATTTCAGGATGTGGGAACGCGCCCTGGAGGAAGCTGTACTGGTGAATGTCGGTCCTGATGTCAGTGTGATAAGCGACGCCCGAGTCAAGTACCGCGATACCGATGTTACTGCCCCTGAACGTCGAATTGTTCGACGGGTAGACCGGAGATTTGGCCGCTCTTCGCGATGCACTTGAAGTTGCCGCAACGATGCCGTCAAGCGAGACGCGATCAACTTTTTCATCAATCGCAAGTTCGACCAGCGAGTCAGCTGGCAGGCGAACGGCGAGCAATTTCAGAACTTTGTAGTGCCTGATGACCTCACCGCCCAGACTCTCAATGCGACCGTCTTCGAACAACTCAGGATGCTCGTCGTAGCTGACGATCAGGTCGGCAGGCTGCTGGCCGCCGGCGCGTGCCAGGGCCGCAACTGGACCGCTCATCTTCGAGTGAGCTGTTCGTTGTTCGCTGGTCTCGGGCTCGTCTGCCTCGCGCACGTCCTGCGCTGCA
>Ga0224508_10005400_pt1 | contig 10226 bp, 8 predicted proteins | sample SF_Jan12_sed_USG_4_FD_170157 | JGI IMG/M metagenome (GOLD analysis project Ga0224508, IMG submission 170157) | Sediment microbial communities from San Francisco Bay, California, United States - SF_Jan12_sed_USGS_21 | ecosystem: Environmental > Aquatic > Marine > Sediment | place: USA: California... | reverse complement strand
GCGTCGATCCTTGGGCTTGGCGTTGAGGATCTGGTCGATGCGTCCCTGCTCGATGGTCGCGTAGCTGCGGGCCCCCACGCGCGCCAGGTCGAGCAGCTCGTGAAAGTCCTTCAGCCGCTGCCGCTTGCCGTTGATGAGGTATTCGCTGTCGCCGCTGCGGAAGAGTCGGCGGGTCAGCACGATGCGTCCCTGGTCGTCGAAGGGCAGTCCTTCGGCGCCCTCGAGATGGATCGAGACTTCGGCCATACCCAGCGGTTTGCGTGCGCGGCTGCCGTTGAAGATGACATCGGCCATCTGCTTGCCGCGCAGCATGCGCGGACTCTGCTCGCCCAGGGCCCAGTTCAGCGCGTCGCCGATGTTGGACTTGCCGCAGCCGTTGGGTCCGACCACGGCGGTGATCCCGATGGGCAGGCGCACCTCGGTCCGGTCGCTGAACGACTTGAAACCGGCGATCTGGATCTTTGCGAGCCTCAGCATGGGACAGCGATTCACCGGGTGGGAAGGCAGGGGCCCCCGGAAGGCGCGGCAACTATACCACCGCCCCGCAGGAACGAACAAGAAAGCCCCCAGATGCAGGTGCTTTGCGCCACGTTCACCCCATATCTGGGGGCGCGCCGCAGGGCTCGCTCATTCGGGCCGCCGCATCGACTTTCCCCGCGACGAAATTGTACCGCGAAAGCGGGCGCGACAGGGCGAGAGAAGCGTGCGTCGGAAACGCTCCGGCGCGCCGGAGACCGCTCAGCGGTCGCGCGCGATGAGCAGATCGGGAAGGGACTTCAGTGCCCGACGGGCCTCGCCGTCCTCGAACGCGTCGAGCTGGCGGACCGCTTCAGCCGCGAATCCGGCTGCGCGGTCGCCGACCCTGCGGATCGAACCGTGCTCGTGCAGCATGCGGGCCAGCGCCGTCGTCTCGGGAGACTCCGGTGCGGCCCCGTCCATGACGCGGGTGACCAGACCGTGCGCCTCGGGATCGCCCCGCTGCAGCAGGTCGATCACCGCCAGGGTCGCCTTGCCCTCGCGAAGGTCGCTGGCCGCGGGCTTACCCAGCTTCTTGGAATCGCCGGTGAAGTCGAGCAGGTCGTCGACGAGCTGAAAGGCCATGCCGAGATTGAGCCCGTAAGCTCGCAACGCCGTGCGCCGGGCCTCGCTCGAATCGGCGAGCAGGCCGGCGAGCTCGCAGCAACAGGCGAACAGCGCGGCGGTCTTGCGTTCGATCAACCCGAGATACTCGTCCTCGGTGAGGTCGACCCGCCCCACGTATCGGGTCTGCAGCATCTCGCCCTCGGTCATCCGGAGCGAGGCCTCCGCCAGGCCCTGCATGATCTCGATGCGGCCGGCGCTGAGCGCCATCTCCATGGCCTTGGCAAAGAGGTAGTCGCCGAACAGCACGGTGATGTTGTTGCCCCAGCGGAAGTTGACCGAGGGCTTGCCGCGCCGGGTGGTGGCGTCGTCGATGATGTCGTCGTGGATCAGCGTGGCGGAGTGAATGAACTCCAGCACCGTCGCCAGCAGCACGCCGTGGGGCCCGTGGTAGCCGCAGAGGCGGGTGGTCAGCAGGTGCAAGGTGGGCCGGACGCGCTTTCCGCCGCCGGCGGCCAGGTACCCCCCGATCTCGTCCACGATGCTCACCGGGGCGGCGAGATTGCTGCGGAACAGCGCCTCGACCTGCTCGAGCTCATCCGCGATGAGCTCGGTGATGACGCTGGCCCGGGGCGGAAGCGGCGCGCTTTCGGCCCGGCTGAAGCCGGTCAGCTGACTCACGAACACCCTCGGGCAGGCAAGCACGACCCGCCGGATGCGCCGGCGGCACCTGCATCCACCGGGCCGGGGCTTTTCGGAGGGGGGAGTCTAACACCCGCTCCATGGCGCATCAACTTGGCCCTCGCATGCCGAATCTGCCTCAATGCTGCCCGGAAACGAGGGTGCCCGGAGGAGGCTCGAAGACGAATGTCTCCGGCGCCAGACCGGAGTTGCGGCGCAGATCGACGAATCGGTAGTGGATCTCGTTGCCTGCGGCGTCCAGCACCTCCGCCTCGCGGATGGAGAAATCCTCGCGGGGCACCGTCAACACCACCCGGACGAAATGCTCCGACCCGCCGCGGGGTACCAGTTCGAGGCGCACGGTGGACGCGTCGCCGGGCTCCGCCAAGCTCGCGTCGAACAGAGCGTCGAGGCGAGTCCCGCCGGTGAGCAGAGCCGGCAGCAGGTCCGAGCCGGGCTCGAGACGGCCCCGGATGAGCTGCTCATCGTCCTCGAGATAGAACCAGGTCTTGTCGTCGCGAACCAGCGCCACTTTTCGCTCGGGGTCGAGGTAGTCCCAGCGCATGCGTCCCGGGCGCTCGATCCACAGGTTGCCGCTCTCCGCGAGCCCCGAGCCCAGCGCGCCGGATACCACCCGCTGCTCGAATTTCCCCTGCAGATCGCGGGTCCCGTCGAGCCAGCGCTGGACGCCCTCGAGCACCCCGGCCGCCGCGGCGTCCGACCCCGGCGCGGAGGCCCCGACGCCCGCCAGGGCCAGCAGGAGCAGCAATGGGACGACCGTGTAAGCTCGCCGCATGGATCACGCCTCCGAACGCCGGTTGCAAACAGCCCCGGTCCTCTGGATGATAGTCAGTCCAGCATCGGGAGACAAACGACCATGAAAGCCAAAGCCTGGTCTTCCTTAGCGGTATGCGCCCTGCTCTGCGGGCTGCCCTGGGCGTCGTCCGCCGGCGAGGAGCCGGGGGCTCGCGCCCGCGCCATCGAACTGTACGACGCGGGTCGCTACGCCGAGGCGCTGCCGTTGCTCCAGCAGCTCGATGGGGCCGGGAGCGCCGACGGGCCGCTGCTCTATCGTCTTTACTATTGTCAGAATCAGGCGCGCGACCCGGCCGCGCGGGAAACGTTGCGCCGATCCATCGCGAAGATGGAAGAGGAGTCGGCTGCCGGAGAGGGGCTCGAGGCACCGTTCTACCTCGTCAACGCCTACCAACGCGTGGCTCGACTCTCCGACATGAAACGCATCGCCGGCGAGACCACGACCCGGGTGGAATCCGGTTCGTTGGCGGAACCGACCACGCCGATCGGCATGTTTCGACTCGGCAAGCTGTACGACGATCAGGAGAGATCGGATGCTGCTCTCGGGTGGTACACCCGAGCGCTCGAGGGGGCGAGAGAGAGCGACACGGCACTGCCCGAAGCCTACGTCGCCTGGGCCTCGCGGAGGGTCGCCGAATCCGCCCGGGAGAGCGGTGACGACACGGCGCTCGAGGCATCGCTGACCCAGGTGGCCGAGAGCGGCAGCGCGACGCTTGACGACCTGGACCTGCTGGCGATCACTCGCCTTCGCCTGGGGCGCTATCGGGAAGCGGCCGATGCCTGGGGCATGGCGGTACGCGCCGAACCGGCGCGGGCCGATCGCGCGCGTTACTGCGGCAGTCTCGCCCGCATGGCGTCGGAACTCGCGGAGCTGCCTGCCGCCGCCCCCGACGGGCGGGCCTGGTCCGAACTGAGCGGGTCGGAGCTGGAGCAACAGATGCTCGAGCGCGCCACCGAGGTCCGGGAGCGTGTCGCCGCGGCGGCCCAGCCCGGACAACGACCGAGCGGCGACGAGCGCACGGCCATCGCGGCGATGCTGAGCGAGCAGCACGCGAGGTTCGTGGCGGCGGGACTCGAGTACGCCAAGCGAGGGCTCGATCTGCGTCAGGCGGCGTTCAGCGGCGGGTATGCGCCGATGGTCTTCCACGCGAAGCGCTGGAGGCTACCGGGACGCTAGAGGTCGCCGGCAGGATGCGCGAAGGCCGGAGCGGGTCGGTCAGAGTCGATCGGCGAGGTCACCCAGCATGGGGAGCTTGAATCGCTCGCCCTCGAGTCCGCGGACGATGCAGATCAACATGGCCACGAAGACGCCGAGCAGCGCCATCCAGACGGCCGCCCAGAACAGCTCGCTGAAGAACGCCCAACGGCCGATCACGGTGTGGATCAGTCGCAGCACGCCGTAGGCCAGCACCAGCGCGAAGGACAGCACCAGCCCCTGCTTGGCGTGCCACTTGACGAACTCGCGTCGAGTCGCCACCAGCGAGACGAGCGCCAGCGGGCCGAGGTAACCGAACACGAGCAGGACGCGATCCTGGTCGCTGAGCTCCTGCCCCAGCCGTTCCGACTCCATGCGCCGCTTTATATCTCCTGCTCGGAACAGCGTCAAGCACCTCTCCCCGGAACGCGCCGATAGCCGCCCGCCGCGGTGCTATACTCCGGCGCATCATGCGCGAGGCGGCCGCCCTCACTCCCATGTTCCGGCAGTACCGTTCGCTCAAGCAGGATCAGCCGGACGCCATCCTGCTGTTCCGCATGGGCGATTTCTACGAGATGTTCTTCGACGACGCCAAACTGGCCAGTCGACTGCTGGAGTTGACGCTCACCGCCCGGGGCAAGGGCACCGACAACGTCGTACCGATGTGTGGCTTCCCACACCACCAGCTCGACGCCTACACCGCGAAGCTGGTCACCGCGGGACAGCGGGTCGCGGTCTGCGACCAGGTCGAGGATCCGCGCAAGGCGAAGGGGCTGGTCCGGCGCGAGGTCGTCCGGGTGGTCACGCCGGGCACCGTGACCGACCCGTCCCAGCTGCAGGCCAAGGAGAACCACTGGATGGCCGCGGTCTCCACCGCCGCCGAGCGACTGGGCGCGGCGTTTCTGGATCTTTCCACCGGTGAGTTGCTCGCCTGGGAGTCGGCCGGCGATTCGGTACGGCCCTGGCAGGACCTGGCCGATCGGCTGCGCAGCTTCACTCCGCGCGAGATCGTGCATCCCGAGGGCTTCGCCTGGTCCGAGCAGTTTCGCCGCTCGGTCACCGCCGACTGCACCGACAGCCCGGTGGACGCCTACGTGTTCTCGCCCGCGACGGCCGAGGCGCTGCTGCTGCGTCATCTCGACGTGCGCTCGCTCGACGGCTTCGGCCTGCGCGAACGACCCGCGGCGGTGGGCGCAGCGGGAGGGCTGCTGCAGTACCTGCAGGACACCCAGAAATGCGGCCTCGAACACGTCAACGATCTCCGTGTGCACGAGCCGTCGGACTACCTGCTGCTGGACCCGGCGACCCGGCGCAATCTCGAGCTGGAGCGCTCCATCCGTGACGGCGGTCGTCGCAACACGCTGTTCCACGCCATCGATTCCACGGTGACGTCGGGCGGCGGACGCCTCTTGCGGCGCTGGCTGCTCGCGCCCCTGCTGGACACGGTGCGCATCGAGCGGCGCCAGGACGCCGTCGAGGAACTGCTCGGCGAGGGCGACCTGCGCGCCTCCGCCCGGGAACGGCTGCGCGGGGTCTACGACGTCGAGCGCCTGGTGGGTCGCGCCGTCCATGGCTCGGCCAATGCGCGCGACCTGCTCTCGCTCTGCCGTTCGCTGCAGAACGTTCCGACCCTGGTCGCGGCCCTCGGCGCATTGCGCGCGCCGTTGACGCGCGAGATTCTCGACGGCGTCGACCCGTGTACGGACGTGGCCGCGACCCTGGCCGACGGCATCGTCGACGAGCCGCCGGCCAACCTGCGCGACGGCGGGTTCATCCGCGACGGCCACGACGCCGAGCTCGACGAGCTGCGCGCGATCAGTCGCGACGGCAAGTCGTTCATCTCGGCACTGGAGCAGTCGGAACGGGAGGCCACGGGAATCCCCTCGCTCAAGGTCAAGTACAACAAGGTGTTCGGGTATTTCCTCGAGGTCTCGAAGTCGAACCTGCATCGCGTGCCCGAGCACTACATCCGCAAACAGACCGTGTCGTCGGGCGAGCGATTCGTCACACCGCAGCTCAAGGAGTACGAGTCGCGGGTGCTCACCGCCCAGGAGCGCATCGAGTCGCTGGAGCTCGAGCTGTTCCAGCGCCTGCGCAGCGCGGTGGCGACCCAGGCGCCGCGGCTACAGGCGGTGGCCCGCGCCGCCGCCGCGGTCGACGTGTTGTCCAGTCTGGCCGAGACCGCCTCGGCGCAGCGCCTCTGCCGGCCGCGTGTCCACGACGGGCCGCTGCTCCGTATCGTGGGCGGGCGCCACCCGGTGATCGAACAGACCCTCGACGGAGAGCGGTTCGTGCCGAACGATACGGAGCTCGAGCGCGGCGGGCGCGCCATCGGGGTGCTCACCGGCCCCAACATGGGCGGCAAATCGACCTACCTGCGCCAGGTCGCCTTGATCGTGCTGCTGGCGCAGACCGGCTCGTTCGTGCCCGCCGACGAAGCGGAAGTGGGCGTGGTGGACCGGATCTTCTGCAGGGTGGGCGCTTCGGACAGTCTCGCCGAGGGGCAGTCGACCTTCATGGTGGAGATGGCGGAGACCGCGAACATCCTCCACCACGCCACGGAGCGCAGCTTGTTGCTGCTCGACGAGATCGGCCGCGGCACCTCGACGTTCGACGGGCTGTCCATCGCCTGGGCCGTGGTCGAGCACCTCCACACACGCGCCGGTGGCGCGCCTCGCACCCTCTTCGCCACGCACTACCACGAGCTGACCGAGCTCGCGGTCGAGCTCGCCAGCGTGCTCAACCTGCGCATGGCGGTGCGCGAGCGCGGGGACCGTGTGTTGTTTCTGCACCGCGTGGAAACGGGTCCGTCGGATCGTTCCTACGGCATCCACGTCGCCCGACTCGCCGGGGTTCCCGAATCCGTCGTCGAACGCGCAGGAGAGATCCTGGGCAACCTGGAGCGCGACGAATTCGGCCGCGACGGCCTGCCGCGGCGCGCGCATCGCAGCGACCCGAGGCGCGAGGCCGAGCGACGCGGACAGGCGTCGCTGTTCGAACTGGGACCCTCGCACGGCCCCGAGACGCCCCGTTCCGCCGCGGTGAACGAGGTGCTGGCGGAACTGCGGGAGCAGAAGGTCGAGCAGCTCAGACCCATCGAGGCGTTGAGCCTGCTCGAGCGCTGGCAGCAGCGCCTGCGCTCCGGTGAGCCGCTGAATTGAACCGGTTCGCGGATTGCCCGTCGCGAGCCCACACGGCGCGCGCGGGCCGGTCCGGCCCGAGCGCGCGCGGGCCGGCGGGGCCCACCCTCGAGACGATCAGAAGGAAACGAGCGCTTCCTTCTCGTCGCGGAAGGTCTCGAACACTTCCTCGAGCTTGGTCAGCTGCAGCAAGTCGTAGACCTTGCCCGACGGATTGAGCAGCTTGACCGTGCCCTCTTTCTCTTTCGCGCGCTTGTAGCACGCGACGAGCTCGCCGATTCCGGCGGAGTCCATGTACGAGACTTTCTCGAGGTTCAGCAGGATCGCTTTGTGGCCGGCGTCGAGCAGATTGTGAACCCGCTCGCGCAGTACGACGTCGCCTTCCCCGATCGTGATCTTGCCGGAAAGATCGACAACCACCACGTGGCCAATCTCCCGCTCCTTCACCTTCATGCTCTGAATCCTCCGTCGGCTCGCTGTACGAACCGCTGATTTCCTGGCTCAGGAGTCCGATTCGGTCGGGTCTCCGCCCTGGTTTCTTCGCTTGGTCAACGTGACCTGCATACCCCGGTCCTCGGCGCGTTCGAAGACCACATCGTCCACGAACGCGCGAATCAGCAGCAGCCCTCGTCCCGAAGTACGCAGCAGATTATCGTGCTCCGTCGGATCCGCGGTTCCCTCCGGGTCGAACCCGGGACCCTGATCCCGCACGCGCGCCTCCAGCGCGTCCTCGCCGGCGGTCAACGTCACGTCGACGGTCAGGCCGGGATCCTGGTGGTTGCCGTGCACGATGGCGTTGATTACCGTCTCGCGCACCGCGAGCCCCACGTTGAGCGCCTCGTCTCCGTCGAACCCGGCCAATTCTGCCATCTTCTCCGATGCCGTGTGCACCAGATCGACCAGCTTGACCTCGCTGGGAATGACGAGCTTGATCGAAGTCTCGGGCACCGTGCCTTCTTGCATTCGCGGAATCTGACCCTTCCGGGGCGGTCCGAACGAGGACCCGTACGTACGCGGTCTCAGAGGATACTGGCGCCCGCAGGGCAAGTCAACGCGACGGCAACACGGATGCTGCACTCGAGCAACCTCGCCTCACGGGGCTTACAATGCTGTACCGCCAGGGAGATCGACGCCTTGCCCGAGCTTCCCGATATCGTCATCTACATCGAGAGCCTGGAGGCGCGCCTGCCGGGGCGCGCGCTCGAACAGGTCCGCCTGAGGAGTCCGTTCGTCCTGCGGAGCGTGGACCCGCCGATCCGGGAGGCCGGGGGAAGGCGGGTGCGGGGCCTGTCGCGGATGGGCAAGCGCATCGTGCTGGCGCTCGACGACTCGCTGTTCCTGGTCGTCCATCTGATGGTCACGGGGCGGCTGCGCTGGCGCGCGGCCGGAGCGGGGATTCCCGCCAAGCTGGGGCTGGCCGCCTTCGACTTTCCCCACGGCACGTTGCTGCTGACCGAGGCCGGCAAGAAGAAGCGCGCTTCGATCCACCTGGTGCGCGGCGAGGAGGCACTTCGCGCCCTCGACCCGTGCGGACTCGAGGTGCTCGCCTGCAACCTCGATCAATTCGCCGCGGCGCTGGCCCGCGAGCGCCACACGCTCAAGCGCTCGCTGACCGATCCACGCCTGTTCAGCGGAATCGGAAACGCCTACTCCGACGAGATCCTGCATCGGGCTCGCCTCTCGCCCTTCAAGCTGAGCGACCGGCTCTCCGACGAGGAGGTCGCGCGGTTGTTCGAGGCGACGCGCGCGGTGATGAACGCCTGGGTGGAACGCCTGCGGCGCGAAACCGGCGACGGATTCCCCGAAAAGGTCACGGCCTTCCGCGAGGGGATGGCCGTTCACGGCCGCTTCCGGAAACCCTGCCCCCAGTGCGCTGCGCCGATTCAACGCATCGTGTACTCGGAGAACGAGGCGAACTACTGCGCGCGCTGTCAGACCGGAGGAAAGCTGCTGGCCGACCGCGCGCTCTCGCGGTTGCTGCGCGACGACTGGCCCCGCACCCTTGAAGAGCTGGAAACGCCGCGCTGACCGACGCGGGCGGTTCATTCACGCGCAGGGCGATACTGCATGGCTTCTGCGATGTGATCGGAGCGGACCCGCGTGGATCCGTCGAGATCCGCCACGGTGCGCGCCACCCGCCGGATCTTGTGGAACCCGCGGGCGGACAGCCCCAGCCGGTCCCAGGCCAGGTCGACCAGGCGCCGTTCCTCGACGCCCAGCGGGGCGAATCGGTCGAGGTCGGTGGGCGTCATGCGCGCGTTGGCGCAGGGACCGGAGCGGCCGAATCGCTCGCGTTGCCGCGCGCGCGCCCGGGCGACCCGGCTTCCCACGTCGGCCGAGGTTTCGCCGGGCTCGCCGGCGGTGAGCTCGCGCGCGTCGGGAGCGGGAACGTCGACACGCAGGTCGAATCGATCGAGCAACGGGCCGGAGACCCGTCCACGGTAGCGTCGGATCATGGCCGGAGAACACGCGCAGGTGCGCTCCGCCTCGCCGTGATAGCCGCACGGACAGGGGTTCATCGACGCCACCAACATGAACTCGGCGGGAAGCGTGGCCGAGGCGTGCAGACGCACCACGGTGATGCGGCCCTCCTCGAGCGGCTGACGCAAGGACTCGAGCGCATCGCGGCGGAACTCCGGTAGCTCGTCGAGGTAGAGCACACCGTGGGTTGCGAGAGAGATCTCGCCCGGACGGATGGAGCGCCCTCCCCCGCTCATGCCGGCGAACGACACGCCGTGATGCGGCGCGCGGAACGGTCGCTCGGCGACGAGGCCCGCCACCCCGATCACGGCGCTGTGGATGCGGGTGACCTCCAGGGCCTCGTCGATGTGGAGGGGCGGCAGGATTCCGGGCAACCGCCGCGCCAGCATCGTCTTTCCCGCGCCCGGCGGCCCGCACAGCAACAGGTGGTGCCCGCCGGCCGCAGCCACCTCGAGAGCCCGTCGTGCGATGGGTTGACCGCGCACCTCGGCCAGGTCTTCGCTTCGGGCCTGCTTGCGGGCCACGTCGAGCAGAGCGCAGGGATCCGTCCGCGGCTGCGGACGGGCGGCCCGGGTGGCGCAGGCGGCCACGTCCGCCAGCGTGGCCGCGCCCAACACCTCGATTCCCGAAACGAGCGCGGCCTCTTCGCGGTTCGCCTGGGGAACCACGATGCAGGCGGCGCCCGCCTCGCGCGCGGCCAGCGCGATGGAGAGGGTGCCCCGCACGGGGCGGAGCGTGCCGTCGAGGGCGAGCTCTCCCGCCAACACCGTCGCCCCGCCGGAGAAGCCTGCGAGCTTTCCTCCGGCGAGCAGGATCGAAACGGCAATGGGCAG
>Ga0224508_10005399_pt1 | contig 10228 bp, 7 predicted proteins | sample SF_Jan12_sed_USG_4_FD_170157 | JGI IMG/M metagenome (GOLD analysis project Ga0224508, IMG submission 170157) | Sediment microbial communities from San Francisco Bay, California, United States - SF_Jan12_sed_USGS_21 | ecosystem: Environmental > Aquatic > Marine > Sediment | place: USA: California... | reverse complement strand
CGGCATATTTCCTGAATGCCAGCCAGGTGGCGACATGTGAGCTGGCTGATTCGTGCTGGTTGTCCGAAGCAGTGCCGCGCGATCACAGTCATGCGGTAGTGATACTTGTCGAACACAGCCGGATCCCCGAGGCGGGAACGCTGGCGCATTCCTGGGTGGCTGAGCATGTTGCACGAACTGCGGATTTGCGTGCCTACGAAATTGCTATCAGCGTCGCGAACCACATCAAGTTGATGGGTTACTCGGCTGCCGCACACGACGGCCGGCACGGTGACGTCGATCTCGATCGCCTTACCGTAATGTCCGGTCTCGGTGTTCGCTTCGGAGGCGAAATCCTGAATCCGTTTCTTGGCAATCGATACTCGGTCTGTGCGGTGACGACGGACTACGAACTGGCAAGGGATCAGCCACTCGAGCCGCGTGCGGCAATGAAAGCAAAAGGCATCGCGTACTGGCTTGGCATCGGTGGTGCGACATCCGGACTCGAGCGCTGGCGGCAACGGAACAGGCCGACGCATTTGAGTAAATTCGCCATGGAGACGGTCGACCGGGTCGATCGGCCGACGACACTGATTATTGACGGGGAAGTACCACGAGTTCCGAAACGCGCGGCATTCTTCGAACGGCCGATTCATGGTGATCTAGGCGCCAAAGCGCAGTTCGAGCGCAGCCGATTCGCGTTCAAACATCCCCTGGCTACCGCCATGGTGGCCCAGATCCGATCGATGGTGCCGCATCAGGAAGGACCGGTCGCGGATACCCGGGCGGCGTCCTGCAGTGACCCGGAGGAAAACAGCCGGGCGCTGAAGTCTCTGTCCTATTTTATGGGCGCCGAACTCACCGGCATCTGTGAGATTCCCGATTATGCCTGGTTCTCCCATGACGAAAAGGGTGCGCCGATCGATTGTCACCACAGGTATGCGGTCGTGATGCTGATCGACCAGGAGTACGACACGATGGAAGGCGCGTCGGGTGATGATTTCATTTCCGGCGCCCAGTCGATGCGTGCGTACATGCGTGGCGCCGCCATCGCCGGCGTCATGGCCGATCATCTGCGTGCGCTCGGGTTTTCTTCGCGGCCACAGACGAATGCCGATTCCGAGGTCCTGCACATACCGCTGATCCTGCTGGCCGGGCTCGGGGAGCTGAGCCGAATCGGCGAACTGGTGCTCAATCCCTTTGTCGGACCGCGCTTCAAGTCCGTCGTCATGACCACCGATATGCCCTTGATTCCGGACAAGCCGATCGATTTCGGCCTGCAATACTTTTGCTCGAATTGCCATAAATGTGCGCGTGAATGCCCATGCGACGCGATTACCTGGGGCGACAAGGTCATGTTCAATGGCTACGAGATGTGGAAGCTCGACGCGGAACGTTGTGCGCGTTATCGAATAACAAATCAGCGTGGGCTGGCTTGCGGTCGCTGCATGAAAACATGCCCGTTGAACAAGGTCGTTACCTGGGACGGCCCGATCGCCACGCAGGTCGCAAGCTGGCTGGGTATAAACGCGCATTGGCTGAAGCCCTTCCTCGTGCCGATCGCAACCCGGCTTGACGACTGGCTCGGCCACGGTATTCGCAATCCAGCCAAGAAATGGTGGCTCGACCTCGAGATCGTGGACAACGTTTGCGTCGAGCCGCGCAAGGGCGTCAACAAGCGCGACCTGGATCTGAAACGACGAATCGATCCAAAAAAGCAAAAGATCGCGTATTACAATGCGAATGTCATGCCGCCACCCAATGGTCACGGAATTTCTTACCCGCCGAACCGAAAAGAAGCGATTGCCGCCGCGACACTGCTGGAGACACCGGCGCAGGCGCTGGCACGGATCAGGGCCGGAGGCCCAAGACCGCTTCATTACGTGCCGACGCCACCGCTCGATGAAACGGATATGCCCCAGCGTTCGAAGAAACTATTCAATCTTTATGCGAAGAAAAAGTGATGGCTGGCGATGAGCTGACAACGGTACCGGCGCTGCCGTCGTCAACTGTTGTCATGCTGCGGGAGAGCGCCGGTGCTCCCGAGTTGCTAATGGTCAGGCGGCGCGCCGGCGACGCATTCGGCGATAGTTACGCATTTCCGGGTGGTCTCGTCGATGACGACGAATCCGCGGCACACAATTTTTGTCGGGGAATAACGGCGGATGAAGCTGATGCAACGCTTCAGGTAGCGGGGGGCGGGCTGGACTTTTACAGCAGCGCGATCAGGGAATTATTTGAAGAGACCGGTATTCTGCTCGCGCGAGATGCTGGCGGCGAGTGGGCGCCGGACAGCCCTGACTTGCAGGAACTCCGCATTCAGGTAGACAAGGGAATTCTTCCCTGGTCGGAGTTTCTTCGGGATCAGGGTTTGCATATGGCGTGCGATGCCCTGCATTATTTCGCCCATTGGGAAACGCCGCTGGTGCGATCGAAAAGATGGTCGGCGCGATTCTTCCTCGCTGAATTGCCGTCGGGACAGGCCGCACAGCACGATGGCGGTGAACTAACTGACAGCTGCTGGCTGACCGCAGCCGAAGCTCTGTCAATCGGAAAGGACGGCCGCATGAAGCTGCCGTTTCCAACAATCAGGAACCTCAAAGCGCTGTCCGAATTCTCTTCGGTAGAGCAGCTGCTTGATTGGGCTGGCAAACAGGCGGAACAAGGGGTGCCAAAAATCCGGCCGGTCGAGATCACGAAAAACGGTAAACTAAAATTCGTCATCCCGGGTGATTCCGATTACCCGGAGGTCGACGAAGCTTAACGGCTGACCATTTCCCGAAGTTTGAATTTCTGGACCTTTCCGGCCGGCGTTTTCGGTATGCTGTCGACGATAACCAGTTTCTCCGGCAGATACTGACGCGCCAGCTTCCTGCTATCGAGAAAATCTGTCAGCTGCCCCAGAGTTAATTTCATACCGTCGTGGAGTGAAACGAACGCGCAGCTCCTTTCTCCGAGTCGTTCGTCGGGCATGCCAACAAGAGCAACCTCGTTTACCTGTGACATTTCATGGATGAGGTACTCAACTTCCACGACCGGAATATTTTCTCCGCCCCGAATAATTAAGTCCTTGCTGCGGCCAACGATACGGATGTACCCATCCGCATCCATGCTGGCCAAATCACCGGTGGCGAACCAACCTTGTTCATCGACTTCATACAGGTCGGGGTGCCTGTGATAGCCGACGAAAACGCTTGATCCGCGGCACTGAAGTTCACCTTCCGTGCCTCGAGCCAGCTCACGTTGATCGCTATCGACGACTCGCAGTTCGGTGTGAGGTAGTGCGAGACCATCCGTGTCCCGGCCTCGATCGGGAGCCTGTGGCAGCACCGACGAGACGAGTCCGAGTTCGGTCATGCCGAATCCTGGCACGATGCTTGCGTTTAAGACCGACGTCGCGCGGTCGACGAGGGTCGGTGGAACCGGCGCGCCGGCAGTGAGAAAAATTCTGAATCCCTCGAGATTGTGCCGTTCAATGCCCTGTAAATTGGCGATGTCTGCGAGGAAAGGTGTCGCACCGAACATGAAGGAGACCCCGTGACGTTCCATTATTTCAGCAGCCCGAAGCGGATCCCAGACATCCATCGTAACCAGACGCGCACCGAGGTAGAGGGACATCATAATGCCGTAGCAAAAGCCGATGCTGTGGGCAAACGGCGATGGCATAAAAATGACGTCGTCCCGGGTCAGGCCTAAGCGATCGGTGAGAGGCTTCATCGAACTCAGCATAGAATTTGACGTATGCATAACGCCTTTCGGCTCACCGGTTGTCCCGGACGTGAACATGATTTTCATGATGTCGTTCGGCTGCAGCCCGACTTGTTCGCTGCGCGTATCGTTTGCCGTCGCCCGGAGCAACATGTCGTCGAATGAATTGTGGCCGTCGCCATCGATGACGACAACGTGTTCAAGCGTGGACGTCTTAAGCTGTATGCGTTCCGCAAGTTTTTCGTGGTCAAACCCGCGAAACATTCTTGGCACGATCAAGACTTTGGAACGTGAACGCCCGACCATGAACTCGAGTTCCCTGTCGCGAAAGATCGGCATCAGAGGGTTGCTGACCACACCGGTACGAACGCAGGCCAGATGGACGGCCACGAACTGCCACCAGTTCGGAATCTGGAAGGAGACTACGTCTCCGTGTTCCACACCGAGTTGCCGCAGATTGGCTGCAATTCGCGAAACGTGCGACGAAAGATTCGAGTATGACAATGATACTGGTTGCGCCCCATCGGCTCGATAAGCAGTCAGGTATTCAGCGTCCGGACGGGACGCCAGCGCATCATCGAAGTAGTCAACGACAGTCCTGTCCGGCCAGAGGCCGGCTTTTGCCTCTCGGGAAATTCGCTTCGGATCCAGGAAGATTCCCGACTCCTCAGCCTCGTGCAGACTGTCAACGGGCAAAGCGCTAACCCGACTTCGCCAAGAACGACTGAATGCGCTGCTGCGTTTCGGCGACATCGTGAAGGCGCCTGGTTTCCGTCAGTTCGAGCTCGTAACCGTCGACGGATCGGTCCGATGCGGCAGCAATACAGCGCTTGGACGCGGCCAGCGCCTCGGCGGGCATCGATCCCAGGCGCACTGTCAGCCTAGCAGTCCAGGACGCCAGCTCTTCAGCAGCGACGACCCACTGCACCAGGCCAAGCCGAAGTGCTTCAGCTCCGTCGACGACTTCGGCACCAAGGATCAATCTCCGGGCGACGGCCTCGCCACAAATCCGCGTCAGTCGCTGAGTGCCACCAGCCGCAGGTATGAGGCCCAGTCCGGCCTCTGGCAGTCCCAATTTGGCTTGCTCCGAAGCAACCCTAAGGTCACAAGCAAGCGCGAGCTCGAGGCCGCCGCCAACCGCGGCCCCGCCTATTTCTGCGATCGATACGGCGGTCATGTTTTCGATACGTGCAAAGACTCCTTGAAGTTCGCGGACGGTTTCGATCATTTTGTCCCGGCCTTCGGGCGTCGCAAGACAATCCCGAATCAGCTGCAGGTCAGCACCGGCGCTGAATACGTCTAGTCCGCTCTTGATGTGCAGGAGAGAAAGATCGCTTTGCGCCTCGACCTGATCGAGAGCCCTGTTTAGCGCTTCGATAAAGACATCATTGAAGGCATTGACCGGTGGCCGTTCGAGAACCAAGCTTGCGATTCGGCCATCGATGCTCAGACCGATCGCATCTTTCCCGTCAGACATCATGCAGGCCTTTGAGGACTTCGTTAGCGATGACCAGCTTCTGAATTTCGCTGGTGCCCTCATAGATACGCAAAGAACGGATTTCCCGGTACAGTCTTTCGACGATGTTTCCTGTCACGACACCAAGACCGCCGAATATTTGCACCGACTGATCAACAACTTTCTGTGCCTCCTCCGTTGCGTAAAGCTTAGCCATGGCGGCCTCACGGGTTATTCGTTCTTCAGGTGAGCGATCTTTGGTCCATGCGGCCCGGTAAATCAGCAAAGTTGCCGCATCGATGCTAACGGCCATATCAGCGATTTTTGACTGCGTCATCTGAAATTCGGCGAGATGCTTACCGAATGCCTCGCGCTGCTTGCTGCGTGAGACGGCCTCATCGAATGCCCGTCGCGCAAAACCGAGCGCGGCGGCGCCGACGGTGGATCGAAATACGTCAAGCGTTCCCATTCCCACACGGAATCCGTCGCCCAAACCGGCGATCAGGTTTCGCGCCGCTACCCGGCAGTCCTCGAATCTCACTGTCCCGAGCGGATGAGGAGCGGAAACTGAAATGCGTTCACTGATACTGAGGCCGGGTGCATCGGCATCGACCACGAAGGCCGACAAGCCCCTCGTTCCCGGCGCGTCGCCGCTGCGGGCAAAAACGACGTAGTGATCGGCAATGCCTGCGTTCGAGATCCATGTCTTCGTGCCGTTAAGCATAAACCCATCGCCGTCTTGGTTTGCAGTTGTGCTGATAGCACCGACATCGGACCCGGCATCGGGCTCGGATAGAGCAAAAGCCGCAATTGCCTTGCCCTCAGCGACTTTCGGCAGGTACCGTTTTTTCAGATCATCATTGCCGAACAGGGAAATAGGTCCGCTACCCAGGCCTTGCATTGCGAAAGCGAAGTCAGCGAGACCCGATTCGTAACTCAGTGTTTGACGACACAGGCACAGGTTACGCACGGCAATATCGGATTCGCCGCCAAAACTCTTGGGTACGCAGAGTTTGAGCAAGCCTCCTTCGCCAAGTCGCCGTACGAGTTCGCGACAGTGCACGTCAATGCTGTCGTTATCGCTTGGATGTTCCGCAAGAACATCCTGATTGGCGGCGATCCAGTCACGCAGGCCGCCAGCGAGTTTCCGCTGCTCATCGTCGAAGAACGGCCAGTCGAGGAAAGCACGGTCCGCCATACTGATCTCCCGCGGCGACCGAAGTCGCTCAGTTACCTTCGAAAACCGGTTTTTCCTTGGCTACGAATGCGTTGTAGGCGCGTGTGAAGTCCCCGGTCTGCATACAGATCGCCTGCGCCTCGGCTTCGATTTCCAGCGCCTGTTCGATGCTGAGGTCCCACTCCTGATGCAGACATTTCTTGGTTACCGCGTGGGCGAAAGTTGGACCCGATGCCAGCCTATGTGCGGTATTTGCTGCTGTTTCCAGAACGTCCCCAGGCTCCGCAAGGGCATTGAAGAAACCCCAGTCACGGCCCTCCTCCGCCGTCATGACCCGGCCGGTGTAAAGCAACTCGGAGGCGCGCCCCTGACCGATGATGCGCGGCAGGATCGCGCAGGCACCCATGTCGCATCCGGCCAGCCCGACCCGTACGAACAGAAACGCGGTCTTGGAATCTGTTGCCCCGTAACGCAGGTCGCTGGCCATCGCGATGATTGCGCCGGCGCCGGTGCAAACACCTTCAACGGCAGAGATAATCGGCTGCGGACAGTTGCGCATTTCCTTGACGAGGTTGCCGGTCATCCGCGTAAACGTCAACAGTCCGCCAATATCCATTTCGGTTAATGGACCGATGATTTCGTGCACATCGCCACCGGAGCAGAAATTACCACCGGCACCGGTGACGACAACTACTTTGACGTCATCCGTGTACTGCAACTTATGAAACGTATCCCGTAGTTCAGCGTAGCTGTCGAACGTCAGAGGATTCTTGCGTTCGGGTCGATTAAGCGTAATCGTGGCGACCCGATCGTCGAGCTTCCATTCGAAATGCTGCGGTCGAAATTCGACTCCTTTGAGTTTGTACATTGATTTTCGCTCCCTTGTTTCAGCCTGTGATGGCCAGCCCGCCATTGACGCTCAGCACTTGGCCGGTAATAAAGTTCGATCTGTCGCTGGCGAAGAACAGCACGGCGTCTGCAACTTCTTCGGGTTTTCCCAATCGTCTCATCGGCGTTGCGCGTACGAAAGCTTCTCTGTGTTTTTCGGGTACGGCAGCAAGCAGCGGCGTATCTGTCGGTCCCGGGCAGACAACGTTTACGTTGATATTGAAGCGTGCCATCTCGCGCGCGAGCCCTTTGGCGAATGCCATCGCTCCGCCTTTGGCCGCGGAATACACGGTTTCTCCGAGACTGCCGACCCTGCCGGCGTCGCTGCTGACGATGACGATCTTGCCGGCCTTTTGCTCGATCATGCCGTCGAGGAACGCCCGGCTAACGGCTATGACGCCCTTGAGATTGAGATTGACGACGTCGTCCCAGAACTCTTCCGAGTTGTCAACGAAGGGCTGGATTTTCCCCCAGCCGGCAACATGGGCGAGGATATCGATCCGGGGTCGTATGGCCAGCACTTGCCGTTTGCAGGCGTCGATCGAAGATGCGTCGGTCACATCGAGCTGAACGAAATCGGCCTGCTGCCCGCCGTCGCGCATCTCCGCGGCGGCGGCTTCGCCTTTTTCCTTGTTGATGTCTGTCAGCACGACATGCGCGCCCGCCTCCGCGAATGTTCGTGCCGTAGCGAGACCGATACCGGATGCTGCGCCGGTAACCAGCGCCAGTTTGTTATTCAGTTTCATAAGCCCGATCCTTCCCGAGGGAGAATCGAGTATCGAACATCGAGGTAACTGAGAACATACGCAATTGTCGCTATACAGGAAATTAGGGGACATTCTACTTATTTGTTTTCGGCTAATTTGCCGAAAACAAATAAGTAGAATGTCCCCTAAACCACGTTCAGTGCATGGCGCGGTTGCATATGTCGTACGGGCAGTCCGGCGATTTCACACAATGCGGCCGTTACGTACTGCTCCGTCATTTTGCCGCGCCATGACGCTGAGAAATCGGTGTTATCCATCGGCCGGGCTATTTTGTGCGCCGCGTGTGCGATTTCTGCTATGCCATCATCGGTCATCTTGTTACCGACGAGAACCGATTCGATCTCTGCGACAGGCATCGGAGCTGACCCAACTGCGCCCAGGTACATGCTGGCGCGGGTCACGACATCGCTGTCGTCGGTCCATACGGCGGCCGCAACCGATAATGTGGAAAAATCGATGGAGCCGCGCCGCCTGAGTTTCCAGAATGCAGAACGACATTGACTGCTGTCGCTAGCTCCCGGCACGACGACTTCAGTCAGAATCTCATCAGGCTGCTTGGACAGGTAGTCGATACCGTCATCCACATAGATGTCTTTGAGCAGCAGTTGCCGTTCTGCCGATGACGAGACCAGTTTCACTTTCGCGTCGAGTGCACAGAGAATTGGCGCCGAGTCGCTCGCAGTGTGAGCCCAGCATCGCGGCGATTTCGTCGCTACCCAGCAAATCGTGCCTTCTTCCTTGAGACAGTAGTCGATCGAACGACGCCACTCCTCAGTCTGGTTGTAATAAGTACATCGGGTATCGACGCAGAGGTTGCCGCCGATAGTGCCCATGTTTCTGAGCGGCGGCGAAGAAATCGATGCGACGGCGCCGGCAAATGCCGGATAGCGTTCCCGGACATTGTCGTCGCGAATAATATTGGCCAGCGTGGCGGTGGCGCCGATCCGGATGTCCGAGTCCCCGGAATCGATCGTATCGAGATTCGGAATCGACATCAGGCTGACCACGGTTTCGGCTTTCTGATGGCGCCGTTTCATATTGGGCCACAGGTCCGTGCCACCGGCGACGATGCGAGCATTCCCGTCGGCAATCCACTTCGCCGCATCCTTAACTGTCGCCGGCGTCTCGAGCCTAATCGGTGGTAAGCGTAGCACTGCTTTGTTCCTTCAGAGCCTCGTCACGTTCTTTCATGGTTCCCGATGCCGAGCGCAGTCCCTTTTTCCTGGCCTTCGGATCATTCGCGGCCCGCCCGTCGCCACCCTGCTCCGGGGTGTGTACGATGAGCGGCTCACCAAAGTCAATGTCCGGAAACTTAACCGGACCAACGCGCGGCTCGCGGCCCTTTTTCTTCGCCTGCAGGCCTTTCAGAACCATGTCTGGGTGAATCGGCACCTGATCGACGCGGACTCCAACTGCATCGAAAATCGCGTTGGCCAGCGCCGGCATGATCGGCAACAACGGCCCCTGGCCGGCTTCTTTCGCGCCATATGGGCCGCGCTCGTCGTCGGTTTCTATCATGTAGCAGGTCATTTCCGGCATATCGTGAAACCCGGGGCTCTTGTATTCGAGCATCGACGGCATTTTGTGCACGAGCGACGGCGACAGTTTCTTCGGCAGGCGACGGAACGCCTGCTCCTCCATGACAGCTTCGCCCAGGCCCATATAAATGCTGCCTTCGATTTGTCCGAGTGCGAGAACAGGATTTAGCGCCCGGCCGATGTCGTGCGCCATCCATATCTTGCTGACTTCATAGATGCCCGTTTCCGGATCGACCTCGACTTCGATCACGCTTGCCGAATACGAATAGGTGGGCGATGGGCCTACGCCCGCACCACGATAACGTCCCGGAGCGCGCGGTGGAATGTACGAACCCGTCGTTCCGAGCGTGCCGAAACGGGATTCGGCGATGACCACGGCTTCGTTGAACGCGATGGCCTTGTCCGGATCATGTGCGGGAAAAACTATATTGTCCGCAAATACGAGTGATTCTTTCGGCAACTCCATATGATCGCCAACTGCCTCGGCGATTTTGTCACGTGCCCTCTCTGCGGCCTGCTTCGCGGCCTGGCCGACCATCAATGTGACCCGCGATGAATAGCTGCCAAGGTCTACCGGTGTCAGGTCTGTATCGCCGACACACAGGCGGATATCCTTGATATCGATTCCGAGCACTTCGGCGACCATGAGCGCCAGTACACTGTCAGAACCCTGCCCTATTTCGGCTTCACCGCAGAACACTGCAACGTTACCGCT
>Ga0224508_10005398_pt1 | contig 10228 bp, 10 predicted proteins | sample SF_Jan12_sed_USG_4_FD_170157 | JGI IMG/M metagenome (GOLD analysis project Ga0224508, IMG submission 170157) | Sediment microbial communities from San Francisco Bay, California, United States - SF_Jan12_sed_USGS_21 | ecosystem: Environmental > Aquatic > Marine > Sediment | place: USA... | reverse complement strand
ATTTGAGATGGGGGTGTCACGTCTTTTACAAAGTTTGGACTAGATGAAAGTGAGAGTGGGAGACGGAGGTATTTAGTTAGAATAGACTGAAATATGTTGGAGGGTTTTAGCAGTACATTGTCATTATCAGCTGTCTCTGGATTTGAGGGAGCAGATTCTGGCGAATGGTCAGATTCAGGTAAGATACTAGTAGATGATTTGATGGTTTTAACAAGATTGGATAAAGACGAAAATGGTTTGTTTCTTTGTTTTCCAAGCCTGTTTCTTGCCAATATAGCACCATAATTATTGGACGGGTCAGAAGAATCATAAGATAAAATTCCCGGACCAGCAGCATTAAATGGAAAAAAGAGAGTAGACAGTTCAAGATTAAAATCATTTTTTAAATTATCCTGTTGTGTTTGAAGGGATTTCTCAATATCTTCAACATCAGATTGAGGCATTATCCCAAGTTGCAAATTTTTAGATAATGTGATTGGCTTGTTACGTTTTTGCAAAAATTGAACAAAATCAAATGTTCTTGGTTTCTTCTGGTTCCAAGACAGATTTTTGTAAAAATTTTCTATTTTTTTTCCTATTCCAAATTTTTTATTTATCAATATTTTATTTGATTGAGCCTTGGACAATTTCATATTATCTTAAATTCAGTTTGTTTTATGGTTTTATAGGAATAATAAAGAAGACAGACGATAAAAACAACAGAGGAGCATTTTTGATCATTATTTGATGATCTCTTCATTTATTTTCTTGTTTATCTTTGAGATTTCCTTGCACCATCTTTGTCTTTCTCTGTGCTCCATATTCATTATTTCATCATGTGACCAATGAAAGTGATATGCAATAAATGAAATCTCCTCATACAGTTTATCAAGAGGGTATCTTTTGATCATTGTTTTATTCTGTATTATTCGTGGATTCTATTTCATATTTGTGCTCACATTTTGGACATGTTGTTGAGATCTTTGATGTTCCATTTGCATTGATTTTTTGATAAAAATCTTGCAGATAAGAAAGGTCCGATGCAAACAACGATTCAATAATTTTTGGGTTTATTGAGGTAAGGTTTCCTAGTTTTTTTATTACTCTTGACAAAACAATAATAGTCAAGTATGGAGGATTATTTTGAACCCTTACATCTTTGTATGGAAAAATTTCATCAGCTGCAGTGGCAAGGCTCATCGTACCATCTTTATGTAGTGTACCTTCCTGATCCACATATCCCTTTGGGAGAACAAACTCAAATTCTGTCTGGAGCATTACTACTTGTCTCGAAGCATTCCTTCGTTAACTATTTCCATCTCTTCAATAGCAATCTGGCTTTCAGTTGCATTAGTATCGGGTGCATTATACTTTGTTGGCCAACAATTTACAAAGTTCCAACGGTTTACTTCTTCGCCTGTCTCATTGAGTAACAATATAGAGATGTCTTTTCTTGCATCGTTGAATTTGCTTTCCAATATTGCTTCTTTGTACCAGTTGTACATATCCATAGAATCTGTTATTCCCCATTTTAGACTAATATTACCATATTTTATCAGTCCAGGAATCTTTCTTACTGTTGGCTCTTCATTGCCTTCTCTGTATTCAATTGGTTCAGCTGAGATATCAGGAATTGTTGCTTCCCTAAATCCAGCTTGAGAGACGCCATCTATTTCTACTATGAACCTACTGTTACGGAAGGGATCTTTTCTGTCTGCCATTTTATCTTACCTCTTTTTTACTCCTAAATTAAATCTCCTCAACGCCACTTCCACTCTTTGTTTGTGCCAATCTAAATATTACAAACTCTGCAGGCTTTGTTGGTGCAACTCCAATTACCACAATTAATCTTCCATTATCAATGTCATTTTGTGTCATAGTTGTTCTATCACATTTTACAAAAAATGCCTCATCAGGAGTAGTTCCCATCAGAGCACCTGTTTTCCAAACAGTAGTCAAGAATCCTGAAATTGTGGCTTTTACTCTGGACCACAGTCTTTCATTGTTTGGCTCAAAGACAACCCACTGGGTTGATCTTTCAATTGACTTTTCTAGGAAAATAAACAGTCTGCGTACATTAACATACTTCCAGTTGGGATCAGTAGAAACTGTTCTTGCGCCCCAAAGTATGCTTCCACGACCTGGAAATGATCTAATAACGTTGATTCCTTTGGGGTTTAGTACGTCTTGCTGACCTTTATTAATTTGAACTTGCAAAGAGGTAACTCCCCTTACTGGTTCATTTGCAGGTGCTTTGTGAACTCCTCGTTCAACGTCACTTCGAGCATAAATGCCAGCTATATGTCCTCCTGAAGGAATGATCTTTTGAGAGTTTGTTAAAGGATCTGGTACGTTTATCCATGGCATATACAGACCAGCATATTTTGAATCCACATCAGGAAACAAATCACCAATGTTGGTTGCATCATTTCTACTGCATTGTATTATGGCAAACCTATCTTTCATCTTTTCACAATGAGATACTACTGAACTCCTCAGACTAGATACCTTGTTTTCATCAGGTGCATTAACTATGGAGATGTCACCTACATATTCAAACCCAAGCAATCCACTTCTAAGAATCTCATCTACCTCACCTGTTACAGGATCTTCTATTCTAAACTCATATCCATCAAAGTCTGTGGAGCTAACCTCCCATGGAGAGGCAGCAGAACTTGTAACTGTTTTGGGTTTTTCCTCTTTTTTGTCTTTTTTTGAATCATTAGAAGATGATGATGTTTTGGTTGGAGGAGGAGTAGATGTACTAGTTGAAATTCCATTATCAGTTCCTTCAGATAGTTGTTGCCATTCAGTATCTCCAGGTCTTGATGCACTAACTGATATTAAATTTACAAGTTGAGATGCACCACTTACAACTTTAACATAAAAATCATCAGATTTTGGATTTGGTGAAAGATTGTCATATGTTTCCTCGATATTTCCCTCCTTTGAATCAGTAACATGAGAGGGAGGTTTTTGGAAAAATTTTATTTCTAGTTTGAAAAGATTTCTATCCCTTCTGTTTAATGAGGCCTCTGATATTTTTACAAAAATATTGTTGCCCCAACTTCCATGCCCCTTTGATTGGACTATAATATCTTTTGAGTTAGGCGATCCATTTAATGATAAAGAAGCAATACTAGCCTTCTTTCCAATTACTCTAGCAACATAACATCTTTTCCCACCATTTCTAAAGAAACCATCAATTGCATATGACAGATAAGAATCTGACAAAAATCCACCATAAATTCTCTCATATTCAGGAAAACTAGTTATCAACCTGGGTGATATTGGACCACGTTCAGTTTTACCTAAAAATCCAGCAGTACTTGTACTTACTCCTTCAATGGATTTTGCACCCATCTCGATTTCTTCTACATAAACACCTGGACTTAGATACTCGGGCATAACTCAGATATCCTCCATTACAATTTTTGATGAGGATGCTTTACCAATTTTTATTTGAGTTGAAGTATTTTTTTCTTTATAATTCGGATGTAAAATTTTCAACATTATATCAATTGTATTATGGTTGATAAAGTTTTCTTTGATTTGAAATGTTTTTTGAAGATCTTTAAAGTACAAGACAAATTCTCCTGATTCCGTTGAAACAGTAGTGATATCAGTAGAATTTACAGAAATTTTTGCATTTGGAATCGATTTGCCTTTGTTGTTAGTTAACATACCTCGTAGCAAGGTAGCATGTGACGGAAAAGGATAGTTGGGTCTAGGAATTAGCGATATCACAATGATAGGACTTTTTGGATCATCAAAACTCTCCAGATTGATTGAATGGAGCAAATCAAAATAGTAAGATGATTTTATCACAATGGATCTACTGTTACCAGCATAATTCTCAGAACCATGAGATTTAAGAAAGAGCCAATATCCACTTGGATTTTGAATTGGATTGGTATCAGAGTTAGTCATTGTAAGGCTCACATGGCCTATAGGCCTTTTGTCTGTATAGTCATCAATAAGATCAACTGCCAGATAAAGTGAAGTAATTAATGTATCAGATATTATCATCTTGTCTTGATTATCATTATCTTTGTGTGACATTTTACTTACTTGGTTGTAAAGGATGACTCCTTTGAAATTACTCTGGTCGTTTCAAGTACTCTATCAGAGGGAATACGGACAGGCGTTACAAGATAAGAAAGAGACAGTTTGTAAGATGTTTCATGAAAAGTACCCCAAAGATTGTTGAGTTGCTCCAGAGGAATTGGATGATATACTAGTCGCAGTTCTGCATTGTCTGTTTCCTTGAGACTACTTTTTAATGACGTACCAGCAATAATCGAATTATCATGGAATGCTCTAAGTAGCTTGGATATGATGATTTGTTCAGTTGGTCTTGTTTGTGCATATGGTGTTAGAAGGTAGTGAAGATCAATTACCATTGGAGGATATTGAATTTTAGAATCATGACTTTGCATATCTTGATTTTTCAGATCGGGGTTTTCTGAGATTTGATACAGGAATAATGAAAGACCGGATTTGTTGCTTTTTTGGATATCTGCAGGAGAGTCAAATACAACTGAATTTGGGGGAAGCTCAGATATGTTGTTCTCAACAAGCATCTTCAAGGTTTCACTAATGTCATTTATTACAGTAAGATCATTGTTCAATGATATCACCATCATACAAGATACAAATCATACTTATCTATCAAAATAAGGTTGTTTGTGATTAAAAACTTTGCAAGATTACTGATAAAACTCATCTTAAAATAAAAAAGGTTATAGTCTTTCATATTACAAAGAAAAAATGGCATTTGTCAATAGTGATGATAAGAGACAAGAAACTGCTCGTGTGGCATTTTTAGATTATTTAAGCAAAATTGAAAATGAATGTAAAAGGATTAATGAACTAGATGATTGGACAAAGAAACTAGAGCTTGCAGAAGAAATTGTGCTAGATCTTCCAGATATGATTGAAAACTTTTCAGATGTACTATCAAGTACTACCAGAAAAGAATTAAAGAAATTTTACGATTTTCCAAATATTTACAATAAAGAATCTGCCAAGGCATCTCATAGATTTATACAGCAAATCCAAAAAACAGTTGAAGAGTTAGGCAAAAAAACAAACGAATCTGTATATCACAAGCAAAATGTACAACAAAAATCTAATCTGAGTTTTAATTTCTCACCAAAGATGCTGATTGTAGTAGTTGCAATTATTGCAATATCTGTGGGAAGTGTATTTTTTGTAAATGGAAATTTCGAAGATGTAAAAACAGATATTGAAAAACCACCACCTATAATTACGCCAGCAAATCAAAACAATATGGATATTGATAATGAAAAAGGACATGAACCAATACCAAAAATTTTGATACCAGATTTAATTTCACCAGAAAACATGTCTACAACATGTACCAATTCACCAACATTTAGGTGGGATATGCCAAAAAATGACAGGGTTGATTACTACATAGTTGAGATATATGACGACAGAGAAAATATCCATAAAACTCTAAAGACAAGACATACATCACTTACCAATGTTGAATTAAGTGACGGAATGTATACATGGCATGTTAAAGCAAATTACAATAATGGTGAAACTAGCAACTCTAACAAATCTGTTGTCATCATAAGTGAAGATAACAAGTCGCCGTCTACACCAACGTTAATCTCACCAAAAAATAGTGAGATAATTTATGACGTCACTCCAGAATTTACATGGAATGAGGCAGAGGACAGATGTGGAATTGACAAGTACAGGATTGAGATATCAAATAATGGCATGTTGATCACCAGAGGAGAAACATCACAAAATCACTATACAGTAAATAGAGTATTAGAAGAGGGATCATATGCATGGAAAGTACGTGCAATTGACAATGCAGGAAATGCTGGTTTGTTTAGTAAAGTTCACATATTCAATATAAGGGAAAATTGAACATAACAATACAAAACAGTATGCCCAGTATAGGATAATAAAGAATTCAGGTTTGAATTAGGTGTAAAAAGATGATGTTACTATTAATTGTTGAACTTGTAGTTGACTAGAGTATTTTCCAGTTTAGAGTCACACATTACATAAAAACCATAGTCTACTATTTTTGGCGGCATGCATTGGATTTGCGGAGAGTTTTCAATATCAACTCTCACTGTTGAATTTGGGTGGATCTTTTCATTTAAAATAAACGCATATGTTGTGCCTTTATCAGAAACAACATCTTCAGATTCCAGTATGATTGAATGCTGTATTGGTTCAATTCCGGTATACTTTTCTATTGTATTTGTCAGATAATTGCTCCTAATCAGGGTTGTAACATGTTTGTCATATAAGGATAATTCAGATTCCAGCATTTTTCTATCAGCAAATGTTTTCAAACCAACTGTGGTACTTGGTAACTTACATAGATTACTTTGTATTTTGTCATAATCCTCTTTTGTAATTGTCCCCTCATCTACTTGTTTTTTCAAATTTTCTAGAAACTCTAGATCCTTTTCAGCACACTCAAGCTGTTTGGATTCAAATACGGGTTTCATTAAAGTAACATCTTTACCCTCTATACGTAATGATATTTTGATCTCTTTGCATTTTTCAGAATCACTACCATGATCATTGCATTCATCATAGAGTTGATCGATCTCATGTATTTTGTCATCTGCAATTATTTTTGGTTGCTCATCATATGTTAGAACAAAGTGAGATAGCATATGAGACAAAGACCAGGCAGGTTCTGTAAAAGTAAATGGAATACAATCACATACTAGAATCAAATGTTTGCCATTTTTAGCTACACTAGTTTCATCTAAGTTACTAGGGAAATAAGAATAAAATCCATTGATTCCATGTTTGTTAAGTTCAGATTTTCCAAGGTCATCTTCGAAAATTATTATAAGTAATTCAGTATCATCTGTAAAATCATATTGCGTGTCAAAATTTAGTATAGACATACATTCTGACTTGTTTTCTTTGATATTTTGAAGTTTATAAAGCTCCATGTATTTTTCTGTAATTGAGTCATATAGTTCCATACTATGATAATGTGCTCCGCTGCATGGTTTGTTGTATGTTAAATAGACAAGATTCCACTTCATTGTATCTGATGTATAAGATGAGGATAGTTCAGCAAAAACAGGTGTTAACGCTAATGCATTTACATTGTTATAAAAAGTATCATCTGTCTCAATGTATGTAATAAACGAAAGTGAGAGGCCAGTTATCATAATCCCTAGTGTGACATACAATCTTTTTTGCGATAATAATTCAGATATACAAAGATGCATCATATTGCAAAGGGTTGATTAATAAAAAAAGTTTCCTTTCTGAATGAATCATGTCATTCAGAATTAGTCTGGAATAGGAAATGACATAGCATAATTTGTTGATTCACTTGAACTGAGGTGTTTTGTTTTTACTAAACAGCCAGGAGAAAAAGACGCCACCTACACACATGCTAGAATAACTAAGATTATCAAGAGGGAGTGATCATTTCCATTTTCAGGTTGTGAAGTTGATGGAATTGAATCTGTTTGTTGCTGGAAAACGTTAGAACTTACAGTGATGGGATCTGACAAGATATGCTGTATGTTGCCAAAGTTATCAATAACTGTTAGTTTTATATTATATGTTCCAAATTTTTGGAAGTTGTAATTTAGAGTTGATGTCTTTCATATTATTATTCACCTCGCAAAGTTTCTTTAAAAATCTATGATTGGATTGTCATTATTCCTTCTTGGATCAGGTATTGAATACCCTGAACAAACGAACTGTCATCAACTTGTCCTGCTGCCCACCACTCAGCATTGTTTTTTATCCAACTGGGAATTTCATTTAAACCAGAACCAGAGCCTTGTGCTGTTGGTGGAATTGTAATGATACCTTCTTGGATCAGGTATTGAATACCCTGAACAAACGAACTGTCATCAACTTGTCCTGCTGCCCACCACTCAGCATTGTTTTTTATCCAACTGGGAATTGAATCTGTTTGTTGCTGGAAAACGTTAGAACTTACAGTGATGGGATCTGACAAGATATGCTGTATGTTGCCAAAGTTATCGATAACTGTTAGTTTCACATCATACGTTCCAAATTTTTGGAAGTTGTAATTTAGAGTTGAGCCATCATTTTTTGGTGGTTTTATTACCTGACTGTCTTGATTTATTATCTCCCAATAATAGATCTTGATTGCGTTTTCAGGATAGTCCAGGTTGATGACAGAAAATCTAATTGGCTGATCTATTCCATATATTTCCAAGGAGGGATTTGTGGAAATTTGTGGCTCTAAACCTTTAGTCTTCACATAAAATGTAACGGTGCCAATTTGCTCATTTTTGTATATTGCTTGCAGAGTATACTGTCCATCTTGTACTAATATTGGCAAAGTCATGTCATAGTTAAACCTGCCATCATTTTTTACAAATGTTTGAGGTGTATAGTCAAGGATGGATTTGTCATCATCATTTGAAGAAATGGCAAAAAATATGGGTTCTTCAATTGTGAATTCCTTCAGGTTTCCAGACAATTCTAGAATTATTGGAGTTTTTCTGTCAGTATGATATTCTTGTTGTGCTATTGTCATAGTACCAACAGTAGAGGTGGCCATACCTTCTGAGATTGCTGGTTTGTTATCAGGACATCCATCAGAGTCCTCAAATTCATTATAGTTCTCAGATTCAAGTGGACAGTCATCTATGTTGTCTGGTATTTTATCACCATCACTGTCCTTGGCAACCTGTTGTTCTGTATCAGTGCTAGTATATGCTGTTTCCTCATTTGATGGAACACTGACTTGATCATTTTCATATACTGCAACAACTTGATATGAGTAAACAACATTTTCACTCAAATCGGTATGGCTATATGTTGCTTCCAAGTTACCTGTATTTTGTTCTATTATTTCATATTGAGCAGGGCCAATCCTGCTCTCAATTTTGTATCCTATTAAAGAAGAAGTATCTTGTGGAGGATCCCAAGCTAATGTAACAGATGAAGAAGTTACTTCAATAATTTTAAGATTGACAGGAGGATCCAAAATAGCATACGCATCAGCAAATAGAAAAACAAGAAAGAAAAACATTATCAAAAAACCAATTTTCATATTTGTCAATTATTAACTGAGAATGAACTATTTAGTCTTTCAAAATATAGAAAATTTTAAGATCAAATTTCAAGATTAAACTTTGATACATCAATTTTTAAAGTAGAATCGTATATTTTCAGAGATTTGTCATTTATTGTAACTGAAATATTTGCAAGTTTTTTTATAGATATGGTAGCCTTAACACTAATCTCTTGTATGTTTGCTGTTTTATTATGAGCAGTAGCAAGTAACTTTATTTCTTTAAGAGAAGCATCAAGGTCAACTTTAAAAACAGTTCTAATTGCCATTACTTGTGCACCATTAATTTTTTTGACAAATTCTATGTATGGTTTTATTGAGGGGGCCTTGAAAGAAAGATCAAATTGTAGGGATTTTTCATCTTCTTTTGTTTTGATTTGAATGTTTTTTACTATTATTTTAACTAGATAAAGAGATATTTGTTTGGAGAGTAGTTCAACTAGTTTGCTTATGATTTTGGAGGAAATTTGAGATTGAGAGTTGTCATCTTTATCATTTGTTTTGGAGGATTGCTTATCATTTGGATTTATGGTATAAGTCATTGAAAGTGGTGCCTTTGAAAGTCCAGACAGGTTATAGATTGCACCACCTATAAGGTTTCCAACCCTACCTTTTTCAGATTCCTTATACCAAGAAATTAATCTTCGTACATCATTAGAATCTCTTAACAATTCGTTGTTTTGCAGTGTGTCATAAAGGGATTTTTCAAACTCTGCAGATATTTTGTCAAGAATCTCATCCACCAATAGTCTAGTTTTTTCTTCTTTTTAGACTTTAAGTTTATTCTTCAATACCTGTTCTAATTTCAATATCTACTCTAATTAGATTTGACGTATCATTGTGGAATAGTTTGTATATGATATTATTATTGCCAATACCAGGTATTTTTCCTAGTGCTAATGCTACGCTTACACCAATAGATGCGACAACGATACTAACTATTAGAATTGTTAGATTATTGATTCCATTTGTTGATTCTGGATCATCAATTTGACATATTCCATTGACTAGTGTGGTTCCTGACTCACAGGTTATTTTTTGACATATTCCATTGACTAGTGTGGTTCCTGACTCACAGGTTATTTTTTGACATATTCCATTGACTAGTGTGGTTCCTGACTCACAGGTTATTTTTTGACATATTCCATTGACTAGTGTGGTTCC
>Ga0224508_10005397_pt1 | contig 10229 bp, 9 predicted proteins | sample SF_Jan12_sed_USG_4_FD_170157 | JGI IMG/M metagenome (GOLD analysis project Ga0224508, IMG submission 170157) | Sediment microbial communities from San Francisco Bay, California, United States - SF_Jan12_sed_USGS_21 | ecosystem: Environmental > Aquatic > Marine > Sediment | place: USA: California... | reverse complement strand
GGCCGATAGTTGCTCCTTGATCGTGCTGTATCGATTCTCCGCCACCGTGACCTCGAGCTGGAGCTCCTCGACCACGCGGGCGATCTCGCGTTTGATCGATTGTCTGATGTCGGCGAGCTCTGCTTTGGCGTTGGTCATGATCGGGTGGTTCTTGCCGAAACGCGTCGCGAGATCGGCGATATTGCGTTGAATTTCCGTCTCCTGGCCACGCAACGAGCTGATCACCGGCGAGGTCTGCACCTCGCGAATGCTGCCGAGCGCCTTGCCCTGACGCACGGCCTCGTCGGCCTGCGATAGACGGGATTCGGCGTCGGTCAGGGCCAACCTGGCCTCGATCAACTGTTCGGCAAGGGTGTTGTAGCGCTGCTCGGCCGGGGAAGCGCCGCTGACCGCGTAGAGATCGGCCTCTGCGCGGAAGGTCTCGATTTCGCGCTCCCTGGACTTCAACCAGCCTGCGAGCTCCTCGACGCTTCGTCCCAGATTGTCGGCGGTTTCGCTCAACGCCTTGCGCTTGGACTCCAACTGATCCTCGAGATAGGTGCGGGCGAGGGTGTTGGTGACCAGCGCGGCTTGTTCGCGATCAGTCGACGTGTAGCCAACACTCAGGACATAAGCCAAAGGATCCCGCTCGATTTTCAGCTTCTTGCGAAATGCGGTCAGCTGCTTGCCGGTCTCCAGCGGGTCCAAATCACCCTCGCCGGACCGCGCCGCAGTGACGCCGAACCAACTGAAAACCGTCTCGATTACAGGGGGCGAAGTGTTCTCGAAGTCGAGATTGAGCTCATCGATCACTTTGTTGATGACGTGGGTCGAGCGGATCACCCGGATCTCGCTTTCGAGCTCCTCAGGTCCGACGCCTGCGCCGCGGTTATAGTCGTTGCGCTCTTCCAGATTGCCGAACTCGTTGGCATCGGGATTGATCAGAATTTCGGTATAGGCGGTGTATTCCTTGGTTCTGGTGACGATGAACGCCGTCATGGCGATGCAAGCCAGAACGACGATCGCGATGATCTTGCCGGTATGCTTGCGGACAGCGCGCCACATCCAGGCAACTTCCCGCCCGTCTTCCGAGGCCTTCAGATGCGCGCCAGAGCTTGACATCGTCTCCATTCCAACCCAGGCATCGTTGGTTATCACAATCGTTCGGAAAGGCAGCAACAAACCTCACCGAGCCGTGCTGGCCCCCGGCGGAGACTTCCTTGCAATTCCAAGGCGAGATCCTCGGAGCAACAGCTATCCGCGAATAGAACAGGACAGACGACAGCCCGACGCTGGGGACATGACACGTCGCGCTTCCAACATCAAGATCTTGTGTTAATATTAGCGCAAAATGAGGCGCAATGGCGCCGCCGACGGCATCAGTCATAGTCGAATACTGCATGACTCGGTCAAACGACCTTATGGGTATGGTCAAAGGCGGGCCAGCTGTCTTTTGGCCATCGCCTGGCTTCATGTCCCCTGCCATAGCGCCTCATGGCCGCCTAGGCATAATGCATTGAAATCACTCGATAACGGTTCGAGTAAATTCTGAAAGCGACGGCCGACTTTTCTGGGACCGAGATCCCTGCTATCGAGGGAGAATGCCGGATCTCACCCCCGAACTCCTACTTTGCGCCTATGCCAGCGGCATTTTCCCCATGGCCGATGATCGGGACGATCCGGCGATCCAGTGGATCGATCCGCATCAACGCGGCGTCATCCCGCTCGATCGCTACCATGTGCCGCGCAGCCTGAAGAAGGTCATTCGCCAACAGCGTTTCGAGATTCGCGCCGACACCGCCTTCGAGTCCGTGATCAACGCCTGCGCCGAGTGCCGGCCCGATCGCCCGCGGACCTGGCTGAACGATCAGTTGATCGAGCTCTATTGCGTCCTTCATCAACGGCAATATGCCCACAGCGTCGAATGCTGGCTCGATGACCGTCTGGTGGGCGGCGTCTATGGCCTCTCGCTAGGGGGCGCGTTCTTCGGGGAGAGCATGTTTTCCCGCGCGCGCGATGCCAGTAAGGTCGCCCTGGTCGACTTGATCGAACGGTTGAATAGGGGCGGCTATCGCCTGCTCGACACGCAGTTCGTCACCGATCACCTAAAGCGCTTCGGCGCCATTCAGATCCCGCGCGATATCTATTTGCGGCGGCTTCGGGAAGCACTCGAGGTGCAGGCCCGGTTTCATTCGGATGCCGGTGTGATCGTTTCCAGCACGCCCTGGCCGCTCAAGTCCGGGTCGGTCGGCTCCTCGCAATCCACCACCCAGATGTCGTAGACCGCGTGCTCCAATGCCGAGACCGCAGGGCTGGAGGCGAACATCCACCCGGAAAACAGCACCTCCGGATCGCGCTCGCGATCGGCATTGGGCGGCAGCTCGCGGATCTCCATGAAAACCGCACTTTCCGGCGGCTCGGTCGGCGGAGTCTCCCGACAGGTGCGCACCACGATCTCGAGCGAACCGAAATAGGTGGGCAGCCCGAGCGTCGCGTAGATCGGCGAAATCCTGGCGGTGATCTTGTCCAGCCCCTGGAGAATGGCGACTTGGTGCTCGATATCCGGCGCGTAACCAGCGCCATCGTCGCTTGTTCCGCCATTCACCACCTGTGCGTCGAGCGGGCTTGCGACCAACAGCCCGCCAACCGCGGCCGTGCACAGGGTCGTTCGGATCGGCCTCGGAGTCATCACTGGGTGACCGGGGCCTCGCCGCCTTCGCCTTCGCCACCGCCGGAGCCACCGCTGTAGATCAGCTGGCCGATCAAATCCTCCAGGCGAATCGAGGATTGGGTGAGGGTCACCTCGTCACCTTGCTCCAGCATGTCGATATCGCCACCAGGCTCGAGGGAAAGATATTTGCCACCGAGCAAGCCATCCGACATGATCGCGGCCGAGGTATCGAGCGGCAGGTCGACCCCATCCTGCACGGTGAAGCGCACCTGGGCGCGGTAGGTCTCGGCATCCAGCGTCTGCGCGATCACCGAGCCGACCTTGATGCCACCGATGCGCACATCGGCGCCGTTATCCAGGCCGTCGATCCGATCGAACTGCGCGAGCAGCGCGTAGTTGCCGCCCTCGGCGCCTCGGTTGTTCTGGTAGGCGTAATAGAGAAAACCGACCGCCACCAGAAGAACGACGGCGCCGAGCACGGTTTCGAGGAAGTTCCGGTTCATGATCCATCCATCACGTGAGGCCGGCGCATGGTGGCCTGACTTGGAATAGCCGGCGATTGTCCAGGGCGTTGCATTCGCTGATCAGTAGAAAACGCTTCATGCGTCAACACGCCTTCGATCGCAGCGCCGGTGGTGATGTGTCCTAGGATCAATCGGTGGATTTCTCAAGCCCTAGCAATGCCGAAGCGAAGCTCTTGGCCTCGAATGGACGAAGATCGTAGACCCCCTCGCCCACCCCGACCGCATGCACGGGCAGGCCGAATTGACGGGCGAGCGCCACAACCACGCCGCCGCGCGCGCTGCCGTCGAGCTTGGTCACCACCAGCCCGGTGAGCGGCGCCATCGATCGAAAGGTCTCGACCTGCGCCTTGGCGTTCTGGCCGGTGGTCGCGTCCAGCACCAAGATTGTCTGATGCGGTGCCTCTTGGTCCTGCTTCTTGAGGACGCGCACGATCTTGGCGAGCTCGTCCATGAGCGCCGATTTGTTGTGCAGGCGTCCGGCAGTGTCGATCAGCAGAACGTCCGCGCCTTCGGCGCGCGCTTTTTCCAACGCTTCGAAGGCGAGGCCCGCGGCATCGGCGCCCGGCGCTTTTGCGATCACCGGACAGTCGGTGCGCCGTCCCCAGACCTCGAGCTGCTCGATCGCGGCGGCGCGAAACGTATCGCCGGCGGCCAGCATCACGCGCTTGCCGTCATTGACCAGCTGCTGCGCGAACTTGCCTATGGTGGTGGTCTTGCCGGTGCCGTTGACCCCGCACACCAGAATGACCTCGGGACGCCGGGTCGGATCGATGGAAAGCGGCTTGGCGACCGGCTCCAGGATGCCGGCGATCTGATCGGCGAGCGCTTGGCGCACCTCATCTTCTCCGACGTCCTTGCCAAAGCGTGTCTTGCTCAGCCCCAGGGCGAGCTCCATCGCCGTCTCGACGCCCATATCGGCCGAAATCAACGCCTCTTCCAGCTCTTCCACACTGGCGGCGTCGAGCTTTCGTCCGGTGAACACCGAGGCGATGTTGCTCTGCAGATTGGAGGACGAGCGGCTGAGCCCGGATTTGAGACGTTGAAACCAACCCTGCTTCGACTGATCGTCGGTATGGCCGGTGTCGCCGACACCGCTCATGCTGCGAGCCGTCCGACCAGCATGCCGCCCTCGATACGCTCCGCCACGACCGGGGCGAGGCTGCCTGGGGCTGGCGCATTCGCCGGATCGCCGAAGCGAAAGGGCGCGAAGGTCTCGGTATGCCCGCCTTGATCCCGCTCGACCAGGAGCGTGGCGCGTCTTGTCTTCTCACGTTCGAGAAAGCGGGCGAGCGCTCGGTCGCCGGCGGCGCGCAGACGGGCGGCGCGTTCCCTGGCGATCGCCTTTTGCACCTGCGGCATCTTCGCGGCCGGCGTGCCTTTTCGCGCGGAGTAGGGAAACACGTGCAGGAATGTCAGATCCGCCTCCTCGACCAGATCGAGCGTGTTCTCGAACATCGCCTCGGTTTCGGTGGGAAAGCCGGCGATCAGATCGGCGCCGAACGCGATTTCCGGACGGAGCCCCTTGCAGATGCGGGAAAGCGTGATGACGTCGTCGCGCGTGTGGCGGCGCTTCATGCGCTTTAGGGTCAGCGTATCGCCGGCTTGCACGCTGAGATGCAGATGCGGCATCAGCCTCGGCTCGCCAGCGATCAGCTCGAACAGATCGGGGTCGACCTCGGCAGGATCGATCGAGGACAGGCGAAGCCGCGGCAGCTCCGGCACCAGCTTCAAAAGCCGCCTGGCGAGCTGGCCAAGCGACGGCTGACCGGGCAAGTCTCGGCCGTAGGAGGTGAGATCGACGCCGGTCAGCACCACCTCCTTGTGGCCATGTTCGACCAGCCGGCGGGTTTGCGCGACTGCCTCGCCCACCGGCACGCTGCGGCTTGGGCCGCGGCCATAGGGGATGATGCAGAAGGTGCAGCGATGATCGCAGCCGTTTTGCACCTGCACGAAGGCGCGCGAGCGCCCGTCGAGACCGTCGATCAAATGGCCAGCCGTCTCGCGGATCGCGTCGACGTCGCCGACCACGACGCGCGGTCCTTCCAGGACCTGGCTCGACAAGCCTTTCCAGATATCAGGGTCCAGCTTCTCCCGATTGCCGAGCACCTGATCGACCTCGTCCATCCCGGCATAGATGTCCGGAGAAATCTGCGCGCTGCAGCCGGTGACGACGATGCGCGCGTCTGGCCGCTCGCGCTTGGCGCGGCGGATCGCCTGGCGCGCCTGACGCTCAGCCTCGGCGGTCACGGCGCAAGTATGCACGACGACGACATCCTCAAGTCCAGCCTCAGCCGCTTGGCTGCGGATGATTTCGGATTCGAAACTGTTCAGGCGACAGCCGAAGGTGATGATCTCGGGCTTCGTCACGGCTTCTTGCCTACGCATTGGGCCAACATGTCCGGCTCGAACCGTCCCTTGAAGCTGTGGGTTGCGGGGCCGGTCATGGTGACCTGGCCGTCCTCCCCCCAAGTGATATGCAATCGCCCGCCGTCAAGCCAGACCGAGGCGGCCGGTCCGGTTAGATCGCGACGCGCGGCGGCCACCAGGGCGGCGCAGGCGCCGCTGCCGCAGGCTGACGTGATGCCGGCGCCGCGTTCGAACACCCGAAGTCGGATATTTTCGGGATCACGAACCTCGGCGACGCCAATGTTGGCGCGCTCGGGAAAGAACGCGTGGTGCTCCAGTTCCGGCCCGCGTGCTTCGAGATCGATCGCCTCGGCATCGTCGACGAAAAACACCGCATGCGGGTTGCCCATGCCGACCGCGGTAGGCCGGCTGAGCGGTCCGGCCTCAATGTCGAGGTGGAGCGTGTCCATCGGGCCAGAAAGCGGGATTTCGTCCCAACTGATGCGCGGCCTTCCCATCTTGACGCTGTAGCCGCGAAGTGCCGGTTTGACCTCGAGCACGCCCGCCGCGGTCTCGACGGCGACATGGGTGAGCCCATGCTCCTCCATCATCAGCCGAGCGACGCAGCGCGTGCCATTGCCGCAAGCCCCGGATTCCGAGCCGTCGGGGTTGTAGACGCGCATGAACACATCGGCCTGGCTCGAGGGCTCCAGCAGCAACAGCTGATCGAAGCCGACGCCCTGCCGCCGGTCGCCGATCTGCTGGATCTGCTCGGCCGACAGCGACAGCTTGCCGCTGCGCTGATCGACGATCACGAAGTCGTTGCCGAGGCCGTGCATCTTATGAAAATCGAGCTCGCTCATAACGCCGCACCATAAAGCCCATTCCCCCCTTATCAAGGCCCAAGCCGGGCCTTGTTCGACGCTGTCGCGGCGCTTTTCTTGACTTGTGGGTGTCCGGCTTCTTATCTCCTAGCCAGGATCGGCCTCATCGCCGCACACAATCTCCGGACGGACCGCATGTTCGACAATCTCTCCAATCGTCTCGGAAATGTCTTCGAGAAGCTGAAACGCCGCGGCTCGCTGTCGGCGAAGGACGTCGAGGAGGCGATGCGCGACATTCGAGTTGCGCTGCTCGAAGCCGACGTAGCGCTGCCCGTGGTCAAGGACTTCATCGAAGGGGTCAAGGAACGCGCGGTCGGTGAGGTGGTGCTGAAGTCGATCACGCCTGGCCAGATGGTGGTCAAGATCGTCAATGACCGCCTGGTCGAGCTGCTCGGCGGCGAGGCGGTCGACCTGAACCTCGCAGGTTCCCCCCCGCAGGTCCTCCTGATGGTCGGCCTGCAGGGCTCGGGCAAGACCACGACCTCGGCGAAGATCGCCCATCGCCTGAAGACCAAGGAACGGCGGAAGGTTCTCCTCGCCTCCCTCGACGTGCAGCGCCCGGCCGCCCAGCAGCAGCTCCAGGTGCTCGCCGATCAGACCGGCGTCGCCGGCCTGCCGGTCGTGCTCGGCCAGCAGCCGGTCGAAATCGCGACGCGCGCCAAGGAGACGGCTGCGCGTGAAGGCATCGACGTGGTCATCCTCGACACCGCAGGCCGTTTGCACATCGACGATGCGCTGATGGTCGAGCTCGAAGCGGTGCGCGACAAGGTCAATCCGCACGAGACGCTTCTGGTCGCCGACAGCCTGACCGGCCAGGATGCCGTCCACCTCGCCAAGTCGTTTCATGAGCGGATCGGCATCTCGGGCATCGTCCTGACCCGCATGGACGGCGATGCGCGCGGCGGCGCCGCCCTTTCCATGCGCGCGGTCACGGGACAACCGATCAAGCTCGTCGGCATGGGCGAAAAGATCGACGAGCTCGAAGCCTTCCACCCCGAGCGGGTAGCAAGCCGCATTCTCGGCATGGGCGACGTGGTCTCGCTGGTCGAAAAGGTGGCGGAAACTGTCGATCAGGACGAGGCCGAAGCGCTCGCAGCGCGCATGCAGAAAGGCAAGTTCGACCTGGACGACCTCGCAACGCAGCTCAGGCAAATGACCAAGATGGGCGGCATGAACAGCATCCTCGGCATGCTCCCCGGCATCGGCAAGATGCAAAAGCAGATGGCCGAGGCCAAGATCGACGACAAGATGATCGGCCGCCAGCTCGCCATCCTCTCATCGATGACGCCCAAGGAACGCAAGAACCCGCAAATCCTGCATGCGTCCCGCAAAAAGCGCATCGCAGCCGGCTCCGGCACCCAGGTGCAGGACGTCAACAAGCTGATGAAGCAGTATCAGCAGATGCAGACCATGATGAAGCGCATGAAGAAGGCGGGCGGCATGAAGAACCTCATGGGCCGCATGGGTGGTATGGGCGGTATGGGTGGCGGCGGCATGCCGCCGGGCGGACTACCACCCGGCATGCTCGGCCGCTAGGGCGGGGCGGCACGGCCGCCGGCCCCGACTAAGTGCGATCTGGACTGATGCCGCAGTTCCGCTGACCATCGGGTAGCAGTCGCGAGGTTTTTTTGGGGGCTGTGAAGCGCTTCATACTTGGCTCAAGCGTAGCCATGCTACCTTTGCGTTGATTTTGACAAGGACAGGGCGCCATCAAAAGAACGCCATGGCGAAGGCCGATCTGGTGACAAGACCTATTCGGGTCGTAACCGACGGAATTGAATTGGAGAGGCGATGGCATGCCCAGTCAACTGGAAGACAGAATAGCGGCCCATTACCGCAAGCCGAAGCTCCTTGATGCCATTGTCGAAGGCCTCGAACAGTTGGGGATTGATCCCTATGCTCCCGCCTTGGAGGATCTTGCTCCGGTTGACGAGTTTCATACCGCTGGTCGGATCACGACGCTAAAAGCGTTGGCGATGACTCCGATCGAAGCAGGCATGCACGTTCTCGATGCTGGCTGCGGGATTGGTGGCACAGCGCGCTGCCTCGCAAAGGAACGAGGATGTCGGGTTACCGGTATTGACCTCACACCCGACTACATCGATGTGGCCCAAGCGCTGACCGAGCGGACTGGGTTGAGCGATGCTTGTGGATTTCACCACGGCAGCGTCCTCGACATGCCCTTTGCCGACAGATCGTTCGATGCCGCCGTCAGCTTTCACGTCGCGATGAATATCGAGGATCGGGCGCAATTCTATGGGGAACTCGCACGCGTTTTGCGAGCCGGTGCTTCTTTTTGCATGTTCGATGTGATGAAGGGACTGGAAGCCGGCATGCACTATCCCGTGCCCTGGGCGGAGTCGGAAACCAATAGCTTCTTGAAAACGCCGGATGAAACCTGTGATCTCGTAAGGCAAGCCGGTTTCGACATTGTCGCCATGACAAGCTTGCGGCAATTCGCTATCGACTTCTTCCGCGCCGCTTTTGCCAAGGTCGCCAAGCTGGATGGGCCACCGCCACTTGGCTTGCACCTTCTAACCGGCACCAATGCGTCCGACAAATTCGCCAACTATGCGAAGGCCTTGAATGAACATCGGATTGATCCAGTGATCATCGTTGCGAAGCGCATATGATCGACGTCTTCAGGTCAACACCCGCTCAGAAGACAATCACCTGCCGCACCTCCGAGCCATCGGCCAGCCGATCGAACGCTTCGTTCAAATCCTCCAGCCCAATCCGCCGACTGATCAGCTTGTCGACCGGTAGCTCGCCGCGCTGGAAGAGGTCGATGTAGTGGGGAATGTCGCGCTCGACCACGCAGGAGCCGAGATAGCTGCCTTTGATGGTTTTTTCCTGGGCGACCAGGTTCACGTGCTGGATGCAGAATGTCTTGTCGGGGTGGGAGAGGCCGCTGGAAACCGTGGTGCCGCCCATCTTGGTGATGGCGTAGGAGAACTCCATCGCCTGGATGTTGCCGACACACTCGAAGACGTAGTCGAACCCGCCCACCTGTTCCACGATGCCCTCTTGTAGGGGATCGAACGCCTCGTTCGCGCCAAGTTCGATGGCCTTCGCTCGCTTGTCCGGCAGGAGGTCGAAGCCGACCACCTTGCCGGCATCCGCCGCCTTCGCGCCCATGAGGGCGGCAAGCCCGGTGCCGCCTAAGCCAACGATAGCGACGCTCGCCCCTTTGGGCACGGCGGCGGTGTTCATCACAGCACCCACGCCGGTGATCACGGCGCAGGAAAAGAGAGCGGCGTCTTCCAGCGGCAGTTCTTTTTCCACTTTCACGAGCGAGCTTTGATCGACCACGGCGCGTTCGGCGAAGCAGGAGACGCCGACCTGGTGATAGTAGGGTACGCCGTCCTTGGAGAGACGCTTTGCTCCGTTGAGCAACGTGCCGGCGGCGTTGGTCGAAAAACCCTTGGAGCAAAGGGACGGCCGCCCTGCCCTGCACATCTCGCAGGCGCCGCAGGCGGGCATGAACACGAACACCACGTGGTCGCCGGGCGCAAGGCGCGTGACGTCCTCGCCCACCTCTTCGACCACGCCCGAGGCTTCGTGTCCCAGCACCATCGGCGTCGGCCTGGGGCGGTTGCCGTTGACCACCGAGAGATCGGAATGGCAGACGCCAGCGACCGCGACCTTGACCAACACTTCGCCCGGGCCGGGCGGGGCGAGCTCGACCTCCTCGATTTGCACCGGTCGGCTTTCGCTATAGGGTCGGGCGGTCCCCATTTCGTGCAGGACCGCAGCTTTGATCTTCATGCTGATCTCCGGCGAGAGGTCTCGCTCCCTATGAGAGGGTCTCGACCTTCGACTCTA
>Ga0224508_10005396_pt1 | contig 10229 bp, 8 predicted proteins | sample SF_Jan12_sed_USG_4_FD_170157 | JGI IMG/M metagenome (GOLD analysis project Ga0224508, IMG submission 170157) | Sediment microbial communities from San Francisco Bay, California, United States - SF_Jan12_sed_USGS_21 | ecosystem: Environmental > Aquatic > Marine > Sediment | place: USA: California... | reverse complement strand
AAAAAACATTACATTAATAGAGTTATGATACATCCAATCTAGATTAGCTATTCCATGTTTTACATTCTTTTCTTAGAAGTCTAAGAGGATCTAAGACATTAAGTAAAACCTTACAAATTTCCGCCACATCAAGACAAAATAAAAATCACAGAAAAATTGTAACACCGAAAAAAGACTATTAATTACCTTTAAAACTAAATATTTTTTGAAATTTGCAATTGACTAAAACAATAAAAACAATGACTATCATTACCGCGATGACCGTTTTGTTATTTGGTGCAATTGCAGATCCATTTGACAACGTATTCGCAAAAAAAGACACCGCCTTGAATTTAGATAACTTTGAGGCAAGAACCATCAACGGAACTGGAAATAACCAAGAATTAGGAAAAGAAGATTTAGGCATGGCTGGACACCCATTAATTCGCAATTCGCCTGCCTTTTATGTAGATGGAATTTCTGAACCTATATCAAATGTAACAGTACCTGATAGAAAAAATGCTAGAGATATCTCAAATATTGTATTTCAACAAGACAGTCCAATAGCAGCTAAGGAAAAAATCAGTGATATGATATGGGCATGGGCACAATTCCTAACACATGATACTAATCATACTCCAGATTCGAGTTCAGAGTTGTTTAATATTGAGATACCAGATGATGATCCAGTATTTGACAATACCATTTATCCTGAAATACCATTTAAGAGATCTATGCATTCTGTAGTGCCTGAAATGGGAACTGCTCATCAACAATTCAGTGATCCTACTGCATACATTGATGCATCTATGGTTTATGGTTCTGATCAAGCACGATCAGATGCTCTTCGAACATTTGCAGATGGCAAGATGAAGACTTCTACAGGAAACCTTCTACCGCTATATCCTGGTGGATTCCCAAATGGTCCATGTACCTCAGCTGAGTGTTTCTTTACAGGTGATGCAAGAGCAAATGAACAACTTGCATTATTGACTTTACACAATCTGTTTGTAAGAGAACACAATAGACTTGCTGAGAACATTGCTGAGAACAATCGTGGATTGTCTGATGAAGAAATTTATCAAATATCTAGAAAAATTGTTGGTGCTGAAATTCAAGTGATTACATACAAGGAATTTATTCCAAAATTGTTGGGCCAAGAGGCCATTCCAAAGTACAATGGATATGATTCCAGTGTAAATCCTGAAATAGCAACTGAATTTTCCACTGTTGCATTTAGAGAACAACACGGTCAAATAACTCCAGATCTACTTCGCATCACAAATTCGGGTGACGTATTCAAACAACCTCTAAGTGAGACATCATTTAGACCAGATAATCTAGCTCCTAATGGAAGCATAGATTCTATTCTCAGAGGTTTAGCTGCACAAAGAGCAGAAGAAACTGATACCAAAATGGTTGACGGTCTGAGAAATATCTTGTTTGGATCAACACCTGCAAGTGGAGGAATAGACCTTGCAGCATTTGACATACAACGTGGTCGTGATCATGGAGTAGCAGACTATAACACAGTTAGAGATGCTTATGGACTAGAACGGGTAACAAGTTTTGACCAGATAAGCTCTGATTCAGAGGTAGTTGAACAACTTGAAGAAGCTTATGATAGCGTAGATAACATAGACGCATTTGTTGGAGGTCTAGCAGAAGATCATCTTGAAGATTCAACAGTTGGTGAAACGTTTCAGGAAATTCTTGTAGACCAGTTCATTAGACTTCGAGACGGAGACCGTTTCTGGTACCAAAACGATCCATTGTTTGATGACAACAAAACTTTGAAGCAAATGGTGTGGAACACATCACTTGACTCTATCATAAAGTCAAACACTGATGTTGACAAGATTCAGAAAAACGTCTTTCAGTGTAGCGAACCCAAGATAAAGTTGCTAGATACCAAGGAAAAATTCTGCAATCAAAAATAGATATTCACCTTTTTTTCTTTTTTTTAAATAAATAGTTCCATTTCCAAAAAGTTTACTCTTAGAATAACTTTAGATGCTGTCTGGTTTTTACAAACTAATTAGGGATATTCTATTACCTGACACGATAAAAACACCCTGCCAGAAAATAGGTGAAAAAATAGACGGTGTCTTGCAAGGTTAAGAATTGGTATAGTTTGAAGATTCTGTGAACTAATGATAAAAATCCATAATTTTTTAATATTATTAAATATAGAATATTTCTAAAACATGGAACAGCTAGTCTAGACTAGGTCTTTCACAAGCCTATTAATGTAATAGTTTAGACTATTTTTGTGAAAAATTACTTTTTACCTATAATATTTGCATTATTGATCTCATCTGTTTCATATCCTGCAATGCAGGCTTTTGCAGGAGCAAATGCTATAACCCCTCCAGGCTTTTATGGGAGTGACCAGTTTGGATTCATCTTCCTTTTTGATCCTTCAGGACCAACAATAACTCCTATTGGTCACTATGGAGACATAGACTCTGGAAGTACAGAGATTGAGTGTACCCTTGATGGTGTTGATTGTTTTTCGCACAGCAGAGCTGATTTCTTAACCATAGAGAAATTTGCCCCATCAATTCCGGTAGTACTTGGACCTCCAGTTAATACTACTGGACCTTATAACGCATTAGAATTTGTAGAACCCACCCTTTACGGTATAAGGCATCCCTTTAATGGCGGACCTGCACTAGACACACTAAATCCATTTACAGGCATATCCTCACCAATAGGCCCTACAGGAACAGATAGACCAATGGCTGGACTTGCATATGATAGAATCAATGGAATAATGTATGCAGTTGATGGAGGAGGAGATGAGGGCCCTGCTAATCTTTACACTATAAACCTCGATAATGGGCAAGCAACACCAGTTGGAAATACGGGCGTAACATTGGGTAGTTTAGAATTTGGACCTGATGGAGTTCTTTATGGAGGTGGAGATGGCAATGATCAGGGAAACATCTATAGCATTAATCCAAACACAGCTGAGACTACATTTGTTATATCATCAGGACAGCCAGCAGTAACAGGTTTGACCCTAGTTGAAGGTATAATATTAGACTCACAAGTAGCAGGCGAACTCTTGTCACTTGATAGTACAGCACTAGTAATTGCAGGACTAACATCAATGTCAATGTGGATGATTCCAACAGTTGCAGGACTTGCAGGTGCTGGAGTGTATCTGGTAAAGTTTAGAGCACACAGAGATTAATTCTCTTTTATTCTAAAAACAATTTTAAATTCAATTTTCTCTTGGATTTGCTGAAATCCTAAATTATTGTTACAAACCGAATACAACTTTATTCTTATCTTTACTTCATATTTCATATTGAATTATGTGGTGGAAGATGGAAAATTAGATAGTATTTAAAAAATAAATTTTAATAGTTATTGTCATAGTTTGTATCAACGTAATTGTTAAAGTCTCTTGTTATTTCATAATTCTGATCATCAAATTTCCATTGTTGTTCTGTAAGTACACGTGTCCTTTCCATCTCTGCATCTGTTTGAATTCTGCGAATTTCAGGATCTTTGGTTTTCTTTTTTTGCCTGGATTTTATTATTTTCTTGTATGTATCAATTATAAAATCTGCGTCGTCTGCAGAAATTATTTTTGCATACCGTAAATATTTAATCCATAATTCATTTTCTTTTACCATTTTTAAAAAAGTATCAACATCCTTTGTTTCCACTGCTTTGTTAATTGCTTTCCAGCCTTCTATTATTTTGGAACTCATTACAGCTAGCTGCTCTTCCCCATAAGGGGTTAATGTGTAAAATGTATCTAATTTTTTTTTAGTTGTTGTTAAAATATTTTTTGAAATACCATAATTAATCAAGTTAGTTAAAACATCAGCGTTTTCTTTTGTTACATTCATTAATTCTTTTAGTGTTGTTTTTCTTTTGTTTGCCATAGTACAAACAAGATGATCTATCGGTTCAAATTCCATTCTTATTGGAAGGTGATTGTACTAAAAAAAGATTTTTTTCATTGCATGCTTTAAAAATTCTTGGACATTAGGGATTTTACTACAAATAATCTTGTTTTTTGACTCTTACTTGATTCAGAAATCAATCAAAAATCTCAACAATGAAGATAATACCCTAGTTTCAGCAATTAAAATAACTCATATTTTTGACAGGATTAATAGGAAAACAGAATCTAACAAATTAAAAAAATTCTACTGGTGTCTTATCGTCTAGAATTGACATCCAGTTTTTGTTTTAGTTTTTCGTATTCCTCTATTGAAATTTCTCCTTTAGCTAATCTTGTTTGAATAATCCCTAAAGGGTTTGAGTCGATAATTGGAGATATGATTTTTTGTCTGATAATGTCTTTGTTTATGGAAATGTTGTGCGAGTTATTATCCACCTTTTGTTTAATCCCATATACGGCCCCAAATAATATTGCCAATCCCCCCAAGGCTAATCCAATATGTGCCAAATCACTGTTATTCTCTGAATCCGAGGTGGGTGAAACAATAGAAGTTGCCTCTGCTTTTGGGATTATCTCGACTCCTAATAATTTGGCATCGTCATCAATTTTGTTTACTCCTATGCTTGGATTACCTATTGCTTCTTCTATGGTAAAATTTGGATAATTTCTATCAAACCAGGATTTGTATATGGGCTCATTATAATATCTGTCTAAATAATACTGTGGGTCTTTATCTATATCAACAAAATCTGCAATCATTGATTTTTCATCTAGTGTGTTATCTTGTTGTCGCTCTACCTTGGGTTCATTTTCAATTACAGTTTGAATTATTTGAGGTTCTTTAATTTTAGAATCAAATTCAGAGGGTTTTACAACTAAATTCTCATTTGAAATTAAATTGTCATCCGATATAGTCTCAACAAGCTCAAAGGATTGAGTTTTTCCTGCTGTCATGTTTAAAACAAATGCCGTGGCATTATAGGTTCCGGTAACTGAAAATTTTTCTTTAATAGGAATGGTCTTTTCAAATGAATTATCTGCTCGAATTATTGCCTGACTTAACAAAACAAATGTATCTTTAGGATCTCTTAATACAATTGTTACAAGGCCTGTTGAATCGTTAGTAACAGCACCTGTAACATTAATAGATTCGTCTTTAAGGTATGTTTCATGATCTAATTTGAATTCCGTAACTTCTGCAAAGACAGGAACGATTCCTGATGATAAGGCTATAGACATCAAAAAAAATAATAGTTTTTTATTCACTAATACATGTAAGACATTTTGTTTTTTAAAAAAAACGTAGAATTGTTATGAATCTAAATATGGTAATGTTTAAAATCGATTAATTTTTTTAATTAAATCCAATTAATCTAAAGATCAGATCGCCAAATAATAATTGCATTATGAAACCACCTAAAATGAATATCATGTATGGTAATCCTGGAGTTACCCAAGAATCAGGTGTGGTACAATAATCTGCAGTATCTGAATGATGTAGTGCAATATTTAATCTCTTTTTCTTTCCCACCTGACTTTCTAATGAAAAACTATACTTTGGATTCTTTGATCTGTATCCTAGAAACATTGCGAAAATTTTCCTTGATTTTGGTTCGTCAAAATCATGAAAGATATCCACCTTCCTTAAGATGAGTATAGAATTACGCATGAAATTAACTATCATTGGAGATATTGAAAGTAAGGCACTATTTACCAAGATAGTAAGTGGACTAACTGCTGATTCAGACAAAGTAGACATAGGAGCCAAAGCAGATAATACAATCAATCCCAAAGCGTCTGCTCCTCCAAACAAACCAAATCTCCAAAGAACAAGGACTATGGGGGCCATAATTAAGGAAAACCCTAATCCAAAGAGGGTCTCCATTACATTTGGTTCAAAGACCAAAAGAACTACTGAAATTGTCCCAAAAATTATCCACATCCAATCAGAAATCTCCCTGCTTCGAATATCAATTACTGTTGCAGAAACTAACATTATCAACGCAAATAAAATTCGAATTTGAGATATGTCTAATTCTATCATAGATTTTTTTCCTTCAGATTGCTTTTTTAATTATCTAACATTTCCGAATTTTTTCTGATTTTTTTTAATTTGTTTTTCAGGTTTTTCTTTGAGTCACTTGATTTTTCATATTTTTTCATGGCAGACTCAAATTTTTGAATATCTGATTTTTTGTCAAAACTAATATGTTGAAACGCATTCCATAAATCTACCATATCTTGTTTTAGGAGTTCTAATTCATCAATTTTCTTTTTGTGATTCTGAATTATTGATTCAATAGCATCTTCAATTTTTACAGCCTTAAATCTAGTAGGTCGTTGAATTGATGGTGAAACGATCCCTTTGGATTCTAGAGTTGAAAGCAAATGATATGTTTCTGTTCTTGGAATAATTTCTTCTCTAGAAATCTCTATTGCTTTTTTTGAACCATTTTTACTTAAAAAAAGGTATATTTTTGATTCATTTTTGGTCAAACCAAAATCTCGTAATTTTTCTTGTAATGCGATTTTTAGTTCTTTGTGATTATTACTGCTATTTGCAATTGACTCTTCAATTTCCATAAATTGTAATATTTCAAATGTAACATAAGAGAGAACATGTAATTTGAAATGACACACATGTATAGGCCACGAAATAACACTTTTTTTATAAAATATCAGCGCAAAAAGGCTGTTGATACGTGCCGTAGTAGTAGATGATGAAAAGGAAAGTAATCAATTATTTAGTGAATTACTTACCAGTAATGGAATTAAGGTAGTAGGGAAAGGATATAATGGACAAGACGCAGTATTTTTGTTTAAAAAATTAAAGCCAGATATACTATTTTTGGATATTTTGATGCCAATATATGATGGAGTTTTTGCCCTTCAAAAAATACGTGATTTCGATTCCCATGCAAACATAATTGTAATTTATGACAAGTTAAATATTGATAAAGAAATTGAATTAAATCGATTAACACCATCTGCGATAATCAAAGAACCAATAGATATTGATGATATTCTAAGAAAGACCTACAAACTTTGTATGCCTTCTGGTGATTCGATTGATCAAATGAAAAAAACCGTCATTACTTTGGCTATGAAGAATACTTTTTTAGAATTAGGTTTGGATGAATTTGATAAAATTACGTTATTGTTGCAAAAGGATCATAACTGCACCATTGAGGATTGTTATGATAATCCTGAAGCCCTTAAACAGGTTTTACAAGATTTATTGGGACGTTCTTACAACGATATTTTAAGCTCTCTAAAGGAAAATATTAAAAACATATCATCGGATAAACTCACTAAAAATTTCTTAGATACTTTAACTAAATAACTCCTAACATGAAATTTATCTATTCTTAATGATTGGGATCTTTTCTTTTATTGTTTCAAACCTCTCAGTAATTTCTAACCTCTCAAACACTTCATCAATTCTATTTAGTATACTTTCAACCATTGGGATTCTATCAGATATTGGATCAAGTAAATTCCTTTTCTTTATGAGTATACTACTTCCAATTACTAACCCCGGAATGAGAATCAAAAATAAGTTTTTTTCAAGCGGATTTTCGTTACTGTCAGTTGTTTCTTGAAGTGTTTCTCCTGGTTTTGCTATCAAAATTTGCTTTGAGACCGTTATTTGATCAAATTCTGAGGTAGTTGCCTGAACTTCAATCGTATCAACATCTTCTGCAATCAATGTTAATTTGATTTTTCCATTTCTGTCTGTTGTTTCAATCATCTCTTCAATCTGTGCCCCTTGAATATGCCAATCTATCTCCACATTACTAAGTGGTACATCTAGAATTTTTGTATCTAAAACCAAATCAAAGGATTCTCCTTCAGTAATTGAATTCACGGTGGAAATTATCAATGACGGAGTTGTCTCCACTGTATTTAGTTTAAATTTTGACAGTGGGAAATCACTTGCAAGTACAGATATTTCTGTTTGGACAGTTTGTTTGGGAATAATATCAAAAAATGTACTGTATGTTCCTTTTTTTATGATAACTGTCTGGGGCATTTCAATTGTATTGTCATCTGCTGCAACTCTAAATTCAATATCTTTGTTTGCAAAAATTGGGTTTCCCTCTACATCAAGCACTTGTAGAGACAATGTATTTTTCATACCTGATAATAAATGATCAGGATATGCAAGCTCTACTTTTGCCGGTTTAGAAACTCCTGTATCTAATTGTAATGTTGTTGTGAATTCATTTACTTCAAATTCTAGATTTACTTTTCCTTCTTTCATTGAATGCGCATTTAATAATGCAAAAGAAGTTCCTTCGCTGATAGTTTGTACAGTTGTTTTAACAAACTCATTTGGCCCCATAACAACATTTGATGTGTCTGGAAAATACCAGCTGGCATTATCGTCATCAGTTAAATATATCATCATTGGAAAATCAGTTCCAGGCATTACTTTAGAAATTAATGGTTCAGAAACTAAATCAAGCTCTATTCTTTCTGGACCATAAACAATTGGGAAAATTGTTTCTTTTTCTTCGCCTACTACTGTTACTTCCAATCGGTCTGGTTTTGTCTGACCAAGTTTTCCAAAAATTAATTTTGCGCCAGAGCCTTTCTCCATTCTATCATCAGATATGGTCAGAGCATCCCTGTCCGAAGAATTTATTTCTGATTCAACTGTTTGTATATTGATTAAAGAAACGCCTTTTTCATCTGCCGGGTAAAGCACCCCAATTAACTGCTCTGTGCTTGATGCTAATAATGGAATTGTAACTAATTTTGTCAATGGGCCATTGACATCGGGAGTTAGAACTGTCTGAAAATCTACCGAATCTGAGACTAGGTAGTCTTCAGCAGAAATACTAACCTTGTAGGTCTCCTCAATACCAGCTTTTACCGATAATTTGGCATATCCTGTAGAGGATCCTGGAGGTATTACTAGGGAATCAACCGTACTAATTTCATTAGTTCTTTTATCGTTGAATATTGACTTGGCATGATCGATTTTCAAAGATACTGGAATAGTTTGAGTTGATTTAATAGGCGAACCATCCTCTCCTTGTAATTGGACAATTGCAAATGTACTTGAAGTTGCAAAGTTGCTAATTTTTTCAGGTATTACATATAATTGGATTTTATAATTTTCTTCATTATCTGATTCGACATCGCCTGATGGTCCAAATACAGTTATTTTACTGCTACCAGAATCCGTATTTAGATTTTCGGCATAAATGGTTACTTCTCCGGGCTTTTTAACTTGAAATTCACCTATGGCAAAATACTCTCCTTCTTTTATTGTAATTTCAGTTTTAAAAAGTGTAACAATTTCAGAATTTGAAGCAGTGATAGAAACAACAGTATCTTGTTTTGCCAAGGTAGGATTGGAATCAACATCTGCTAATTCCACTGAAAAATAACCTGTGGTTGGACCATTAATTGTAAAAGTACTCGGCACTGCTTTTACTAATAATTGCTGTTCTCCTTGTTTGATATTATAAACGGTTATTGAAAATTCTTCAGATGCAAAACCTGGCGCGGCAATAGCAATATTTGTCGTTCCTGAATCAACACCGAGTAATTTTACAGAAGTAATTGCTGTGTCTTTATTTGTGGATAACTCTAAAATTTTTACGATGTTTTGATCTGAGGAAGTGACTATAAGATTATCAATGGTATTTGGAATTGGAATATTTTTTTGAAGTCCATAAACTTGTAATATTCCTTCAGTACCCTCAACTAATTTCTCTGGCATTAGTTTGTATCCAAAACCATTCGGCAGTTGTCCATATGTGTTTGGCGTAAATATTATTGCCACAATTAGCAATAGAAGAAATATCTCTTTCAATATGTGGACAAATACCTAAAAATCGATATAAGACGCTGTATGACTTTTTGTAATACATCTAAACATGATTAAAAAATTGAATTCACATCAATTATTGAAAATTGAACCAGTGTTATCCCAATCAGGGTCATTATTACAAGGATTATAGAATAAAAGAATCCACCTGAGAATGCCCCTTTAATTACTCTTCCCAGGAATAGCCCTGCCGACCAAGATTGAATCAGTATAATTATCGGAAATAATCCTAGTGATGATTCCACAAGCCCTCCTTCAAGATTTGACAGGTCTTGGCTTTCTTGGGCGATATCCCCAAATGAATCAATTACTAATAAAGTTGTAAACCCTGTTGTTCCCATTAAAATAAATCCAACAAACAGGTAGGGCATTAACAGATCTCGTTTTTCCTTTTGAATTTCTTGCATTCTTTCACTAGTTTCAGTCAATGAATCCAACGTTTGCGGATTTCCTCCCCCCGCAGAAATTAATTCAAAAAAAATA
>Ga0224508_10005395_pt1 | contig 10237 bp, 10 predicted proteins | sample SF_Jan12_sed_USG_4_FD_170157 | JGI IMG/M metagenome (GOLD analysis project Ga0224508, IMG submission 170157) | Sediment microbial communities from San Francisco Bay, California, United States - SF_Jan12_sed_USGS_21 | ecosystem: Environmental > Aquatic > Marine > Sediment | place: USA... | reverse complement strand
TAATAACCACACGTCTCATGATTGCGAACTAGAAATCATCCGTCGAAGTAAACAGACCCACTCTCAAGTCTTCCGCTGTGTAAATTTGCCTGCCATCTACAGCGACCGTGCCATCGGCGATGGCGAGATGCAACTTGCGCGTGAGCAGCCGCTTGAAGTCGAGGCGATACGTAACCAGTTTGGCGGTGGGCAGTATCTGGCCGGCAAATTTAACCTTGCCGACACCCAGTGCCCTGCCCCTTCCCAGTTGGCCACTCCAAACCATGAAAAAGCCCACCAGCTGCCAAAGCGCGTCTAGTCCGAGGCAGCCAGGCATGACCGGGTCGCCGACAAAGTGACAGTCAAAAAACCATAGTTCCGGTCGGATATCCAGTTCCGCCACGATCTCGCCCTTGTTGAAGTTGCCCCCTGTGTTGTTTATTCGGGTGATGCGGTCGGTCATCAGCATATTCGGCATCGGTAATTTGGCACTGTCGGGATCGAACAGTTCGCCACGTGCGCAGGCCAGCAATTCGTCACGGTTGTACGAACTTTTTCTGCCGGACGGCAGTTCTTCCGGGTCAGGGTTTTTGCTAGTTTCGGCCATACGCGCTCCGGCGCATTATTGATGAATCGGTGACGTCGAACGCCATTCTTTCAATGGCTTATCTGACCCGGCGTATCTTACCGGACAAAGCGACATCGCGCCCAAGAATCGCGGAAATTTCGCCCCGCAGGACGGGTTCCTGCGACGATTCCGTTCCCATATGTATTAGCCCTTCGTGACAGGCGTTCAGGTCTTATCGTAATCGAGAATTACGGACTCACTGAGCGGCTGTGACTGGCAGGCAAGGACATAGCCTTTATCCACTTCCCAGGATTCCAGACCGTAATTGGATTCCATCCGGACTTCGCCGTCCCGAACATGCGTCCGACAAGTCGCACACACGCCGCCCTTACAGGAGAAAGGCAGTTCCACGCCATTTGCCGCAGCAGCATCGACGATGTTGTCGCCGGCTTTCGGCATCTCGAATGATTTGCGATGGCCATCCATGATGATGGTGATGGTAGACAGATCTTTTTGTTCGCTTGCGCTTACCTTGGGTCTGCCTACCTGCTTTCCTGTTCTGGGCGGGCCGTACCGCTCCTTGTGGATTTTGTCGCCGTCCATGCCCAGCTCGGTCAGTGCCTTGGTGATCGTTTCGATCATCGGGAATGGACCGCAAAGGTACGCTTCGTCGGGTTCGAGGCCGGTACAGAAATCAGTAAGCAGTTCCCGGACTTTCGCGTCATCCATCCGGCCGCTAAAGATCGGAAACTCCTGTTCTTCCTGACTGAACAGAAAATAGAGCTGCAGCCGTTCGGGAAACCGATTTTTAAGTGCATACAGGTCGTCAATGAACATCGTCGTACTTTGGCGCCGGTTACCGTAAAACAGGGCAAACTTCGCATGCGGCTCGCCCTCCAGCGTCGCTCTGATTATTGACAACACGGGCGTGATGCCGCTGCCCGCAGCGAAAGCGAGGTAGGATTTTTTGCTTCCGGGTTCAAGATTTGCATGAAACTGGCCGAACGGCGGCATCACATCCAGTTCGTCTCCGGGTGCCAGCTCGTTGGCGACGTATTCCGAAAATAATCCGCCCGGCTGGACCCTGACGCCGAGCACGAGTGGTTGCTCGCCCGGCATGGAGCAGATGCTGTAGGTTCGGCGTATCTTCTTACCGTCCACGGAAATTTGAATCGGGAGATGCTGCCCCGGGAGGAAATCGTATTCTTCCCGCAGTTCTTCCGGCACCTGCAGCGCAACGCGCATCGAATCGGCTGTCTCCCGATCGACACTTTTTACTCTTAATGAATGAAACTGTCGCATCTTTTCATGAATTCACTTAACAGGGGACTAAAAAAGGGGTCAGAGCCCTTTTTCACTTCTTGAGAAAAGGGCTCTGACCCCTTTTTTAGTTTCCTGCCAAATGAGTTATCAAATGCACTTGAAGTATTCGAACGGCTCCAGGCATTCGTCACACTTATACGAAGCCTTGCAGGGAGTCGATCCGAATTCACTGACCAGCGTCGAGTTTTCCGAGTTGCAACGCGGGCAGGCAATCGTCCTGGGCCCGCTAAACAACTCTCGCTTGCTCAAGCCCCCCTCGGGCGGAGCGATACCATATTTACGAAGCTTGTCTTTGCCGGCCTGGCTGATCCAGTCGGTGGTCCATGGTGGCGACAAAACTCTTTTTACCGAAACCTTGTCGATACCCTTATTCTGCAATTCCGCGATGATGCTCTGCTCGATAACCTCAGTCGCCGGGCACCCCGAATAGGTCGGTGCAACGGAGATCTCGACACCATCGGGATTAATTGCCACGCTCCGGACAATGCCGAGATCAAGGACGCTCAAGACCGGAATCTCGGGATCCGGTACATCCGCGAGCCAGATCCAGATCTGTTGCTCCTTTTTAAGGCTGACAGTTTTCGATTTCAACGCCCGCATCTCTCCGTTACCAGCTCGCGCCCGGATAAGTCCGTTGCATGAATTGCATTTCGGCAATCATGAAACCGAAGTGTTCTGTGTGATGTCCTTTTTTGCCGCCATCCGCCATCCATTGTTCATCAGGCAGAGGAATCGTTGCTTTTTCGAGGATCGATGCGACTTCTTTCAGCCACTCGCCTTTCAGCCGTTCGAGATTGGGGCCGTTCCATTCTTTTTTCATGGCGTGGTCGACTTCGTCTCCCGATAACATTTCGCCCGTGTAGCGCCAGAGTTCATGTACTGATTTCGTTATGCGCCGATGACTTTCCTCCGTGCCGTCGCCCAGGCGTACCAGCCATTGTCCGCCGTGCCGCAGGTGATAGCGGATTTCCTTGGCGGACTTTGCGGCGATTTGGGCGAGCCGCTCATCACTACAGGCCATCAACGCCTCAAGTTGCAGCCCGTAGAACATATCGAAAAGCACCTGGCGTGCGATCGTATCGCCGAAGTGGCCGTTCGGCTGCTCAACGATCAAGAAGTTCTGGTACTCCTGCTCATCCCGCAGGAACGCAAAGTCGTCCTCGCCGCGACCTTTCCCTTCCAGCTCGCCGGCATAGCTATAAAACATCCGCGCCTGACCAAGATAGTCGAGCGCAAGGTTCGCGTTCGCGAGTTCTTCTTCCAGCTCTGGGCCAGAGGCTACTATTTCTGTCAGGCGCTGCCCGAGGACCAGGGCATTGTCACCCAGCCTAAGGAGGTATGCGATGAGCGTTTCGTTTTTCGTCATGGCATCTGCCCTTGGCGATCAGAGGTTTTCCACGCCGTCAGGGATTTCGTAAAAGGTCGGGTGCCGGTAGATCTTGTCCGCTGCCGGCTCGAATAATGCCGACGAATCTTCCGGGTCGGACGCGACAATCTCGCTGGACCTGACAACCCAGATGCTCACGCCTTCACTGCGTCGCGTATACACATCGCGCGCGTGGTCCAGCGCCATCTGGTCGTCTGCCGCGTGCACACTGCCCGCATGCCTGTGGCTCAAGCCGGACTTTGATCGTATGAATACTTCGTAGAGTGGCCAGTTTTTATCGGTCATCGTCTTGCCCTCCTTGTTCTTTACGCGGCTTTCTTAGCGGCGTGTTTGGTCGCATAGGCCCGTGCCGCCTCGCGCACCCAGGACCCGTCATCATGTGCTTTCTGCCTCATGGCCAACCTCTGCCTGTTGCATGCACCATTCCCCGCCAGTACATCGTAAAATTCCTGCCAATCGATCTCGCCGAAATTGTAATGGCCCGTCTTTTCGTCAATTTCGAGATCGTCATCGGGTATCCTTAGTCCCAGGAATTCGGCCTGGGGCACCGTCACGTCGACAAATTTCTGCCTCAACTCATCGTTGGAAAATCGCTTGATCTTCCAGGCCATCGACTGCGCCGAATGTTTGGAGTTTTCGTCGCCGGGCCCGAACATCATGAGCGACGGCCACCACCAGCGGTTTAGTGCGTCCTGCGCCATTTCTTTTTGCGCGTCGTTGCCGCGTGACAAGAACAACATGATTTCGAAGCCCTGACGCTGGTGAAAGCTTTCCTCTTTGCAGATCCGGACCATCGCCCGTGCGTAGGGTCCGTACGAACAACGGCAAAGAGGAATTTGATTCATGATTGCGGCGCTATCGACGAGCCAGCCGATTGCACCAATGTCTGCCCAGGTCAGCGTCGGATAGTTGAAAATGCTCGAATACTTCGCTTTCCCGCGTAAGAGTTCGGCGACCATCTGATCGCGTGACGTGCCGAGTGTCTCGCCCGCGCTGTACAGGTAAAGGCCGTGCCCGGCTTCATCCTGAACCTTGGCCAGCAGAATAGCCTTGCGACGCAAATTCGGCGCGCGCGTCAGCCAGTTGCCCTCCGGCTGCATGCCGATGATTTCGGAATGCGCATGCTGGGAGATCTGACGCACGAGAGTCTTCCGGTATGCCTCCGGCATCCAGTCTTTTGCTTCTATTTTTGCTTCGGCGTCGATTCGGGCCTGAAACGCCGCCAGCAGCTCCGCTGACTCGACCGCCTCCGGATCCTCTCCCTTATTTCCTTGTTGATCAAGACCTTGCGTGTACATATTGTTTGCCTCAAAACAAACGTCACCTGCGACCGTCTAATGTGTCACGCTTTTTTCCGATTTTCAAGCTATTCTGTATCATAAAAAGGCTAATCGTCGGACAAAAGCGATTGCCGCGTCGCCACCGACCGGCCAGTGAATACGGCAACATCCTCGCCGTTCTGATTTGTCACCGTCACCTCGTAGAGGCCTGATCGCCCGCCGCGGTGACGCTCCATGGCGATGGCAAGGAGCTGATCGCCAACTTTGGCCGGGCGCAGGAAATCGATGGACGCTCCTCCGGCGACAGTTACTTTGTCATGGGTATTGCAGGCAACCGCGAAAGCCGTGTCGGCGAGCGTAAATATATAGCCGCCATGACAGACATCGAAGCCGTTGATCATGTCAGCAGTGACATCAACTCTGGCCTCAGCCTTTCCGACGCCGGTTACTTCGATGCTGATGCCAATTCCCTTGGACGCAGCGTCAGTCGCGGACATTGCAGCGGCGCGTTTCCTGGCGATTTCGAGCTCATTCATTTTGTTCCTTATGCCGGATGACGCCGGCTCCTCTATTTCAGTCCACCAAATCGGTCGAAGAATTCGGGCGATGGCGGTGGTAAAGGACCATCTGCCATTTCCATCATTTCCGTCACGTATTGATTGGCGGCATCAGACACACCCTGGTAAAGATCATGGCACAGCTGATAGGCCTCATTGCCGTGCCAGCCTTTCGGCAGCATCTCCGCCGGCAACAGCGGATCTCGCAACAGGATCTTTCTGTATTCCTGAATCAGCAGCGTACGAATCTGGAACGCATGGTCCGGCGACAGACCTTTATTCTTCCGGACAGCCGCATGTACAGGTCGAAAATGTTTGACAAAGTGCTTGTATCGATCATCTATCTCTTCGAGACTCCAGCTGCGATGAACGAGGTCCCGCATCGCATTGTCCTGACTTTCGTTCAGCGTTCGGCCGTTCATGACAACCACATCGTTCTGCACGCCCAGGCGGATTAACAGCGCTTCCAGGTCGCTGAAATCCGGTGCGGGATGCGCCATGAGAGTCGTTGAGATCGCGCCGAAGCCCAGCCACGACAGTTCCTTGCGCACGGATTCCCTTTGCAGCCCATCGAGCGCCGAAAGCAGCACGAGACACCAGTCTCCGGACCAGTCGGGGAGAGACCCACCATATATCCGATGCGTGGCCTGTTCGAATTTCAGGGCGCCCTCTTCTGTCAGACTGTAAAAGCTTCGGCGGCCGACCTGTTTTACGTCGAGCCAGCCGTCGCGTGACAGCCGAAAAACCGAGGTCCGGACGAGCCTTTCGCTGACGCCGAACTCGCTCATGACCTTGATCAGGCTGCCGATCCAGACCGTGCCGCCGCGAGGCGCGATCGAATCACCGAAAACGGTGATGATCAGTGAGCCCGCGCGCAGCGTTGGCCTTGAACGAAACTCCTCGACGAGCGATTTTGTGATGGCGCTGATCGACATTGAAACGGTTAAGCACTGCCTTTTTGTTCAGGGCCTCGCGGACCTGCTTGCTTTAGCGTTGGCCGACCGTACAATGTGATACCGAAAAATTCAAATTAATAAAGTTTTTGTATCTGTTAATTTCCATGGCATCCCCCCTGGATCTTGCGGCTTGGCCGGCCAGTCCGCAGAGGACGATTTGATGAAACTGCAAAACTTCGCGTTAGATGAATGGGTCGCGGGCAGCGATGAAGGCCGTCAACTGGCGAGCGCCGTCGATGGCCGGCCGATCGCTTCTATTTCCAGTCAGGGTATCGATTTTGCCGCAATGCTCGATTACGCACGCAAAGTTGGCGGTACCAATCTCCGCAAGTACACGTTTCACGAACGTGCGCTCATGCTTAAAGACCTTGCGAAACATTTGACCGAACACAAGAAAGAGTTTTACGAGCTATCTACCGAGACCGGCGCGACGAAGAGCGATAGCTGGATCGATATCGACGGTGGCATATCGACCCTGTTTGTTTTTTCGAGCAAGGGTCGCAGAGAGATGCCCAACGATAAAGTCTACCTCGACGGCCCTCCTGAGGCCCTGTCCAGGAACGGTACCTTTGTCGGGCAACATATATTTACGCCTCGTGTCGGTGCCGCCGTGCATATCAACGCTTTCAATTTTCCTTGCTGGGGCATGCTTGAAAAACTGGCTCCGACGCTTCTTGCGGGCGTGCCGGCCATCGTAAAACCCGCCTCGAGCACGGCCTATCTGACAGAACTCGTGGTCCGCCGGATGATGGAGTCAGGCATTTTGCCGGAAGGCTCCGTCCAGCTGATCTGTGGAGGGGTTGGCGATCTTTTCGATTATCTGAATTGTCAGGACACGGTTGCTTTTACAGGATCGAAAGGCACGGCCGAAAAGCTGCAACAACATCCACGCATCATTGCCGAGTCTGTACGCTTTAGCGCAGAGACGGATTCACTCAATGCCTCCATTCTCGGGCCGGACGCGACGCCAGACACGCCGGAGTTTGGCTTGTTCATCAAGGAAGTCACGCGCGAAATGACGAGCAAGGCGGGCCAGAAGTGCACGGCGATCCGGCGCATCATCGCGCCCGCGTCGATTACTGCTGACCTGGTCAGATCACTTGCCACGGCTCTCGGTGAAATTCGTGTTGGTAATCCTGCCAGCAAAGACGTCGATATGGGGGCCCTGGCCAGCCTGGGTCAGCGAGACGAAGTTCGCGAGAGGGTGTCGGAATTATCGAATGAAGCGAGCGTTGTGTTTGGCGACCAGAATGAACCCGACCTTGTCGATGCGGACGCTCAAAAAGGCGCTTTCTTCATGCCGACGCTTTTGCATTGCGAACGGCCACTGTCATCTGCATCGGTTCATTCCGTGGAAGCATTCGGCCCTGTCAGCACGGTGTTGCCGTACGAGAATCTCGATGAAGCGATCGAGCTCATGCGTCTTGGCGAGGGCAGCCTGGTGGGCTCCATCTTCACGAATGACGATGTCGTTGCCCGCGACCTGGTCCTCGGTAACGCGCCTTACCATGGTCGAATGCTGGTCATCAACCGGCACTGCGCCGGCGAATCAACGGGACATGGTTCTCCGTTGCCGCATCTCGTGCACGGCGGACCCGGCCGGGCCGGCGGGGGCGAAGAGCTAGGCGGTGTCAGAGCTGTGTTGCACTATATGCAACGAACTGCGCTGCAGGGTTCGCCGGCAACGCTGGCGCGAATAGGCAACCGCTGGATCCGTGGGGGTGCCGAGAATGATCCTGGCGCGCATCCATTTCGGAAGACTTTCGAGCAACTCGAGGTCGGCGACACATTGCGTACCGACGCACGCGAGGTCACTTTGGACGACATCGATCATTTCGCCGAATTCACGGGCGACAAATTTTATGCGCATACGGACGAGGAAGCGGCCAGCAAGAACCCGTTTTTCGACGGCCGCGTCGCGCACGGCTACCTGATCGTCTCCTTTGCGGCAGGACTATTCGTCGATCCCGATTTCGGCCCCGTGCTTGCAAACTATGGAGTCGACGATCTTCGTTTCGCACAGCCGCTCAACTACGGCGACTCGCTCAAGGTTCGACTGACGTGCAAACAAAAGACATTGCGAGAAGGATCTGGCTATGGTGAGGTTCGTTGGGACACCGAGGTCACGAATCAGAACGACGAGATTGTCGCCGCTTATGATGTCTTGACGATGGTCGCAACCGACGAAGAATGGGCGTCGATCAATTCGTGATTGCCGACCAGCGCCGAAAAAAGGGGTCAGAGCCCTTTTCTTGCTTTTGTCAAGAAAAGGGCTCTGACCCCTTTTTTCTCTGACCCCTTTTTTCTGACGGGCGATTTACTTCTTGAACGGTAACGCCGTATCGGCCTTGATTTCCTTAAGGACGATGTTAGAACGCACCTGCGACACGCCCGGCAACCTGAAAATGAAATCATCCAGGAATTTATTGTAGGCATCCATGTCTTCGGCAACGACTCGCAAGTGAAAATCCGCCTCCCCGCTTGTTGCGAAGCATTCAAGAACTTCCGGGTGGCGCCCTACTTCTTTGATGAATTTTTCGACATTTTTTTCTTCGTGCCGGGCAAGGGAAACGTGCGTCATTGACGATAATGAGAATCCCGCCTTCTTAGGATTTACGATGACCGCGTAACGATCGATTACGCCGCCTTCCTCCAGCGCCTTAACCCGCCGCCAGCAGGCGGAGCTGGACATGCCCACTCTCGCAGCCAGCTCCTGCATGGTCAGGCGGCTATCTCGCTGGAGTTCCGCGAGGATCGCCCTGTCTTTACCGCTGATCATCTGCTTTGTCACTTTGAGCAAAGATAGCGAAATACTATACCTATATTTTTATTTTTTCGGGATATTTTCTCGAAAAATTGCGATTTAACGGGCCAGTTCGGCATCCATTTCCGTCCATTTTCTGCCAAGATGGCCTGCTACCCGACTCAGGAACTCAGATGGCAGCCTCAGCAAGCGCCGCACCGCGATCCACCTATCCCCTCGACAATTACGAGCTCATGGACAGATACCGGCGCGAATCCGGCCGCGTCTTTCTCACAGGGACACAAGCACTCGTCAAGATTCCACTGATGCAGCGGACCATGGATCGGGCAGCCGGGCTCAACACAGCCGGTTTTATCAGCGGATACCGTGGTTCGCCGCTCGCCGTCTACGACCAGGAACTCTGGCGCGCCAAACCGTTTTTGAGCGAAAACAATATCGAGTTCCTGCCAGCCGTGAATGAGGAGCTTGCCGGCACAGCTATGCTCGGCACACAACAGGTCGAAGCCGACCCGAACAGACAGGTCGATGGCGTTTTCGGCATCTGGTACGGCAAAGGGCCCGGCGTCGATCGAGCCGGTGATGCGCTCAAACACGGTAACGCATATGGCAGCTCGCCGCACGGCGGTGTTCTCGTCGTCGCGGGTGACGACCATGGTTGTGTCTCGTCATCGATGCCGCATCAATCCGACGTCGCGTTTCTCACCTGGCTCATGCCCAACCTGAATCCCGCGAATATCGCCGAATACCTGGAATTTGGTTTGTACGGCATCGCGTTATCCCGATTCTCGGGTATGTGGGTCGGTTTCAAGGCGATTTCGGAAACCGTCGAATCAGGCATGTCCGTCGAGTTGCCACCCTATCCCGAGTTCATCATCCCCGAGGACTTTGTCCCGCCGCCGGACGGTCTGCACATTCGCTGGCCTGATTATCCGGGACTACAAATCGAAGAGCGCCTGCAAGCCAAGAAAGCCGCAACACTCGCGTTTGCCAAGGCGAATCCGATTGACAGGAAAATATTTGATACGCCCAACGCGAGATACGGCATCGTCACGACCGGCAAAGGGCATCTCGATCTGATGGAAGCCCTGCGCCTTCTCGGCATCGACAAGCAGGAAGCCCGCCGCATCGGCCTGGACATCTACAAAGTCGGCATGGTCTGGCCGCTTGCACAGGATGCCGCGCTGGACTTTGTTCGAGACAAACATGAGGTCCTCGTCGTCGAGGAGAAGCGTGGCATTATCGAAAGCCAGTTCAAAGAATACTTTTATGACTATCCGGGACGCAAACCAAAACGCATGGTCGGCAAGGAAGACGAACAGGGCGATCGTCTCGTGCCATGGGTCGGTGAGTTGTCGCCGTTACAGCTGGCGCAGATCGTCGCGAAACGGCTGGATGCCGCAATAATAGGGCTTGACCTCCGCAG
>Ga0224508_10005394_pt1 | contig 10237 bp, 7 predicted proteins | sample SF_Jan12_sed_USG_4_FD_170157 | JGI IMG/M metagenome (GOLD analysis project Ga0224508, IMG submission 170157) | Sediment microbial communities from San Francisco Bay, California, United States - SF_Jan12_sed_USGS_21 | ecosystem: Environmental > Aquatic > Marine > Sediment | place: USA: California... | reverse complement strand
ATCTTCAACAAAGAGGTAAGTCGATCCTTAAGTTTGCGACGATCTACGATAAAATCCAAAAACCCGTGGTCAAGTACAAACTCTGCACTTTGGAATCCTTTAGGCAGACTCTTGCCGATGGTTTCCCTGATCACCCGGGGTCCGGCAAAACCGATTAAAGCCCCCGGTTCTGCTATGTTGAAATCACCAAGCATGGCAAATGAGGCGGTAACACCTCCGGTAGTAGGATCCGTCAATAAGCTTATGTAGGGCAATTTTGCATCGCTGAGTTGGGTGAGTTTAGCCGAAGTCTTAGCCATTTGCATCAAGGAATATCCGGCCTCCATCATACGGGCTCCTCCAGATTTTGAGATCATCAGAAAAGGCCTTTTTTTCTTTAGACAGAAATCAATAGCTCTGGAGATTTTTTCGCCGACCACTGATCCCATAGACCCCCCGATAAAGGAGAAATCCATACAACACACCACGATGGGTAGGTCGTTCATATTACCAGTAGCGATACGTGCGGCATCTTTAAGATCAGTTTTTTCCTGATTGGCTTGAATGCGATCGGGATAAGGCTTACTGTCCACAAACTCCAAGGGATCGGCCGAGGACAAATCCTGCTCCAATTCCTGGAATTTTTCATCATCAAAGATTATTTCGAAATACTCCTGCGATCCGATCCTGAAATGATGGCCATCATCCGGACTAACAAAACAGTTGCTCTTTAATTCCCTGATATGAATGGGTTTGCCTTTTGGCGTTTTATACCATAATCCATCAGGAGCCTCTTTTTTGGCTTCGGTGGGGGTTTGAATACCTTTATCCTTACGTCTGAACCATGCCATCTTCGCTTATTCTTTCAATTTTAGGTTTTAAGGGAATTAAGTAGGCTTAAATTTAAGGAATTTTTTATGTAAAAAACGGCATTATACCATATAGCCCCTCGATATCCCTGATTATTACAACCTTACGTAAGGTTTTTTTTGTTTTGGGCTGTTACCATTTCCTTCGACAGGGTATTAATAAGTAGACACCCTATTTTTTTATTATGGCACGCCTAACCAAGTTTGTATTACCTGTGGCAAAAGCGGGGTTACTATTGTTATTTTTTAGCCTGATTTCTTGTACAAAACCCATCTATGTACATCAAAACGGTACTTATTACAATGATTATGAAGCGGTCAATCACTACCGTGTTCAAAATGCCAGTAAGAACAAAAAGGTCAAGTCAATGACCAAGTCTCCCAACTGGAACAAGTACAACGCACATAATAAGTACAAGAAATACCAAAAATAACCGCTAGTTTACATCTTCGTAATCCACGTATTCACCGCCATCAAAATCTTTTTTGCGGTTTTTTTTCTCACTATGTGGAACGTAGTCGATATTAAGGTCGCTGTCCGGCACTTTTCGGGACTTCTTCTGCGAATGAGGAGGTGCCTGATTTTGCTGACTGGCTGATATGAATATGCTACGCATCAGATAGCCGCCTACCTTGTAGACTACGTAACATACAATAATAAAGATGGTCAGAAATTTAAGCATAGAGAACGTTCTCCTTATAAATATAACTTATTTACTTAGGTAGAGGTTTCGTTCCGAATATATTTTCATAAAATACTCGTCCATCAGATCGTCAATAAAATAGATGGATTCACCGGTTGATTTCATTTCGGGTCCCAGTTCTTTATTCACATTGGGAAATTTTTCAAATGAGAATACAGGCACCTTAATAGCATACCCTCTTTTCTGGGGATTAAAATCAAAATCCTTAATCTTCTTCTCTCCCAGCATCACCTTGGTGGCATAATTGACGTACGGCTCCTTAAAAGCTTTACAAATAAAGGGTACCGTACGGCTGGCTCTGGGATTGGCCTCAATAATAAAGACCTTGTCGTTTTTGATGGCGAATTGAATATTGATCAGCCCTACGGTGTTAAGGGCCAGAGCAATTTTTTTAGTATGTGCCTCCATTTGCTGCATGACGAAGTCACCTAAATTATAAGGTGGAAGCACTGCATAAGAATCACCGGAGTGTATTCCTGCAGGCTCGATGTGTTCCATTATCCCAATAATGTAGACCTCCTCACCATCACAGATGGCATCGGCTTCGGCCTCAATAGCCCCGTCCAGAAAATGGTCCAGCAAAACTTTGTTGCCCGGTATATCTTTCAGGATATCCAGAACATGAGACTCCAACTCTTGCTCATTAATGACGATCTTCATGCTCTGTCCACCCAGTACATAAGAGGGGCGGACTAAAAGGGGAAATCCAATTTCTTTGGAGAGTTCAATGGCCCCGGCAGCGTCTTCGATCACCCCAAAGTTTGGATAAGGGATGTCATTCTCTTTCAAAAGGGTGGAAAAGCTTCCGCGGTCTTCTGCAAGATCCAGTGACTCATAATTAGTGCCCATGATCTTAATGCCAAAGCGTGTGAGTTTTTCCGAAAGCTTTAAAGCTGTTTGGCCTCCCAATTGAACGATCACACCTTCTGGTTTCTCATGTAAAATGATCTCATATATATGTTCCCAGAAAACCGGCTCAAAATAGAGTTTGTCGGCCACGTCAAAATCCGTACTCACGGTTTCCGGATTACAGTTGATCATGATGGTTTCATAACCACATTCTTTGGCGGCTAATACTCCATGTACACAACTATAATCGAATTCGATACCTTGACCAATACGATTTGGCCCGGATCCCAATACCACTATCTTCTTCTTGTCGGAGCGCACGGACTCATTCTCGTCGTCGAATGTGGAATAGTAGTAAGGAGTCTGGGCTTCGAATTCCGCTGCGCAGGTATCTACTAACTTGTACACCCTTTTTATACCGCGCTGGTTACGGTGATTGAAAACTTCACTTTCCAGACAGTCCAGCAGGTGACCCAACTGACGATCGGCATAGCCTTTCTCCTTGGCTTCGCGCAGTAAAGCGTCTGGGATATCCTCCAGGGTATACTCCTTGATCTTTCCTTCCAGCTCTATTAATTCTTCAATCTGTTGAAGAAACCACTTATCGATCTTGGTGAGTTTCTTTATGGTATTGAAAGGAATCCCCATCTTGAATGCATCATAAATATGGAATAGGCGATTCCAGGTGGGGTTGGCTAAACTATCCAGGACTTTTTCACGATTGGCCAATTCGCGGCCGTCGGCGCCCATACCATTGCGATTTATCTCCAAAGACTGGCAGGCCTTCTGTAAGGCCTCCTGGAAGTTCCTGCCGATTCCCATAACCTCACCTACCGACTTCATTTGTAGTCCCAGGTGACGATCGGAACCTTTGAATTTATCGAAATTCCAGCGAGGGATCTTAACAATTACATAATCTAGGGCAGGTTCAAAATAAGCCGAAGTGGTCTTGGTGATCTGATTCTTTAATTCATCGAGATTATATCCGATGGCGAGTTTTGCCGCTACCTTGGCAATGGGATAGCCCGTGGCTTTGGAAGCTAAGGCGGAAGACCGGCTCACCCGGGGGTTGATCTCAATGCCAATGATCTCATCATTTTCCGGATTGACGGCAAATTGCACGTTGCACCCCCCCGCAAACTGCCCAATCCCATTCATCATCTTGATGGCTAGATTCCGCATCTCCTGATAAACGGTGTCCGGCAAGGTCATGGCAGGGGCTACGGTAATGGAGTCGCCAGTATGCACACCCATGGGATCGAAATTTTCTATGGAGCATATGATGATTACATTACCCAGGTTATCCCGGAGCAATTCCAGTTCGTACTCTTTCCAACCCATAATACTTTGTTCGATTAATACTTCGTGAATAGGCGAGGCATGTAATCCATTGTTCAGGGCTTTTTCAAAGTCTTCAGGGCTATTCACGAATCCACCACCGGTGCCTCCTAATGTGTAGGAAGGCCGAATGACCAGCGGAAAGCCGATCTCCTGGGCAATCTCCTTTCCTTGCAGGAAGGAGGAAGCTGTTTTACCGGAACAAACGTTGACCTCCAGTTCGTGCATTTTCAAACGAAACAGCTCACGGTTTTCCGTGGTTTCTATGGCCTTGATGTCAACCCCGATAATTCTTACTCCATATTTATCCCATATACCGGCGTTTTGACAATCTATGGCCAAATTAAGGGCGGTTTGTCCCCCCATGGTGGGCAGGACCGCATCAATTTGGTGTTTGTCTAAGATCTTTACTATACTTTTTCGTTCTAGGGGTTTGAGGTACACATTATCGGCTGTCACCGGATCCGTCATTATGGTGGCTGGATTGGAATTGATTAAAGTTACTTCGATACCCTCTTCCCTTAGAGATCGGGCCGCCTGGGATCCGCTGTAGTCAAACTCACAAGCTTGGCCAATAACAATTGGGCCGCTTCCTATAATTAAGACAGATTTGATGCTGTTGTCTCTGGGCATTTGTAAATGTTAAAAAACTTGGATAGTCGGATGGTTAAAATTTGACAAATTTATAGGAATTAAACGGCAAATAAAAGGCTAGAATGATTATTTGGTTTGGAGGAGCCCGCAAACAAAAAAGGCCCTTATTAAGGGCCTTTCGTAGCTGAGCATTTTTACTAGTTTTTGGCGGTACCCGCAAAACCCAATGCAGCTCCTGCCAGTGCTAAATCTTTGAGTAAGTTGGGCATAGAGGCTTGCATGTTTTCGCTTAACCCTGGCAAATGAATGGTAAGCACAAATACGATCAACATAGCAGCCAATAGCAGACATGCTAATCGGGCTTTTTTCTGAATTAGAATAGCCACAGCTGCTAAAATTAAAGCGGCGCCTGTCAGGTAAACCCAGAAAACGCCCCCGGGAATGAATGAAGGTACCATTCCCGCCATATCATCCGCTCCCATAAAATGAAAAAGCCCAAAGATGGCCATAGGCAAAGCGTATAATATACGAGCGCCTGTAGTTGTTAAAGTATCCATATAAACTAGGTTTTGGTTTCTTGTCAGTGCTTCAATATAGGAAAAATACCCAAAAACCAAACGAAAGGTTGCAAGTAGTTGTTGCAACACTTATCTGGGATGATGCTTTAGCTCTGGTCGAGGTAAAGGTTGATTATTTGCGCAATTGGTATTATTGTTTTAACTTATCGGCCTGGAAAAAATAACTAACGGATTCAACCAAATAACCATGAAAATAACTTCTCGAATCTTAGCTGGCTTGGTTTGTACTGCATTTGTGATCTGGGCGAGCTCCTGTTCTTCCCCAACGAAGCAAGATGAAAATGAAGCTGAGGAATTTGATCAGGCTGCAGAAGAATTGCAGGATCAGATCGAAGCAATAGTTTACCAAATTCCGCCACCTTCTGAGATCCCTTATATTTTGCAATCAACCGGGGTGGAACTTGACGAGGGATTAGTCAATGATCTGGGTAATGTTGATAATTATCAAGGTGATGACGACAAATCGGCCATGAATTTAGGGGTATATGCTACCGACGTTGGTTATTTGAGTTCATATGAAAAAGCGCAAGAGGCTTTGAACTACTTTTCAAAAATGAAGGGCTTGGCCGATCAGGTGGGGGTAACTACTTCAGTTGATACCGAAGTAATAAGCCGCTTTGAGGAGAACCTGACTTCGAAAGACAGCTTGGCGGACATCATTGATGAAACCCTAAGCAATACCGATGAGCACTTGAAAAACAGCGGCCGCAACCGCACAGCAGCCCTGGTGCTGGCGGGATCGTTTACCGAAGCACTTTATATTGCCAGTTCATTGGTTAAGAACTATCCTCGGGACATCTTAACAGAGGACAACAGAAAACTGATCTTGATACCATTGGTTCGCCTGATCCTGGATCAGGAAAAACCACTCAGCGATTTAAATGCTTTATTGGGTTCGTTGGAGAGCGATGCAACCGTCGATGAATTGAAGAGCATGACTGCTGATCTCATGGCGCAATACGACGCTTTGGATATTCAGGAAAAGATCCAAAACAATGAAGGGGTCAGCTTACTGGAAGACGAGGCTCTGGTTGGATTGACAGATCAAATACGTGCCATTAGAGATTACATCACCGGGTAATTTGGAAATTAAATTTTGAAAAAAGCATTGAATCAACTTCAATGCTTTTTTTGTTAAGAACATCTTAAGCTTACACACCTGAGCCCCCACTAATATGAGTGAGCAGCTACTTAAGGCCATAATTCAGCTTTTCGCTATTGTTGCCAAAGAAGGTAGCGTAACTTATAGTGAGCGGTTAACCATCAAGGAGTTCCTGGAACGTCAACTGAATAAAGACGGGGTGGTTAAGTACATGGAGTTGTTCGACCAGCTGGTTTTAGAACGCGAGTCCGAAAACGTACAGATCGAGGGGACCGATGATGCGACAGTTGACTTTGTAGAGGAATGGTCAAAGATCATCCATATAACCAGACAGCTTAACCAGGAGATCACCAAACAGCAAAAGGTGGTGCTCATTCTCAAAATGATGGAGCTGATCTCCGCCGACAAGATTATCTCCGAACGGGAAGCTAACCTGTTGTACTACATTAGTGATGCCTTAAAACTTCAGAAAGAAACGGTACGCAATATCCAGCACTTTGTGGATTATCAGTCCAATCAACCGGTGGTATCACCTCACTTGCTGATCATCGATGACGGCACTCAAGAGATCCCGGATGACCTGAGCCGTTTGGTAGCGGGAGGACTCCAGGGACAACTGGTAGTTCTAAGACTGCCTTCTATTGAGAGCTATTACATCAAATATCTGGGAAGAGCTGCCACATATTTGAACGGAGTGCCCTTAAAGAACAATAAGGGACTGGTTTTTTCAACCGGGAGCACCATTCGAGCTTACCGTACTGAACCGATTTACTATTCCGACGTGGTGGGAAAATTCCTAACCGCCAAAACTCACCAAAAGATCGTTTTCCGGGCCGAGAACATCTCCTACAAGTTCCCTGATGGTGTTTTGGGACTTAAAGGAATTTCAATTTTCGAGGAATCAGGGAAGCTTATAGGCATTATGGGCAGCAGTGGTTCCGGGAAATCTACTCTGTTGAATGTGCTTAATGGGCACCTGGCGCCTTCAAATGGAGAGGTGTTGATCAATCAGGTCAACATCCACCAGCAAACTGATTCCATTGAGGGTATCATGGGCTATATCCCTCAAGACGATTTTCTCATTGAAGATCTTACGGTTTATGAGAACCTCTATTATGCAGGCCGACTTTGCTTTGGGGACGCCACCCCTGAAGAGATCCACGATTTGGTGACCAAGACCCTTAGCAGCTTGGGACTGAACGAGATCCGGGATTTAAAAGTGGGGACACCCCTGGAAAAGATCATCAGTGGCGGCCAACGCAAAAGAGTGAATGTAGGCTTGGAGCTACTTAGGGAACCTCAAGTGCTGTTTGTGGATGAACCGACCTCCGGATTGAGCTCCAGAGATTCAGAAAATATCATGGATCTACTCAAGGAACTCTCACTTAAAGGAAAGTTGATTTTTGTGGTGATCCATCAGCCGTCGTCAGATATATTTAAAATGTTCGACCGCTTGGTGATTCTGGATGTCGGAGGGTATCAGATCTATTATGGTAACCCCGTGGAAGCGGAGTCTTATTTTAAGGACATTGTTAACCTTATTGATAAGGATCTGGGGATGTGTCCTGTTTGCGGCAACATCAGGCCAGAGGAGATATTTAATATAATTGAAACTAAAGTAGTGAATGAATATGGCCGGCTGACCACCCGCCGTAAGGTTACTCCTACTCAGTGGGAGGAGCATTTCAGATATCGCTCAATCTTGCCGGTAGTCCCGTCCATTTCGGAGAAGCCTGAAGGGAAACTGCATATTCCAGGTGTTTTTAAACAATTTCTTATATTCACTCAACGGGATGTACGGTCCAAATTTAGTGATCTCCAATACATCCTGATAAATTCCCTGGAGGCCCCGGTGTTGGCCCTGATCCTGGCCTTTATTGTAAAGCAATTCCCAGCTTCCGCCGGACAGCCCTATGTCTTTGGTGGCAATGCAAATATCCCAGCATTTTTCTTTATGAGTGTGATTGTGGCCTTGTTCATGGGGCTTACGGTTAGTGCAGAAGAGCTTATCAAAGACCGCAAGATCCTGAAGCGTGAACGCTACTTACACCTGAGCAAGGGGAGTTACCTATGCTCAAAGATCAGCATCCTCTTTGGAATTTCGGCGTTTCAAACCCTGTTCTATGCCATAGTCGGGTGTTTAATTTTGGAAATCAGAGGCATGTTCCTGGCATTTTGGATCATCCTTTTCAGTGCCGCCTGCCTGGCCAATGTGCTGGGATTAAACGTCAGCTTAGCATTTAGGTCCGCGGTTACTGTATATATTTTGATCCCCATCTTGCTGATTCCTCAACTGGTGTTAGGTGGAGTGGTGGTTCGGTTCGATGACTTAAATCCCAGGCTGCGCTCACCCGATCGGGTGCCGATGATCGGCGAGATCATGACCAGCCGATGGGCATATGAAGCTCTTATGGTGCATCAGTTCACCGGCAATAAATACTTCAAGCCCATCTTCCCTTTTGAACAGGTCATGGCCAATTCCCAGTATAAAACCCTTTATTTTATCCCCAATTTGGAGTCTAAGTTACAACAATGCAAAAAGTTGTTCGCAAGAAACAATATACAGGAAGCTAGGGGTGACCTGGCCATATTAAAAAGGGAGATCGGAAATGAGCTGGCGCCATTAGGGCAGGACCGTTTTCCTAATTGGATCAATCTGGCAACAGATCGGGTAGATGTTCAGGTACTCTTAGAGGCTGAAGAATTTTTAGATGTGTTGAAACGGTATTACAATAACAAATTTAAGAATGCCCAGAACAGCCGCCGGGAAGTGATTGCAGCTATGCAACTAAAACATTCGCAACCCATCAGCGAACTTATGAACCGACATCACAATGAATACATAAGTGATATTGTAAAGAATATAAATACCACCGATCGAATCGTGGAGCATGGTGACCGACTGATTCAAAAGATCTACCCCATCTTTCATTGGCCTGAGCGCCCTAAAGTATTCAACTTTCGCACCCAGTTTTTTTCCGCGCATAAGCCGGTTTTTGGCACTTACGTCTCCACCTTCTTTTTTAATCTGACGGTGATCTGGATAATGAGTTTTTTCCTGTTCGGGCTGCTTTATTTCGATGTTTTGGGTCGTCTTTTTCTACCCAAGAAATAATTTGTCCTAATATTGATGTAAGGGTTCTCCATAATGGGTAGCTGATTCATCAATAAAGTCTTGACCAGATCGAATTCCTTACAACCGTAAATCTTCTGAACCACCCCCGTTAAAATACGTGGTCTCAGCATTGCATATCGTATTTAATTATTTGATAACCAGATTTTTGTCAAAATACGGCCACTAAGTACTTTAATTAAATACTTAGTCTTACACTACTCGACCTTAATAAGGTGTAACATGATATATTTTGTTTAAAGATTTATAAGGAAATTGGTTGAAAAATTAGACAAACCTTATACCCAAAGCTTATGAAAGTACTTACAATCTTATCCATCTTTCTTTTTTGTTTGTCACCTTTAAAGGGTCAAGAATCCCAATCAGAAGCCACCCAGGAGATGGCCAACTTGTTAGCTCGCAGGATCAACACTGATCTGGCGGAAGTCCGGCCATTGATATCACCAGACGGCAAGACTTTATATTTCGGTCGGCGTTTCAGTCCTAACAATGTTCGGGGATCTAAGGATTTTCAAGATGTCTGGGTTTCTCATATGAATGAAAAGGGTGAATGGAGTGATCCTGCTAATTTAGGATCTAACGTAAATGATAAACATGCCAATGCCATATGTGCCATAAGTCCGGACGGGCAAACAGCCATTTTTTACAACACTTACGAAAGGGTGTCAAACCCGCTGGCCCGGGCCACGTTGGAAAATAATCAATGGACCAAGCCCAAACCCATCACCATTGAAAATTTCTATAATCACAGTCAGTTTTCGGACTTCTACGTGTGCTTTAAAAATAATAAACTCTTTATGTCTGTAGAGCGGGACGATTCTCGTGGTGATCAGGATCTATACATATCGTTAATGGACGAGTACGGTAATTTTCAGGCGCCCATAAATCTGGGGGATAATATTAATTCTGTAGGTGCTGATTTTGCGCCATTTCTAGCCCCGGATGGGGAATCATTATTCTTCGCCTCTTTCGGTCATAAGGGCATCGGAGGCAGCGATATCTATGTTAGCCATAGATTGGATGATACCTGGACCAAGTGGAGTAATCCTGTGAATCTGGGTCCAATGGTCAATTCCAAAAATAATGAGGTA
>Ga0224508_10005393_pt1 | contig 10237 bp, 11 predicted proteins | sample SF_Jan12_sed_USG_4_FD_170157 | JGI IMG/M metagenome (GOLD analysis project Ga0224508, IMG submission 170157) | Sediment microbial communities from San Francisco Bay, California, United States - SF_Jan12_sed_USGS_21 | ecosystem: Environmental > Aquatic > Marine > Sediment | place: USA... | reverse complement strand
GGAAGCGTCTCGAGGCCGAGCAGCAACAGGAATGAGTTGAACGGGGAGGGGGCGGCACCAATATCCCGGAGTAACTCGACTCGGGCCCGGGTGAGATAGGCGTACTCCCGGAAGTTCTCCCAGAATCGCAGGTCGTGATAGGCGGGTGAGGGGTCGACGAGTATCGGAAAATTGCCGTTGTCGTATGGGAACCGCCCGCTTTCGACGATTACCCCGCCGATGGCCACTCCATGGCCGCCGATGAACTTGGTCGCTGAGTGAACAACGATGTCGGCTCCGTGTTCGATGGGACGGCATAGATATGGCGTGGCGAACGTGTTATCCACCATGAGCGGCACCCCATGGGTGTGAGCAAGGTCGGCGAGTACTTCAATATCGAGGATGTCGGCTCGAGGGTTTCCGATGGTCTCGGCGTATACGAGTTTGGTCCGCTCCGTGATTGCTTTGGCAACGGCTTCCAGGTCGGTGAAGTCGACGAAGGTGACGTCGACTCCCATCCGGCGCAGGGTCACGTCAAATTGGGTGTACGTGCCGCCGTAGAGGGATTGCGAGGCCACTATCTCGTCGCCGTTCTTGCACAGAGTCAGCACCGCAATGAGCTGAGCGGCCTGCCCGGAGGAGGTCGCCACCGCACCGATGCCGCCCTCGAGAGAAGCCATCCTCTCCTCGAAGGCAGCGGTGGTGGGGTTTCCGATCCGTGTGTAGATGTTGCCATAGGTCTGGAGCGCGAACAGATCTGCAGCGTGCTGGGCGTCGTCGAAGACAAACGAAGTTGTCTGGTAGATCGGCATCGCCCGAGCCCCGGTCTCGGGGTCCGGACGCTGTCCGGCATGAACGGAACGGGTATTGAATCCGAACTTGTGCTCGCTCATGCGCGGTCCCGTCCAGAGACAGGCCGGGCGACCAGGCTCGCCCCCGCCTCGGCGGGGGGAGTCCGATCAGATCTCTGCTGCCAGAGGGCCGTGCACACGATTGCGACCCAGGCGAACAGGTTCACCGCGATCGTCGCGAGGAGAGTCGTCATCTACTGCTCTCCGGCCAGTGGGTGGGCGGCCAGTTCAATGTCCACTGGGATTGGCCTTAGGAGCGTGTGACCGACTGGAGAGCTGGCTATCACCGCACTATGGAGCTCGTCGATTGCTGCCGGGCCGGCATCACTCTTCAGGTGCACTTTGACTCGAATCGAGTCATAGCCGGCATGGCCCGCACCCAAGCCAAGGAAGGTTGTCAGGTCTACGTCACCTTCAACCTCGATCCGGAGATCTGTCAGCTCGATACCTGCCACGGTTGCGTTGGCGGCGTATCCCACGACCAGGCAATTGCCGAGTGCTCCGAGCAGTTGCTCGACGGGGTTGGGGGCGGTGTCCGTTCCTCCTAGACCGGATGGCTCATCTGACGGGATCGGTGCGAACTCGCGAATCTGAGCCTCCGATGCGAAGCCACCCTTCCAACTGACCTCTGCCTTCCAGACGGTGTCGGCCTTCTTGGAGTCTTGCTGGATGGCGCCGACGAGTGCGCCGACAGCCTCGATATTGACGTCGTTGAGACGTGCTGTTTCTGTGGTCATTGAAATTCCTCCTGCTTGCCGGCCGCAGCCGAACTGAATGTGTCTGATCGCCGGGGGGTGCTACTAGTGGGTGGCGATGGGCCGCAGAGATGCTGTGACTGCGTGATCCACTTGTGAGGCACTCACCTACACATTCGGGACAGCGTCGGAGCTAGGAAGGGGTTCCTAAAAGTCTCCATTGGCGGCTACCTCTCTCTCGCTTGTATTCGCGCTCAGGGAGCGCCGCGAGCGGGCTACCGCTATCGGCTAACTCATCGATCAGGCATTGGCACCGGATTCGGTTGCCGCGGCTTCACAGGGCCTGTCCCTCCACCGCTCTAGATGAGCGCGTTTGTTGGAGGCACACAAGCAGGTGAGCGAGGGACCGTCAAGTACTCGCGTAGGGAAAGCTCCGTGGGGGAGGGTTGGAGAGTGTCTGGCCGATCTGATCCGTTTCGCTGAGGTGCTGCTCGATGTCGGTGCATCCGCTCCGGATGCTCTCGTTCGTTTGGCATCGGCTTGACGCGGTCCCCTGGTGGCCGTAGTCCCCGCCGACGGCTAGGCCAGGTCCTGTGGCGGGAGGTCCAGCAGTTCGAACAGCTCGGTCGCTTCGTAGACCTTGGTTGGACGCCCTCGCCGTGCTTTGCGTAAGGACCTGAAGGTCAGGATCCCGCGTTGTGCAAGGTCATCAAGGGCTGCGCGAGCGCCCCGGTCGGTGACCTCGTGACGCTCGGCAACGTCCGAAGCCGACACGATCGGGTGGGCGGAGAGCTCAGCGACGACCCGTCGAGCCAGGGCGTCTTCGTGGGTGCCGGCGAGCCGTTCGAACCACCCCTCGGTGAGGGCCTCAATGCTCGCTCCCAGAGAGAGTGTGTACGAGGCGGCCGACTGAATGATGCTGAAAAAGAAACTGAGCCACCGGTCGACGTCGCCATCCCGGTATGCCGTCAGGCCGCCGATATACGCTTCCCGATTCTCAACCAGAATGCGACTAATCGGTGGGACGATCGCTGAAGAGATCCCGCGGTAAGCCCAGGACCGATACACCAGCGCTCGCCCGATGCGCCCGTTCCCATCGGGATATGGATGGATGGTCTCAAACTGAGCGTGCGCGATCGCGGCCTGAGTCAGAGGGGCCAGGTCTACGCGATCGACAAACCTGGCCAGGTCATCGATTGCTTCCCCCAGCAACTCGGGCGGAGCTGGGATGAAATCTGCGCCGACCGGTGTGTCGGTTTTGGCGCCGATCCAATTCTGTTTGGTCCTGACGGCTCCCGGCTCGAATGTGGCCGGAGTTCCCCGAAAGAGGAGCACATGCCAGCGGTCGAAGTCTTGTGGGTTCACTCCCTGCCCAGCGCTGGCGATGACATCGCTCATTACCTGAATCGCGTTGACGATCCGCCCCGCCTGGCGATCCGAGACGTCATCGGGGGAGTATTCGGCCTCGAACACGCGCCTGGTTGAGGCACCTTCACCCTCAATGCGGGACGACGCAATCCCTTCTGATCGCAACAGGATGGCTGCGAGTGGCTGAAGCGTTGGTAGGCCCCGCAGCGAATGCAGGGCTCGTTCCGTCTCGGCTTCGCCGAGCGGGTCCGCGGAGGCGATGCGTTGGTTCCCGACCAAGGCGGGGACATACACTTCGATCTCGCTCGACTGGCGACCGTCGGCGGATGTCCACAGGCGCGGCTCCCAGTGTCCGGGCTTCATTTCGTTCCCCTTTTCACGCTATTTAGGAACAGTATAGAGTTTTAGTTCCTAATTAACCCCTTTTCGGTACGAAAGGAGGAGGGTCTCTCCGAGACATAGTTGGGCTCTGATCGGTCCGCGCGTAAGAGGACCCCTGGCAAGCGGCAGCTGATTCGAGAGGAAGATCGTTGCTCGACGCAACTGGCGGCCACGATCATTGGTCCGGTACGGACGCTCAGCGATGTCGTAGCGAGCGACCGTGAGTTGGCGGGAACCGTCTACCTGGGACTGGTGGCTCACGGGATCTACATCACTCCATACCATCTTGGTTTCACCAACGCTTCTCAGGATTCCTCCCACATCGAGGAAGTGCTGGCTATCTGTCGCACCGTGCTGAGCAGAATGAGCGCTGATTAGCTGAATCGGGTGAGGCCTACTTCTCGATCACGGAATCAGGAGCACTTTGCCCGTCGTAGCCCGGCCTTGGAGAGCGTCGTGGGCGGCGGCCGCCTGCGCCAGCGGGTAAGTGGCCGCTATGCGGACCTTCAGGTCTCCGGCGGTAACCCAGCTAAACAAGTCGTTCGTGCGACGCTCCAGGTCCCCCCGCGTCGCAATGTGGCTGCCCAGGCTGGGGCGGGTCACGTACAGCGAGCCGCCCTTGGCCAGCCGTCCGAGATCGAAGGGCGGCACCGGGCCGCTCGATTGGCCAAAGAGTGCCATGACGCCGCTGGGTCGGAGCAATTCGAGCCCGCGGTCGAAGGTGTCGACCCCCACCGAGTCGTACACGACGTCGAGGGCCTTGTCGCCCACCACCGCCCGAACCTCGTCGGCGAAATCGGTCTTGGTGTAGATGATCACATGATCGGCCCCGGCCTCCTTCGCCTGCTCTGCCTTTTCGGCCGTGCCGGCGGTTGCGAATACGGTCGCCCCGAGCCGCTTGGCGATTTGGATAAATAGCTGGCCAACGCCGCCGGCGCCGGCGTGGATCAAGCAAGTTGATTCGGGCCCAAGCGGAAAGGTGTCGTGGGTGAGGTAGTGAGCGGTTAGACCTTGGAGCATGATGGCTCCGGCAGTAGGAAGGTCCATGGCCTCCGGGATGGAAACCAATCGATGGGCCGGCACCACGACTCGTTGGGCGTAGGCCCCGAGAACGCCGGTGAAGGCGACTCGATCCCCAACCGCAACCTCGTCCGTGTCGGGACCGACGGCTTGCACGACTCCCGACCCTTCCTGGCCTAGGACAAATGGGAGTGGGAGCGGATAAAGACCAATCCGTTGGTAGACGTCGATGAAATTGACCCCACACGCCTCGAGCTGGACCAGCGCCTCGCCCGGTCCGGGCTCGGGCTCGGGCAGTTCCACTAGCTGGAGTACCTCGCTGGTGCCGGTCTCCTCCACCTGAATCGCCTGCATGAGCCTCATTCTCTTCGTCAGGCTACGAGCCTACCGAAGAGCCGACCCAGACAGCCTCGAACATTGGGCACTGAGATCATCCCCTCTCAGAGTCGTCACAGTCACTGGCTGAGGTCGCCTTCGTTCTATGCCGCCGGCAGGTCAGGCGATCTGGCATCGGATATCACGTTGACGGCAACGCCCGCGACGACAAATGCCAGACCCACTACGACTGCTGCCGTCAATGACTCGTCGACCAGCACTGCAGAGCTTGCTAACCCGACGACCGGGATTGCCATGAGCGACAGGTTGGTGCTGATCGCCGGGAGGGTCCTCAGTACGGTCAGTTGCCCCCACAGGGCGATTCCACTTGCCAGGATCGCCTGGTACGCCACGATCCCGGCCAGCTGAAGTGTCCACTCGATATGCGGGAGGCCTTCGACCGCAAGCGCCACAATCAGCATCGGGATTGCTCCCACCAGCAGCTGCCACGGCAGTAACGCCAGAGGTGAGGATGTCCATGCGTGACGGCGCACGTGAACGCTGACGGCCGCGGTCAAGACCGCGGCCGTCAATAACATTGCGTGTCCGACGAGGAATCGAGTATCTGTCCAATCGATATGGCTCGGCTCAAAGACCAGGACTATCCCACTAATGCCGACCAGCAGCCCCCACCACCGCAATCGGGTCATGTGCTCACCGGCGAACGTGACAGCGAGGGGAACCGTCCACAGGCCGGTGGTCCACACCAGGATGGAGGACCGGCCTGGGGGGACGATCTCGAGGGCCCCGAAGACGAGGATGAATACGAGAGCCTGCCGGAATATGGCAACCGAAACCACCATCGGGTAGTCCTCGCGTGGGGGGCGGACCAGCCGACCGGTGGCAATGGCGAATGCCCCGACCGTGAGGGCTCCGCCTGCGAGGCGAAAGACCGTCAACCACAAGGGTGAGATGGACTCGAGGCCGGTTGCAAGAATGGGCCAGTTAGTCCCCAGAATGATCACAACGGCGGCCAGGACCGGGTAGGCGGCTACCCGGGTGAGGATGGGCGGTGCGCCTTTCTGACTCGACGACTCCCAAACCCGGGGTCGAGGGTGTGAGCCTTCGGGCGTCTCAGTGATGACCGTTCCTTCATCGATTGCCGACCATACCGGAGAGCAGGCTCATCGGCTGGGATCGGTTGTGGGAGGTTACCGTCGGTAGGGCGGGCCAGGGTTTCGGATGGGGGCAGCACCAGCTTGAATGACGTGGCGCGCAGGAGGACACTTGCAGCGGATCGGGCTAGTTGGCATCGGAATCATAGGTACGGCCTATGGCGAGAATCTGCTGAAGGCTGGATTCCCGGTGATCGGCTGGGTATTGACGAGACCCGCGGAACCGCGCTAAGGGAGGCGGGCGGCATACCGGTTTCGTCGGCGGCCGAAGCTGCCGCCGAGTCAGACGTCGTCCTCACCGCGCTCCCAAACACCGACGCCCTCGTCGATGCCGTCGAAGGAGAGTTCGGCTTCGTGCACGGAGCTCACGACGACCTGATCGTCGTCGAGATGAGCACATTCCCACTTGAAGCCAAGGAAAGGGCCCGAGCTGCTCTGCAAGCCGCAGGTGGATCGCCTTATCTACAGCCTGGCCGACCTGCTATGGCCGCTTTGGCAACCGCTGCGGACGCTCATAGGCTCACCCGATGCAACGCCCCATGACTACCTTTGCCGTGGCCGATATCGACCCGACCGATGCCTACAAGCTCACCACCGGCCTGGTGATTCCCCGCCCCATCGGCTGGATCGGCACCTACGGCGAAGACGGGACCGCCAACCTTGCCCCCTACTCATTCTTTCAGGCCGTGGCCACCAATCCCCCTGTCGTACTGTTCTCGACCGGCATGGCGAACGGTGCGGTAAAGGACAGCTTGGCCAATTGCCGGGCATCCGGGGTATTCACCGCCAACCTGGTGGATCACGACCTCTCGGTGGCCATGAACCAGACCGCAGCCGTGGTCGCACCGTCGGTCGACGAGTTCGGTCTGGCCGGGGTCACCGCCAAGCGGTTCGGCTCGGTGGAGGCTCCCGGCGTTGTCGAAGCGAAGGCGGTGCTGGAGTGCCGGGTGGTCAAAGAGGTTGTGTTCGGTAGCGACCCACTCGAGCATGCGGTGACCTTCGGCGAGGTCCTTGCCTTCCACATCGCCGACGACGTGCTCGACGGAACCAGGATCGACGCGGTCAAACTCGACGCCCTCGGCCGTCTGGCAGGCACCCTCTATACAACGACGCGGGAGCAGTTCTCCCTCGACCGCCCGGCCTGACGTCCGACGCTGGTCCAGCGTGGCCACCGGCTGTGTCGTTGTGTCGGGGGCGGTGAGGGGGACCGGCTCGATAACCGGTGCGTCCTCAAGGGGTTATTGCAACACTTCGGCGAGTTTGTGTGATGGTGCCTTCCATCCGAGGGTTTGTCGAGGCCGGTTGTTGAGCGAGTGAGCGGCTTGGTCGAGGTCTTCTTGGGTGAGGAGGCTCATGTCGGTGCCTTTGGGGAAGTACTGACGCAGCAAGCCGTTGGTGTTCTCGTTCGATCCTCGTTGCCAGGGCGATTTGGGGTCACAGAAATAGACCTGGATTCCGGTATCGATGGTGAACTGAGCGTGTTGGGCCATTTCTTTGCCTTGATCCCAGGTCAGTGACCGCCACAGGTGCTCGGGGAGCCGTTGGATGGTCTCGGCCAGGGCGGTGCGGGCCACCTCCCGACACACCGTCGACGGAGCCCGTCCTAACCGGCCCGCAATAGAACGCAACGACTCCCCAGCTGCCACACCCCGAGAGATCTCCTCCCGCTCCATGACCGATAGGTGCCGAGGATGCCGACGTCGAGGCACCGGTCGCACCCCACCACTATCCTCGATTATGGTTCGCACCGACGAACTCTCACGGCCAAGACGGCGAGCGATCGACCGCATCGCCTCACCCCTCTGCCACGAATCCCACACCTCAGCCTTCTCAGCCTCCGTGAACTTCCGCACCACAACCTCCCTCAACGAGAAACCACAACTCTCGCCAAAGGTGTTGCATCAATCCATTGAGACCACACCGGTTCTCGGGCGGTTCCAGTTTGGGCCCCGTACACGTAACTTTGTTGTGGGAAGGGAGCTTCGCGCCACAACGACATCGCCTGCACCTTCGGGAGATCAGCGAGCCCTTCTGCCTGCCGAGCGGTCGTAGAGCGGATGGTCTCTAGCTCTCCCATGCCACGCGGTAGAGCGCCACCTTCTCCGAGAAGCCCTTGAGCTCCGCAACACCGCAGGACTCAAACCGAAACGTCCTGCCCCGGCAGAGTTCGCGTACCACCCCGGCAACCATGATCTCGTCACTGCTGGCTTGGGCGCAGACCCGGGCCGCGAGGTTGACCACCGAACCGAAGATGTCGTCGCTTTGGGAAATCGGTTCGCCGGCGCTCATGCCGATTGTGATGTGGAGGGGGTCGCCAGGATGGGCTTGGCGATGGGCGGCGAATGCCTTCTGGATGTTTTGGGCGCAGGTCACGGCGGCGGACGCGTCGGAGAATGAGGCGAGTACGCCATCTCCGGTGTGTTTGATGTCCCGACCGTTGTGCTGGTGGATCTGCTCCCCGGCCAACCGATCGTGGATCTGCAGCAGTCGGTGCATCTCGGCGTCACCGAGTCTTTCCCCCAGCGCAGTGGATCCCACGACATCGGTAAACATGAGGGTGCGAAATGCAGTGTCCTTTTCACCGGCCGAACCAAGCGCCGCACCCAGATCGTCTTCGCTGCCCCCGCCCAGAAATGCCGCGATCATCTCGCTTTCTACGTTGATGATCTCGTCTGCCACCAATCCGTGGGCTTTGCGATGGACGGAATCGCAGGCCTCCTTGTCGGGGGCCTCCACGAGACAGCACACCGTGCCGCGTGTTTCATCCAGCCAATATTTGAGGTACTTGACGCCATAGGCTTCCTGGGCCTCGAGGTCGGCAATGTGTCCCTCGCGGATGCTGGCCGGAGTGGCGTCTTTCAGGTTGCGATGGATGTCCAAGTAGAGCGGCATGGGATGCCCCCAGTTGCCTCGATGAGATTATCGCTGCGAAGCAACCAAAGAGCAATGCCGCCGACTCGATGCAAAAGGTCAACGGCGTCGAAGGCCTAAACCGAAGCCGCACACATCGGTACATACAGGGCGGGGTAATCGCTTCTTGCTGGCTACTGACGGGCTAGAGATTGCTGGATATGTTGCGGGGTGTCCATCTCGCTCTGTCAATCCTGCGGTATGCAGGCTGTCCGCCGCGAGGGTACGCAGAACTCCAATAGCCGAAATTGTCGGGATCTAGCAGTGGTCATCTACCCATTCGGCGATCCGATCTGTGGCCGCGGTGACCTCTGCATACTCGCTGTTGACCGCACGCACGGCCTCTGTGTCGATCAGGCCAACGGCAAAACCTGCGTCCGCGTAAACGGGGGTGATCGCCAGCATGAATGCAAACTCAAGTTGAGCGTCTGCCCTGATCGCGGCTGGCGCGACTTGCGGCCATTCCTCGAACAGTGGCAACTGTTTATGCCACCCTGTCTCCAGTTCCTTTGCCGTGGCGCTAAAGCCCATCTCGCCGCGTATCGCCTCTATCTCAGCGTGGATTTCACAGAACCTCAGGTTGCCCGGTTCGACGATTTCGCTGTTTCCGCCACACGCGGCGACGGCGACGAGTAGTACCGCACCGACCGCTCGCTTCGATCGGGCCATTGGCCTCCCTCTCGAGGAAACCTGATACTCGCGCAAGCCAGCAACACTGTCGAACAGAAACGCAGAGCCAATCCCCGCGTTTAGTAGTGAATTGGCGGGTTGACGTTGACTTGGTTGTCATCCCCGGCTTGTGCACAAACACCGACAGGCCATCTCGCAAGAACTACTGGTGAATCAACACCGCACATATAGAGCGGCCTAACCCGCTCGAGATTGCAGGCAATATCGAGAGGGTGGGTTTCGTTAGCGGATGAGCATGTGTCCTGGCGTACGACCCCGACTAGGTCGGTTTATGCTCGGCCAGTGCACCAGGGCCAGCCCCTGCCGCCGTACCCAGCGTGATCCAGCCCGGCGCTCCGCTAGTCGCAAAACAAAGCAGACCCAATTCCGATCCCGACCGCGGTGGTCGCGCCGACAATAAGGGCTACAGGTCGGAGTATCTAGGTTCCTTCCTGAGCGCGGTCTGCTTGGCATCGGGTACTCATTCTGGTGGGAATCCCGTCCAATAGGGGAGCGTTCCGCCCGGCGCACCCCGTTCTATGTGTGCCCTTATATGCAGTTCTTAGCGAGCCGGCCCAGCGAATCGCTCGCCCGACGGCTTCAGGCTGGTCCAGGGAACTCAGAAGCACCGGCCGCCCAGCGGGCAACCCCTATTCGGTTGACGGGGCCAACCGGACAGACGGCCAGACGCATATGCCCACATCTCAACCGGGTAGCCGGAAGCCGGTCGACCTCCGCTGCGAGTGCGCCCAAGACAGAGCGACAATTGCCGCCAGAAGGAACATTCCGAGTGCCAGCGACCACATGAGGGTGTAAGACCCGGTCCGGTCAACGGTGAGCCCGTAGAGGGGCGGGCCAAGTCCGTAGCCGGTCA
>Ga0224508_10005391_pt1 | contig 10237 bp, 15 predicted proteins | sample SF_Jan12_sed_USG_4_FD_170157 | JGI IMG/M metagenome (GOLD analysis project Ga0224508, IMG submission 170157) | Sediment microbial communities from San Francisco Bay, California, United States - SF_Jan12_sed_USGS_21 | ecosystem: Environmental > Aquatic > Marine > Sediment | place: USA... | reverse complement strand
TGAAAATAATTGGAGATATTGGAACTGATGGAGGTGCCTATAGAACAATGCAATTTGGAGGAACTGGAATAGATGAGATGTCAGTTGAAAGTAGACTTACGCTATGTAATATGACAACAGAGGCAGGAGCAAAGAATGGAATCGTAGAGCCGGATCAAAAGGTAATAGATTATCTCACAAGTCGAGGAGCTACTAACATTTCACAAGTTAATGGAGATTCTGATGCAGAATACGCTAAAGTATATGAATACGAAAGTTCAGAAATGGAACCAACCATTGCAAAGCCATTTTCACCAGAAAATACGGTAATTGTTAGAGATGCTCCAAACGTTGATTTGGATAAATCATATATTGGTTCTTGTACCGGAGCAAAATATGAAGACCTTGAAGCAGCTGCAAAAATCCTCAAAGGAAGAAAAGTAAAAATTAGAACTGAGGTTTTACCCGCTGCAATTTCTATTTACAAACGCGCAATGGAGAATGGCCTTTTGAAAATCTTTTTAGATGCCGGAGTAACAGTTGGACCTCCAACTTGTGGGGCCTGCTGTGGTGCTCATATGGGAGTGTTAGCAAAAGATGAGATTTGTATAAGCACAACAAATAGAAACTTCCCTGGAAGAATGGGTCATGTAGATTCTCAAACCTATCTTTCATCTCCACTTGTAGCTGCAGCATCAGCTGTTACAGGCAAAATTACCGATCCGAGGGACCTTAATTGAAAGGAAATGTGATCAAATATCAAAGGGATAACATTGACACTGATGTCATAATCCCAGGACAATATCTAAAAATCCATGATTATGCAGAATTAGCCACCCATGCTATGGAGGGATTAGATCCTAATTTTCATTCTAAAGTAAAAGAAGGTGATTTTATCTTATCTGGTAAAAATTTTGGATGTGGGTCATCCAGGGAGCATGCTCCTATTGCCCTTTCTCATTCGGGAATAAAGGCAGTTCTTGCCCTTTCTTTTGCAAGAATTTTTTATAGAAATGCGGTAGATGGTGCTTTTTTGTTACCTATAGAAATTGACGAAAATGCCTATCAAAATATCTCAGAAGGTGACGAAATTGATATTGATATCAGCTCAAACGAAATCAAAAATATTACAAAAAATCAAACATACCAAATGAAACCATTTTCAGAAATCATTGGAAAAATAATAGAAGCTGGCGGTCTATTCAAATACAAACCAGATTAGGATTAAAATGGGAAAAACACTTTTTGAAAAGATTTGGGATGCACATGTTGTTGTAGAGAAAGAAAACAATCCATCTCTGATATATATCGACAGACACCTTGTTCACGAAGTAACTTCTCCCCAAGCTTTTGATGGCTTGCGAATGAATAATAGGCATGTTAGGAGACCTGATCTAACTATTGCAACGATGGATCATAATGTTCCTACAAATGATCGAAGTTTACCGATACTAGATCAAACATCTGCAATCCAAATTCAAACTTTGGAAAAAAATTGTAAAGATTTTGGGATTAAATTATTTGATATTAACAGCCCTAATCAGGGAATAGTGCATGTAATTGGACCTCAATTAGGAATAACCTTGCCTGGTTCTACAATTGTTTGTGGGGATAGCCATACCTCAACTCATGGAGCTTTTGGAGCCTTAGCATTTGGAATAGGCACCAGTGATGTGGAGCATGTTTTGGCATCGCAAACCATTTGGCTAGAAAAACCAAAATCTTTTCAAATTAGGGTGGAAGGAAAAAGGAAAAACCCTCAAGCAGTAACTGCAAAGGATATTGTCTTATCTATTATCAAAAAAATTGGCACATCAGGAGGAACAGGTACTGTTGTGGAATATTCAGGTGAGGGAATAACTGACCTTTCCATGGAACAAAGAATGACTGTATGCAATATGTCCATAGAGGCTGGTGCAAGAGCTGGACTTATTTCCCCAGATGACAAGACCTTTGATTATCTTAGAAATAGACAATATACTCCAAAAAACTATGAGTCCCTAGTACAAAATTGGAAAGAAAATCTCAAAACAGATCCTGATGCAGAATTTGACAAAACCTTTACTCTTCATATTGATGGTATTGCCCCTCAAGTAAGTTGGGGCACTAATCCTGGAATGACATGCGATATCTCTGAAGTTGTTCCAACTCCGGAGGATTATTCAAAAGGTGATCATAATCAAAAAAAGGCAGCAGAAAAAGCACTCGAATACATGGATTTGAAACCCGGTACGCCAATAACTGAAATTAAAATTGACCGAGTGTTTATTGGATCTTGTACCAATGCCAGATTGGAAGATTTAATCGAGGCCTCCAAAGCAATCAAAGGTAGAAAAGTAGCTAAAAATGTTAGGGCTATGGTAGTACCAGGTTCTCAAATGGTAAAAAAACAAGCAGAAGAGATGGGAATAGATAAAATTTTTACAGACGCCAATTTTGAATGGAGAGAAGCCGGGTGCAGCATGTGTTTAGGAATGAATCCTGATATTTTATCGCCAGGTGAAAGATGTGCCAGTACCTCAAATCGAAATTTTGAGGGAAGACAAGGTACAGGGGGTAGAACGCATCTGGTTAGTCCTGTTATGGCAGCTACTGCTGCATTGGAGGGACATTTTGTTGATGTTAGGAAATTGGATTTGAATTAGTATGGAAAAATTTAAAAAAATCAAAACTATCGTTACTCCATTAGATCAGGTAAATGTAGATACAGATCAAATTATTCCAAAACAATTTCTAAAATTAGTCCAAAAATCTGGATTTGGAAAATACTTGTTTTTTAACTGGAGATACGACGAAAATGAGAACCAAAAACAAGATTTTATTTTAAATAATAAAAAATATAAAAACTCAAAGATTCTTGTAACAGGAGATAATTTTGGATGTGGTTCTAGTAGAGAACACGCAGTATGGGCTCTGCAAGATTATGGATTTTCAGTAATAATAGCACCTTCTTTTGCAGATATTTTTTATAGTAATTGCTTCAAAAATGGAATTTTACCTATAAACTTAGATGAAAAAATTATTGACAAATTAAAAAATGAATCTGGAGAATTAGAAATAGATCTTGAAAACCAGATGATAAAAACAGATTCTGAACAAATTTCTTTTGATATTGACACTCACAAGAAGAAAATTCTTTTGGAGGGATTAGATGATATTTCTCAAACCTTGCAATTTGAAGATAAAATTTCTGAATTTGAAAAACAGTCTATAATCCCATCTGTTTTATAATTTTTTTTACCTCTTTTTGATTTCTCTCTAATGTCATTGGAGATTCTGCATCAATCCATTGTTTATCTCCAATATCAAAAGCGCTAATTTTTCCTTCCTTTGATAGTTCTTGCAGAATATCAAATGATAAATTTATCTCCTTTTGTTTTGATATTGACTTTATTCTTCTAATGATATCTTTGCCTAAAATGTAAATCCCCAAACATTCTGCCATAGGCAATTCCATAGTGGGCTTTTCTTTGAATTGTTTTACTATTCCGTTCTCTACTATTGCAAATCCTGTTTCTTCTTTTCTTTTTGTCCTTGTAGCAATGCATGCTGTACTTTTCTTTTTAATAAAAAATTCATGCATTTTTTTGAGATCTATTGCACATAAATTATCCACAAACCATAAAATAAAACTTGATTCATCATTTATCTTTTTTCCAACATACAAAAGATCTCCGCCTGTTCCACTTTGCGAGTCTTGAACAAAGGAGATTTTTTTGGTAATTTTTGGATTTTGATAATAATTTTTAATCTGTCCTCCCAACCCATTAAAATCTGAAATGATAATTATTTCATTAACAAAATCAAAAGAGTCTAGATATCTTACAATGTAATCAATCAAAGGCTTCTCATCGATTGGTGTCATGGCCTTTGGGAAATACTCAGTATATGGTTTTCCTCTAGTTCCTTTTCCGCCAGCTAAAATTACGGCTTTCACGGTCTAACGGTATGATTTCTGTTTTCTTCTTCTAGCGCCTGGACCACCAAATTTCTTGGGTTCCTTTCTTCTAGCATCGCCACTAATCAAATATTTGTCAAAATCTGTAATTCTCTGCCTAAGATCTTCTCTTGTTGATTTTGGAAATGGATGATCCTTTGGTTCTTTTTTGGATTTGGTCCAGCCAATTAATGCTCTGGAAATTCCAACGGATATTGCATTTGCCTGGCCCATTACACCCCCACCTCGAACTCTAATTGAAATATCAATTTTGTCTCTCAAATCACCAGTAATTTCAAGAGGGGCAAGAATAACTTCTCGTGCCGTTTCTTGAGGCATGATTTCAACTGGAACGTTGTTAATTCGTACTTTTCCTTTACCTTTAGTAATGTACACATGAGCACTGGCAGTTTTTCTAGTTGCAAAATAGATTTCTGTTTTCGGTATTGTCATTCAGTCCACCCTATAGTTCTTCCAAGTTCTCCCATGGTTGTATAATTTGATGAAGATTTTTTAATCATGGCTTTTTCAAATTTAGTTTTTTTGAGTGATTTTACTTCTTTTGGACTTCCAATAAATGTTCGAAGTCTTTTGTGGGCTGCAATTCCTGATGGTTTTTCTCTTGGCAACATTCCTCTAATCATCTTTTTCATTATGGTGTCTGGTCTTCTTGGGTGTTTTGGTCCATGCTTCCAATGATTAATACTGTTAATCTCTAAAAATTCTCGGTATTCGCTAATGATATTACTTCTTGTTCCACTTATCATAATTTTATCACAATTTACTACTGACACTCTATTGCCTTTAAGAAGTAATTTTGCTACATTAGATGATAGTCTTCCTGCAATGTGATTTGTAGCATCTACTACAATGGGTGCACTGATTGAAACGGCGTTTTCTTGACTAGCCAAGCAAAACAACTCCTTTTCCTGTGGGGTTTTTTTCAATTAAATCTGAAAACGAAATTAATTTTCCTCCACTTTCAATAATTTTGTTGGCAGCAGATTCTGAAATGGAAAATGAACAAAGAGTAATTTTATGAGGTACTGTTCCGGTTCCAAGGACTTTTCCTGGAAAAACTACAGTATCATTATCTTTTGTAAGCTGACCAATTTTGTACAAGTTGATATCTCTTCTAGCTATAGATGGTTTTAAGGCGTATTCTGCCAATTTTGCCCAAATTGGAGCATCATTTTTAGTAGATGCCTTCTTTAGATCCTTTGCCATTTGTATTACCACTTGGCTAGTCATGTGAATAATGCGGTTTAAGACCCAAATATAATGTGTATGCTTGGATTATTCTTTTAATTGCTCTACCATTTCTTTGAACTCTCCTATTCCATTTCCAAGTTCTTCTACTCCTGCAAGAATAATATCTTCAGGGTTTAAGGCACCTGTTGTTTCAACTGTGAGAATTCTTTCGTTATCCTTGTCTGTTTCTACCAAAGTTGCAATGTTTGATGAGTTCCATTTGGCATGTTCTCGTCCACGGCCCAGTCTTGCATAACATTCTACTTTCACTCTTTGTCCTGGAGCTAACTGAACGACTGGGATTTTGTCAGAAACTGGTTTGATAGAATCATCTTCAGAAGTTAATTCGTCAGTTAGGACAGTTTTGGATACTTCTGTGTCTCCAGAATCTAAGACAAGCATTACTTTGCAATTTGAACATCCAGTTTCCGTTTGACAGTCACATTTTGATGGTTCATTAAATCTTGTTAAATCCGTTTTAATTGGGACTAGACCTAATCTGTGGGCTAAACCCTCATCAGGTAAAACTGATGTGTTTTCTATAATGTCAACTGTATCTATCGCAAAAACAGGAACTCCATTTAGACATAGACGTCTTAGCGCATTGGCATACTGCAGTGGGATATCTTTTAGCTTTATTGACATTTTACTCTCATCTTTTGAAATAATCTCTAAAGAAGACAAATCTATTTTGAAAATTTTCAAAGTCCAAATAAAAATCTAGCTAGTTTCATGCATAGATAAATACCTACTAGTATTACCTAATTTCGTAAATGGCCGATGTTACGGTGGTAAAATATTCCTATGAAGGGGAAAAATTTGAGATTTTGGTAAAACCAGACCCTGCATTAGAGTTCAAACTTGGAAAGAAAAAAGACCTTTCGTCAGTCTTAGTTTCTGATGATGTTTATACTGATTCTAGTAAAGGTACAAAACCTTCTGCAGAGAAATTACTGAAAGCCTTCAAAACAGAGGATACTGGAGAGATTGCTCAAATCATCCTTCAAAAAGGTGATCTTAATCTCACAACAGAACAGAGACGAAAAATGGTAGAAGAGAAAAGAAGACAACTAGTGGAATTTATCTCAAAGACCTATGTGGATCCTAGAACCCATCTTCCACATCCTCCACTCAGAATAGAACAAGCCATGAAGGATGCTAGAATTTCTGTAGAGCCTCAAAAAAATATTGATGAGCAGGTAAAGGACATTGTAGAAAAATTACGTTCTATCATTCCTTTAAAGTCTGAAAACTTATCTCTAGAAATAACAATCCCTGCACAGTTTGCATCTCAATCTTATGCCGTTTTAAAATCTGTAGGTTCTCTGAAAAATGAAGAATGGCAAAATAATGGTTCATTAAAAGCAATACTTGAAATACCCGCTGCAGCAAGGCCAAACGTGATAGACAGGTTAGGTTCTATAACCAAAGGTTCTGCTTCAGTTGAGGTAATTCAGTAATGGATAATAGAAGAAAATATGTTATTCCTGGCGATGTAGTTACCACGGGTCCTTTCAGGCCAGAACAAAATGTCATTCTTGAAGGAAACAAAATAATTTCAACTACTGTTGGCGTATCTGAAATTTATGACGATTCTGTAAAGGTGATTTCTCTAACTGGACAATATTTGCCAAAAATTAATGATTTAGTAATAGGCAAAGTTATTTCACATTCTTCATTATCATGGGAGCTTGATATCAATTCGTGCTACGTTGGATTCTTACCTGCCCAAGACGTTTTTGGTCGTGATTTTTCAGCCCATGCCGATGAATTAACTTCAAAATTAAAATCAGGAGATTTAGTAGCAGCTAGAATCGCAAATTCTGACAGGACTCGCGATCCACTAATTACAATAGCTGACAGAGATCTTGGAAAGATAGACTCTGGAGACTTGATAAAAATCTCCCCAAGTAAAGTTCCTAGATTAATAGGAAAAAGAGGATCTATGATTCAGGCTATTGAGGGTGCAACTAATGCCGTAATCACTATAGGACAAAATGGATGGGTAGTAGTTTCATGTGAAAATCCCGAGGGATTATTAAAGGCTAAAAAAGCAATACAAATGGTCAATGAGCACGCACATGTTGCTAATCTGACTGATCAAGTGAATGAAATGTTAGGAACAAAAGGTGAATCATAATGGGTGGACGAGATAGTACAATGGTATTGTTAGATGAAAACGGAATTCGTTGTGATGGAAGAAAAATCGACGAACCAAGACGTATAATGATTAAAGCAGGGGGTTTGAAAAACGCCGATGGATCAGCATATATTGAATTTGGAGACAACAAAATTCTTGTTGGTGTGTATGGCCCAAGGGACGTTCATCCAAAACACATGTCAAATACTGATACTGGAATTTTAAGAGTAAGATATCATATGGAACCCTTCTCGGTAGGAGAGAGAAAAAATCCAGCTCCTTCTAGAAGGGAAATTGAAATTTCTAAGGTAATCAAAGAAGCTTTACTTCCAGCAGTAATCCTAGATAAATTTCCAAGAACTGCTGTAGATGTTTTCATTGAAATTCTTCAAGCAGATGGGGGAACTCGTTGTGCAGCCTTAGCTGCTGCATCTGTTGCCTTGGCAGATGCGGGGATTCCGATGAGAGATATGGTAGCTGCCTGTGCCGCAGGAAAAGCTGCTGATACTATCATTCTTGATGTAAATAACGAAGAAGATCAAGCAGGTCAAGCCGATATGCCAATCGGATATATGCCAAATCTTGAAAAAATAACCCTTTTACAATTAGACGGAGTGCTTAGTCCTGAAGAATTTAAAAAATGTGTAGAAACCGGGATTCATGGATGCAAAATCGTTTATGAACTCCAAAAGAAAGCTCTACAGGAAAAATATTTCCAAAATGGAGGAAATCAGTAAATGACTCAACAGAATGTTATTGATGATTTAAAAAAATCACAGATTTTAGAATTATTAGAACAAGGAAAAAGAATTGATGGAAGGGCATTAGATGAGCCAAGAAAATTAACAATTGAAGTAAACGCAATTCCTAAAGCAAACGGCTCTGCCAGAGTTAGATTAGGTGAAACTGAAACGGTGTGTGGAGTAAAAATTCAACCTGATAGGCCTTTTCCAGATATGGGAGATAAGGGAATTTTTATTTGCACAGCAGAACTTTTACCTTTATCCCATCCAAGTGTCGAAACTGGCCCTCCTGGTCCAGATGTTATAGAATTAGCTAGAGTTGTGGATAGAGGTGTTAGAGAAAGTCACATGGTTGATGTGTCTGAATTAGTAATTGAAAAAAACAAATCTGTTGTGGGGGTTTTTGCTGATATAGTTGTTGTAGATTACGATGGTAATCTTTTTGATGCATGTTCTTACGCTGCAACAGTTGCACTCCTTAATACAAAAATGCCAAAATGGGAGATGAAAGATGATGTTCCAACACTTGTAGAGGGAGCAGAATCAGATTTGCCTACATCTACTATTCCAGTATCAGTGACTATGGCAAAAATTGGAAACTTTATTGTTGTCGATCCTAATGCCGACGAATGGGCTAGCATGGATTCTAGAGTTACAATTACTACTGATTCAGATGGTAACATAGTTGCAATGCAAAAAGGCGGTCATGATGGATTTACCCTTGATGAAATTATCAAATGTGGCGAACTCTCAGTTAAAGTTGGTGCCCAAATTCGAGAAACTTTAAAACAAGCAACAGAAGGCAGTCAATAAAATGGCCAAGAAAAAATCTCTAAAAGGATTAGGAGCTCGATATGGGATTAAGCTTAGAAAACAGTACACAAAAATCCACTTACAATTAAAAGAAAAAAGGGTTTGCCCTGATTGCGGCTCCAAGCAATTTGGCAGGGATGCAGTTGGAATTTGGTCCTGTAAAAAATGTAATTTCAAAATTGCTGGAACAGCATATGACGTCAAACTTTAATGCCAAAATTACAGTAGATGCTAAAGAGAAAACAAAAGCTATTTTTGATTCAATAAATACTGATAACGAATTTTATCCAGAAAACCCAACAAACACAAACATGAAATTTAAAGAAAAAATTGAAATCTCTATTGAATCAGAACATATACCACATCTAAGAGCTAATCTTAATTCCAGCTTACGATTGATTCAGGCAAGTTATGACATCATTGAGTCTGTGGATGATTCATAATTTTTGAACATTGATTTTTGAAACTTTTCAAAAAGCTATTATCCAAAAGAAATTAAGAAAAAAAAGTAATGACAAAGTTCAATCACATTCCAGTAAATTTTACCCAGTCCGAACTTATTGAAAAGGATGATGGACATTATTACCAAACACCAAGTGGGGTAATTTATCCATCTATCACCACAATGCTACAAAAAACACAAACTAAGGAAAAACAAGAGATCTTACAGAATTGGAGAGATCAAGAAATAGCAGCAGACTATATTACTCAACAAGCAGCTGTTGTCGGTTCTGAAACCCACAAGCTAATTGAAAATTATTTGAACGGTGAAGAAATTCTTGAAAATTTTAGGCTTTTATCTGAAGCTCATTTTAATAATTTGCTCCCTTTTGTAGATAAAATCAATGACATTCACGGTATCGAATTAAGGCTTTACAGCGATAAAATGAAACTCGCTGGGACCTCCGATTGTATCGCAAACTATGATGGAAAACTATCTATTATTGATTATAAGACCAAACGAAGCAATCAGCGAGAGGAATGGCTTACGGATCATTTTATTCAGGCAACATCATATGGTGTAATGTTTAAGGAACTTACTGGGATAAAGGTGGAACAAATTGTAATTCTTGTTTCAAGTGAAAAAAATACTCGTATGGAATTTGTGAAAAATCCTGATGATTATCTAAGTTTGCTTGAGCAACGGATAGATCAGTTTTATTCTAGATAAGTATACCTTCATCCGGTAAAGATATAATGAATTTCAAATCTCTGAAATAACATGTCTGCTGGACAAATGCCTCCTTGGCTTCAAGAACAATTGATGAAAATGCAACAATCTCAACAAAATCTTCAAGCCATAATGCAACAAAAACAACAAATTGAAATGGAGAAAATCGAGACTGATAAATCACTTGAGGAGCTAAAGAAGGC
>Ga0224508_10005390_pt1 | contig 10238 bp, 6 predicted proteins | sample SF_Jan12_sed_USG_4_FD_170157 | JGI IMG/M metagenome (GOLD analysis project Ga0224508, IMG submission 170157) | Sediment microbial communities from San Francisco Bay, California, United States - SF_Jan12_sed_USGS_21 | ecosystem: Environmental > Aquatic > Marine > Sediment | place: USA: California... | reverse complement strand
GTATTGCTTTGGGAAATGCATCTGAGCAAGTAAAATCTGAGGCTACGATGATTGTATCTGCAAATGCGGGTGATGGGGTTCTTGAGGCATTAGATAAACTCGCCTTTACTGATTTGAATCGTTAGTTATTTTTTGTTCCTAAAAAGATCCTGATAACATTTCCCTTACAGAAATTGCATGTTTTGTATATCGTCCATTATGTTTCTCAGATTTTGGCATAGTTTGGCATAGTTGTTGATTGTAAAATTCTGGTGTTATCTCTTCAAAGGTCACAGTTTAGATGTATTATTCCATTGAATAAAAGGCCAGATTTTCTGAGTTTAGAAGATGACTAATCCTTGAGAATCAAGCCAGATTTTCTGAGTTTGATAATTAGGACAATATCTCTCAACTAGATTCCAAAATGATTGAGAATGGTTTCCAATCTTCAGATGACACAATTCATGGATTATGACATAGTCAATTACGGTTTTGGGAGACCTTAGTAATTGGAAATTTAGGTTGATTACGCCTTCATTTGTGGCACTACCCCATCGAGACTTTAGAGATTTTACTATAACTTTAGATGGTCTGAGTCCAGTACTTTGTGCTAGTTTTTTTGTTCTGTTTACTAGATATTTGCAAGCCTTTTCCAAGAGCCACTTTTCATATAATTTTTGTATCTTTTTTTTAGAATATTCTGATTTTAGATGTATGGTAAATTGATTCTTTGAATAATGCATCTTTTCATTTTTTTGTCTTGTCTTTATTTTTAATGGAATGTCTTTTCCAAAATATGTAATGACAGTTTTGTAAATATTCGTTGTATGTTGTTTCTTTCTATCCTTAAACTCTAGTTGTTTTTTGAATATCCATTGTTTTTTTCCATTAATGATTTCTTGAATCTCTGAATCCTTTTTTGTAATTGGAGTTCTTATCTCAACACCCGTTTCATCTACTCTGATTTCTGAAGTCTTTCTTCTCTTGCTTTTGACTATAGTGTATTGAATTACACTGTTACCGTATCTGATTTTAGATTTCATAGTCTGTTCTTTGCAAGTGTGATTATCTTCTCTGACAGTTCTGAAAATTGTTCATCGGTAAATCCTGCATCACTTAGAACATCATAAATTACAATTTTTATGTTCTTTTCAGAATCAGTTCTTCTCTTCCAGCTAACTATTTCAGTCTCTGGTTTAATTTTAGCATAAATATTTTTTGTGAGTTCTATTGACTCTTGTCTATTTTTTTCCTTGTTTAGTTCACCATACAATGAAAACTCAAATTGTGTTGCATTATAATCGCCAAACACTTTTTGTCTTTCTTTTTCTTCAGCTAGTGCCTTGTCATAAATTTCCTCATACACTTCTGGATGTGTAAAGTATTGGGCGTTTTCTCTGCGTCTTTTTTCTTCTTCTTCAATTAGTTTTTGTAGTCTTTCCCATAGTTTTTCATAGTATGCAGGATTATTCCCCTTTAGTTCCTCAATTACCTGAATTGCCTTGTTCTTGATCAGAGCAGTTTGTGCCCTTTCACTCTTTACCTTCTTTTTGACAAATGCCAGGAAATTCTCATAGGTGATCTCCATTGGGTCAATTAACTCTGAAATATGCAGAGAACGGATATGATCATCGATTAATTTCTGTATTTTTCGTGCGTATGGACGTGTGCTAGGCTTGACTCCCTCATAATATGTGCGAATTATCTGCCTTGCTTTACTTAGAAACTTGAAATCATCAATGTACGGATCTGACTCTTTGTCTGGCAATACTACATCCAAGGCCTTTGAGAACATTTTGAATGCCTGCTCAAACTCATCACGTCTATCTATTGGCTCAAAGTATTCCAGTATGGCATCATTATCATCTCTGTCGATATCTTTGAAAAATGCAATTGCATCAGCATGTCTGTCTCTTAGTAATGAAACAAACTCATCAATTGGATCTAGTGCCCCTTCAATGTCGTCTTTATCAAACATTTCAAGTGCGGTTTGCAGTTCTTTTGTAACTCCTGAATAGTCTACAATTAATCCATGAGTCTTTGGTTCATCATACGGTCTATTGACTCTGGCAATTGCTTGAAGCAAGTTGTGTTCCCTGATTCCCTTATCAAGATACAACACTTGACATATTGGTACATCATATCCTACTAGTAACATGTCAACTACAATGAGAATCTTTGTCGGGTCATCACGGTTCTTGAATTTTTCTGCTTCTTGTTCTCGTTGTTCGGATGTAAGATAATATTGATCCCAGCTTTGATCATCCTTTCCCTTCTCACCAAGATTTGATGTCATGATAATTTTTGATGGTGGTGCGTTATGCTCATCTAGGATTTTTTTGTAAAGCACTGCAGCTTCCCTTGACGGTGCAACCAGCATTGCCTTGTATCCGTTTGGTTCAATGTGAGTGGTGTAATGCTTTTTCAAATCTAATGCAATTCGTTTTATTCTGGACGGAGCTTCAGCTATCTTTCCTTTTGTTACACATTGTTTTTTGAGTTTGTCTTTGAGTTCTGTAGATACTCCAGGATCACTTCCAATTATCATCTCAAATAATTCATCAATGCTTTGTCCACCTTCAACAAATAATTCTGATAGTCTGCCTTGATACCTGATTGGTATAGTTGCACCATCTTGTTGTGATTCTAGAAATCCATACTTGTCAATGATTGGTCCAAAGACACGTGGAGTGTTAATGTCTTTTTTATCAATGGGGGTGCCTGTAAAGCCATAAAACACAGCATTTGGCATGGCTACTCTCATTTGTTCAGCAGTTATTTTGTTATGACCTCTGTGAGCCTCATCTACGAGGCAAATCACCTTTTCATTAGTATGGGGATTGTGCTCTGTTGCAAACTTGTTAATGATGGTCATGATGGTTTTGCCTTTGGGATTCACTAGTAATTCTGCTAGATGTTTTCCGTTTTTTGCTCTAATCGGACTGGGAAATCCACATTTTTTGAAAGTGTCATGAATTTGCTTGTCTAGCTGTTTTCTGTCTGTAACTATCATGATTGGAGGATTGCCAAATTTATACACCAATTGAGATGCAAACCACAGCATGGAAAATGATTTTCCAGAACCTTGTGTATGCCAGATTACACCACCTTTGTCTTTGATGTCTTCTTCTAGATGTAATCTATTAACACATTCAGATACTGCTCTGTATTGTTGGTGTTTTGCAATCATTTTGACTCGCTTGTTGTTAATGGTATCATAGAGTACAAAGTTTTGTAAATGATTTAGAAGATTCTTCTTTGTTAGTAATCCTGCAATCAGTATTTCTTGCTCTCTTGCTTTTCCATTACATAGTTCTTTGACATCTTCTATAGATAGAGGATATGGTTTTGCCCACCTGGAGTAATAGTTTACATTAGAATTTAGTGTTCCAACTCTAGCTAATGTTCCACATGCTGCAATAAGACAGTGATTGTAAAAGAATAATTTCTCATATCCATTCCCTCTTTGCTGGTATTTGTAAAAGTTTTTTCTGTCAACTGCTTCACCTATTGGATCAGGAATTGCAGGGGACTTGCATTCAATTAGTACAAGTGGAATACCATTTACAAAAATTACAACGTCAGGTAAAATTTGATTCTTGAATCCTTCTAGTTGGAATTGGTTTGTTACTAGAAAATCATTGTTTTGTGGATTATCAAAATCAAATACTTTGACTACTTTTTGGACAGATCCATCACCAAAGTTTTGAGTTACTACAATTGGCTCTAAACCACTAGACTGGGATAGCTCGATTAGTTTTGCTCTGATTTTCTCATTAGTCTCAACTGGATCTAAATTGTGAGGAAATCTTTCCTCTCTAATTTGCTCTACGGCATCATGAATTCCATCCTCATCAAAATCAGGATTCAGTTTTCTAATTGCCTGTTCTAGCCTGTCATATAGCAGGACATCACGGTAATCTGTGCGTGTTTTGTTTAGTTCTGCCTGCGTATAGTACTGATATCCCATAGTAACTAGTTGCTCTAATGCAGGAAGTTCTGATTCTATTGCCTCAGGACCAGATCCCACATCAAAATTCATAGTTTCATACTCTGATTTGTCCAGTTAAGAGTTTCTGCATAAGACCTTTCTTGAGTTTTTCTAGACGGGTCTTTTTTAATTCTAAATCCAAGATTTTGAAATCAACAGTACTTGATATGGTTGCAATTTTTTGTTGTTCTATAATAGATGGGACAAAGATTTTGATTTTTCGAATTCGGTTAAGATACAATGAGGGAATTACATTGTTATCCAACAATCCTAAAATTTGTTTCTGAACTATTGTGGATTTCATCATTTGCTCTAAAAATATAGAATTAATTATTTTTTTAAGAGGTTTGATTAGCCCTACATTTCTATCCATACAAAATTTTTCTCTAATGTCTAATCTTTTACAAAAACCAATGGTACCTTTTACTGTGATCAAAATATCATCATATTCTGGATGAATTCTCTGTATTATCTTAGAAAATGTTTCATTTGAAACATATTTACAGTTATGAAACAAAATTTTTGATTTAATATGTCGTGAGGAAAGATAAGGAATTCCATTAATTGTGAATTCTGGTGAAATATGTTCTCCATCTAGAATTTTTTTAGATATTTTATCTAGAGAGTTTATCTCCCAATTTTCTGGAATCTCAATTTCCTTTCCAAATAACCAGTTTACTTTCTTGAATTTTTTATGACCAATTCCTTTTGTGAGTAGTTGTTGCATCAAACCTTTTTTGAGTTTCTTTGTTGTTTGTATAATTCCATCATACGAATTAATCAAATTGTCAACGTTAGAAAGGATTGATGCAATTTTTTGTTGTTCATGTTTAGGGGGGCAAGGAAATATTAAATTTCGTATCTGTTCCAAATTAACTCTGGGTCTAGTTGTACCTATCCGTTCCATATCAAATTGTTTTGTACAAATCCAAGAATTCAAAACATACTCAACAAAATCACTATCTGATTTTTTTGGAGATGTTCGAATTCTAACAACATCAGCTACTACAATGCCTGAAGGGAAATGCTTAGGAATCCTGCAGGTCTTACCAATAGGATCTCCTAATTTTGCGAGAATCAAATCATTAGGTTCATACGAATGATAACTGAGTTCTTTAGCTTTTTCAGAACTAATGAATTTAATATTTTTTTCAATGAATTTATTTCGATCTATATTTTGTAGTCTAAGAATTGGTACACCGTTGGAAGCATAATCGCTTACCATAAGATTTGAACCAAAAGGTCCTGCAACAATATCTTTTTCTTTTTCACATAGATTGGATAGTTTCTGTATTTCCCATTCTTCAGGAATCTCTTCATATTTTCCAAAAAATGACTTTACTAACTTGTATCCTGATTTTGGAGAAGTCAAATTATACTTTGAAACCTAATTGTTTGAGATCAGCAGTTACTTGTTCCTCTATCTTCACTTTTTCCTTGTCAAATTTCTTTAATTCATCGATAGTTGCCTGTATATCAATTTCTTCTTCAGGTTCAGAAATATCCACATATCTTGGAACATTGAGATTAAACTCATTTTCTTTTAGTTCATCAATGTCTGCCACATGACAGTATCTATCAACATCTTTGAAATCAGTGAACGTTTTGACAATTTTCTTAATATCTGAATCACGAAGCTTGTTTCTGTTTTTACCATCAAGATAGTCTTTAGCACCATAAATGAAAATTATTTTTCCCTTTCGTTTTGCGGGCTTGTTTTTGTTCAGTATCAAGACACATGCAGGAATACCTGTTCCAAAGAACAACTTCTCAGGAATTGCAATGATTGCTTCGATTGCATCTTCATCAATTAATCCTTCACGAATTTTAGCCTCAACACTACCCCTAAACAACACACCTTGTGAGCAAATAATTGCAGCTTGACCTTTGTCATTTAGTTGTGCATACATGTGTTGGATAAATGCAAAATCTGCCTTGTCTTTTGCAGGGGGGATACCAAATCTAAATCGATTGTAAGGATCTTTTTCTGCACCCTTGTTATCCCAATCCATGGAGAAAGGGAAATTTGCAAGTACTTTATCATAAGTTTTGAGTTTACCACCTTCCACTTGTTTTGGATTTAATAGCGTATCACCGTATTCAATGTTAAAGTCTGTAATTCCATGCAACACCATATTCATTTTACACATTGCCAGGTTTCCATAGTTTGATTCCTGACCATCCAATACCAAGTCACGTGGATTTCCTTTGTTTTGTTCTACATGATGACGTGAAACAATCAACATACCACCAGAACCACATGTAGGATCACAAATCTTCATTCCTTCTTTTGGGTCTACTAGATTGACAAGCAGATTTACAACTTCACGTGGTGTGAAAAATTCCCCGCCTTTCTTCTTTGTTGCATCTGCAAACTGCTCTAAGAGATATTCATACGCATCACCAAAGATGTCTTCTTTTTCTAAATCAGAATTTCTTAATCTTGGTGAGTTAAAGTGAGAGATCAAATTTGCTAGATTATCATCAGGATATTTTCTAGGATCAGAGTACTTTGTATTAGTTAGAACCCCTTCAAGTTTTTCATTTGATTTTTCTATGGACTTGCAAATTGCATCAATCTTTTCTCCAACCTTACTACGAACAGTGGATAGTTTGTCCCATCTGGCATCCTTTGGGACAAAAAAGTCATGTCTAAAGTCCTGATTGGCCTCCTTCTCAGATTTTCCTTCAGAGATTAGTTTCTCAACATTTTCTTCAAATCTATCATTTAATCGCTTGAGGAATAAAATCGTCATTACTGGTTCTCTATACTCTGAGGCATCCAAACTGCCACGAAGAATATCTGCAGCTTTCCAAAGATGAGATTTTAGAGCATCTAGAGTAACTTTATCAGTCAATTGATAGGAATCGGGATGTGCGGTTAATAGAGATTCTTCATTTTTTTCATTCTTGATTTTAGATACTAGTAATTGAGATTATTCTGATCAAACACATCCCAATTATGTGTGTTCTATATTGCCCTCTTTTAGTCCCTTTTCGGTGTATATTCGTGCGTTTTAATCCCCTTTTTTGTGCCTACTTGTGCCTAAAAAAGTAATTTGAAGTGTCTACACTTTGTGCTTTATTCCTAACATTTTTTCCAAATATGCTAGTTTTTCTCCAACTGTTTTTTTAAAAGCCATTCCACGTATCTCATCATACGTCTTGACATCCTCAGCTGGAGTAAACGTCTTGCATTTTGAATTATATTCTCCTGCCTTTATCCACTTCTTTTGTACTCTGATGTATGCACAATAAGATTGACAGTTATTATTATTACAATCAAGATGAGATTTACGATAAACCATTTAGGATCCTAGCTTCAATTCTGTCTGCTCCAAAGATTCTTTTCATCCTCATTGATTATCTTGTCAATTTTCTTCTTTGCAGGAATAGAGATTTTTATTTTGTCATAAAAAGTAAGAAATCGATTATCATCGTTTTTAGATTTCAGATACTCGTTTAGAAAACTAATCCCATACTCAAATTTTCCAGATGAAGAGTCTATGACTTTTTGACGAATGTTAGCCATTTTGCAGTCAATATCACATATCATTCTCTCAAGAGGGATTTTTTCTTGAATCTCTGCTACCTTGTCCAAATATTCTCTTAGTCTGGTTCTTTGTATGTCCAGTCTTTCTATTGTCAGTGTGATCATAGACTCAGGATCTAGGGTATTGGCTTTGTTGCTTATCTTTGAATACCAGTTTTTAATGTCTCCATTAATTGTATTTCGATTTATGTTCATTAGTTGTGCAATCTTTCTTGCTGAATATCCATACTCAAAGTGAAGTCGGTAAACTTCGTTTCGTCTTTTTTCTAATTGTTGTTTTGAGTATGGTCCACGTTTGTGAGATTTTGGCATAAATTGGCATAAATTGTTCTTGTTTTCTGCGATAAATTCTGAGGTTATCTCTTCAAAGGTCACAAATTAGAGAAATGATTCTATTGAATAAAAGGCCAGTTTACGTCGTTTTTGTATTTAGTGTTTCAAGTATGATAACATCCTAATCATCTTAAATACGTTATATCATTATCATACGCCATATTATGTTAAACAAGATCATACCCTCTGCAATTTTCTCGATTATTTTACTTGGCGCATTATCTGCTGTTTCAATGGTATATGCTGACGAGGTTATCGGTACTATTCCAGTAGGTAATGGCCCTTCAGATATTGCCGTAAACCCTGCAACTAACAAAATCTATGTAGCTAATCATAATGATAATACAGTTTCTGTGATTGACGGTGTTGATAATACTGTGTCTGATATAGTTACTGTAGATGATGATCCTAGAGGAATTGCCGTAAACCCTGCAACTAACAAAATCTATGTATCTAATATAGGTGATGATACTGTCTCTGTGATTGACGGTACTACTGACACTGTATCAAATACAATTGACATAGGTAATGGCTCTTCAGATATTGCCGTAAACCCTGCAACTAACAAAATCTATGTATCTAATCATAATGATAATACAGTCTTAGTTATTGACGGTGTCACGGATACTGTATCAAATATAATTCCCGAAGTTGATTTTCCTAGAGGAATTGCCGTAAACCCTGCAACCAACAAAATCTATGTAGCTAACAATGTTGATGGCACTGTCTCAGTTATTGACGATACTACTGATGCTATAGTTGCTACAATTCCTCTTGGTGTTGATCATTTTGCAATTACCGCGAACCCTGATACTAACAAAATCTATGTAGCTAGTTATAGGGGCGTTGTCTCTGTGATTGACGGTACTACTGACACTGTATCAAATATAATTACAATAGGTGGTGATCCTTCAGGAATTGCCGTAAACCCTGCAACCAACAAAATCTATGTAACTAATGGTAATGATGATACTGTCTCAGTTATTGACGGTACTACTGACACTGTATCAAATATAATTCCCGAAGTTGATTTTCCTGTAGGAATTGCCGTAAACCCTGCAACAGACAAAATCTATGTAGCTAATAATGGTGATGATACTGTCTCAGTTATTGACGGTATAACACCCATCGACTTCACACCACTAATATCAGATGAGCCTTCTTGTTTAGCTGCGGGTGGTACGTGGAATGGGGTAGATACGTGTACTATTAATGGAATTGCAATTAATTCTGGTAAAACATTGACGATTGCATCTGGCATAATTCTCGAAAACAACGGATACATCACCATCCCCAACGGCAGCACTTTTGAGAACAACGGTACCATAGAAAATTCCGGCAACATCAGCAATTTCGGCACTTTTGAGAACAACGGTACCATAGAAAATTCCGGCAACATCAGCAATTTCGGCACCTTTGACAATAATGAAGACAAAATCATCTTCAACAACGGCATCATAGACAACAATGAAGACAGTACCATCAGCAATTTCGGCACTTTTGAGAACAACGGTACCATAGAAAATTCCGGCATTATCAGCAATTTCGGCACTTTTGAGAACAACGGTACCATAGAAAACATCGGTGGCACCATCAGCAACAACTTGGACGGCATTATCAGCAATTTCGGCATCATCGGCAACGACACCAACGTCCTCAATGATGAAGTCGGCATCATAGACAACAGTGGTACCATCAACAACATCGGCACCATCCGCAACGGCGGTACCATCAACAACAGAGACATTATCCGCAATGATGAAGTCGGCATCATAGACAACAGTGGTACCATCAACAACAACGAGGGTGGCGGTATCGTCAACGACGGTACCATCAACAATAGAGACGCCATGACCAATGACGGCACAATTGAAAATTCTGGAGACATCAGCAATTTCGGTAACACAGTCAGAAGTGCTACTATCGACAACAACGGTACCATCTACAATAATGGTACCATTTACAATAATGGCGACAGAAGCATCGGCAATAAAAACTTTAAAGGTGGCATCATCAACAACAATGAAGACAGCACCATCTCCAACATCGGCACCATCCGCAACGGCGGTACCATAACTAACTCTTGTAATGGAATCTTAATTGGAACAATTCCAACCCTTGGAAATGCTGTAGTTCAAGAATCACCATGTGATACCACATCACCTACAATTGGTCCAGTATCCGACATAACCCAAGATGCTACTAATCCTAATGGCGCAACAGTAGATTATGATTTACCTACAGTAACTGATGACACTGATCCTAATCCTGCTATATCATGTGATCCAGAATCAGGTTCTCTGTTTCCAATTGGTACTACTATGATAATTTGTACAGCACAAGATGTTTCTGGAAATACCTCAACTGTCAGTTTTTCTGTAA
>Ga0224508_10005389_pt1 | contig 10239 bp, 7 predicted proteins | sample SF_Jan12_sed_USG_4_FD_170157 | JGI IMG/M metagenome (GOLD analysis project Ga0224508, IMG submission 170157) | Sediment microbial communities from San Francisco Bay, California, United States - SF_Jan12_sed_USGS_21 | ecosystem: Environmental > Aquatic > Marine > Sediment | place: USA: California... | reverse complement strand
GCATCTGCACGACGACTCGATAAGTCGATGATCGTCGGCGCGGCGTTATGCTGCTGCGGCTGGCGCGCCCGCCCCGCAGCGGCAGCTACGGGGAAGGCTATGATGTTGTTGCTCGGCTTCATGTGTCGTCTCCTCGCCAGCGCGTGGCTTATTCCTGATCCACCCAGTGAACGACGCCGGCAGTTTCGGTGAGCGAGTTGCTCCACAGGTAGCCGTTGGACCAGAGGTAGCCGTTAGCCCACAGGTAGCCGTTAGTCCACAGGTAGCCGTCGTTCCAGAGGTAGCCGTTGGCACCTACGCTGCCGTCGGTCCACAGATAGCCGTTGGCCCAGAGATAGCCGTTGGCCCAGAGGTAGCCGTTGCTCCACAGATAGCCGTTGCTCCACAGATAACCGTTGGCCCACAGATAGCCCTCCATGCCCATGATGTAGTAGTCGCCGTTCTCGTCGACGTTGGCACGGCCGCCGTAGTGACGCTGACCGGTGATGTCCAGATCGATATCGAGACCCTGGTTGGCGCAGCCGGTCGCGGTGCCGTTCACGGCAGCGTGGGCATCGATCATGCCGGCACCCTGCTGGAAGACGCTGTAGGCCAGCTGGCCGTTGCCGTCAACCGCCGGCCGTGCGGAGGCCATGATGCGGCACTTCACATCGTCTGCTGACAGGCCGGGGTTGGCGTCCAGCACCAGAGCGGCCACGCCGCTCACGACCGCCGCGGCCTGAGAGGTGCCGGACATCATGAAGTACTTGTCGTGGTCATGGAACTCGGGGTGCTCGGTGGCGATGGTGCTGGTGGGGCGAGAGCGCGCCACGATGTGACCGCCCGGGGCGACGATTTCAGGCTTGACGAAGCCCTCGACCGTGGGGCCGGCGGCCGAGAAAGACGCCAGCACATCGTCGCTCGGGTCGGCGGGGGTGTAGTTGTCCGACATCGCACCCACGGTGATGACGTAGGGGTTGTTGCCGGGCACGCCGATGGTCATGGGGTCCGGGCCGGTGTTGCCGGCCGAGGCCACCACCACGATGCCTGCCTGCCACAGCTGCATGACCGCCTGATTGATGGGGTCGTCCCAGTAGTGGGAAACCGCCGGGGCGCTGAAGGACAGGTTCAGGACGCGGATGTTGTGCTCGCTCTGATGCTCGAGTATCCAGTCCAGGCCTTCAATGACATTGGCGTAGCTGCCTTGACCAAACTGGTCGAACGCTTTGACGGAAATCGCTTTGACATCCGGCGAGATACTGTTTCTGCGCATGGTGCCGTCATCGGCGTAGTCGGTGTTGAGGATGATGCTGGCGACATGGGTGCCGTGACCGTACTTGTCGTTGTGCGGACCTTCCATGCCGGTGATCGAGTTGTAGCGGCCCTGCATGCGGCCGCTACCTGAGGTGTCTTTCTGCAGCTCCGCGGTGGCGGCCATGCCGCTATCGAGGATCGCGACGGTGACGGACTGGCCGGTGACACCGTCTGCATGTACCGCGTCCGCATTGACCAGGGTCGGGAAGTGGGCGTAGGCGGTGGGCGATCCACCGGCGACACCGCCGGCTGTTTTGACTTCGCGATCCGCGCTCATATTGAGCACTGCCGCGTGGCCCTGCAGCTCAGCCCGCTGGCTGGCGGTCAGCTCAGCCGCCACGGCGTTGATAATCCCGAGCTCATGAGTGATCTCACCGCCGATCGTGCGCACCGCATTTGCCACGGCCTCGGTCGATTGGCCCTGGACAATCATGCTGTATTTTTCGGCGACTGGTTGATTGAACGCCACTCCTAAGGCAACCAGGGCAACCAGTGCTGCACCTGTCAGGGTTTTCGTGAGTGCGTTCTTGATGAAGTTCATGTGCTGTTCCTCTTGGTGTATCCAGTGCCGCTTGGTTGTCCGGGTGTCTACGCATAAGAGGAGCAAGTCGCGTGCCAGCTTTCGCGTTGGGCGAGCGGAGTGATCTAAAACATTAATTGATTCAATTGCTTATAATGCTATCGGCGAGATTTTCACCATTGTTCTTTCACCCACAGGAGAAATCGAACACCGAAATTTCGGTGGGTAAACAAAAAAACCGGGGCAGGGAAAGCGAAAAAGCGGTGGCTGATCCGTCGGAATACAGCGTCTGTAAACACTGGGCGAATGGCCGGTCTCGGCCGACTCCGGGAGTGCCGCGAGCAAGATTGGCCGACGCGAGCGGCTGCTTTACCAATACTCGGTCTGAGTTGTAGCGACGTAAGGACGTATACGGTCAAAACTATCAATCACTTACGGATTCCCTCTCTGATTTCCTAGCCGATTCTCCCCTCAACGCTGTATGTCTAAGTGGAGGTACATCACGATGTGCGCCGATCATGGGAGAAGAAGCATGGGCTGGGGAACCACCGCCATCCTGACGGTCACATTTGCGCTGGGCGCGGCCAACCACTCTCGCGCTCCGGAAATCGCAGCGCCTCCGCCCGAGTCCACCGATGTCGTGATCATCGGCGCGGGCCTTTCCGGACTGATCACGGCCTACGAGCTGCGCAAGCGCGGCGTGCGCACGCACATCCTAGAAGCCAAGGCTCGCCTGGGTGGGCGGGTGTCGACTGCGGACTATGGCAACGGTCTCCGGGCCGAATACGGCATGCAGGAAATCTGGGCGAACAACCCGCTAATAGGAATCGCCAAAGAGCTGGGCGTCGATCTAGTGGCGGAGTACGAGGAGTGCTCGCATTCGAGCTTCATGCACGACGGTGAGATCTATCCCGTTTACGACGGCTCGATGACGGATCACTGGGACAGCTTCCTGTCAGCGCAGGAACGCCGGGCGCTCGAGGACTGGTTGGCCTCGGCGAAAGAGCTGCTTGCTCGGGCGACCGAGCGGGGCCTCGCCGATCCGCAAATACTCGCGCTGCAGGATATGTCTTTTCAGGACTGGGTGACGTCCAGTCCTGGTCTCTCCGAGTTGGCACAAGCCTGGTTGCGACTGCACCTCGAAGTCGAGCTCGCCGCGGATTGGAGTCGGTTCAGCGCTCTCTTCGCACTCCTGGAGATGGAAGTATTCTTCGACGGCGGCGTCGCCTGCTACGCCGTGGACGGCGGCAACTCGCGCTTGATAGCAGCCCTTGCGAAAGTGAGCGGGCCCACCACGATGTCGGCGCGCGTCACGAATGTCAGCCGGCCCACGGACCCTGGGCCTTCGGTGCGCGTATCTTTCATCAAGGACAATCGCGTCGGCACCATATTTGCCAAAACTGTTGTACTGGCGGTGCCTTTTTACCGAATCCACCAGATCAACATCGACCCGCCGCTGTCGGCTGCACACGAGCAGGCACTGGGCACGCTGCGGCGCGGTCAATATGTGTCGGTGCACATGGTCACGGACGTCGAAGGCGCGTGGCTTCACACCGCAGACGGCACCGAGTTACCGGAATGCATTTTGACCAACGGACCGCTCGGGGTCATCTATGGCGCGGTGGAATGGAATGACGAAAACGCGGTGTTCTCGCTACTGGCTTACGGTGAGCACGCCCGGGCATTCCATATGGTCCCCCAGGCGGTGAAAGTCCGACAGTTGCTGAACCAGCTCGACAGTATCGACCCGGACTTCAGCAAGCATGTGATCGATGCCTACGTCTATACCTACCATCCCGCCGCCATCCCCGTCTGGGGGCCGGGGCGCTCGCCGCTGGACGAGCACGCGGAGCTTCTGCGGCAGCCGGCGAACGGCGTGCACTTCGTCGGTGACTACATTTTTAGCGGTCACTCGGATGGAGCGGTAAGAAGCGGCGTCGAGGCTGCGAGCCGAATCGCCGGGGAGCTGCTAGCGGCTCAAGAGTCGCGGCACGCCTCCACCTCGCAGGCCCAGTAGACGCCCAACGGCAAACCGGGAGACAATAGCCGCCGGTCCACCCGCAAATCGGCGGCCCAATGCCCCTACCCAATTTCCAAGAGATGCTCGGCACGCTGGTCGCCGAACCTTCGGTTAGCTGCCGGTCTCCGGATATCGATCAACCCAATATCAGGGTCATCGAGCACCTCGCCAGCTGGCTTGACGACCTCGGCTTCGCCACGGAGTTACTGCCCCTTCCCGATGCGCCCGGCAAAGCCAACCTGATTGCAACTTTCGGGCCGGGTACAGGCGGTGTCGCGCTGGCCGGGCATACCGATACTGTGCCGTTCGATGAAGAAAAGTGGCGCTTCGATCCGATCACGGTGACCGAGGCCGACAACCGTTTCTACGGGCTCGGCACGTGCGACATGAAGGGGTTTTTCCCCGTGGCGCTGAGTGTTGTAGAGGAATTTCGCAACGCCCGGCTCAAAGCGCCGATCATCATCGTTGCCACGTCCGATGAGGAATCTTCCATGGCGGGGGCGCGCTACCTGGCGGAGTGCGGCAAACCGCGCTGCGACTACGCGATCATCGGTGAGCCCACCGGCCTGCGTCCGGTCTACGCGCACAAGGGCCTGATGATGTTTTCGATCAGGCTGCAGGGTTCGTCGGGCCATTCGTCCAATCCCGATCTGGGTACCAGCGCGCTGGATGCGATGCACTCGGTGATGGGCGAGCTGATGCGTTTTCGTGTGGATTTGGCTGCGCGATACCGAAACCCCGGCTTCGACGTCGAGATGCCCACCTTGAATCTGGGTTGCCTGCGCGCCGGCGACAGCCCGAACCGCATCTGTGGTCAAGCCGAGCTGCAGATCGATCTGCGGATCCTGCCCGGCATGGACAGCGAGGCCATCTACGCGGAGCTTCAAACGGTCCTTGAAGAGACGGCCGCCAGGCACGGTACGCCTCTGGAGATAGAGGCATTTTACCCGCCGATCCCGCCATTTGAGACCCCGCGAGACTGTGACCTGGTGCAGACCCTCGCCACGCAGTCCGGCGAACCGCCGTGCACGGTCGCCTTCGGCACCGAGGGCCACTTCATGCAAAGTCTCGGCATGGAAACCGTGATCTTCGGCCCCGGCAGCATCGACCAGGCCCACCAGCCGGACGAGTACCTCGCTCACGATCAGATCGAACCAGCCAAGAGCGCCCTGCGCGAAGTGATCAAGAGGTATTGCGTGGTGTAGTGCTACGACGGTAGCGTAACGGCTGCCAAATCTACGCCCTCTCGCGAATGCAAGGCGAGAAACTGGGCAAACCCAGCAGAAACTCACGCTCCAAGGGCTGCACGAATCGGCGTAGTGTTGGGCACGGCTGGATTATCAACAATCTCATTACTAGGCGAGCTCTCGCCGGGGAGGATAGATACCGACATCGTACCGACTGAATGAGCAAGTGGCGCGGGCTGGGCGGCCATTGTTAGATGCTGCGTCCGCTCCTCGCGCCGAACTTTGGCATGGAATAGCTAGAATGTAACTATGGAGTGGTCATCATGATGAAACCTAAACAAACCGCCGTTGCAGCGGGCGTACTAGTCGCTCTCGCAGGGACGGTACTATGGCTCTCTGCGGACCGACCGGTCCCGAACAACGAGCTGGACACAGCGCTTGCAGGCGCGGCGAGCGAGAGCAAACCCGGGCCTGCGGGCATGGATAGAGACGCCGGCCCGATGCTTGCCGGCGCTGAGGGCGAGGCGGGCCCCGCAGAATCTGGCGCATTGCCTCGCGAACCAGACCCGAACCCGCCGTACCTCGATCTCTTTGCCGGCGACGCGGACGGGGACGGGCGCATCAGTGTCGACGAGTGGCTGGCGCTCAAGGTGCGTCCGCCGATTCCCAAGTACTGGAGCGACGAAGAGGTCATAGAGGCGATGGAGATCCAGAAGGCGAGAAAACGCCACGCTTCAAGCAGCGCCGACCCCTACCACTACTACGACGACGAGACCAAGATCGCCCTTGCCGAAGCGGGGGACTGGCGTGCCAGGCAGGATATCCTGCGCCTGTATTCCAAAACGGGCCGCGTGGACAAGCTCAAACATGCGCTGCTGGAGCGCCTCGATACCGACGATCCTGATCTGGCGATGCAGCTGATGACAACGGCCTATAACTGGAAGGATCGCCAACCCTTACTCGCCGCCGCATTTTTTGGTGCTGCAGAGGAGCTACGTTTCAAGGACTCTACGCCTTCGGATTACAAGGAGCTGTTTGAAAAAGAGGCTCGCCAAGCAGGTGTTACTCACGAGGAGATGCGCGCCGCGGGCAGGGAGCTGCTTGCCGAGCTGGGTGAGGGAGGTGCGCGATGAGAACGAGAATAGCACTTACCGCGCTGCTGCTCACCGGTCTGACCTACGGCCCCGAGTCGCTTGCCAATCCTCACGAGGCCTTCGAGGCCACGTGCCACGTGTGCGGGCGCCTGCAGACGGTCAGGGAGGGCAGGCGATGGGGCCGCGCAATGCATCATCAGACGCTGTTCGACGACAACAAAGCCTTGAGCAACATCTACTTCGACAACGATGAATACATTGCCATCAAAGTGAGCGGCACGGCCGGCTACTCCACCAATAACAAAGACGTGGGCTGGGTCATCATTTATGATCCCGCTCGCGCCGTGGTCAGAAGTTGGACTATCAGCGCCGGCTTACTTGACGTCTCGGCGACATTTAAGGGATCGGCGACCTCCGGCAACACCGTGAGGATCGTCACCATCGATCGTCTCGGCAACAGACTCTGGGAAGAGGACGTCGAGAAGGGAGCTGGCCCGCTATGGGAGTACGATCCCCGGTATCCCGATGGGCTCCAATATACCCGAGCGGAGAGTCCGTTCTGGGATGACCCGCACACGGGCCTGGGCCACCTGATTCTCCGAGTGACTGTGCCCGTAGACGGTCCCCAGCCGCCTGCGGATTGCCCTGCGACGGATGTGGAATGCCGTCTTGAATGGGCGAAAGATCGCGGTTGGCCCTGCGTCTGCAATCAGCCCGATCAAAACTTAGCAATCTGCAGCCCGGTCATCGGCGGCAGCGGTGGTGGTGGAAACAAATAACCTGTAAGGAGGATAGAGTGTGCGGGCGCGACGGCGCGCCCGCGCTTTTGACTATCTGACGGTTTAATCCCCGTAGGCTTCCTTGCTTTACCAGCGCCGGGATGAATCATGCACCATTTCGAGCGCGGACTCACAAAATTCGGGTGTGATCTGACCCGGCAGCAGGCGCCAGCGCCAGTTGTTGCTCGGCACGCCGGGAGTGTTCAGCCGTGCCTCAGAGCCCAGTCCGAGATAGTCCTGCATAGGCGCGATAGCGGTCCTCGCGGCACTTGCGAAAGCGAGGCGTATGAGATCGTGGTGGATACTCTCGGCTCGGCCGTTGGTATTCGCGAGCACGGCTTTCTGCATTGCTTCGACTTCTTCCGCGGTGCGCACGTCGCCGGGCCCGCCGTTGAACCAGCCAAGCGTCGTGTCGTTGTCATGTGTGCCGGTGTAGCAGACACAGTTCTCGTCGATTTCTGTCAGGTCGAAGTCTAGCCGGTCGGCCATGAACTGGAGGACCTTCATCCCGGGAATGCCCTGGCGATACCGCAGCGCCTCTACCTGCTCGGTAATGACGCCTAGATCCTCCGCGACGATAGGCAAATCGCCCAGCGCCGCTCGCATCGCGTCGAATATGGCATCGCCCGGCCCAGGCTCCCATGCGCCTTCGCGTGCCGTCGTCGATTCGGCGGCAACGGCCCAGTAGGATTCGAAACCCCTGAAGTGATCGATTCGGATGACGTCCGCCAGGCCCATAGAAAAGCGAAGTCGTTCAATCCACCACTCGTACCCGGTGGCCGCATGGTGTTGCCAGTCGTACAAGGGATTGCCCCAGAGCTGGCCGTCTGCGCTGAAGTAATCAGGCGGGACCCCGGCCACGTGAGTGGGTCGGCCTCTTCGGTGGATGCGTAATAGCTCCGGGTGCGCCCAAGCATCGGCGCTGTCGAGTGCGATATATATGGGCAGGTCGCCAAACAGGCAGACGTCATTCTGCCTGGCGTAGCTGCGAAGCGTCTGCCACTGGTGATAGAAAAGAAACTGAACCACCTTGACCTCATGCAGTTCGGCCCTGGCGCTTTCTTCTATTCTGCGGAGGGCATGAGGGTTGCGGGTGACAAAGGCTTCTTCCCATTGAGGCCAGGCCCGTTCGTCATGCCTGGTTTTGAGTATGCGAAAGAGGGCATAGTCGTGTAGCCAACTCTGATCGTTCCCTTCCAGGTACTCATCGTAGCCGGCCTTCAGCTCAGCGCTGGCGTGTAGGTCAAACCGATCCGCTGCCCTTTGTAACAGCCCGGTCTTGAGGGGGATGAGTCTTCCATACTCGACACGTTCCATGGACAGGTCACCTAACCTATCAGCCTCGCTCTGCGAAACGAGCCCAAGTCGAACCAGGTAGTCGACATCGACCAGTAGCGGGTTGCCCGCAAAGGTGGACAGGGGTTGATAGGGAGAATCTCCATATGCTGTCGGACCGGTGGGCAGGAACTGCCAGACTTTGAGACCCATTGAGACAAGCTGGTCGATGAAGCCGAGCGCGCTTTGGCCAATCGTCCCTATCCCGTATTTTCCCGGGAGCGAGGTCAGGTGCAGGCACGCGCCGGCGTGCCGATCAGACGGCAGGGTCAAGGTCTGGTCTCCATTTCAATCCCATTGTATGCAATAAGCGAGCCGCAGGCGCATCGACCGATATGTAGTAGAATCGCACATCCCCCAAACGACCAGGTGCGCATGGCCAAACTGATCCCAGTCGACGTCTTCGACCTGATAATTTTCGGCGGGACCGGCGATCTCGCGATGCGAAAGCTGCTGCCGGCCATGTATCATCGCCACCGGGACGGTCAGCTGCCGCCGACCAGCCGCGTTATCGCGGTGGGCAGGCGTCACATTGAACACGATGACTACCTCGAGCTGGTTGATAGCGCTCTTAAGAATAATCTGCAGGCTGGCGAATACGATGCGGAGCAGTGGGAGACTTTCGCATCGCGCATCCACTACGCCGCCGGCGATGCAATCGATCATTCGACTTGGGAGGAGTTGAAGGAGGTCCTGTCCGGCGAGGAAGACCGCATCCGGGTCATCTATCTGGCGACTGCACCCGCCCTCTTTGGCTCCGTCGCGGCGGGACTCCGCTCGAACAGTCTGATCACGGAAAATATCCGCATCGTTCTCGAGAAACCCGTCGGACACGACAGCGAATCCGCGCGGGTCATCAACGATGAAGTGGGCATCTGTTTCGCAGAGGACCAGATATTCCGCATTGATCATTACCTGGGCAAGGAGACGGTGCAGAACCTGTTGGCACTGCGGTTCGGCAACTCATTGTTCGAGCCGCTGTGGCGGCGCGGCGCCATCGATCACGTTCAGATGACGGTAGCCGAGGACCTCGGGGTGGGCGGGCGCATCGAGTTCTATGATGGGACGGGCGCGCTACGCGACATGGTGCAGAATCACATGCTGCAACTTGTCTGTCTGGTCGCGATGGAGGCACCGAGCAGTCTGCATCACGATTCCGTCCGCGACGAGAAGCTCAAGGTATTGCGCGCGCTCAAACCCATAGGCGTCGAACGCGTGAAGACGCACACCGTGCGAGGACAGTATGCAGCAGGTGCGATAGGCGGCAACCCCGTGCCCAGCTACAGTGATGAGCTCGGGTCAGATGCAAGCACGACAGAGACCTTTGTGGCCCTCAAACTCGACATCGCAAACTGGCGTTGGTCGAACGTGCCCTTCTACCTTCGCACGGGTAAGCGCCTGAAGGCGAGACATTCGGAGATCGTCGTACAGTTCCAGGATGTGCCTCACTCGATTTTCCAGGAGCTCAAATACGATATCGCCCCGAACCGCCTGGTGATCCGATTGCAGCCGGACGAGGGCGTCAAGCTGAGTGTTATGGCCAAGGAGCCGGGGCCGGGCGGGTTCGACCTTCGTCCGGTATCGCTGGATTTGAGTTTCGAGGAGGCCTTCGGCATTCGCTATCCCGATGCCTACGAGCGATTGCTGATGGAGGTGATACGGGGCGACCCTGCGCTGTTCATGCGCCGGGATGAAGTCGAAGCGGCATGGCATTGGGTCGATCAGATTATCGGCGGGTGGGAAGAGAGCCGGCAGCAGGTCGAGAGCTATGTCGCCGGCTCCTGGGGGCCGACGGCATCGTCTGTGCTGCTCGATCGTGACGGCCGGGTTTGGCAGCCGGATACTTGAGACGGCGATGTCTGGGTCTTCCTTACTCATAGGCGATATCGGCGGTACCAACGCGAGGTTCGCGCTCGCCGATACGGAAACTCCGGGTTTTTCACAGGTGGAAACCCTGAAGTGTGCGGACTTCGCTTCGGCGGACCTCGCCATTAAAGCCTATCTCGAGAGG